>Ga0315277_10010413_pt1 | contig 11773 bp, 9 predicted proteins | sample YL17G05_15_MG_FD_203695 | JGI IMG/M metagenome (GOLD analysis project Ga0315277, IMG submission 203695) | Sediment microbial communities from Yellowstone Lake, YNP, Wyoming, USA - YL17G05_15 | ecosystem: Environmental > Aquatic > Freshwater > Lake > Sediment | place: USA: Wyoming | collected...
TCGTAGTCAATAGAAAGATTGAGATACTGCTCGGGGATACAGCCACCAGAAGGCCCACCGATTTGTACTGCCTTAAATTTCTTGCCTTCTTTTATCCCACCACCCATCTCATAGACTATCTCTCGAATCGTTGCTCCCATAGGAACTTCAACAAGACCGGTGTTGTTAACCTTCCCAACAATAGAAAATATTTTGGTTCCTTTGCTTCCCTCGGTACCTATTTCTTTATACCACTCAGCATCCCTGTTGACGATGAGAGGAACGTTTGCCCATGTCTCTACATTATTCAGCACAGTCGGTCGTTCAAATAAGCCACGTGTCGTACTATGAATGTGCTTAACCCGCGGCTCACCGGCTTTACCTTCAATAGATGCCATAAGCGCCGTGGATTCTCCACAAACAAATGCTCCTCCCCCCTTCGCGATTTTCGTATGAAACGAGAATCCAGAGTTCAATATGTTCTCGCCCAGCAAACCTAGTGCTTCCGCGCTTCGTATTGCAAGATCAAAATATTGGATGGCCAATGGATATTCTGCTCGTACATAAATATACCCTTTGTTTGCACCCACTGCATACGCACCAATAATCATACCCTCTAAGACACTATGGGGATTCGCTTCGAGAAGACTACGATTCGCATATGCCCCAGGATCCCCCTCATCAGCATTACAGATCACATATTTTATTCCATCTACCGAAGGAGCTTTCCGTGCTGACTCCCATTTCTTCCCTGTAGGAAAACCAGCGCCACCACGACCTCTCAAACCTGATTTTGTAACTATTCCAACAATGTCTTCAGGGCGTGTCTGCTGTCGTAATATATTTACTAACGCAGAATATCCACCGATCGCAAGATAATCAAGAATATTACCCGGATCAATATACTCGTTGTTCCCAGAAATAACACGTAATTGTTTTTTATAAAAAGGAAGATCATCAATGCAGGAAATACGTTTCCCACTCACTGGATCCTTCCACAAGAGATCTTCTATGGTCGTACCATTTTTCACTGTCTTGGTGACAATTTCTGAAACCTGAGACGGAGTAACTCTTGGGTAAAATATTCGTTCAGGGAGAATAAGGATGAGCGGCTCCTGATCACAAAACCCGAGACAACCACTGGCTCTGAGAATAACATTTTTCCCGAGCCCTGCTTTATCAAGCTCATCTCGCACCGTATACAAGATATCCTGTGATCCACGAGCATGACCACAGGTGCCACCAGCAACCACGATCGTTCTTCTTTTATCGTTCTCTCTTTCTTTCATGAGTTTATGAATTAGATCATCTAGTTCTTGTAGCGAGTGAAGTGGTATCAATTTTAACTTCTGTATAATCTCATCAGGTGAGATGGAAGTCTTCGATGAAGCTGCATCCTTCCCGTTCATTGTTTCACCTCTGCGACAAGAGGAGGACTCTTCTCAAGGGTGATTATATTTAGTATCTTGCCAAACTCACCAGGTTTTACCATGTAATATTTCTCATCAACAACTACCACAGGTCCTAATGCACAGGCACCAAGGCAGTTCACGGTCTCCAAAGTAAACATATCATCATCGGTCGTCTCACCAGGCTCTATCTTAAGAAGGCGCTGTATCTCATCAAGTACTCTAGGACTCCCACGTACATGACAGGCAGTACCCATACACACTTTTATGGTATGTTTTCCTCGTGGTTTCAAAGAAAACGAGGTATAGAAGGTTGCGACATGGTACACCTGTGCAAGAGGAACATCTACCTCTTGAGCGACATAGCTTAGAAGATTTTTTGGAAGGTAATTATAATGTTCGTTTATCGCCTGCATGATAGGGATGAGTGCATCCGATGTTTTCCCATAGGTGTGTATGATGCCGTCTACTGTTCTGAGGTCGTTTTTCTCAAGTGCTTTTTTTGCATCATATTGCGTTGGTTTCTGTGGTTTGAACCGGACGAGACAGTTTTCTACGCACAACCCGCACCCATTGCAGAGAACCTCATCAACAGATCGTGCTTTTTTGTTGATGGTAACGGTAAAGTCACCAGCCTCGCCCTCTATTTTTTTTAGATCAGAGTAGGTTAAAAGCTCTATGTTTGGATGTCTGCCGGTGGCAACAAGTTTTGGGGCGAGAATACACATAGCACAATCATTGGTTGGGAATGTTTTATCAAGCTGGGGCATTGTCCCCCCAATGCTTGGTTGTTTTTCAACGAGATACACCTTAAATCCTGCATCAGCAAGATCCAATGCTGACTGAATACCAGCAATCCCACCACCCAATACCAACACTGAGCCGTGTTTCGCAGTGGAAGTCGTTGGGTTCTTTTCATCCGTCATCTTGGTAACACTCACATGATGTCGTCAATCATATTCAGCAGTTGTTTCTTTGTGAAGTTCTTATGAATCGATGCATTACTCGGACAGGCGGCAATACAGCCGCCACAACCAACGCACAGGGCGTCGTTCACCTCAGCAATCCGCTTTCGTTCATTGAGCGTACGTGCCTCGTAAGGACAGACTTCAACGCAGATTCCACACCCAGTGCATACATCTTCATCAACCATCGCGATTAACGGGTCTATCTCCAGTTCATCCTGAGATAAGATTGTTGCTGCACGTGATGCAGCGGCACTTGCCTGGGCGACTGTGTCCTGAATGTCTTTTGGTCCTTGGCAGCATCCTGCGATAAATATACCATTGACAAAGGTGTCAACAGGTCGAAGCTTCGGATGTGCTTCAAGGAGGAATCCGTCGCCACTTAAAGTCAGATGAAGCAATCGTGAAAACTCACTCGCATCGGTTCGTGGCATCATTGCGGGAACAAGGACGACCATATCAGTTTTAATCTCAAACAACTTGCTCGTGGTCGTATCAAAAATATCGATTTTGAGATTGTCTTTCATGTTCCGTACTTCAGAAGGACACCCACGGAACATGTTTGTATGAAGACCTCGGACCTTGCGGTAGAATTCCTCATAACCTTTCCCAAAAGAACGTAGGTCATTGTAGCAGATGTTGATCTCGACGTTCTCCCCGAGCATCTCACGGAGAAGATAGACTTGCTTTAACGCGGTCATACACCCGATCCGGCAGCACCAGGTACACTGGGTCTCATCACGAGAGCCGACACAGAGAATGAAGGTAACACTCTTTGGTTTCTGCTGGTTTGACGGCCGCAGGATCTCCCCTTTCGTTGGCCCTGAGGAGCTAATTAATCGTTCCATTTCTAGGGTGGTGATGACGTCGGGAGATTGATCGTAACCATACTCATACACAGAGGTAGGATCCATGACGTCATACCCGGTCGTAACTATAATTGCACCGACCTTTCGTTCCACTATCTCTTCTTTCTGATCAAAGTTAATAGAACCTTGCGCACAGGCTTTCTTACAAAGAGGTTCATCCCCGCATTTCCCTTTTGTTAAAAACAGACATTTCTTGTCGTCGATGACATATTTCAATGGCACCGCTTGAGGAAACGGCATATAGGCTGCACCTCGTTTTCCCATTCCTTGGTTAAATTCACTGACAATTCGGTCTTTGAGCCGACATGCAGAGGCACAATCGCCGCATCCCGTACACTTGTCAACATCGACATAGCGTGGTTTCTTCCGTATCTTCACCGTGTAATTGCCGATGCTCCCTTCGATACTGACGACTTCAGAGTAACTTAAAAGTTCGATGTTGTCATGGTTTGCAACTTCCATCATCTTCGGGGTAAGGATACACGAGGAGCAATCAAGGGTCGGGAAGGTTTTGTCCAGCTGCGCCATATGACCACCGATGCTAGGGTCTCGTTCCACGAGATGAACTTTGAATCCATCGTTCGCAAGATCAAGGGATGTTTGGATTCCTGCGATCCCTCCACCAATTACTAATGCTTCTGGAATAACCTTCAATGTTGACGGTTTCAATGGTTCAAGTGATAATGCTTTTGATACTGCACTGCGAACAAGGTATTTTGCTTTCTCTGTTGCTTGTTCTTTGTTGCTATGCGCCCAGCTGCACTGCTCACGAATATTGGAAATCTCTACTCTGTACGGATTCACCCCTCCATCATTAGCGACTCGTCGGAAGGTGTGTTCATGCATGCGGGGTGAACAGGATGCAATGACCACGCCGTCAAGCTTGAATTCTTTAATCGTGTTTTTAATAAGTGATGCGCCTACATCAGAACACATGTATTTGTATTCCTTTGCGACGACAACACCGTTGAGGTGACTAGCGTACTCGGTGAGTGCTTTGACATCGACGTTTTGTGCGATGTTAATTCCGCAATGACAGACGAATACGCCAATACGACGCATTTATTTCACGTCTCCAAGCTGGATTTTTTCAACAGGGCTCAGATTCAGGTCTAGTCCGAGCTTCTCGCCACTGATCCCCATGGCTAGTCCGAGTAACTGCGTGAGATACAATACAGGGATATCGAGTTTTGCAGCCACCGTCTCCCCTGCTTTGGTTTGCCTGCTGTCAAACATCTTATGACACCAGGGGCAGACATCGACCAAACCTTGGATTCCTTGTTCTTGTATTGCCTGGAGTTTCTGACCGGTCTTTGTCAATGCAGACTCAGGCAGATTCGCAAGCAAGGGCGCACCACAGCAATCAAGTTTTTGAGGATAGCTCATCGGTTCTGCCCCTAATACTTTCAAGATTGCTTCGATTTTCTGCGGATGTTCGGAGTCATTCGGACGGCCGATTTCACTGGGGCGCAGGATATGACATCCGTAATGTCCTGCGATTTTTAACCCGTTTAACGGCTTATTAACGTGTTCCTTTATTTTTTCTATCCCTACCTGGTCATGCAAGAGGTCAACGGTATGAACAACCTGTTTTTTCTCGGTATATTTTAAACCCTCAGCAGCAAGCATCCCGTTGATACGTTCTTTCATCGCTGGGTTTTCTTCGAGGATATGCTGGCATTCCGTTAATGCGAGATGACACATTGCACAGGGTACAAAAACGTCCAGCTGATGCTTCTCAGCAATCGCTAGGTTCCTTGCAGAGAGGTATAGTGTGAGAAGCTGATTCACACTTTTCATAGGCTCCCCACAGCATGAAAATCCTTCTACATCAACAAGCTCAATACCTAACAAGGGGAATGTTTCTCTAATTGAAAGTTCATAAGCATACTGCTCAGTGGGCATTAAACAACCGGGAAACAATGCGAATTTCTTTTTCATCGTGTCTATACCTTTTCCATCGCGATCTTCATAATTCCTGCTTGAAACTTAGCTACATCAGTTGGCTTTGAGAGCGGAGGAAGCCCAAGTTCGTCTCGTTTTAGGATTTTATTTGACCGGGTTGGGGTCTGCTGGATATCCTGGATGAGCCCTATTGAGAGAATCGATTGCAGCATCCCTGTGTATTTTCCTGGGATTTGCTTCCCACTTGCTACCGCCATGTTCTTCAACGCAAACAGGATTTCGACCGGTGCGACGCGCTGCGGGCAGCGTTCTCTGCATTTCAGGCAGGTCATACAGGTCCAGATGACATCAGAGTTCACCAGTTCGTTGATTAATCCTCGTTTCAAAAGTGCGACGATTTTATGTGGCTCAAGCTCAAGGAGTTTGTGTGCTTCACAGCCTGAGGTGCATTTCGCGCATTGAAAACAATATTCAGAGATTTCGTCTTGCAGTTTTGTGAGTCTGTCGTTAAGTTCTTTTCTCAGATCTGATTGCGGTTCCCCCATAGAAGTCAAGTCGATAATACTCATTTCTGTCTCACTCTATCTATTAAATTAACAATTGTTAACTATATATACTTTTCCGACTTCTCTAAAAAAAGTTTATCCGAATATCATATTTAAAACTATCAATAAAACTTTTTCAATCTTCTTATCCAACGAAATAATGTAAATTAATATAGAGAAACATGATATCCCTCGATGTGGGGGTTTGTCATGAAACAGATCAATGAAAAAAAACTCATCGAAAAAGCTAATAAACCAGGAAAAGATGCTATGCGACTCCATCCGTTTTACCATGGAAAAATAGAGGTGTTACCAAAATGTCGCATTAGGGATTTCAATGATTTTGCAATCTGGTACACCCCTGGCGTTGCAGAACCCTGCAAGGAAATCCAAAAACACCCACTCAAAGTCTATGATTATACAAACAAATGGAACACCGTTGCAGTTGTCAGCGACGGTACTCGTGTACTGGGACTTGGTGACATCGGACCCGAAGCAGGACTCCCCGTGATGGAAGGAAAATCACTTCTCTTCAAATACCTCGGTGGTGTCGATGCGTACCCCATCTGCCTTGATACCAAGGATCCAGATGAAATCATTAAGGCCGTCAAATGGCTCAAACCAAGCTTCGGTGGCATCAACCTTGAAGACATCGCAAAACCAAAATGCTTCTACATCCTCAAACGACTCCGAAAAGAAATGGATATCCCTGTCTGGCATGATGACCAACAAGGTACAGCAACCATAGTCACCGCAGGAGCGATTAATGCATTAAAAATCGTCGGAAAACCTCTGGGCACTACGTTGGTTTCCATGATTGGAGCTGGCGCAGCAAATATCGCAATCGCACGTGTTCTTATTGCTGCAGGAATAAAACAAAAAAACATCATCATGGCAGATAGCAAAGGAATTCTTCATACTTCGAGAAAAGACCTTGAAAAAGAAAAAGATAAAAACCCTGAGAAATGGCAGATGTGCCTCAAATCAAACGCGGAGGGACGAACCGGTGACGTCTCAGAAGCGTTACATGATACGGATATCTGTCTTGCAGCAAGTAAACCAGGCCCCGGGACAATCAAAAAAGAATGGGTAACAACCATGGCTGATGACTCTATCATATTTGCGACCGCGAATCCCATCCCTGAGATTTGGCCTTGGGAGGCGGAGGAAGCGGGAGCCCGTATTATTGCGACAGGAAGATCAGATTTTCCTAATCAGATTAACAACTCTCTTGGTTTTCCTGGTATCTTCAGAGGTACTCTTGATGTCCGTGCAGAAACCATTACTGATGACATGTGCATCGCTGCAGCGTACGAGCTAGCAAAAACAGCGGAAGACACCGGACTCAGTGACACTTATATTGTTCCAACAATGGATTCTTGGGAAGTATTCCCTCGTGAGGCAGTCGCGGTAGGAATGAAAGCAATCTCGCAGGGTATTGCACGTATCAAACCATCTCGACAGGAACTCTATGATCATGCAACTTCTATTATTAAGAAATCCCGTGATATTACACAATCATTGATGCAACAAGGCTTCATAGCACAAGCCTCAGAATAAATTTTATCTCGAAGAAATATTTATAAATGAAAAAACTTAAATCAGAACGTTCATTCACCGTCATCGAGGCTATCTAATTATCAGGAAGCTTATTCCTTAGACGAACAAAGGTGTCTGAGATGAAACAAATTGTAAAGATAATTACAAAAAAAGATTTTTCATCATTCGTGAACTCCTTAATAAATGACAAAACCTATGATGTCGTTGGAGTCGTAGAAAAAGGAAAACGCTATGTCTTTGACACTCTTTCTTCTGCTAAAGAATTACAACTTGATTATGATGTGACGATTCTTCCCCCCAAAAAATATTTCCTGCCACAAACTGAATCCTTACTTACATTTTCTTTAGAAAAACCCTTTGACGGAAAGGAAACCTTGGACGACACACCACGTATCATCATCGGAGTCCATCCATATGATATTATTGCATTAGAACAAACAGATCGACATTACCTTGATCAGCAACAAGATAATTTCTATAAAAAACGTCGAGAGAACACTATCATTATCGGAGTTGATATTAAAAATGTCTCTGATCAATCATTTGCAGCAAGCATGGAAACAAACGTCACCGACTCAGGGTTCGATTTATTACTCACCGATATTGGGATCAACTATGCGGTGACCATCGGCTCTGAAAAAGGTACTAGATTACTAGAAAAATATGCAACAGCCGAGAATGCTTCTAATTCGGATTTAAAAAAGATTATAACAGTTCGCAATGCGGTAGCTAAAAAATATAAACAAAAAGTAAATATCGACAAAAAAGATTGGTCTTCTCTCCTTGTAGCAAATTATAATCATGCGATATGGGAGGAGCATTCCGATGTCTGTATGGAATGCAGCTCGTGTACCATGGTCTGTCCCACCTGTTTTTGCTATGATGTAAAAGATAATGTGTCCTTGAATCTGAAAGAAGGTACTCGTGTCCGCACCTGGGATGGATGCATGCTGAAAGAGTTCACAAAAGTTGGAAGCGGAGAAGTCTTCCGTGAAGAAGTAAAAGAACGATATCGTCATCGATTCTTCAGAAAAGGCAATTATTTACCGGAGCGCTATGGATTTGTCGCCTGCGTGGGATGCGGTCGATGTGGCAGTGCGTGTTTACCTGATATTGCTGACCCTTGTAACCTTATCAATGAACTTGGACATTTCAATTCAGAGGAGAATACTGGAAAATATTTTATCAAGGAAGAAACCGAGGTATTAGAAAGGGGCATCATTCATGTTCCACGAAGTGCAACGATAAAAAAAATAATCCCCTTCAATGAGATCGATACCCTTTTTGAAATTGAGCTCGATGATAAGAAACCATTAGGACATAAGCCAGGTCAGTTTGTCGAGGTGTCGATTTTTGGGTACGGTGAGGCGCCGTTTGGTATCTCAACTCCACCGGGAAATAGTCCTGTGTTTGAGATTATGGTGCGTCAGGTTGGAAATGTTACTAAGAGATTATGTTTGTTACAACCAGGTGATAAGGTCGGTATTCGGGGACCATTAGGGAATGGATTTGATGTCAAAACATTCGAAGGAAAAACACTACTCTTTACGTCTGGTGGTACTGGTATGGTGCCGATGCGTTCCTTGATTAATCATATCCTTGATCCAAAACAGAGACCGAAATTTAAGGATATCATCATCTTGTATGGAGCAAAACGTCCAAAGGAAATTACCTTTATGAATGATGTTGATCGTTGGAAAAAAGTTAGTAACGTGCAATGTGAACTTACCGTTGATCGATGTGAACCAAGTGAATGTTGGGACGGATGTACTGGTCTGATTACGACATTGTTCCCCAAAATTAAAGCGGATAAAATTGATTCAAAAAATACGATAGCGGTGGTTATCGGACCCCCGGTGATGTATAAATTTGTCATTAAATGTCTGCAGACCCTTGGAGTTCCGGATAACAATATCTACGTATCTCTTGAGCGTCGCATGAAATGCGGTGTCGGTAAATGTGGGCATTGTCAGATGAATGGGGTCTATGTCTGCAAAGAAGGTCCGGTGTTCAATTACGGAAAACTCAAACAGCTACCAGAGGCGTTCGAATGAGACAAAAACCACGGGTCGCGGTCTTCGATTTCGCAGATTGCGAAGGATGTGAACTTCAAATTGCTAATCTCGAAGAAGAAATTCTTGATTTAATTTCGTTTGTTGATATTGTCTCATTTCGAGAGGTGATGAAGGAGCATTCTGATTCCTATGATATCGCGATAGTTGAAGGCTCTATTATGAGACCGATGGATGAGGAACGACTACGAGGAATCCGGAGTCATGCAAAAATTCTCATTGCCCTTGGGGCCTGTGCGACCATGGGTGGGGTCAATAAAATTCGGAATCAATGGATGCCAGATGAAGTAATAAAAGATGTATACGGGGATGCAAATCTTAAAGGAAATGAGTTGTTTGATGTGTTTCAAACCAAGGCAATTAACGAAGTCGTTCCAGTTGATTATTATATCTATGGCTGTCCAATTGACCGTGACGAGTTTAAATCGGTTATCACTGCGATAGCACTTGGGAAGAAACCTGATATCCCCCGATATCCTGTCTGTGTCGAATGTAAGAAAAACGAAAATATCTGTCAATTCGAGATTGGTGCGTACTGCCTTGGGCCAATCACACGGGCGGGGTGTAAAGCGATTTGTCCGACCCATAATAGTCCCTGTGAAGGTTGTCGAGGTCTTATTAAGAAACAAGAGGCTGAATGTGTCAAAGAGGTTTTAGAACGATACAAGCTCTCCTATGAGGATATTCGACGACGATGTACGATGTATAACTATGGTCGAAAGGAGTGTAGTTACGATGAGTAAAGATTTTTCTGTTCATGTTGAACATGTCACTCGTGTTGAAGGCCATGGAAATATCGTTCTTGATGTGAAAAACGGTAAGATTGAAAAACTTCAATGGAACGTTGTCGAGGCACCAAGATTCTTCGAAGCGATGCTACGTGGACAGCATTATAACGAGCTTCGCCCGATAACTTCACGGATATGTGGGATCTGTTCTATCGGCCATTCTCTTGCTTCTTTAAAAGCAACTGAGGATGCACTTGATGTAAAGATCACGAAGCAGACCGCGATACTGCGTCGCTTAGCTATTCATGCAGAGAACATGCAGAGTCATATCCTCCATATTGGATATCTCGTCGCACCTGACTTATTAGGTGTCGGTAGTGTTTTTCCCTTAGTAGGAACGCATCCTGATATTGTATTGAAGATTGTAAAATTACATCGCTTAGCAAATGAAATGTCAGATCTCATTTGTGGTCGTACTATTCATCCTATCCGATTGATTGTCGGTGGGTTTTCTCTTATACCAACTGAGAAGCAACTTCTTCAACTGAAAAAACGACTCGCAGAAGCCCAGGACCTAACAAAAGAAATAGCAGCGGTCATCCAAAGTGTCGCGGATAAACTCCCAACCTTTGCGAGAGAAACCGAATATATCGGACTTACCTCAGATTCAGAATATGCTCTCTATGATGGTGTCATTGCATCAACTGATACCGGCAAACACCCCGCATATCGAGACTATAAAGAAATTATAAATGAATATATCGTTCCCCAATCAACCGCAAAATATGCGAAACATGCACGAGAATCGTACATGGTTGGCGCACTAGCCCGATTTAATCTTAACAGTACTCAGCTCCATCCCATTGCCCAAGAAGTCGCACATATGTTTGGGTTAAAACCTCTGACATATAATCCTTTCATGAACACAATCGCTCAACTTGTAGAATTTTCTCATAGCATTGAGGATTCATTAATTTTGATCGACTTGCTTCTAGATCAGGGGATAAAATCTGAAAAACCAGTAAAACCAGTATTAAAAGCAGGTCGTGGTGTTGGTATTGTTGAAGTACCCCGGGGGATTCTCCTCCACGATTACACTCTCAACTCAAAAGGATATTGTACAAAAGCAAATTGTATTATTCCAACGAACCAGAACCATGCGAACATCCAATTAGATATGGAAAAACTCGTCCCTGAGATACTAACGAAAACACCAAAGGAAATCGAGTTGATGCTTGAGATGCTCGTACGAGCTTATGATCCGTGTATTTCATGCTCGACCCATTATCTCGATGTAATTTTCATCTAAACAGTCTTCATGAAGAAAAAAATAGGTATTATCGGTTTGGGGAATCCCTTACGTCATGATGATGGAATTGGTCTTGTTTTACTCCAGCATTTGCAAACAAAAAAAAAAAATTTACCAAAAAATATCGAATATATTGATGGTGGCACTGGGGGAATGAAACTCCTTCATCTCCTCGCGGAATTTGATGCCGTTCTGCTTATTGATGCTGTTGATTTCAAGGGAAAACCAAGTGATGCTCGAGTGTTTAGTTTGAAAGATATTCAAAGTCAGAAAAAACCGATGATACTATCAACTCATGACTCCGATTTTTTAAAGAAAGAATTCCACTGGTCTATAGCGAACAAAGTGAGCGGTGACCGGTGGTCAGAGAAACAACAATAAAACCTGTTTTTATTAGAATACTTTTGGTGGTGCCACTGCTCATTTTGATCT
>Ga0315277_10010416_pt1 | contig 11772 bp, 9 predicted proteins | sample YL17G05_15_MG_FD_203695 | JGI IMG/M metagenome (GOLD analysis project Ga0315277, IMG submission 203695) | Sediment microbial communities from Yellowstone Lake, YNP, Wyoming, USA - YL17G05_15 | ecosystem: Environmental > Aquatic > Freshwater > Lake > Sediment | place: USA: Wyoming | collected...
TTTCCACGAGGAGTTTTACCGGGAAAGGTACGCTCTCGAAGCCCGGGATCGTGAAAGATGGCTGGCTTTGAACGCACCCTATCCGGGTGTGAAAGAAGCTCTGGAGAATCTAGCCCTCACTTTCCAGCTCTCCGTGGCCACCTCCAAGGATGAGCGTTCTGTGCGCGCTCTTCTTGCCAGTTACGGGGTCGACGGACTTTTCCAGCCTGCGGCGATCCTGGACAAAACCGCCGGGGTCTCGAAACGCTCACATCTGGAACATCTTCGCCGACTTTTCTGCTGCCGTTATGAGGAAATCAGTTTTGTGGATGATAAAGTAGCCCAGCTTCTCGCCTGTCATGATCTTGGGGTCAATCTCTACCTGGCGGCCTGGGGTTATAACGGCCCTCAGGAACGGGAGCTTGCCGGGAGCCGTGGTATCCGTGTCCTCGAACTCAAGGATTTCCCATTTATCTCTCCCTGGCTTTGAATGATACTCCTGGTGACTACTCATTCGCATCTCATCATCGGCAAACCTCTTTAATCAAGGAAATAACGCTCAGGCATACCAGCTAGCCGTGGATATTTATCTCAATTGATTTTCAAGCCTTGTTTACAGGCGGGCTGGAAGTTTCCAGCCCGTTTTTTTATTTTTTTCCTTGACACAAAATTCAAAAAAATGTAAATTGTGACTCTTCAGTCACTTTTTATGGAGGTATTTACTATGTCAACTGAGACTTATAGTAGACTCGGTACAGAAAAAAAGCAAAAAATTATCGACTCCGCGATTGATAATTTCGCCCGCAGCGGTTATTCAGGCACGAGCATGGAGGCGGTAGCCGAGAGTGCCGGAGTGGCCAAAGGTGCGCTGTATCGCTATTTTACGGGTAAAAAAGACCTCTTTATGCTTATGGTCGACCATCTGGTCGAAGATATAGACCATTACGTGCAGGAATTCCTGAAAAGCCACAGTGAGACCAACGTATTCACTACTCTTTATGACCACTTGGTCGCAATTTATGATTTCCAGAAACGTTTTTCTATGCACCATGAAGTCCTGTGCAACATTCTCTATCAGGAACAATTCGAGTTCAAAGGTGAAGTTTTAGCCAAATTCGGCAAGCTCACCACCCAGTACACGAGACTCGTTTTGCAGCGCGGGATAGCCCGCGGCGAAGTCCGGGATGATATCGATGTCGATGCCGCAGCCTTTATGATCGAAAGCGTAATCGACCGTTTTCACGACGGGGTCTGGATATCATATCTGGATCATGGTTTCGGCCTCTACCAGCAGCCTCAGGAAGTGATAAACCGTAAGGCGGCACTGATAAAGGATGCTTTCCGCCGGGCATTCGGCAAACCCGCTGCAGATGACTATGAACACAATCTAACCGCCCAGAAGACAAAGAAATAGTAAAAAGCAGGTCAAGAATAACCAGAGGAGAGACCAGTAAATGGGTAAACAAAGTTTCACTATCGTGTTGCTGTTAATTTTCAGCCTGCTAATTGCCGGCGTGGGGTTTTCCCGGGCAATGACCGTTGCCGAAGCAGTCTCTTTTGCCATGGAGCACAACCGCGACATCCTCACCGTGAAACAGCAGGTCGAAGAAAGGCGGGCCAGAGTTGTCGAGGCCAGGGCGGATGCCTTCCCCCAATTGAACTTATTGATGTCCGCCTTCAGAATGCGCGACCCCGGATTCCTTAACAGCACTTTCGGCCAGCAGCTTCTTAAAGGCGGCGGAGCAGGCAGCGAGTTCCCTATCCCTATAGAGGCGATCATGCCCCGGCCGCAAAAATTCTACCAGATAACCATGAACATGCAGCAGCCGCTTTTCACCTGGGGCAAGGTATCCAATGCCTTAAAGCTGGCCAACCTTGGACTGGTGGATGTCGACCTGAGCCTGGAAGCGATACGCCACGATGTCGCCTTCCAGGTCACCGGCGCCTATTATGACATGCTGCTCGCCGAGGAAACAATTGCCATGTACGAGAAGTCCCTGGAAACGCAGAAAAGATATCTCCAGCAGACCAGGGATTATTATGATGTAGGAGATGCGACACGACTGGATGTCCTGCGCGCAGAGGCCCAGCTCGCGGCAACCGAACCAGGGCTCCTGCAAGCGAAAAACCTGCTGGTTCAGTCCCGGAAAAAGCTCAATTTTGTCCTCGGCCGCCCGCTGGATGACCAGATCAGCAACTCTCCGGTCGAGTCTGAGGAGAATTTTTCCACTCCTGATCTGGGCACAGTGATCACCACGGCCATAACTAACCGCCCGGATCTTAAACAACTGAACATCCAGGTGGAGATGTACGATAAGACGATAAAAGTTTTCAAAGCTGATTTCAGGCCGCGGGTGGACCTGGTCGGCTATTACGGCTATTCCACGATCAGGAAAGATGACCTTTTCGACCGCAACTTCGAATCCTGGCGCGTAGCTGTCGAGGTCAAGATCCCCGTGTTCGATGGCCTCAAAAACCACGGCCTGGTTGGCCAGTACGAGTCGCAGCAGGCCCAGAAAGAACTGCAAAGCCAGACCCTGGCCGAACAGATCAGGCTCGATGCCCTGCAGAGTATCGATGCCTGCTCCTCGGCAGTCGAGGTCTTCCAGGCGCGTAAAATATCTCTCCAAAGCGCCGAGGAAGCGGAGCGGGTCTCTTCCGACCAGCATGAACAGGGATTGGCCACGCTCTTTGAACTCCTGGATTCAAACCGCAGGACCCTGGAAGCGAGGAACGAATATCTTAACGCCCGTTACGATTTACTGCGGCAGATCGCCGCACTGAAAAGAGTAATGGGAATACCGGTCGAGAAACTTTTTTGAATAACGGTTAGTTGGTTGTCTAACAAAAACATGCTGGAGAGAATGATGACTGAGAAATTAATTTTATTCTGTTTTCTGCTTGCTCCTGTTCTTGCCGGATGTGATAAAGGCAAAGCCCAGAGCCAGGCAGAACAAGCCTCCCAAAGTGTAAGGCTCATCAATGTGGAGGTTAAAACCGTCCATCCGGAAAGCTTAAACGAGTACCTGTCGCTGACCGGCTACTCTAAAGCTCTGCACGACATAATAATCGCCAGCGAGCAGGGCGGCACTGTGCAGGAACTCCTGGCAGACCGCGGCTCCTGGGTCACAAAAGGCCAGGCGCTGGCCCTGGTGAGCGCAGATATCTACAAGGCTCAGCTGGCTGAAGCGGAAGCGAACCTCAGGCTAAAAGATGCAGGGCTAAAAAAAGCCAGCGCCCTATTCGAAAGAGGAAGCATCACCGCCATGCAGCGGCTTCAGGCCCAGGTTGATTATGATGCCGCCGCGGCCAATGCGGAGATTGCCAGAAGCAGGCTTGACCGTGCGGAAGTGAAGGCTCCTTTTGACGGGAAAATCGAGGACCGCTTTGTCGACAGGGGGGAAATGGTTCCTCCCGGCGGCCAGCTTTTCCGCCTGGTCGACCGCCGGAGAATGAAAATAATCAGCGAGCTCGCCGAGCTCGATGTCTCGACTATCAGGTCCGGCATTACCGCCGAGGTCCACTTCGATGCCATGCCGGATACGGTTTTTCAGGCCAGGCTCACTTTTGTGGCCTCGAGCGCCCTCCAGGCGAGCCGCACCTTCCCCTGCGAGTTCGAGCTGGACAACCCCCATGAAAAAATCCTGGGCGGCCTTCATGCGCGAATCCGCGTGCTCAAGAAAATACACCAGAATGTGATAGTCTTGCCGCAGACCTCGCTCGTTGAAACAGAGACCGGACGGAATATTTTTGTTCTGGAGGGGGATGTGGCGCGCAAGAAAGATGTGACTATCGGAGCTTCAAACAACGGATTGGTCGTCATTGCCAGTGGCCTGCAGCCCGAGGAGACTGTTATAATCACCGGTCAGCGCGACCTGGTGGATGGACAGCAGGTCAGGGTTACGAGCAGAAAGGATTAAGACTAAGCCATGAAAATAACCGATCTTGCCCTGAACAACAGGATGACCTCTTTTGTGCTGATTTTCATTATCATCGTGACGGGTTTTTACAGTTACGTAGCTTTGCCTAAAGAGGCAGCTCCGGATATCACCATACCTTATATCTTCATTTCCACTCCCTATTTCGGGGTGTCGCCGGAGGATGTGGAAAACCTGGTCACCCGCCCTATCGAGCGGAAGCTGAAAGGTTTGTCCGATGTCAAGGAAATCCGCTCCACCAGCCAGGAAGGTTTCTCCATGATCACCGTGGAGTTTGTCGCCGGTACGGATGTAGACCAGGCCCTGCAAAAGGTGCGGGAAAAGGTCGATCTGGCCAAACCCGACATCCCGCAGGATGCCGAAGACCCTATGCTTTCCGAGATCAACTTCTCCGACTTGCCGATCATGCTGATTAACGTCTCCGGCAAAATGGACCTGGTAGGGCTGAAGAAAATAGCCGATGATTTTAAAGACGAGATCGAGACCATACCAGGCGTGATTTCGGCCAAAGTCACCGGTGGCCTCACCCGCGAAGTGCAGGTGAACGTCGACCCGGACCGGCTGCGCTTCTACAACCTTGCGGTCGATGATGTAATCGATGCCGTGCGCAACGAGCACCTCAATACCCCCGGCGGAACTATCGACCTGGGTACCATGAAATACCTGGTGCGTGTCCCCGGCGAGTTCACCGTACCGGAAAACATGAAAGACATCGTGGTCAAAATGGAGGGCGGCAGGCCCATTTACGTGCGCGACCTGGCCCAGGTCATTTACTCCTTCAAGGACCGGGAAAGCATCAGCAGACTGAACGGCGAGGAAACTGTTACCATTCTGGTGCAGAAACGGAGCGGCAGCAACCTGCTGGATATCTCGGACCGGGTCAAAAAACTCCTGAAAGAAAAACAGAAAAAAATATCCTCGGGCGTAGAAATCAAAATTACCGGAGATATGTCCAAGGAAATCCGCTCCATGGTCAATGAGCTGAACAACAGCATTATCAGCGGCCTCTTACTCATCGTCGCCGTTCTTCTGGTGGTAATGGGCACACGCAACGCATTTCTGGTCGGTATCGCCATACCGCTGTCCATGCTCATGACTTATCTGATCCTTTACATGATGGGCGAGACTATGAATATGGTAGTGCTTTTCTCCCTGATCCTGGCTGTGGGCATGCTGGTAGACAACGCCATAGTGATCGTGGAGAATATCTACCGCCACCACCAGGAGGGTCTGAGTGTCATGGAAGCATCAAGCGTGGCCACGCATGAAGTCGGCGGCCCGGTGATCTCCTCGACCGTTACCACCGTGGTGGCTTTCATTCCTCTTATGTTCTGGCCGGGGATAGTGGGGCAATTCATGTATTACCTGCCTCTGACAGCAATCGTTTCTCTATCCGCCAGCCTGTTCGTGGCCCTGGTTTTCAATCCTGCAGTCTGTTCGAAGTACCTGCGCACCACGGGGCCGATCAGGAAGATCGAGGCCAAGGAGGAGAAACTGGGGTCGGTCATGCGCCCCTATCTCCGGCTCCTGCGCTATTCAGTCGAGCGGCCGCTGGCCGTATTTACCGGGGCCTTAGGGCTCCTTGTTTTGATAATAATACTTTATGGTTTTTTCGGCAAAGGCGTGGAGTTTTTCCCTAACACCGATCCGGAAAAAATATATGTGGATGTCAACGCTCCCACAGGGACTAACCTGGAAACCAGCGACAGGCTGGTGCGCCAGGTGGAGAAGGAGATAAAAACTCTGCCGGATATAAAAGATGTCACTGCCAATGTCGGCAGCCAGGGCGCGAGTATGGGTTTCTCCCTGGGCGCCGGAACTCCCAATAAAAGCCGGGTGATGATCGACATGGTGGACATGGCGGAGCGCACCCAGAGGAGCACGATCACCCGCGACAAGCTGCGCGAGGACTTGCGGACTCTCACCGGTGCGGATATCGAGGTCAACGAAGAGGAACACGGGCCGCCGACCGGCGCCCCGATTAATATCGAGCTCTCCGGCGACAGGTATGAAATCCTGGGTGATATCTCCAGAGAGGTGAAAGAGATTATCCGGAAAGTGGAAGGTGCGGTGGATATCAAGGATGATTACGACTCCGGCCGGCCGGAACTGAGAGTCACTGTGGACAGGGAAAAAGCCGCTTTCCTGATGATCAATACCCGGGATATCGCCTCCACCGTGCGCACGGCGATCAATGGCACGACCGCCGCTTATTACCGGGTAGGCGAGGATGAGTACGATATCACCGTGCGCTTCGCCCAGGACATGCGCAAAAGCATCGAGGATCTGCGCAGCGTGAATGTCTTCCATGAGGGGAAGCAGATCCCGCTAGCCAATATCGCCACGATCGAGACTACCGGCGGTCTGGGCACAATACTGCATAAGGATATGAAACGGGTAGTCACCGTGTCCGCCAAGGTCCAGGGGCGCAACGAAAACGCGGCACTTCTTGATTGCATGGAGAAGCTTAAAGGCTTTGAGCTTCCAGCCGGCTATTTATTGGAATTCACGGGGCAGAACGAAGAACAGCAGGAGAGCCAGTCATTCCTTACCAGGGCTTTTGTGGTCGCTTTGCTCCTTATTGCTCTTGTCCTGATTTTCCAGTTTAACTCCCTGCTTCTGCCTTTTATTATCATGTTCTCCGTGATTCTCTCCTCGATCGGAGTTCTGGTGGGGCTGATAGTTACCCGGACATCATTCGGGATAATAATGACCGGCATAGGCGTGATTTCACTGGCCGGGGTGGTGGTGAACAACGCTATCGTGCTTCTCGATTACATCCAGAAGCTGCGCTCGCGGGGCTATGATAAAAAAGAAGCGGTAGTCCAGGCGGGATTGGTGCGTTTCCGGCCGGTGATGCTTACCGCTATCACCGCCGTATTAGGGCTTGTGCCCCTGACTACCGGATTCGGTTTCGACTTTATCACTTTCAGCTGGCAACTGGGCACCGAAAGCTCCCAGTTCTGGAGACCCATGGGCGTGGCCGTTATTTTCGGCCTCACTTTCGCAACCCTGCTCACCCTGGTCTATGTACCGACCATGTACATTCTGATCACCGATCTTACCGACCGGCTCGGACTCAGACCGGCTTATCTGGGAAAATTCCATCGTCAAATAGACGAAAAAGACAAGCATAAAACCGGTACAGGAGTGATCCGCTGACTGAAACAAGAAGATTAGTTCACGATTTTTGGTGTTCAAACCAACAGGAGGGGCGGCCCGCAGGCCGCCCCTCCTGTTGTCACTGGCTGGTTTCAATGATTTGCTTTTGTTCCGGAAAGGCAGTTTCTTCTCCGGCGGTAGATAAGGCGCAGGCTATCCAGTTCGTCAGCGGTAAAGATATGGCGGATCTGCCGGACATCCGCGGCGATCACTTCCAGTTCTTGGAGACTTGAAGCCATAGCCAGACCGTCGTAAAAAAAAGACCATTCCTGGTTGATAAATTTCCCCAGTTCGGCAACGGCCTGGAAGCTGCGGCGGTGTATCGGGCAGGGCCCGAGCTCTTTCAAGGCCTTGTAGTGGTCTGCGGTTGGATATCCCTTGTGGCGGGCCAAGCCGTATCCCGGGTAAATGCTGTCATATTCCATCATCAGCCGGTCTCTGGTCACCTTGGCCACAATCGAGGCCGCGGCCACGGAAAGGCATTTAGCGTCCCCGCCCACCACAGCCTGCTGCGGTATATCGAGGCGCAGCACCATCGGCCCGTCGATAAGCACCGAATCCGGCCTGATCTCGAGTTCTTCCACCGCCCGGTACATTGCGGCCAGGCTGGCATTATAAATATTTAAACGGTCTATTTCCTCGCTGTCCACCCTGCCGATGCCGATAGTTATGGCCTTTTCCCGTATTTCGTCGAACAGGGCTTCCCGCTTTTCCGGAGTCAGTTTCTTTGAATCTCTGGCCTGCGGGTAATCGCAGTCGCAGGGGAAAACCACAGCAGCGGCCACTACCGGACCGGCGAGCGGGCCACGGCCAGCTTCATCGACTCCGGCCACCTTCACCAGGCCGCGGGCGTGGTAAGCTTTCTCAAGCTCGAGCATTCTTTCCTGCTCGGCCCGTTCAGCTTCCTGCCTGGCCACTTTGCGCTTTATCTCTTCCCCGATAGCCCTTACCCCGCCGCGCGTGTCGTTGATCAGAGCCTTTATAAGATCTTCCGGCACAGGATCCATGCCTCTAACCAGAGATCTGATAGCCAGTATGCTCAAGCTTTCCAGTTCCATAGGATCGGCGACCAGGGTAGAGATGAATTTGTATCTGAGCAATGGTAAACTAAAATAAAAAGAGGCGATGAGCAAGAATCTCTCAGCACCCCTTTTATCTCGACTTAGTCAAATTCAGTGAATAAAAGCCCGGCCTTCGGGTTAGACGTTACGCTCTTTGATCCTTGCCGCCCGGCCCGTCAGATTGCGCAGGTAGAACAGCTTGGCCCGGCGGACTCTTCCCTGGCGAATCAATTTGATAGATTCGACAACCGGCGAATGCAGCGGGAAAATACGCTCCACCCCGATACCGTTGGATATTTTTCGCACGGTGAAGGTTTCGTTAAGCCCCGAGCCCCGTCTCTGCAACACAACTCCTTCAAAGGACTGAAGGCGTTCCTTGTTGCCTTCGCGGACTCGGATCTTCACCCGCACGGTATCTCCCGGGGAGAAATCGGGGATTTCATTCGCTTTTTTCCTGTATTCATTTTCAATTTGGATAAGCTTGTGCATTGAAGCCTCTCTTTTTAACCCCGCAGGGTTATTTAATAATTTAATTCATTTTTATCTATTGGGGAATAGACTTGTTGTTTGAAGCTTTATTTCAGAAGATCAGGCCGGCGCAGGCTGGTGAGTTTTTGAGCCTCATTCTGCCGCCATTCCTTGATCTTCTTATGATCTCCGCTGATCAGGACATCGGGTACCGCATGGCCTCGAAATTCCCGGGGACGGGTATACTGCGGCGCCCCCAAAAGGTCGTCAAAAAATGAATCTCCGGTAGCCGAATCGAAATCGCCCAGCGAGCCGGGAAGCAGCCTGACCACTGCGTCCAGAACGACCGCGGCCGCAGGTTCGCCGCCGGACAAAACATAATCCCCGATCCGCAGTTCATCATCCGCCAGATGCAGGGCCACCCGTTCATCCACATCCAGGTAATGGCCGCAAATAAGTATCAGCTGGCCGGCCAGGGAATATCTCTCCGCCCGCCGCTCGTTAAAAAGTTCTCCTCTTGCCGAGAGGAGAATGACAATCGTTTTATCCCTCTCCACCTGGGGGTCGGCATGCCCCAGGCACCATTCGACGGAATTAAAGATCGGTTCGGGTCTCAACACCATCCCCGATCCGCCGCCGTATGGATAGTCATCAACAGTTCCGTGACGGTCAACGGCGAAATCCCGGAGATCGACAACACGGTAGCGGACCAGCCCCTGCTTCTCCGCCCTCCCTGAAATACTCAGACCTAGCAGAGCCTTAAAGTATTCGGGGAAAATAGTGATAATATCTATCTGTAGCATCGCCTTAAATGTCCATCAGCCCATCCGGCAGACAAACCGTAAGGCTTCCCTCCCCGACATCCACTCCGGGTACCAGCTCGTCCACCAGAGGCACGAGAAATTTTTTACCGCCGGGCCGCTCCACTTCCAGGAGCTTCTGGGCCGGCATTTCGATCACCGCACATACAGTTCCGAGCATCATTCCCTTCTCATTCTTCACCGCCAGCCCGATCAGCTCGTCATGGTAATAGCGGCCTTCCCCCGGCGTTGCGGCCATATCCCGCGGAACAAAAAGCTGCCAGCCGCATAATGGTTCCACGGAATTGCGGTCCGGAAAACCATTAAAACTCACCAGGAAATCCTGTTTGAAACTCCGGACCGAATTTATCACTAATTTCCGCAGTTCGCTTTCATCCGGCCCGGCAAGGAGTTCAGACTCCGGATAAAACCGCAAATCAGGTCTTTCGGTCAGGTTCCTGACCTTTACTTCTCCGCGGATTCCATGCGGCCTGGTGATCTGTCCCACCAGGAGAAATTTCTGCTGGCCCACCTTTTTCCCGAGAGAAAAAAACAATTGCTTTTTTAAAGGGTTTTAAATGACCCTGAGCGGATAAAGGTATTAATATCCGTGTAATTTCAGGATTTTTCTTCGGATTGCTTCTTAGCCCTGGCCCCCTCTTCCTTTTCCCCAGCTTTGGCAGATCCCTTGCTCTTAGGGGTAGTTTTCTTTTTGGAAGCGGCCTCGGCCTTCTCCTGTTTAGCTTCTACCGCTTTTGCTTTAGCCGCTTTAGCCTCTGCAGCTTTAGCAACTGGTGCTTTAGCCTCTGGCGCTTTTGCTACTGGCGCCTTAGCCTCTGCAGCTTTTGCCTCTGGCGCTTTTGCCACTGGCGCCTTAGCCTCTGCAGCTTTAGCCTCTGGCGCTTTTGCTACTGGCGCCTTAGCCTCTGCAGCTTTAGCGACTGGTGCTTTTACCTCTACTGGTTTAGCTTCTGCCGGCTTTACTTCGACGGCTTTAGCCTCCGCAGCTTCCTTTTTAGCCTCTGCTTTTACAGTTTTGGCCTCTGGTTTAACTGCCTTTGCCTCTGCCGACACTTCAACTTTCTGGCCTGTCCTCTTCTCATGCCACCGTCTCAAAAGGCCTGACTGTCGTAAAAGGCTCCCCACGGTGTCGGAGTAAGAGGCTCCCTGTTCGAGCCAGGTGATAATCCGCTCCTCTTTGAGGTTGAGAGAATGCGGTTTGGTCATCGGGTCGTAATGGCCCACGAACTCGATAAACCGGCCATCCCTTTTGACCCGCGAGTCAACTACAGCCAGACGATAGCAGGGATGTTTCTTTTTACCGATCCGGCGCAATCTGATGCGCACCGACATAGAATTTCCTCCTGTAAATTTAAGAATGATCTATCCTGGTCAATTGAAAAAAGGCGTGATCCCTTTGGCCCGGGTGCCCGGACCGCCTCTGGATGAAAAAAATCCCATCTGCTTCATCACTTTGCGCATTTCGTCGAACTGTTTAAGCAAATGGTTGATATCCTGTACGGCTGCCCCGCTGCCTGCGGCAATGCGTTTGCGGCGGCTGGAGTCGATTATTTTCGGCCTGGCCCGCTCTTCCGGGGTCATGGAAAGAATAATCGCTTCCAGGCGCTTAAAACGTTTAGTATCCATGCTGATCGACTTTAAAAGCTTGTTTCCAACACCTGGTATCATCCCCAGTATGCTTTCCAGGGAACCCATCCTCTGCACCTGGCGGAGGGTGCTCAGAAAATCCTGGAGGTCCAAATCGCCCCGTTTGAGCATCTTTGTTTCCAGGCGCTGGGCTTCCTCGAGGTCCATCTTTTCTTCGGCCTTCTCGACCAGAGAAACGATATCGCCCATCTGGAGCATACGGGAGGCCATGCGCTCGGGATAAAAAGTTTCCAGAGCCTCGAGTTTCTCGCCCACGCCGATAAGTTTAATCGGTACGTGAGTCATTCCATAAATGGAAAGAGCGGCTCCCCCGCGGGCATCACCATCGAGCTTGGTCAGGATGAGGCCGCTGAGCTCTAATTGCTGGTGGAATGTCTGGGCAATATTGACCGCCTCCTGGCCGGTCATCCCGTCCACCACAAGCAGGACTTCTTGCGGCCTGGCCGTATTCTTGACCTCGATCAACTCCTCCATCATTTCCCGGTCGATATGCAGGCGTCCGGCAGTGTCGATAAGCACTGTATTGACCCCGATTCGCCCTGCTTCGATAAGACTGTCCTTGACTAACTCGCTTACTCCGCGTGAAATATCGGACGGTGAAAAAGTGGGGACATCGAGCTGACGGCCCAATGTCTGGAGTTGTTCCACCGCCGCCGGGCGGTATATATCAGCGGGCACAAGCATGGGTTTTCTGCC
>Ga0315277_10010417_pt1 | contig 11772 bp, 9 predicted proteins | sample YL17G05_15_MG_FD_203695 | JGI IMG/M metagenome (GOLD analysis project Ga0315277, IMG submission 203695) | Sediment microbial communities from Yellowstone Lake, YNP, Wyoming, USA - YL17G05_15 | ecosystem: Environmental > Aquatic > Freshwater > Lake > Sediment | place: USA: Wyoming | collected...
GTACATTTCAGCAATGGTAAAGCTTTGTGATCAAAACCTAAGGTACGCCAATCCTTCTGCCCTTACCGAGTTTCTCTTCTATGATCATCCTTCGGGGAAGAAAAGAATAGAACGTGCAGCGACTTACAAACGACTTAAAGGCCTCTAGCACACTAGTCAGTTTCGTCTTTCCTTGGTCAGAGTTATCCTAACCTCTACACTCTTTAGCAGTCTGCCCTAAGCACCAAGGTTATCACATATATCTTGCCCTCGGTTGTAAAGGCAGATGGGAAAAAAGCTCAATCTGTGTTGTTTCTCGACAGGGAGCTAGTCAGAAAGATGAATGCGCGCGCCTGGTTAGCGCTCAGGCACTAGTCTTCTTCCCATTTGGTTATCAAAGAACCTACCACAATAGAGGCGATGCCCAACGCGGCGATTAAAGCAGTGTTGATGATTGCTTGCTGTGTTTGTCCGAATATCATTGCGGCTCTGAGTCCTTCGTTCACGTAGGTGAGTGGGAGCACCTGTGCGATTGTTTGAAGGAACTGTGGCATTTGGCTGAGCTGAAAGAAGGTGCCTGAGAGAAACATCATAGGGAAAGTTATGACGTTTGCCGCTGCGTCTGCGCCGTCTGGGTCTTTGACGAATCTTGCGATGATCATTCCTAAGCCTGTAAACATCAGAGAAGCCATTGCCACCATGAGCAAGGAGACAGCGTCTAAAGTCATCTTCATGCCGAATACTGCGATTCCCATGAGCATCATAACGGCCATGCCTAGATAAGATATGAGAATGTTGTAAATAGTTCTGGAGAGTATCCACTCGTAACGCCTCAGTGGCGTGGTTGCCAGCTTGTGAAATATGCCGTTTTGTTTGAATCTTGCACTTATCGAAACAGAAGTGAAAATGCTCGTAGTCATGGCTGTCATCCCAATAACTCCTGGAATGAAGAAGTCTATGAAACCGAAGCGTTTCGGCGCTATTGCCAGATCTTCGACGGTTAGATACTCAATTCCCCTTGAAAGCTCGAAGTTGAGCCTGTCAACAATGCTCATGACGATGCTCTGCACGATAGGCGCGGAAGACGTGGACTGGTCATAGACAAATGTGATGTTCGCAGTTGTGGCGCCCTGATTGTATAATGCCATGTTCGCAGAAGTATTGAATCCTGATGGAATGATAATCAGGCTGCTCAACCTGTTTGTCAACGCATAGTCTGTTCCATTGGCTGAAGCATCAACCATGTGGATGTTGAAAGCATTCGTGGAGTTGAGTACAGTTATGAGACTGCTAGACCAGTACGTTGCTTTTCCATCATTGAGGTCTTGGTTTTGAACGTATAGATCATATCTGATAGAGGATTGGCTGAAGATAGCTCCGAATAGGAGTATCAGGACAGTTGGAAAAGCAAGGGTCCAAAAGATGGTGCTTTTGTCACGCCAGAAGGTTTTGAGACTTGCTTTCAGATCAATAACCACGTGACTCATATGCTGCCTTCCTCCTCTTCCAGCGACACGCCTGTCAAATTGAGAAACACGTCTTCAAGGCTTGAGCGCTTGAGCTGCAGTTCACCGAACGGAACCTCTGTGCTGCTTAGAGTGTGCAGGATTTCTGAGACACCCACAGTGTGATTCAGATGGACGGTGACGTCCCCGGTTGTCCCGTCATATTTCGCTTTTATCCCGAGTTTTTCTATGCTTGGAACAGCTTTAGGACTCGTTTTCTTCAGTATGAGCAGGTTCCTCGTTCCATGTTCAGAGATAAGACTCGCGGGGCTATCTAACGCGACAATTGTGCCGTTGTGTATTATGCCCACGCGGTCCGCAAGGATCTCGGCTTCTTCCATGTAGTGGGTCGTCAGGAAAACTGTTTTTCCCTTCTTATGAAGCCCATCAATAAGGTGCCACACACCGTGACGCGCTTTCGGATCTAACCCGGAAGTGGGCTCATCCAAGAAAATCATTTCAGGATCATTGACCAAAGCAACGGCAATTCCCAAACGCTGCTTCAAACCACCTGACAGGTTTCTGAAAAGGACGTTTTTCTTGTCCTCAAGGTCGACAAGTCTGATCAGCTCGTCAACATCCGGATGGGCGTCAAACATGCCGGCATAATACTGAATCGTTTCCTTTACCGTAAGTCTTTCATAAGTGTAAAAGTCCTGCGGCAAAACGCCCGTTCTTTTCTTTATTTCACTCTGATTCCTTTCGATGTCATTCCCGAGAACGTAGGCTTTTCCGCTCGTAGGTTTCCTCAGGCACTCCAAGATTTCCACAGTTGTGGTCTTACCTGCGCCATTAGGTCCTAGAAACGCAAAGATCTCCCCTCGATTAACGGCAAAAGAAATACCATTGACTGCTACTAACTCGCCGTAGCGTTTCGTGAGTCCCTTAACTTCAATGGCGTAACTACTGCTCACATCAATACCCCTTGAGATTATCCATTCGGAACCGATGGGTCAATCTTAAACTTTTCCGTATCATTCCACAGAATAACAAAACCGCTTAGAACAACTATTAACTCAATGATTGAGCCCGCTGCGCCAATGGTTCTGTTCTGACATGCTCAGGTTGAAAGTCTCTGTGACGCATGTTGATGCGTTCTGTGAAGAGTGCCAAAGTCAATCTTGGCTAGAAACTATGATTTCTCACCAGAGAAATTGAGAGAGGTCTATGAGAAAGCAGGACTTATGCTGCATAAACATGCAGAAATAGTGTGAGTCACTTTGGCTTCTGTAGGTCTTCTCTTTTAAGAGGCAATTCGTCCTGCAGATATCTCTGATTGATCATTTTCTTGACCTTCACATATTTTCCCAGACCCCTTTCAGTTTCCTTCTCGTAGACACTGATTTCTCCCTCAAACAGTCCTAGAATTGCGTGCAGTTCCTCTGAAGGGTGCACTTGCGGATCTACTACTGCCAAAGTGGTAAATCCCATTGACCTCAATTCCGGAATTATTCCAGTCAACCATCTTCTGGTTTGAACTACACGATGCTGAAGGAGAACGTCTGAGATGATTTCTATGCAAACCCTCCTAGGGCCCTTCAGAGACTTGTCTAGTCTGCGGATTGCTGAAATCAGAGCAATGCTGATTTCAGTGAGATTCTCTACGCCTTTCAGTTTGATAACGTTAGGCGAGGTCTTGACGATTGCGTCTGCCTGAAGATTACAAACGAAAAGGTAGAAGTTTGACTGGAACTCTTCTGCAAGAGCCTTCGACACAGACGGGTCTATTGTGATGAAAAAGGTAACTTCATCTTTCTTTGCCCCCGTTTCAAGAAAACTCCTGACCAACAAGTCCCTCTCATCGCATGAGGGCGCAGTTAACACTACTGCGTAATTCGGAGGTATTCCGCCGTACAGCAGCTTGTCAAGATCAGCGTAACCAGTGGCAACATGGCCCACAGGCTTAGGCATTGAGGCTGCTTGACCTGTTTCTATGTAAATCAGTTGTGCTTCTGCTTTTTCGACGTCTTTCTTGGCGCCTATTTTCTGGAATATTTCAAGTGCCTGGTCAAGGAGGCTGTGGGCTTTTTTCCTGTCGCCTTCTTGGTCCCTTTCTAGGTGCACACGAGCGTATTCAGAGAGAACCATTCTAGCGAACCAATAGACGTTCCAGCGCCTTGCACTTAGGGCCTCAAATTCCTGAAGGCCCTTTTCGAAATACTCGATGGATTCTTCCCATTTTCTCTGGCTACGGAGCATCATTGCCGTCAGCACGTCCGCATAAGCAACGCGATCTCTATTCTTCGTTTCGAGAGCATACTCGCGCAAGTTGCCAAGCAGGTTCTCGGCTTTCTCGATTTCCCCAAGCTCCAGATATGCCCAAATAACAAGATGAATGCTTCCCATTTGCGATGATTTTGCCCCATGTCTTTCGGCCGCTTCATTCATCTTTTCATAGTATTCTTTTGCTCTTGCGTACTCTCCTTTGTCAAAATGGAACAATCCGAGGAAACCCTGACCGCCCATAATAGCTTGGAAATCGTCCAGCTTCTGGGAAATACTCAACGCTTCCCGATAGTATTGTTCACTTTTGTCCCACTCTCCCAGTATCTGATAGGCACAACCAAGAAAGTCTAAGGATATTGATAGATGGGTGACGTTTCCAGCTCTTCTATCCAACGCAACTGATTCTTCCAACAAGAGAACCGCTTTGCTCATGTTCCCCATGCCCATGTACGTCCACGCCAGGTTCGTGCCAATCCAGGTTTGCCAGGAGATGTCGCCAACTTTTTTGGCCAGTTCAAATCCTTTCTCAAGATGCTCCAAAACTTCCTCGTTTTCTCCTGCTTTAAAGGCTCCAGCGTCATTGTACACCCACAAAGCCGTATCTGTAGCTCCATTGTCAAGGGCTATCTTCAAAGCTTTCTCCATGCATTCAACGGCTTTCTTCGTGTCTCCAAGCCAATTGCTGATCTCTCCCAGACAAGCGTAAGAGCGTGCGATAACTTCATAGGCATTCAATCTCTTGGCAATGTCAACCGCCTTCTCAGCCCAAGAAAGAGCTTCCTTCATGTCTCCAGTAGCCCCCATAGAAATCATCTCTGCCTTGTCCTCGTAGAGTCTCGCCAATTCAACGCTTTCAGCTTCTTCTTCCAAGATTTCCGAAGCCTTTTGGTGGTGCTCTCCGGCTTTTTCTCTGTTCCCCAAGTTGTTCCAGAAAACATTTGCCATTTTGCGGTGCAACGTTGCAGTTGTTTCTCTCTCACCCAGCTGTTTCCACGACAGCAGCACATCGTTCCAATACTTTATGCTTGCTTCATAGTCCCCGATGAGCTTCTTGACGTCGCCGAGCTTCTCTAGCAAGCATGCTTTTTTCCGTGGTTCATCCTCCTTATCTTCGAGGAGGCCGAGTGCCGATTGAATGTAGGAAACTGCCTCTCCGTTGGCGTAGATCTTCGCCGCCCTTTCTCCTGCCTTCAAGAAGTAGTCTAAGGCTTTTTCCTTGTCTCCGCCTTCTAGAAAATGGTAGGCAAGCTCTCCGAGATGTTCGTCGGGGTCTTTGGCGTAGACTTTCTCCAGAGCGCATCCTACAGTGTTATGGAGCTTCTTGTGCCTCAAGAGGCTGACTTCTTCATGCACGACATCTCTCACTATTACGTCAGCGAAGGAAAATATGCCTTCTCCGCGGCTCAGCTTCTCTTTGACAAGTCCGGTCTTGAGCATTTTCTCCAGCAACTCAAGAAGCTTGTCCTCTTCGATGCCAGTGGCACCGCTGAGGGCCTCAAAAGTGAAGTCATTTCCAACGAAGGAAGCCGTGGTCAACACGTTTTGGCATTCGTCGTCCAGACGCGATATTCTTGCCTTTATGACGCTCTTGACGGTTTTTGGGAATTCGATTCTTGAAATCTCCTTGATTTTCCATTTGTTTTCTTCACGGTAGATTGCTTCTTCTTCCTTGAGGGATCTTATGACTTCTTCAGCGAAGAACGGGTTGCCCCTCGTCTTTTCATAGACCAGTTTGCAGAACTCTGTTGGTACGTCCTCTTGTTCCAGGATCTGCTTGATCATCTCTGAAGTCTCATCCAGGGACATACGTTTCAGTTGGACTGATTGAGATAAGCGTTCCCTGTTTAATTCGGTCAAGACCGGAGACAAGGGATGCCGCTCGTCAACGTCAGTGTCACGATAATCACCCAGGAGCAGCAGAGATTCTCTTTGGATGCCCCGGGTCAGATAGTGCAGCAGCAGAAGCGAAGACTGATCAGTCCACTGCAGATCATCAAGAACAATCAACAATGGTGCTTCTCTGGAAATGTTAGTGATGAACTGCGAGACAGCTTCAAACAGCCTGTCACGCTCATGTTCTGGGTTTATCGGCAGAGATTGCGGAATCGTACCGAGCTTCTGCCTGACTTCAGGAACCAGCTTACAAACTTCATCTGGGTAGTAGCCAATAACCTTGTACAATTGTCCAGGAGTGCAAACTTGGAGATAATCTCTGATAACTTCGTTCCAAAGAACATAAGGAGGCACGCCATCCATCCTAAACAAGGCCGGGCATCTGCCATACAGAACCTGCATTCCGCGCAGACGAGCATAAGCCCCCAATTCCCTGGCCAGCCGTGTCTTACCGATCCCAGCTTCTCCATACAGAAACACGAGACCTCCCTCACCTTGAATTGCTCTGTCAACAGCTTCTTTGAGAAGTTTCATTTCCTCAAGCCTGTCGATAAGCGGAATCTCTCTTGCAGGAATAGTACGGGGACTTGGAACACGGTCGCGGTCAAGGGATGTCAAGCAAATCTCTCACGTCAACCTATCAGCAAATATTATTGGATTCTGCGTTCTTATTGCTTGTGGAAGAACATCTGATTCAATCACTGGCTACAGCTGCTAAGAATGAGCAAGCCTCGTGCTATCAGGCGTGGTTTTTGCAGCGCGCTTTTGTCTGGAATTTCGGGTCCGTACTTAAAGTGTGAATTTGCCTTTTTTATAGATTAATTCATTGTCAGCATAGATTTCTCCGGTTCGCATGTCTTTTAGAAGGTCCCAGTGAATGGACGACTGATTTTTTCCACCAGTCTTTTCAGGAATGGGAGCAAATCCTAGGGCAAGATGTATGCAATGTCCCATTTTTTCATCGAAGAGTATATTCTTTGTGAACTTGTATATCCCAGTGTTTGTGCCAACCGCTATTTCGCCGATTCTTTTTGCTCCGCTATCTGTTTTGATGATTTCCTTGAGAAAATCCTCACCTTTTTCAGCCTTGGCCTTTACGACTTCCCCGTTTTTGAATGTGAGTGTAATGTCGTCTACTTCTCTGCTCATTTGATGATAGATGCCGGGGTACGAGAATCTGATCTGTCCTTGGGCGGAATCTTCGATCGGACAAGTGAAGACCTCACCGTCTGGCATGTTCACGTGGCCATCGCAGTTGAACCATTTTCGACGTTCCACCTTCAGTTTAAGGTCAGTATCTTCGCCGACGAAACGCAGATTCTTAGCTGTGTTCAATTTCTTGACTATGTTTTCCTGGGTTTTTGAGAGATTTTTCCATTCTCTGGCTGGATCTTTCTTGTCTAGAAAGCATGATTTGGACGTGAAATCTTGATATTCAAACAGTGACATCTCGGCTTCTTGCGCGAGAGCACTTGTCGGAAAGGGTATGAGAGCCAAGCTTCCTGGCCTCAGCAATCTCTTTGCTCGAATCTCAACTATTTCTCGCTGCGAAGCAGCATTTTGCTTCAGCTTAATTGGAGGCACCTTGGATAGCCTCCTAACATTGGTTTCCGCAACAATTTGCACGATCGCGTCGATTTCACTGTAGAAAAATCGGGCAAACGGAGACACGAATGTTATCTGCTTCTCGCTGCCACAAGTGAATAGCAACTCCTCTAAACCTTCGAAGTCCGCGGGTCGAACATACAGCACAGGATACCCGCCTTTGAGAAGAATATGCTTGTAAAGCTGCTGAATCAGAGGAGCGGCAACGATGTTTCCAACAATTCCTATCTTTTTCCCTTCGGAAACGTCGACACAATAATCTGTAGCAAGAATTGCCAGTTTTTCAACGTCAAACCATGTCAAGTCGCATCAGTTCCTGTGAATTCCTGTATGGGTCTTTCTGCATATAAGATTGTTGAGAACGACAAGCTATGCGTTTCTCAAATGCTCATAATGAAAGCCAAGGCGCGATAGACTCCAGTTCACCGAGATGTCGCACGTTTGGAAGAGCCAAAGTGTGGGCGAGAGAACTAGAAGGCTTGAAAGAGGTCGGTCCATTTGCTCAGAGGCTTAGGAGAAAACGTCAGGCTTGAGAGATGTGCGCGCGCTGTGACGAGAGCAAAGATTGCATATCCGTACTAAACTCTAGTATTAAATCTATATTTGTTTCATGATTTATGTGGTGACAATGTGGGATTCAACAAAAGAGCAGTTATAGGTACAATTGCCTTGATCGCCATTTCGATGTATCTCGCAATATACACTTTTGAAGCGCATATGGCTGCAAGGTACATATCCACCGACTCTCATAATGCGGTCTTCTGGATCAATGGACCTAGTGGCTCTTTGTTTCCTTGGCCAAGAGGGCCAGGAATGCTGGAAGTACTCTCTGGAATCAACGATGTTGATCTGTTCATTTACACATACTTGATAAAAACTTGGATACTCGTAGGATTGTCGGCACTTGCTTGGGCCCTTACAGCTTTGTTTGTTTACAAAACCACGAGACAAGGCAATTCTTCAGAGTTGGAAAGAACTAAGAGATTAGAAAGAGTTAGGCCCCGTTGAGCTCGAAGGGCTCGTCGAAAATAGACAGGGCACAATGATTTGAACTACTTCTTCAACTGTTTCTCCTTGTGCTTTCTTCTTTTCTCTTCTCTTTCCTTTTTGGTCATCGGTTTCTTCTTGGCACTTCCCATGCTCATTGCAATCACCACTCTTGAATAGTCAGAATGACGAATTAAATCTTTGGATATACATAACACGCGCTTTCGCACGCACGTTACATAGTTGGATTGCCGAGCCAACTTCATTCAATGAACTCGAGAAATACATGTATCAACAAAACAAATAACGCGCAATTTGGTTTCTGCAGAGCGTTGGTGCGAGAGAATATTGTTTCGACATTGATTCTTTCCTGCGAGTGATTTTCAACATTGCTGCGTTTAAGAACAAAGATTTCTGTGTCATCGAATGGAATTTCAAGATACTTCTCAAAACCCCCTTCCTTTCTTGACTAAACGGTGATTCTGGGCTGAGATTTCGAATAAAAAGCTTTTGTGTTTGAATTGCATATTTGAGAGTTGGGTGCTGTAACAATGAAAAAGGACGAAGTGAAGGCCATTGCTTCTGGCTTGAACGATTGGAGTGAGAGCTGCGTTGATGTAGCTTCAGCCATAAAGGCGGCCGCCAGTACGGCGGAAGGGACGAAGAAGCTGTGGCGCGATGGAAAGCACTCGTGGCTGATAAAAGTAGGTGTCGCGTTGATCGCGTTTCCCGACCCAACGATAAGTGACGTTGTTGGTTCTGCTTTTGTTGCGGCCGGTCTGGTACAGGAAGGTATTCGTCGCCGCTCTCTCCATGTTGACGATGTTGCAAAGGCTTTTCAGCAGACAATGAGAGAGCTGGGGGACCTGAGCGCGCGGTAATATTGGAAAAATCAATCTATTTCTTGGCTTAGAAATTTAGAATTTAGAAAGTTACCTGACTTTTTGAACAATGTTGAGACAGCACTGCAGAATATCAGATATAATCAAGGGTGATGTTGTCAGGTGGTTACCTCATGAAGAGGCTTGAGTTAACTAAGAGACTGAAAAGAGATAGACTATTGCGCTATTCTCGCGCGCTATTTCTTACCTTTATGATATTCTGCAGGGAGTTCAACGTTCCGTCTCTCTTTCCTTTTCAGTTCCTTATCTCTCTGCAATTTCATGTGCTGTTTATGATCTATTGCTTTCTCTTTCTTGCCTTTGGGCACAATTCATCCTCCTTAAGAGTTAGTCTGTTCCTACGTCTATAAAAATTGCGCGTGCTTTGCTGTGGTGAAAACTGATGGGCCCACATCAAAAATTGAACTGAAGATTCCTAGCGCGCGTTTTGGAAAGAAAAAGCCTGCCAAGAAGGCAAAAAAAAGAAAAAGAACAAGCCGTTCTTTTTGGGATCTAAACGTCTGAAAAGTCTTAAAGATTCAGATACTCTTTCCGAAAGTCTCCTTCTAACCTATTGCCTAAAATGTTCTGCCACGCTATACCAGCTTATCATTCGTAAACCATACTCAGGATTCTGGTTCACCCATTTTGTGATTTCTGCAAGGCTCATTCCTCCGACCCCTCGACACGCCTCTACCACAAACCCTGCTGACTTATTCCTGCAAATCGCGCGCTATTTGGCGCTAAGGCAACTTGCCGATGCTTGCCAACTCATCGGCAACATCCTTTAGCCCAAGTTCTTCGAGTTTGGCTCTTGTTGGCCAACCGGTGTTTACATCCCAGCCACGCAACGCATAGTACCTGTCTTTGAGCGCTTCAAATTTAGCCTTATCTATCGGCCCATTTACAAGGCCTGTTGCAGTACCTGCAAGGCATTTGATGGCTTTCTTGAAGTATGGTTCATTCAAAGTGTCGTTCTCTCTTGTGCGGTTTTCTCTTTTGACCATTATCGCCCTGCGTAAGTTCCAGATTCTTTCGCCTGCCTTCGCCATCTTACCTACATCCATATCAAACCCTGTGACGGCTGACAGCAGCCTGCTCTCAAAGATTCTGAGGTCCATCTCAGGAGGGTTGTAGAAGCCTGTTATCATACTCCAGAATTCACACACAGGCAACGAATTCTTCAAGCACTGATTATCCTGAACCCATGCCGTTACCCGTTCAGCTCCTTCGTAAACGGTTTTGCTTAAGTCAAGAATCTGATAGCTATCATAGGGCGGCAGTCCGAAGTGTTCCATTGCCTCTGGAGCAGAGTTCTTATATTCATGGCATGAATCAACAGGATCCCTCGTATCAGTAGCCCAATGCAGTGCGCTTCCTAAATTGTCCATATGATGGAAGGCGTAACCACGAGTGGTGTACAGCTCTTTATACAGATCCAGTAGCCTTTTACCAGACACCAATTTGTTCCCAAAGTATTCGACAAATCTTGCCCCACCTTCAGCGTAGGGGCTCTCTCCGTTAGCGATTTTATGGAATAGTACCGTTAAGAATTCGTGACTTGTTGCTGTGCCCCCCAGCCATTTGGGAGCAGGTAAACCCATATCATCCTCAATCTCTTGCCTTGTCAAAATACCCGCTTCAAGGGAAAGTGCCAGAAGGAACGGTAACGCTATTATCCCTTCAAAGGTGTTTATGCCAAGCTTCTGGCTGAGCACATTTGCTTCCCAGATTTCTTTGGCATCAACGCTAAACTTTGGCGCCCAAAGCCAATTTGCGCATGAGACACCGCTCAGCCCTATCCCCGGAATGTCGTGAATGCTATGACATTGTAGGGGACATCCATAGCACCCATAGTGCTTCTTGAAGTATCTCCGAGCGAACACGTCTTTTGTTTCTTGTGGAGCCGTATAAGGAGTTCGAAACATCAACCTTAACCAATGCATTTTCTTGTTTTCTTCTGTTATTGTCCTCGTCAGTTCCAAGACCTTATCGGGTTTCGCGACCCCCACCACACCTGTTCCCCTGACAACAATCGCCTTCAGATTCTTTGAGCCCATGACACCTCCGAAACCACCTTGACCAGCAGCAAACTTCGTCTCGTTCAGAATCACGGCTATTCGGCTAAGGTTCTCCCCAGCCCGGCCTATGACTAGTATCGACGCCTCCGGCTCATCAGTCATCAACACTCTTTGCGCTTCAAATGTTTCTACACCCCATAAGCCGTTGGCATCCCTAATCTCTACATCTTCATCGCGAATTGACAAACAAACGGGTTTCTCAGCCTTGCCTAGAATGACAATACCATCATACCCAGCGTGTTTCATCTCTGCCGGAAACATACCCCCGAACCCAGAATAAGTGAATAATTCATCTGGATAGCACTGAGGCGATATACTACAAACTTCCCCTCTGCCAAACGGACCATACGAGCCTGTCAACGGCCCCGCTGAAATGATGAGAGGGTTACCAGGATCGAAAGCATACACCTTCGGGCATCCCAGCTCCCAGAAAATCTTTGCACAGAGTCCCACTCCCCCAATGAACTCCTCCGGCCTGTAAACCGCAGTTGGCACCTTACTTACTGTTTTATTTGTTAGGTCAACCTGCAATACTTTACCAGCCCAACCATACGATTTTGCCATACCTACTGCCTCTCATCCCTCGGTACAAATTTCAAAGCCTGAAACGGACAG
>Ga0315277_10010418_pt1 | contig 11770 bp, 7 predicted proteins | sample YL17G05_15_MG_FD_203695 | JGI IMG/M metagenome (GOLD analysis project Ga0315277, IMG submission 203695) | Sediment microbial communities from Yellowstone Lake, YNP, Wyoming, USA - YL17G05_15 | ecosystem: Environmental > Aquatic > Freshwater > Lake > Sediment | place: USA: Wyoming | collected...
CGAAATGACCCCCAGCACCACGTCCCGGTTCCGCCCGGCGAACTCGATTCCTTCACGTTCAAATCGCGTCATCTCCTCTTTGCTGCCGACCCAAAGGAGCAGCTTCATGCCTGCCTTGCGGGCGGCATCGAGCTCGGCCTGGTTGTCTCCCTTCCAACAGGCACTCAACAGGAGGTTACTGTACGGCGCGACCTGCGTGGCGTCGGGCCGCTCCGTGCCCAGATCGTATCCGAGCCAGAGGGGGCCTCCGGCCTTGATCGGCACACCGTCGAGAGACCTGATAGAAATGTCCTTGAACATCACTTCCGTGGTGGCATTGCTGCTGACCTGCAAGGCGATGCGGCCTTGCGCAAATCCCGGGGTGTCGGCCATCTCGGCGGTCGGCGTCTCGTTGATCTTGATCGCCACGCGCTTCTGATCCGCGAGGATCGTCAAATCGTTCCAATCGTTGGCTTTGAAATAGTGCTGGGCCGGATCCGGCGGGTTGTCCACCAGCACCCGCCAGGGGTTCTGCTGATCGAACGAAGCCCAGTGCAGTTGCCCGACCATCTGCGGCAGGTACAGATTGGCCTGCAGCCCGCTGATGCCAGCCCAGCCACCCTCCTGGATGCGAAAAAAGACGCCGCTGTCGCCGGAGAGGAGCTTGAACTTCAGCTTGAGCTCGAAGTTGCCGAACTGCCCGCCGGCAAACAGCAGGCCGTGGCCTCCTCCCGCAGTTATGCGACCCACGATCGCTCCATCCTCCACGGTCCATTTGCCGGAACCTATGTGGTACCAGCCCTTGAGCGTCTGGCCGTCGAACAGGTTCACCTGCCCGTCTGCAGCGGCGGGTTTTGGGCCCTCGGGGCTCGGCGGCGGTGGCGGAGCCGGTTTCCCGGGCGTGGAAGGCCCTGGTTGCGGAGTCCCTGCCGGTCTGTAGTGGATGCGGAGGCTCTTGAACTGGCCGCAGCAGTTGTTGCAGAAGAGCCAGACGCAACGGGGCCGGAGGTTGGAGGGGTCTCCGTCCTCCAGCCGCCAATTCATGCCGCCGACGGCGAACCGTTCCTCTCCGCCGGGATAGTGTACTTGCATCCAGAACGACTGGTCCTGGTCCAGCCCGATCGGGTCGCCCGCGACGACCTCCCGAGAGCGGGGCGCGCGGTCCGTGCCGCCGCGGGGGTCGGCATAGCGGCCGAGCACGACCACGCGCTTGCCGTAGCTCGGGCCCCAGCCCCCCTCGGCATAGACCGTGGTTGCGTAACTCAGGCCGGGCTTAAGCTCCGGGGTTAGCTCCACGCCGGCACAGATGTAGGGATTGTCGGCGGGCAGGTTAAGTGCGGGGTCCTTGGACATCCGCTGCTGCCACTCCACAATCAGCTCGCCGTTGAACTCCCGGTTGAGCAGGATGGTGCAGTTGCCTCCCTGCACGGCACTCGGCGTGCAACGCAGCGACCCATCCTTGATCTGCCAATCGCCCGTCAGCACCTGGAAATCCTTGAGCTGGGACGGTTGCGAGAAGTCGTAAACGAATTCCTGCCAACCGTCCTTGGGATCGGTCGGTGGGTGCGGGGGGCGTAGTGTCGGCACGAGCGTCGCCGTGATCTCTTGCTCGCCGCCCGCCTTAATGCGGAATGCCTGAGAGAACACCTGGAAGCCGTCCTTCTCGATCCTCAGCAGGTGGCTACCCGGATCGACGCTGACGATCAGAGTCCTCTTCGTTGCCGGCTCCTCGATCTCCACTTTGCCGTCTTGGTCGAGGATCTTTACGATCGCGCCGGGCACATTGATCTCGATGATCAGCGTTCCTTCCCGGGTCTGCAACCGGATGATGATTTGCAGCACGGCGGCCAGGAAGATCACCCCCGCCAGCACCGCCAGGGCAATACCCCAGCGTCTGTCGATGCGCGCCCGCACGGCATGAACGAAGGCCTTGACATCGCGGGCCCGCAACCTCCGCCGGGCTGGTTTCCGCGGCCGAGGCGGCGGGCTGGGCGTGCTAACCTGCCGGATCAGGAATTCGTCGAGGGCCCCGGTGTTGACGTGCTCGGAGGACGTGCTCACCTGATAATGATCCAGGCCCAGGGTTTCGGGGGCCGGGGGCGAGGGGGTGACGGGGTGAGGGGGTGGCGGGGTGAGGGGGCGAGGGAGTGGCGGGGGGCACGCGGCCAGGGCCGCCAGCACCTCGCCCATCGACTGAAGGCGCTCCTGCGGCTCTTTGGCCAGCATCTTCTGGAACACCGCCTCCAGGGCCTCCGGTACGTCGGGCCTGACCTGGCGCAGCGACGGGACCGGCTGCTCCCGATGGGCCAGGATCTTCTGCGTAAGCGTCTCGCCCCCGTACGGCGCCCGACCCACCAGCAGATAGTGCAGCGTGCAGCCCAGGCTGTAGACGTCGGAGCGGGCATCGGCCAGGTGCGTATCGAGGGCCTGCTCCGGCGCCATGTAATCCAGCGTGCCCATCACTTGTCCGCTGCGGGTCAGACCGTTGTCGGCCGCCCCGACCACGTCCTCGACGCGGGCCAGGCCCATGTCCAGGAGCTTGACCGTGCCTCTCTTGTCCAACAACAGGTTGGCCGGCTTGATGTCGCGGTGGATCACGCCTTCGGCGTGGGCGTACTCCAAGCCTTTGGCAGCCTGCGTGAGGTAGTCCACGGCCGCCGCCACATCCAGCGGCCCCTGCTCCTTGACCAGCGAGGCCAGGTCGTTGCCCTCCACGTATTCCATCACCAGGAAATGAACGCCCTGGGCCTCGTCGGCGTCGTGGGCGGTGACGATGTTCGGATGCGAGAGCCTTGCGGCGGCTTTGACTTCGCGTTGGAATCGTTTGATCGCCTCCGCCGAGTTGATGGCCCTGCTGGGCAGCATCTTCAGCGCCACCACGCGATCCATTCGCCGGTGTCTGGCCTTGTAAACGTGGCCCATCCCGCCCCGGCCGATCGAGTCGAGGACCACGTAATTGCCGATGACCAACCCGCGGGTCTTCCCCTGGTAGACGGCCTGGGCCTGGAACTTCGTCAGCTTCCCGCGGCGGTATAGCTCCTGGGCGAGCTGCTGGGCGGTGGCCGGCCGCTTCTCGGGGGAGAGTCCTTTGGAGAAGGTGTCGAGTTCCTCGCCGGTCATCAGGCCGGACTGGGTCAACCGCTGGGCGAAGACCTCGACACTCAGCCCCTCGCCCGTGGCACGCCGATACTCGGCCTCGATGGTCTGAAGCTCGCGGCGGAGTTCGCTCCGCTGCGGTTCCGCGGTGCTGCCCAGGAACTCGTCGACGCTGGGCCGCTGGCCCGCCTTCCAAGCGGCCTCGAACCGGCGGCAGACCTTGTCGATCTCCAGCAGGCTCGCCACCGGCAACGACTGTTGAGCTTCTTCCGGCGTCCTGTCCATGGCACTACAACCTTGGTATAAAGGACTTGTGAGGCGTTGGCGAGACCTGACTGCGATTATACACAGATTATGATTGCCCGCGGTAGGCTGGGACGCGGTCCCACCTCCGGCCCGACCCGGGTGGGACGCCCCTCCGCTTTGTCCCACCCTACGGGCTGCCGCCCCGCTAATTCCGCCGGGAGTTCCGGCTCCCTATCCCTATACCGATAAACGGCCGCTAGCCCCTTTAACGATCCTTTGGGAAAATGAGGAGTGGTGGCGATCGAGGGCTGGGATCTCCAGGCTGGGCAAGGGGTTAGGACCGACCGAAGAATGACTTCCGGAGAGTATTCATCACGCTCCGCGTGACGGGCCCAAAGGCAGCGGTTTCCCCCGTTCTCCGGGGCCCCATCACGCGGAGCGTGATGGCTACAACTGGCGGAATGTCGGTCTCGTGCGCCCTTGGCCGCTTGGCTTCCCAGAGGTCTGCCAAAGATGGCTGCGGAATCGGAACCATCCGTAAGTGAGTGGATCTTGGGCGTCAAGCGGGGCGACTGCGAAGCCGCTCGCGCCCTCTGGGAGAGGTATTTCGCGCGGCTGGTCCACTTGGCTCGGAACCGCTTGAGCCACGGCCGTCCTCGCGATGCCGACGAAGAAGACGTGGCCCTCAGCGCGTTCGCGTCATTCTGCCAGGCTGCCGGGCAGGGACGATTCCCCGACTTGGCCGACCGCGACGACCTCTGGCGACTCTTGATCGTGCTGACCGCGCAAAAGGCGGTTGACCTGCTGCGGAGGGCACACTGCGCGAAGCGGGGTGGCGGCCGGGTCCGAGGGGAGTCGGCCCTGGCCCATCCTGGGTGGTCGGAGGGCCTCGCAGGACTGGCCGATGTCGTCGGCAACGCTCCCACCCCGGATTTCGCGGCCATGGTCGCCGAGGAGTGCGATCGGTTGCTGGGCCTGTTGAACGACGATCTGCGGTCCGTCGCGCTGGCCAAAATGGAGGACTACACGAACCAGGAGATTGCCGAGAAACTCGGCTGCTCGCTGAGCACCGTGGAGCGGAGTCTCCGCTTGATTCGCAAGATCTGGCAGTCGCCGGCGAAGACCTGAACCCCCATAGCCCCCAACAGCCCCCCCAATAGCCCCAAATAGCCCCGCCCGGAAGGGCGGGGGAAAACGGGTACGCACCCCCAGAACCCCGCCCTCCCGGGCGGGGCTACTTGTCGACTTCGCTGTGTGTCGACTTCGCTGTGTGTCGACCTTGCCGTATGTCGAATCTGCTCTTCGTCGACTTCGCCGTTTGTCGACTTCGCTGCTGTTCGAGGACGCTGTTGGCTCTCGACGTTGCTCAGTCGGGCAATTCGGCACGTAGCGTAACCAGCGCTTGGGCGGGCAGTTCGATCGAACTGCCCACTTCGGCCTGCGGCTCTTCGGCCAGATTGCTGATCCGCACGCTCTTGGGCGCCGGATCGCCCCAGGTGAGCTGGGCCTTCGCCGGGCGGTCGCCGACGTTGAAGAGCCGGACGATCAGGGCCCGGCCGTCGGCGCTGGGCTTCAGCGTGGCCACGAGCACCTCGGCCGGGGTTGTGGTAAGGCGAGGGCGAATCGTGGCCGGGGCGTCGGCGCCGCAAGGTACGGCCAGCAGCGGCTGGCTCTGTTCGATGCCGAACCGCGCGGCCTCGCTCGCGCTATAACCGCCCGCGTGCGGCCGCAGCGCGTAGCGAAACGGCGTGGGGCCTTCCTGGTCGGCCTTGTAGTTGGTGAACCAGTAGTTGTTCATCACGTACGAGTAGAGCGTCTGCGTCGGTTTGAGCGTCTTGATCCACTGCGTCTCGGCCGTGATCGCGCCCACCTCGACCAGCGGCGCGTCCGTGGTGGTCCAGGTGACACCGTATTGGTCGTTGGAGGTGTCGATCCAGCGCTGCACGGTGAACCAGTTCTTGCACGCCCCGGGCAACTGGTCGCTCTCGGGTCGGGCCACCGCCCAGGGGATGTCCATCCGCATCACGCCTTGCGGCACGTTGAACGGGAAGGCGAAGTGGACGCCCTCCTTGGTGCGGATCTTCTCCTTATCGACAACGTTGATCAGCTCGACGCGGTCGATGCCGTCGATCAGCCGAATCTCGCGGGAGAGTTTGCGACAGCCGGGGGCGTCGCCTTGGATCAGCAGCGAGGCGATCAGCGGCCCGGTCTCTTTGACCTCGATCTTCACCGGGCCGCACCGTTTGGCGTCCTTCGGATCGCTGCCGGGGACGTAAAAGTAGTCATTCAGCCCCAAGGCGGCGGCGCCGTCGACCAAATCGGCCTCGATTCCTCGGCACCGCAGACTGGCGATCGCACCGGTGGTTTCGTTGAGAACCACGCCGAGGTTGGCGTTGCGAAGGCCCTTCCCCTCTGCCTTGGCACTTCCTTCCGCCGGTGCCTCACCCGGCTCAACGGTAAACCGGGTAGCCCCGAAGGGCGGCACGTCGCGGGCGATGAACGCCAGCGCGCCGTCGGAGAGCCGTTGCGAGGGAACGCGATTGCCGTCGAGACCTTTCACGCGGTTGCCCGCCGGCGCCAGTTCCTTGGGCACCGTCACCAGATCGGTCCGCGGCCAGCACGCAGTGTTGAAGACCAGGACCGCCTTGACGACACCGGCCTTCTTGGTGTAGGGCGCCGTGGCCGTAGCCAGCAGCGCCCGCGACTGCTGATCGCCGTCGAGGGCGAACGCCTGCTTGATCTTCCACTGCCCCTTGGCGAAGTCGCCGTCGGGCTCATTGACGCTGTTGTGCGCGCCCCAGGTGTGCTCGTCATAGAGGACGACGTTGCGCCAGGCGGCGTAGAATTTGTCGTCGGGGTAGTCTCTCGGGCTGGTGATTGCCCAGAGGGCTTCGGCCTGTGAGAGCCGCTCGGCCGAGGCGCGGTTGATGCCGGTCTCCAGGGCCGACGAGGCGGCTCCGTCCTCCCAGTAGGGCGTGAAGTCGCCGCGGACCTCGGGGATCGCCTTCCCGTGCAGGCGCTCCATCTCGCGCATCATCTCCGAGTTCGTGCCGATCACGAGCTTGGGATAGGCGTGCCGAGTGTTCCAATCTTTGACCCTTTCGCACAGATCGACGCCCGGGCCGGCGTTATCGCCCAGGCAGTAGCGGACCTGGACCACGTCGTAGGGATAGCCGGCCGCCTCCATCCGCTCCAGGCGGCTGAGCATCTCGTCGGTGCCCTTGAACCTCTGGAAGTAGCCTCCTTCGGGAATCCAGCAGAGCACCTTGTAGCGGCCGCAGGGGCTGATCCAGTAGAACGGTTTCTCGTCCCAGACTTCGTGGGTCGATCCGATCCGGGCGCTGTCGTTGGGGCCCATGGAGAAGTATTTCACGCCGGACTGGCCCAGCAGCGAGAGCAGCCCCCAGGTGTAGCCCGGCACGTCGGTAATCATGGCCGAGTCGATCTTCACCCCGCAGCGCTTCGAGAGCCGTTGGGCGTAGTCGAGCAGCCGGGCCAGCTCTTCGGGCCGGCAGAGCGCGGTCAGCTCATTTCCGTACAGCGCGTCCAGCCCGATCCAACCCTTCTTGACGGCCTCAATGAACTCCTGCTGCTTCTCCGGCGTGGCCTGCTGCAGGTAGCCGTCCACTGCCCAGAGGACCTCGACGTTCCACTTGAATTGGGCGCCGGCGGGGTAGCCGACCGTGCGGCGGGCGGCCTCGATCCCCTGCTCGATGAACCGCCATTGGTCCTGCTCGACTCTGGTCTGCAGTTGGGTGTAACCGATGTCGACGTGGGAGTGCGGCAGCAGGTAGATCTGCCACTTGCGGACCGGCTTGAGCACCACTTTCCGCTCGGCGACGCTCTTTCCCGCGGAGAGCACTTCCACCGTCACCGGTGTCTCGTACACCACGGCCGGCACCGGCAGCTCGATGGTTTGTACGCCAGTTTTCAGTGTCGCCTTGATCGGTTCGCCGCCGCCGAGCTGGATTGTGGCTTCCGTTGGCGGGCCGACGCGGAGAATCGTCACCCGGACCGCCTGAAGCAGCTTGTCCCCTTTGCCTGTGAGCACCGGCGGAGACCAGACCGACCGGACCAGGGTGCTCGGCTCAGTCGGCACGAGCTCGACGGCGGCCGGCGCCTCGAAGCCCACCCAGTCATACAGCACCCAACTGCCGGAGAGCGTGCGGATCGTAATCTCGTTGGTGCCCGAACGCACGGCGGCGGCGGGGACGTCGACGGTGAAGCGGTGCTCGCGTCCCTTGGCCGGGTTGCCGTTGACCGAATCGTCGGACCCGCCGGGTGGCGTGGCATGATCGAGCAGCTTGCGGCCGTTCAGGGCGACCTGCAGTCTCGACGGTGAGCGGCTGTGTGTGTCGGCCAGGTCGACCAGCAGCCGGCAGTTGCCGCTGTCGGGCTTCTGCTTGACCGCAAACAGGATGGTGAAAAGGTGTTCCCGGCCGCCTGCCCAGGGATCCACCGGGCCGGGATGGACGTAGGGCCAGTCGCGCTTGGCGTCGGAAGTGCCCACGACGAATAGGGGATCCTCGCCGTAGCGGCCGTAGCCGTTGGGAGCCAGGGCAAACTCGGCCGTGTTGTTGTCGGGTTTGCCGATCTGCCAGAGGAGTTTCAGGTCCTGGGCCGCCGCTTCCCTGATCGCGCAGGTTGCGGACAGCGCGGCCAGCAAACACACCCACGTCCCGCAGTGACGTCTCATCGGTTTCTCCCTTCGCGCAAGCCTGGTGAGCAATCTTCGCTGTCGATGGCACGTGGCCTTAACCGCTGGCCATGATAACCCAGTCCCTCGCGCCGTGCAACTTGCGCGGCTCGACCTCCTGGTCCAACGCAACTGATTGCTGCGCCATAAGTTACGGCGGCGAAGATGACTGTCTGCCGACCATCGCCACGCGCGCCGAGGTCCCCATTGTACGATCTGGCGGTTTGGCGTAGCATACCAACAGCATTGAGGTTTGAGAGTTGAGGTTGAAGGATGAGGGTCGAAGGATGGGAGATTGCCTTTCCAACCTGAACTCTGCGCCCCCAACTCTCCCCCCTCGACCCTTGTTGAACCTGCGAACCGGGTTGATCGGCGCCGGGCAGATGGCCACGGCCTTGGGACAGGGGTTCGTCAAGGCCGGGCTGGTCGCGGCGGAGAACTTGCTCGCCTCGGACCCCGACCCGGAGGCCCTGGATCGCTTCGCCCGAGCCACCGGCGGTCGCACCACCCCGGACAACGCCCAGGTCGCCGGGCAGTCGGACGTCGTCTTCCTGGCAGTCAAACCACAGCAGATCGCGGAGGTGATTGGCGGGCTGGCTGGGAAAATCACCGCGGAGAAGCTGGTCGTCTCGATTGCCGCCGGCATCCGGCTGGCTGCGCTGGCCAAGGGGCTCGGCAGCGAGGTGCGGCTGGTCCGGGTGATGCCCAACACCCCTTGCCTGGTCGGCCAGGGGGCCTGTGGATACTGCCTGGGCGACAAGGCCACTGCGGACGACGGCCGGCTCGTCGAGCAGTTGCTCGGCGCCGTCGGCTTCGCCTGCCAACTCGACGAGAAGCTGCTCGACGCAGTGACCGGGCTGTCCGGGTCCGGTCCGGCCTTCGTGTACGTGATCATCGAGGCCCTAAGCGACGGAGGCGTGCGGATGGGCCTGCCGCGGAAGGTGGCCACCGCCCTGGCCGCACAGACGGTCCGCGGGGCCGCCCAGATGGTGGCCACCACCGGTGAGCACCCCGGCGTGTTGAAGGATCGCGTGGCCAGCCCCGGCGGGACGACTATCGCCGGGCTGCAAGCGTTGGAGTCGGGGGGGCTGCGGGCGGCATTGATGGCCGCCGTGGAGGCCGCCACCAGACGGTCGATTGAGTTGGGAGGGCAGGAGGGATTTGGGATTTAGGATTTGGGATTTGGGATTTGGGATTTGGGGGTTTCGAACCGTACGCAGGGGCCACGCACGCGAGGCCCGGCCGACGCTGAACACCGAAAACGGTCCGCTAACCACTCACCACTCACCACTATCCACTATCCACTGACCTCTGATGTCCGTCTTCTGCCTGATTGACGACAAGCACGTCCCCCTGTATCGCATCATGTGGGTCTCGGAGCTGCCGCATTTCTGTGGATCGCCGGACTGCGAGCGGGAGGGCCAGTACGAAGTCCGCCTGGAGCACGAGGAGTCGGTTTGGGCAAGCCAGCAGGAGCGCGACGCGGTGCTGGCCGCGATCGAGGCCGCGCAGGAGGGCCCGGACCGTTGAGTTGAGGGTTGAGAGTTGAGGGGCGATTCGATGTCGATGTTCGAAAACAGCCAGTATCGTTGGCGCGAGACGTACTTCGTGTTGTTCGATTCCAGCCGCCGGCCGACGTTGAAGACGATCCAGCGAACGCTCTCGGGGCTGAACGAGCACTACGTGCTGAGGAATCTCAGCGCCGACGAAGAGGGCCGGTTCGACTCGTTGACCCTGCTTTCCCCCGACGATTTCGCCGCGCTGGACATCTGCTACACCGGCGGGGAGGAGGTCCTGGATCACGCCGCCTCGCTGGCCAAGGAAATGGCGCCGGTCGCCCGCGAGATGTGCAATACCGACGCCTTGCGGCGGATCCTGCGGTGCGACGGCCGCTTCGACGTGCTGCATTTTGAGCAGGTCCCCGAGGGAGAAGGCGGCGAGGAGGACCAGGGCGATGAAGCCGATGAAATGCTCGACCCCAGCGCACTGCTGCTGGTGCTGGGGGCCCTGGCCAAGCTCACCAACGGCGTGGCCGTCGATCCCCAGGCCGGGACCTTCTTGGACGGCAGCGAATAACCGATTCGAGTCACTGATCTTACTCTCAGCGCGCCACAATCATGCTTGCCAAGGAAATCAAACGCGGTCACATCGTCGAGTACAACGCGGCCCCGTGCCTGATCGAAACGGTCAACGTCCAAACGCCGTCGGCCCGTGGGGCGGCCACCTTCTACAAGTTCCGCGCCCGGAACCTCTCGACCAAGCAGAAGGTCGATATCAGCCTGCGGGGCGGCGATTCGCTGGAAGCCGCCGACTTCATGCGCCGGCCCGTCAAGTACATGTACGCCGACGCCACCCACCTGCACTTTCTCGACCAACAGGACTACAACCAGTATTCGCTCGCCCAGGAAGACCTGGTCGAGGAAAGCAAGTATCTGACCGAGGAGCTCGACGGCGCGACGGCCCTGATCTTCAACGAGGAGTGCATCGGCATCCAGTTGCCGGTGGCCGTGGAGTTGAAGGTCGTCGAGTGCGATCCGGCCGTCAAAGGGGGCTCGGCCACCGCGCGGACCAAGCCCGCCACGCTCCAGACCGGACTGGTCGTCCAGGTGCCGGACTATCTGACGCAGGGCGAGACCATCAAGGTCGACACCCGCAGCGGCGAGTTCCTTTCTCGGGCGTAGGGGAGGGCTGAATGCTGAATGCTGAATGCTGAATGCTGAAGTTAGGTCAGTCGCCGCCGGTTTTCCCCCTCACTCTTCTCCCTTCCCCCTTCGCCTCTCGCCCCCTCCTCCCTGGCCCCTGGCCCCTCCCGTTCACGCCTGGATGGGCCAGAACAAGCCGCAGGAGGTCCCGCCGTCCACGTAGAGGATCTGGCCGGTGATGTAGGAGGAAGCCCTCGAGGCGAGAAAGATCGCCGCGCCGACCATGTCTTTGGGCTGCCCCATCCGCCGCAGCGGCGTGTTCTGCTGGCGCCACTGGTTCATTTCCTCGTTGTCCTCCCACAGCGGCCGCCCCAGCTCGGTCATGGTGAAGCCCGGGGCAATCGCGTTGACCCGCACGCCGTGCGGCCCCCACTCCATGGCCATCGAGCGGGTCATGTGGCTCAGGGCGGCCTTGCTCATGGCATAGGGGGCCACCCGGTTGAGCGGCCGGTGCGAGTTGAGCGAGTCGATGTTGATCTGCGACCCGGAGCGGGCGCGGATCATCTGCCGGCCGACCGCCTGGGCCATGAAGAAGGCGCCTCGGATGTTGATGTTGGTGATGAAGTCGTAGACTTCCTCCGAGTAGCTCTCCACCTTCATCCGTTTGTTCACCCCGGCGCAGTTGACCAAAGTGTCGATGCGGCCGAACTCGTCGATCACCTCGGCAACCACCCGCTGGATCGCCTGAACGTCGGCGACGTCACAGACCTTGGCGTGCACCTCGCCGCCGGCCGGGCAGATTTCTCGGGCGGCCCGCTCGACGGTTTCGGCCACCCGGCCGGTGATCACGACCCTTGCCCCGCGGGCAGCGAAACCTTCGGCAATCGCCCGCCCAATCCCCCGGCTGGCCCCCGAAACCATCACTACCTGGTCTTTGACCGAGAACAGTTCATCCGCCATCGCTCGGATACTCCTGGAAAAGGGGTCAGCAGACAGCAGCAAATAACGACAACACTATGGTACTGGAATGGTAGAGCCAGCACGATGCTGTCTGGAGAAACATGGTCGGGGCTCGGGATTCGGGGTGAGGGGGTGACGGGGTGAAGGGGTG
>Ga0315277_10010419_pt1 | contig 11769 bp, 6 predicted proteins | sample YL17G05_15_MG_FD_203695 | JGI IMG/M metagenome (GOLD analysis project Ga0315277, IMG submission 203695) | Sediment microbial communities from Yellowstone Lake, YNP, Wyoming, USA - YL17G05_15 | ecosystem: Environmental > Aquatic > Freshwater > Lake > Sediment | place: USA: Wyoming | collected...
AAATTTTGCCGGAATATGATCCAGAACTTAACTGCGCGCTTCGATCTCATACTCATCACGGCCAGGCGCGGCAAGCGACAGCCTCACCCGGGCATACAATTGTCTATAGGATTGAATTTTTAAAAGCTCTTTTGTCTTAATGAAAGAGATCCTAATTGAGCAGCCATCAAAAAGTAAGTTGATCTTGCACAAGCAATAAACCTCGCGAGTAAAAGAAAAGTTAATTCCCAATAAAACGTGAAAGTTACTCGATCTCGCGCATATTGCTGCATTTCGGGCAGATCAAGGAAAGCTTCTCCTTGCAAGCATCGGATGCAACCTCGGCAACGAGAGATTTCCAGCACACGAGGTCGCCATCCCGCTTGACCATCTCGCGCCCGTGGTGTTGCGGGTAGGTGAATGAAGTGTTGCAATTCTTGCAATATACCTTCGTTGCTTCCACTTCTAGTTGATCCTGGGAAATATCCTGAAACTTCGATTTGTAGTTAAACACCCTAAAGCCGTTGAGGATGACGAAGAGCGATACACCCATATCCCCGATGCCCACGGCAAGAGCGAGCGTCATCAGGCCCATGACTGTGAGCACGGCGAATAAAACCTTGATGATGATAGACAGCCAGATGTTCTGCCGAACGATGTGGTTTGCCATATTCTTGATATCGAGCAGGACCAGGATCTTAGTAAGGTCATCGTTCAGGATCGTGATGTCCGCGGATTCCAGGGCAACATCCGTTCCCGACTTGCCCATAGCAATACCCACGTTGGACTGGGTGAGGGCGGGCGCGTCGTTGATCCCGTCACCGACCATGGTAACCTTGGTGCCGCGATCCTGAATATCCTTTATCTTTCCCAGTTTTTGCTCTGGTAATAAATTCCCGTATCGCTCGTCCACGTACAAGCAATCGCCGATAGAATCAACCGTCTGCTGCGTGTCGCCCGAAATGATCATACTCTTGATTTTTCGGCGCTTCAACCCACGCAACAAGATGGGCGCCGAAACACGGAGGTTGTCCCGGATCGTGAGCATGCCCAGGTATTCATTTCCTCGGGCTAATAAAACCGGCGTCATACCGGAGAATAAATATGGCTTGAAATCTTGCTCGGGGATGGCAATTCCTTGATCCTTGAAGTATTGAATAGAGCCAACATGATACTCCACGTTGCCAATCTTTCCTTTTATTCCCTTGCCTCTCACTTCAGAGAAATCAGCCACAGGGAGTAATTTCACATGATTATCGCTACTCATTATAGCTTTTGCGATGGGATGGTGGGAATTTGCTTCCAGGCTTGCGATGAACTGCAGATTTTGCTCGCGAGATATCTTCCCGCCGTACGGGACGTTGTCATGAACTTTTAATTTTCCTTCCGTGAGCGTTGCGGTCTTGTCGAAGCCAAACATCTTAACTTGGTCGAGGGCTTCGATATATCGACCGCCCTTCACAAGTATCCCTTCCCGGGAAAGCTTTGTCAAGGCAGCCACCATCGATAGTGGCGTTGACAGCGTCAGTGCGCATGGGCAAGATATCACGAGCAAGATTAACCCGCGATAAATCCAGGGCAATGGCTCATCATGGAAAATCAACCAAGGTACCATGATGATGAGTAAAGATGCCAGGAAAATTGCCGGCGTGTAATACCGCGCAAATTTTTGGATGAAGACCTCCGTTTTGCTCTTGTTCTTCTGTGCTTCCTTGATGCTATTCGTGATGCGCGCCAGCAACGTGTCACCTGATGCCTTCGTGACCTTTAACTCCACAAGGTTATCTCCGTTGATGCTGGAGGCGTAAACGAGATCACCAACACCTTTGGAACGCGGTACGGATTCCCCTGTTATCGCATGCGTGTCGAAATACGATTCTCCTGCAATGATGTTCCCATCGAGCGGCACCTTCATACCAGGCTTGATGACAATGGTGTCACCGACGTGCACCTCGTGCGTGTGCACTTGCTTCGTGCCGGTCTCGGTCTTCAGGAGCGCAACGTCCGGCGTGAGCTTGATGAGCTTGGAAACCGCATCCCTCGCTTTATCGGCGCTGAGATCTTCTAATCTCTCCGCGAACGAATATAGAAAGACCGCCATCGCACCTTCTTGCGATTCCAATATGAGAAATGACCCTATGGCTGCGACGATCATTAATGTCGACGCACCGAGCCTTTTTTCCTTCAACTCGTTCACAGAGACAAGTAGGATATCGTGGCAAACCAAGACGACCGAGCCTATTGCAAATCCTTGGGAGAAGATAAAGTTTATTATGGCGACCCCGGTTGTTAGAATCGAGGCATCAATAAATATAGAAACACCAAGCAAAATGCCAGAGGCCACCAGGAATTTCCAAAAATGCACCTTGAAGAATGACGATTTTTCCTCGGCTTGTTCATCGGGTTTGACCGACAAGTCGCAGCACTGGTCGCAGTGGACACACGGCGTTTCTGCCATTTCAATCGCCGAGAATATTTCCGTTCATCAATTCCGGTCGCTTGTATAAAATAACAGTCCGTGCCCAAAAGAAAGTGCGTGTTATTAACCATACAAGGTCTTGGCGGGCTGCTTATGAAAATTAGGCAATAACTTGGTCTTGCACAAAAGCCATGCCCAGGAGATTGTTGGCCTATCGTGGAGATTTCTACGCATCGAGGCTCAACGAGTCGTTCTAGTAGAAACACTATAACGGATAGGCCATATTATAGAACCAGACGCAGCTTTATGTACCTTGCGTTGGTTATCTGGAACGAGTAAAAAATCTCAATCCTTTTAAAAATTACTTGTCAATAGAAGTTTTGCGGAAGCAGTTCTTTGGGATCCACTATCACGTCGACGAGCTTGAACCCTTCAGTAGTGATTGCATCGTGTATGGATGGATCGAGGTCAGAAAGATGCTCGATTCGCATCCCGGCTCCACCGAATGCCTCAGCAATGCGTGCAAAATCCGTCGATGGCCTGTCCGTTTCATAATAACGACCTTGTTGGAGCAATCCTTGACCGAATTTCACGAAACCGAGGGCGGCGTTGTTTATAACGACTATCGTGCAATTTAATCCCAGCTTCTTGATCGTCTCGAAGTCGCTCACTCCGGCGTTCATAAGCCCTCCATCACCCGTGAAAAGTACTACCCTGGAATTCCTTTCCCTGGTATCAAAGGTACCCATCGCGATGCACGTGCCGATCAATGCCCCGAGACCGAAACCGGTCGGCCCGACGCCGCGTGGGGTGATAATCTTACGCCCTATCGACTTCACGGGGTAGTATGGCCCGATCCAGCGGGCGCTGGAACTCGCATCGGTCACGAGATAGTCGCCGGCATCGAGCGCCGTTGCGATTGCCTTCAGCACGCGTTGTGGCTTGATGGGCTCCGCATTCATCCATTTGGCATCATCCTTTTCCCGGTATTTCACGCACTCCTCGCGAAGCTCTGCAATATTCGCTGCACGGTGCTCGATCGTCGCCTTCTCATCGCCAGCGATAATACCACGTTCTTGAAGACCCTTGATAATCATTAATAACGCTATCTTCGCATCGCCGGCCACGCCCCACGGGTGATAATACTTGCCGATTTCCGCTGGATCGATATCAATCTGGATCATATCCTTTCGATCCGGTGGAAATTTGAAATATGCCGTGTCGTCTTCGGTCAATCGACTTCCCACGACGATCACCAGATCCGTAGCCTTCCGTATAAACTTGTTGTTCGGGGCCTCGCCGAACAGGCCAATAGTGCCAAGATAGACGTCGTTGCCATCGTTTTTTGGCATCATTATGCCCTTACCCGTGATCGTGGAAAAAACCGGGACACCGAGCATACCCGCCAATTTTTCCACCTCGGGATATGCAGCAGATTGAATCGCACCCCCACCTGCTAGAATTACTGGCTGGGATGATTTTCGGATCATCTCAATGGCAAAATTGACCTCGCCTTCCGCTGGGCCATTCTTGCAACCATTGATCGAGCACGCGCTGCCACCTGATCTCGATATAAAATCCCCTGCTTGATTGTCTGCAGCGCTGAAGAGATCCTCAGGGATCACCACTGCGGTTGGACCAGGACGACCATTGATAGCTTGACGGATGGCATAATTGATGAACCGGGGCACATGATCAGAGGAAAATGCCATGCTAACCCATTTCGTGACGGGTTTAAGCGTATCTACGACGTTGATGTCATGGGGAATGTTGAGTAGCACGTGCTGTTGCTTGACCATACCCACGATGGCGAGCACGGGGCTAGATGCTCCTTTCGCTTCCGCGAGGGCCACTGGAAAATTCATAGCACCGGCTGAACCGGCATCGCACACACCGAGGGTTCCGGTCACGCGGGCATAGGCATCCGCGGCGAAGCCAGCGGTTCGTTCATCATTAAAAAGCACGTGTTCGATGCCTTCGGTGTTCAGAAGGCCATCGTAAAACTCGAGCGTGTGGCCATCAGGAATTCCAAACACGTGTTTAACGCCATGATCCGCGAGCATACGTGCGATACCCAAACCGTTCTTGATCTTTTCTTTAGATTGTTCCTCAAGAGCCATAATCTAGTCACGTGTGATGTTGTTGATTGTCTGAATTGTAGTCGGAACTCTATTTCAACCTGGTCCTAATTGCGGATAAGCAAGAAATTGGGGATTAAGAACGGGTTAAAACTTAAGAAAAATGAAAAAAAAACATCCCATATTTAATACAATAACCGTTGCAGAAACTCAAAAATTGTTTTAACATCGAAACATTCCATATTTTAAGCAACATGGGCGCGTCGCCTAGCACGGATCGGGCACTGGCCTTCGGAGCCAGTTTACGTCGGTTCAAATCCGACCGCGCCCGTTTTTTCTATTCTAGCATCGAAAATAGAAATGCTATCCACTTCCCCACAGCTCCTTGGCTCATTAGGTGTTAACCTATTGAGAGCTTTATTGCATGGTAAGGTTTGTGGTTACACTTTTGAAATATCCTAAGAAATAGCTTTAAACGTATCCTACCGTTTCCCATACCTTCGCGGCGGTCGGAAGGGGCAATGGAATGAAAAAATTGTTGCTTTTCGGGATTAATATCATTCTTCTGGACCGTGCTCCGAACTCCACCAGTCAAGATAGTCCTTGTTTCGTTTTTTCTTGGTATCGTATTGCGTTTTTTCCTTTTGATCATCATCATACAAGGCGATATCTTGCTTGAGCTTGTCCTTCATCTTGTCGAATTCATCCCTTGTAAACGACAGCCCACATGATTCACACACGATTCGCTTTAATGCTGCATTAAAGCGGGTCGTCCCCCCACATTCGGGGCAGCTTACTTTTCTTTGCTGGGACAAGTGCTTACCTCTGAACTTTATTCGACCGATCGATTCGGCCTTGGTTCGCGGGATATGCCGGGTAGACGAGCGAGATCCACGCGCTACCATAAGAAAATAAGCAGCCCAGTTAAATAAATTCATAGCATCGACGACATGACTAGGAAAAGGAATCACGTGGCTTTCGACAATATAAAACCACGAAAAAATAAGAAAACAAGCCCTCTAAACCGAAAAAATTTTGTCGATGTTCTTGAACCGATGGCATAAAATTTATTTGACCATGTACTTGTCGACAATCACCTTGATATCATCAACCAGCTTGTTCAAGTTGAATTTCATCAAGCCTTCCTTTACTTCCTTGTCGTAATAAACGACGATCAAGATTTCACCTGCTTTTTTCACGGTAAGCTTCGAAGTTTCGCTGGTAATCGTGAAATCAGTCAAGGATTGGAGTTTCAGGCTTTTTCCGATGATCGATGATTGGGTCATCATGGATCCCGCGAGCAGCGAAATGTCCTCGAGCATCACCTCTTCCGCGAGGGCCTTGGCGATGATATATCCCTCGTAATCAAAGCATGCCACGCCTTTCACCTTGGGGGTGTTCGCTGCGAAATGACGGATAATGTCTTGCAAGTTGCTCTTGAGTAACTTCTCTTCTTCTGACAGCGCGGACTCGTCACGCTCGTCCAGCGACCGTCCCTTGAAAAAGGAGGATGAAGAAACGTGCGACGCCGGGCTTTTCTTGATCTCGGTCTCACTAAGCGCTTCCTCGTTCACGTAATCGATTCTGGTATACCCGCGTACCTTGTAATTCTGATCCAAGAAAATTTGCATGGCATGGCCGCATTGCGTGGACGTGTGTGGAATGAGCACGTTGACCAGCCCACCTTGCCCCAATTCCTTGATATTCAACGGGATCGCGACGGTAACCGCGTTTTTGCAAGTCGGGCATTTTAATTGGAATGTTTTCGACGATGCCGTGCTCTGCGGCATCGCGCTCTTCGGCGCGGACATGATGCTTCCATCAACAATATGTTTGCTCGGTAATAGACATTGCACGTATCTATATAAAAACTCCAATTATTGCGGAAAAAATGTCTATTTCACATTACGAGAAAGGTATGTTGGCAGCAAGTGCATTCAACCAGGATCCTCCGTCTGATACTTGCTTGAAACACGATAATAGTCGATTATAAAAAACAAGGACTTGAAAATCTAGCCCGGGAACTCAAAGCAGTTTCAACGATTTTTCTATCTTCTTGATCTCGCTCTGCAACAACGTGATCTTGTCGTAGATGATCTGGATGTACTTCAGCTTCATCTCCTTCGTGGGGAGCTCGCTGATCTTTTGCTTCAGGTCATAGAGCGTGAGATTCAGTAATTTATTATCCAGGCTTCCTTCAAGCTCCTCCAAGTTCACCTGGAACGAGATTTTCAAGCCTTTTTCGGCAAGGCTTGAAAAGAACATGCGGATCTTGGAATTGAAAAACATGTATTGCCGCTCCATCTCGGGCAACAACTCTTTCCCCCGGTCCGTGATGAAATAGAGCTTCTGCGTCCGGCCTGACACGATTCTTTCCCGGAAATCGAGCAATCCCTTGCGTTTCAGGTCGGTGAGCACGGGATAGATGCTGGAATCGGTCTCGAAAAATTCCTTGGTATCGCCAAACTCGGCTTCGATCCGCTTTTTCAACTCGTACCCGTGGATCTCGGCATCTCCGCTGTTTAAAATGGACAAGATGATGAAATGCGAGAAACTGCGACGCATTTTCTTGAAATACTTGGCGATCTCGTCTTGAATGGTCGAGCACCAACGGGCAAGGGAAGATCCTACGAAAGAGCTATGTATATAATAACACGTGGCTATTTTTATGCGATCTTCTTTTGCACGGGAAGGAAGGATGCATGCATCCGGCATGAATTCTTACGTGAAATGGGAATTCAGTTTGCTCATCCACTCGTCACACTTCTTAATTTCCTTGTGAGCCTTTGAATTGCCGTGCTTGAAGAGCTCCTCTTGGATCATGCGTGCCTTGTAAACACGGTTATATGCGGTCTGGAAGTCCTTGTTTTTTTCGAGGACCTTGGCTTCCTTGACGTATGCATCGTACATAGCCATGTAATTCTTGATCAATCGCTTGATCTCGCGCGAGACGAACTTTTCCATCTCGTTATCTTGTAGCACGAGAGAAACGATGAAGTTCAATGCCTTGTCAAGATTGTAATTGTTCTTGACCGAGATCTCGTAAATTGATTTGGGGGATCGATCGATCTCGTGATAATCCAGTGCGCTTTCGACGAGCACGAGGGGCTTGGCGTCGGGCAAATCGACCTTGTTCACGAGGACGAGCAAGGGTCGGTTCCTCGTCTCTGGGCGGTTCAGGATCGACCATAAGGCTTCCTTTGCCTCCTCGAACCGGGCGCTGTCGGACGCATCGACGATGAAGATCATGATGTCTTGTGCCTTCCAGTTGTTCATCCAGGTCGGCCGGAGCATCTTTTGGCCACCGAGATCGTTGAACGCGAACCGGACATTCCCAAGCACCAGTTGCGTGAAATTCACGCCGAGCGTCGGATTTTGGTTCTGGAACGCGTCGTTTTTCAGGTATTCAACGAACGTGGTTTTCCCCGCGCGGTCGAGACCGAAAAGGAAGATGGAAACCGTCTTGAACACCTTGTCCCGCTTTTCGACGGTTCGCGCTTCTTCCTTCAACGTGCCGAGATAGGAACGGGTCGGTTTTTCGGCCTGGGCTTGTTCCTTCTGGTCGATCGCTTTCTGCACCTTCATAATCGTGCCAGTCAAATTCCGGTACTCCTTCCCGCTGGGGAGGATGCCAAGCTGGAACAGGTTGGACGATATTTCCTTCGCGAGATTGAGGCACGCAAGCGCGTCGTCGAGCAAACCGTTCTTGAAATTGTCGTTCCCCTTTTGGTAAAAATCCTTGTAGCTCGCCAGCAAGTTTCTTGATTGCTGCTTGATCTCCTCGTTCACGAAATATTCGATGGCCTCGTCCTTCAAAACGATGCTGGTCATTGCATTGAGCACGGCATCCATGTTAGTTCCAGTCTGCGCAGAGACATCGTAGATTGCCGATTCCCGGTCGGAGAACTCCTTCAGCCCGTATTTTTCTATTACGACATCTTTCTTCATAGCCAAAGGCTCGTCGATCTTATTGATCAAGATCAGGAGAGGGGTGCCGACGACCTTTGGATTCCGCAACATCCTGTCAAGCTCGCCCTTTGCATCGGTAATGTGGTTCGGATCGCGGTCGAGGGCATCGATAACGAACACGAGCACGTGCGGTTTCGCCAGGTACGAGTCCCATTGCTTGCGAAACACTTCTTGCCCGCCAACATCGGTGAATTCCATCACGAGCTTCTGGAAGATGAGTTGGCTGATCGACACGCCGAGGGTCGGCGTTTGTGGCACGAATTTTTTCTGCCGTAAATACTCGATAATCGTGCTCTTGCCGGCCTTGTGCAGCCCGAAAACAAAGATGGATATTCTCTTGGTCATGGTGGCCATCGGTTCTGGATTGTCGAAGGGAATCGTATCGTGGAGTTATATGACCTATATGCTGGCCGTGTACTTATTCGTTTCAATCAGATGAGCATAATTTCTCGAAAAAGACTTCCATTCTCGCCGACTAAGCAATATTACCGAAATTCCGTTTCCTAGAAACGAACATAATGAATATAAATATTGGTCTTTTGTACATATGATTATAGGTTCAAGCCTTTGTCTGTAATGACCAAAAACTCGCGTGGGGAATTCCAATTCAAGAGGAGGACTGGAAATCCCACGGAATCGAATAGGGAGATAAATATTTCCCTGGAACTTTAGTCATCACGGGCATGGAAATGCAAATCATCTATTATAAGAAAGGGACGATGTTATGATCTGCAAAAAGCATAGATCCGCAAAAAATTTTATTATTTTAGGAGTTTTGTTCTTGTTCATTATCTGCACGCTCGGCTTGCAAGGAAACTTGTCGCCGGCCATAAAAACGGACGATGGTGGGATGATCGAACCAGGAATTCCCGTCGCATCTGAATATGGCGCTTATTTCAATAACATTGCCATTTCTCCCGCGACTCCTGTGTCGAATTATCAAGTCCGAGTCGATCTCGACTCGCGATTCAATTACTCCCGTTGCCAGCCTGCGGGCCAGGATATCCGGTTTTTCGACGCGAGCAACAACTCGCTGCCATATTGGATAGAAAAATGGAATGACCGGGGCAAATCAACCATCTGGATCAAGGTTTTACTAACAGGAACATCCAGCATCGTTTTACGTTATGGAAATGCTTCAGCCTCGCCAGTATCGAATGGCGATTCTGTATTTCTTCTTTTCGATGATTTTTCGAGTGCTAGTATCAACATAACCAAATGGACGGTAAATACAGACGCGTACAGCACGGCTGCGCAATCTGGAGGTACCCTGAATCTGTTTTCCGATCTCGCACCAAGCCAGGCTTCAGCTTCGTATGTTGGATTCCATAATTACCAGGTATCCGGAGGCACAACCCCCCAAGCATCAGCTATTTTCACGGTCGTGGGAGAATTCCGCACGTCAACCCCGACAACCATCCAGACCACGCGGACGTATTATCTCCAGGAATGGAATACCTTTGAATACAGCTGGTTATCTTCGACACTGGCTCGCTTTTACTCGAATAACCGGTTTATCACCGACCACACGACTTGCATTCCAACCGTGAATCTTCCCGTGAGATTTTTAGCACGAAGCATGAACTCGGGGGGAACTCATTATGGCTGCTGGGTCACCTCGGTAAACACGACCATTGGTCGTATCGGAACTGCGACACGGATGCGTTGCTGGGTGGACCAGAACTATGTCTTTGCCAACGCGCGAGGCGCGCAAATAAAGGCAGACTGGGTACTCGTTCGCCAGTGCAGCACGAACGAGCCGGTAGCCACGGCCACTTATTTCCCGTCGGGAAATAACCTTGTGAGAAGGATCGTCAACATCAACCCGGCAACGCCGGTCGCTAATTTCACAATTCGCCTAGATCTCAATAACTCGTTCAATTACGACCGGTGCGCGCTCGATGGTGCCGATATCCGGTTTTACAGCATGGCAAATGTTTCCCAAGCATACTGGATCGAAAAATGGAACGATGCTGGAGCATCGACGATATGGATTAATGTGGGACAAGCAAGCACATCCAGCATCCAGATGGAATACGGGGATAAAGCCCGCATCTCTGCATCGAATGGAAACGCCACATTTTCCTTTTTTGATCATTTTATTGGAGGTACGCTCGACACAACAACAAAATGGACTAAATTGCAAGAAGTTTCGGGAGCTATCTGGCAGGATAAAGCCTTAGACGTCGTTGTGTTTGATGATGCGAATAACGGCAATCCGGAATGGTATACGACACCTAACGGCCTTGTGCTGGCATCACAAAACAACATAGGTACTAGCTTTGTTGTCAACGCTAAGATGAAATTCTCGGATAGCTGCGTCCGCAGTGCATTCGGGCTGGACACGCTCACAGACAACAGCAATGCGCTTGCTAATTACTTTAGAAACGATGCTGGCGCGGGAAAGATATACCAGGCTTCCGACATCATCGGTGGCACTTTTACCTACCACACGGGCTCGTCCTATATCTATAATACGTCGGCTTGGTATGTTTATCAAATTAGTGTGACCGGAACTCAATCAATTGGTAGGATATACACGGATAATGGATTACTCGTGGGACAGTATACCTGGAGTAATGTCTTCCAAAGAGTCGGTATACATTTAAACCAATACGCCGGCACTACTGGGAAAGCCTACGGAATTGCAGATTGGATATTTGCTAGAAAATATACGACAACGGAGCCTATAACGTATTTATCCTCATCGGGATCTCTAGGTCTGACTTTAGGCACAGTTACGCCTTTCACGGGGAGCCAAGCGACGCCCTTCATTTTTTCAGTTCGATATAAGCATAGCAACGATATTTATCCGAATTATGTACGGGTGAACATCAATGGCACGGACTATACCATGGCAAAGAAAATACCCTATGCCTTCGATTACGTAAACGGGGTTACTTATACGACCACCCAGTACTTGCAACCAGGCACCCACCCGTATTTCTTCACTTGCCAGGCCGGATCCGCATCGAATTCGACAACATCTGGTTCGTTGGTCGTGTCGGTTTCCAATTCCCAAGCGCCCGTGCTAAATACACCATCTGTCAACCGGGAATGGGGATATGAGAATGCCACGACATTCACGTTCGGCATAAATTTCACGGATGCAGACAACAATGCCCCGGCTAGCATCAACGTGACCGTGAATTCGACCATCGTACCTATGACCAAAGTGAATGCTTCGGATACCCGATTTAACGATGGCTGCCTTTACCAGGGTTCGATCGTCCTGGTACAGCGAGGTACCTACACGTACACGTTCGATGCATCGGACGGCACGTTTACAGGTTCCCTCGGCCCAATTTCCGGCATCACGGTCGT
>Ga0315277_10010421_pt1 | contig 11768 bp, 5 predicted proteins | sample YL17G05_15_MG_FD_203695 | JGI IMG/M metagenome (GOLD analysis project Ga0315277, IMG submission 203695) | Sediment microbial communities from Yellowstone Lake, YNP, Wyoming, USA - YL17G05_15 | ecosystem: Environmental > Aquatic > Freshwater > Lake > Sediment | place: USA: Wyoming | collected...
TGGAACAGGCGCTCCAAGAGTTCTTCTTCAACATGAACGTTCCCACACGGGTAGGCTTCCAGACGCCCTTCACGAACTTGACTTTGGACTTGACTGTGCCTGACTTCATGAAGGATGAACCAACCGTAATTGGTGGACAGTCAGTTGGAGGCTCTTTCGGTGACATGCAAGAAGAGCTCAACATGTTTGACGCAGCTTACGCTGACGTCATGAACAGAGGCGACTCGAAAGGCAGAGTTTTCACTTTCCCAATTCCCACATATAATGTAACGAAGGATTTTGACTGGGAATCAGAGAACGCCCGAAAGATTTTCGAGATGACAGCCAAATACGGTGTACCCTATTTCAGCAACTTCATCAACAGCGACATGAAACCCGAAGACGTCAGAAGCATGTGTTGCCGGTTGAGAATTGATAACAGAGAGCTTGCCAAACGCGGAGGCGGCTTCTTCGGAGCAAATCCGCTCACTGGTTCGATAGGCGTGGTGACGCTTAACCTTCCGAGGATTGGTTATCTTTCGAAGGATGAAGCTGAGTTTTTTGAGCGTTTGGAGAAGCTGATGGAGATTGCGAAGGACAGCTTGGAAATCAAGCGAAAAGCTTTGGAAAGCTTTACAGAGCACGGTCTGTATCCCTATTCTTGCAGATACCTGCGGAACGTCAAGGAGAAGTATGGCAAATACTGGAAGAACCACTTCGCTACAATAGGCTTAGTGGGCATGAACGAGGCTATGCTGAATCTACTTGGCTGTAGCATCGCTACGCCTGAAGGCACAGATTTCGCGGTTAAGACTTTGAACTTTATGCGCAAAAAGCTTTCCGACTTTCAGATGCAAACTGAAAACATTTACAACCTTGAAGCCACGCCTGCCGAGGGCACATCTTACAGGCTTGCACGCATCGACAAGAAGCGATATCGGGACATTATTGCGGCTAACACGAAGCACGTAACGAATGGCGCTGAACCTTTCTACACGAACAGTTCGCAGCTGCCCGTGGATTATGAGGGCGACTTGTTTGAGGCTCTGGAACATCAAGAGAAAGTTCAGACCATGTACACTGGCGGGACAGTTTTCCACATTTTCTTAGGCGAACGAGTTCACTCATGGAAGGCTGCTGCTGACCTCATACGCCGAGTGGCTTGGAACTCGCATCTGCCCTACTTCACTTTGACGCCTACGTTCAGCATCTGCCAGAGCCACGGATACATAAGCGGCGAACACAAGCAATGCCCACAATGCGGCTCAATATGTGAGGTTTACTCCAGAGTGGTTGGCTACCTGAGACCGGTAGACCAGTGGAACGACGGCAAACAGGCCGAGTTCGCCATCCGCAAAACTTTCGACAAGTCAACTATGACTACTGTTGCAATGCCGATTGCTGCGTGACTGCCACATGAAGTTCAGTGGATTGAGGAAAACAAGCCTCGTAGATTTCCCGAACCGCGTGGCTTCAGTGCTCTTTACGCCGGGCTGCAACCTCCGTTGTCCATATTGCCACAATTGGCGAATAGTTGTAGATCCAAAACCGCCGTTTCTAAACGAAGAAACCGCGTTAAGCATGTTGGAAGCACGCAAAAAGTACGTAGACGCCGTAGTCATCACGGGTGGAGAACCGACACTGCACAAGGAACTGCCGAAATTTCTGAAAAGGCTCAAGGAAAGAGGCTTTGCAGTGAAGCTTGACACTAATGGGTTCTTTCCACAGGTGCTGGAGGAATGTCTGCCCTACGTGGATTACGTGGCATTAGACGTGAAGACTTCTCCAGAGAAATATGAGGGATTGGGTGCGAGAAGCACTGCTGATTTTCTGCGGACTATTGAGATGCTTAAGACGGGAAAGGTCGAATACGAGTTCAGAACAACAGTTGTGCCAGGTTTTGTGAATATTGAAGACATAACAAGAATAGGTGAACTCGTAAAAGGCGCAAAAATTTTAGCTATTCAGCAGTTTGTGCCAGGGGATACTTTGGACAGGAACTTGACGCTCAAACCTTACAGTTCAGAGATTCTGACCAAGTTTGCTGAATCCATGCGAAGCTACGCTGAAAGTATGGTGCTTCGCATTTAGGAATTTGAACACGATTCTGCGAGTCCTAGCTATTAATGCATTTCTGAAGTTGTGTTAGCGCCGTTTTCCATTGTTCATTGAACCATTGTCTCGCTTGTTCCCATTCGTTTGTGTCTCGCCAGCCAGTGTGCAACAAATGAACCTCACAGCCTTCTTCACATGGGATAAAGAATACAGTCACGCATGTCAGAGGGCTTGCCGCATTCATAAAGTGCTTGAACCGAATAGGCCCCTTCCATTCGAAACACACAAACTTGTCCTCATTAATGGCCAGCACCTTGCAGCCGATCGTGCTGTCATTCTCCCTGTCCTTTGGATTCCAAAATAGCTCGTATTTTCCACCTACGTTTGGCTCCACGTCAGCCTTCTCTGTCAGCCATTTCTGGAGACACTCGTTAACCGTGAACATTTCAAACGCTTTCTGGCAACCACACGCAAGCCTGACTGAATGGTGAATAACCTTATCCATTCTTCCACCTTGCCATGAAACTTTAGTCGCAACGGTATCTGTGATTTAATGCATATATAGAGAGCAGGGCGCTCTGGGCCCTTCTGTCGTGGTTTTGGAGCGCAAAGTTTAAGGGTTAATGCGTTGTTTACCATTCGAATATTCTCCAACAGCTTGAGGTAGTATTAGTTTGAGTAAGAAACAGGAGACTTTGGAAGCACGTAAAGCTGAAGTTCTCATCAAACTTAGAGGATACAAGCTCATCAAGAAGCAGAAGCATGAAGATGCAGTAGGCTACATCGTCGATATGCCTAAAGAAAAAGAAAAAGCCCTAATCTGGATAGTGCCAGGCGAAGCCACCGTGGGCATAAACTCTCTCAACAGGCTCCAGAAAGCCATGAAAGATGCTGAAGTGGAGCGAGGCATCATCGTAACAGATGGACGGTACACGCACGCGGTCAAGCAAGGCGCAAAAAAGAAGAAAATCGAGCTTTTGCCCAAGATGTTCCCAGCCTTTAACCTCTTCGAACATTTACTCGTGCCAAAACATGAAATCCTCGAACCAGAAGAAAGAGAACAACTCCTCACAAAATACCGCGTACAGCCCTATCAGTTGCCGCAGATAAGTTCCTCAGATCCAACTGTCAAAGCCATAGGCGCCAAACCCGGCGACATCCTCCGCATAATACGCGACAAAAGCCAAACAGCAGGCGAACACATCGCCTACAGGTACGTCATTGAGTAAGAATCCTGCCAGTGTACTTGTTTAGACGCACCGCTCTGTTTTCAATTGATATAAAGAAAGATAGGCAATAGTTTTTTATTGAGTTGGTGTGGGTTCTGGTTTAGGCTTTCTTGGAAGACGCATGAACAGCAGCAGTACCGCAGCGATCAACAGTATCAATCCGACGATGCTGACTCCGAGGGTCGCTTCGCGCATTGGAAACTCGGCGGCAAGGGTTGCCTTGACTTCGAAGTCGCCGATAACGCCTGAGGTCATCGCGCCTTCGCTGTCTTGAACTGTAGCCGTCACTTGGTAGACTCCGATAGGCTTGTTTCCGGTGTTGAAAGACAGGCTGGCAACGGACATGCCGTTGAAAGTGTGAGTTATCGTCGTTCCATTCGGTGCTGTGATGATCAAGGTTATGTTTGCTGGAACTCCGTCCTCAGCGTCTTCGCAGCCTACCGTTATGAACACTGATTCCCCGGTGAACGTTTTGCTAGGCGAAACGGCATACGACTTGATCATCGGCGCATTGTTAGCCGGTGGAGCTTGAGTCTCAAACAAGCCCACTGTAGCTACAGTTTGAGCGCCGTTTGAATCCTGAGTCGAGACGCTCACACTGTACACTCCGATAGGTTTGCCTGAAGTGTCAAAGTTCACGTTGGCGAAGAGCACATTCGAGAAGTTGTAGCTGTAGGATGAGCCGCCGGGCGCAATGACTGAAACCTGAGTGCCTACTGGAGCACCGTCCTCCGCGTCCTTCACGCTTACGACTATAAACACTTTTCCGCCTTGAACAACATTGGCCGGTGAGATCGATGCTGAAACAATCTCGGGCGTCGCGTTCACTGCTTCAACGGTTGCGCCAAGCAACTCTGTTGTGGCTCCGTAAGAGTCAACTGCAACCACGTAGACGTCATACATGCCTTCTTGGGTGACTGTGAAGCTTCTGAACCAGTGTCCGCCAACCGCTACTACTGTTGCGTTGCTCCAGCTATCGTCAGGCGCATGAACCGCAACAGTCACGTTGAAGTTGTCTCCGTCTGGGTCGTGCACTATTGTGTCAACGCTGACTGTTACTCCGATTTTTGCGGTTGAAGGTGAAGCGTTGAAGTAGTCAACTTCCGGCGCTTGGTTAGTGAACTGTGGATCTAGCCATTTGAGCAGGTTCACTGCGAAAACGTTCGTGTCGGTTTTTCCAATCACTCCTTCTCCGGTGAATATGTATGTGTAAAGCCAGAAAATGTAGTCACTGTACTCTAGGAATTCGAAAGTGTTCGCATCAGACACAACCACCATGCGCGATGTTAGATGTGATGTTGCTTGCATCTCGTTCGTTGCGACCACGAACCCGCCTTCGCTGCTGATTCCCAAGTCTCCTGTGGCAACTGCGATGCCTCTTGTCGCAGAGCTGACCTCAGGAGTGCCCACATTGAGCATGGGGCCGCCGTACAGAGTGAAGTTGTTGACTCCTTCAAAGATTGGATGCGTCTTGTCAAACTTGTCAACCAGCAGGTCAATGTTGGACCCTGAAATGTTGATGCCATAGTGGCTTGTGAAGTTAGACATCCATTCGCTTCCGCCGTCTAACAGCACGGCGACATCCAGTTTTCCTGTCTCATACAGTTGTCTCAGCATGGAGATTTCGGTCGGACGGAAAGAAAAGTCGCAGTCGTGTAAGACTAGCGCGTCGTAGCCACCGTACGCTATTATTCCGAGTGGGTCAAACGTTTCCATTCCAAAAAAGCCTGCATGCCTTTTAAGATAAGCTTGCTGATGCAGTGAGTCGATGTCGAACCCTGCTTTGGAGGCAAGTTTCCACCATTCGAACACTCCGAGACCCCAAGTTGAACCGCCCCAGAGGCGTTCGCAGTCCAGCCACTGGTTCTGGTAATCGTTGTAATAGTCTTCCCAGAGAATCTTGTACTTTGCATTTTTCACTTCGAAGCTGAGGTTTATCGAAGCAAGGGTAGATGTTCCGTTGATTAGCTCTAGAGTTCCCTCGTAGACTCCCGGCAGCGTGTTCTCAGCTACGTACACTTGCAGTGGAGCGCAAAGCATTGTGGGTGCTTCAACATTGTCGATGTCGAAGAAGCTGCTCGAAGCAATAGTTGTGTTCGGTATGAAGTATGCAGGTGAAGGATCAGGAAGGGTGTCTATCCAAGCGTGGTATGTGAACTCTGAGACATTTACGAATCCTGCAATCTGAGCAGCAGAGCCGGTGATTTGGAACTTGACACTTTTAAGTGCTCCGCCGCTGACAAAAGCAGTTATGTTGTGCATGGTGAAGTCTTTCGGAAACATTGTGATCAGCGGTGCGCCTGTGGACGTAATTTCTTTGGGCGTTATGACGCTTAATATTGGATTCAAGCCTGTTCGGGCAGTCTTTGGCACAGTTGTGACTTCGCCGAAAAACATGTTATTGTTGAAGTACGTCTCTAGGTAGGGTGGCATTCCAGATGATGAGTTGCAAATGTAGCCTATCACTGTGAAAATGTAGGCGTGCGGTCCTGAGCGCTCGCATCGATTTGTCGCGTTCAATATTACTTCGGGTGTCGCGTCAACCGCTGTCGCTTCTCCAGAAGCCAACGTTACATTCGCAAAGTTCCAATCATTCACCAGAATATCCATGCCATCAAAAACCGACATCCTAAGCATGACGTCTTCAGTGTAATTTCCAAAGTTCTGCACATCAACGCCCAGCGTGAATGTCGAATTGGCCACCACATATTTGTTCCATAATCCTCCAATGGCTATCTCATGCGCCATTGAGGCTATATTTCCATAGAGATAGGCGTCGGCGGCGTAACCCCAGTATTCGTAGCTTCTATCGCTTTGGAGTTCAACCCACAGCATTTCTCCATTCACCGCTCTTGTCCAGACATTCTCGTAGTAGCCGGTGTACATGTCAACAGGGTTCATGAATTCGTCGTAGATCATGACAAAGTCATGGCCGTACTCAACATCAATCTTTGTGAAATGCAAGCTGATCCAATCCGATCCCAGAGGAGCAAACACTGGAACCCACAGGTCAAAATCTTCAGGATAAGGATGCGGCGACTCGATCGGAGGGACAAGTTGGCTTTCGCAGATATACATATCAGTCGAATCTGTTAGCCACTTGATAATGTTGAATCCGAACGCCATGTTGTCTGCTACTTGTATGAACTGGTCTCCCAGTATTCCGTCGTCAGAAAGCACGATTACCTTTCCACTGCCTGGCGCAGGTGTCTCCCAAACTGCTACTCCTGGAAACAGTGGATCCCAAGCTATGCACTGAGGTGCAGGATCAACGGTGGAGTCAAGAATCAGGCTTCCCATTGGATTGCCAAAATAGATTTCCTGGATGCCTTCCATGGTAGCGTGGCTTGTGAGATTCGATGATAAGCCGCCTACTGCCCTGTTGTCCCAGCTTATGCCCCACTGTCTGGTCCAGTTGGCATAGTCTTTGATTAGTTCAAATTTGTCGCCTGTGAACAACACGGTGCCATTGTGCTGCAAATAGTAGCTCAAAGTGCTTGCCGATATCAGAGATTCATCGACGAAGTAAGGTTCAGATAAAACGAAAACATCATAAAGGGGCTGTTCAGTGATTGGGTCGACCAATATGTCATTCGTGTAGGGTGATGAACCATACGTGATGGTTGCGCCATATTGCGCAAGAGTGTCCAAGAATGTGGACATCATCCATGCATAGCAGAACGAATTCTCCACTAAGATACTGACATCCGTAAAATTGGGCGTATTTCTCAGGCTGATCTGTCCCCTTGAGACTGTCTCTTTTGGAATGTTTGCATTCCTGTCTTCCTTAGGCGCGTTGCTCATCAATTCGCGAGCTTTGGTCACATCCAGCAGTCCCGCACCCTGCGCCATCGGATCAAGCCCCAGATCTTGAGCGCCCAGCATCATTGCAGACTTCACAGCATATGGTGTGGCGCCTGGAAAAGCTTGCAGAAGCAGTGCGGCTGAACCCGCAACGTGTGGAGTGGCCATGCTGGTTCCGCTTAACTCCCAATAGAAAACCTGCCAGCCAAAGAACACAACGTCCGTGAATCCTGCAAAGGCGGCTACAATGCACGCTCCAGGAGCCAAGATATCTGGCTTGGCATGTAACTCAAACTGTTCTGGACCTCTTGAACTAAAATCAGCAAGCTCATTTGTTTCTGTCGTGGCGCCAACAGTTATGATTTTAGGGTCATATGCGGGGCTTCCAAGTGAAAAGTATCCGAAGCCGCTGTTTCCGGCTGCGACCACGCAAACTACATCATGTTCAGTTGCTGCTTCCAGTGCGAGAACCATAGGATCTTCTTCAGGGGGTCCCGCTGGCGAGCCTCCAAGGCTCATGCTGATGATGTCTGCGCCATGATCTACTGCCCACTCGATTCCGGCGACGATCCAGCTGTCATAACCCCATCCTCCGCTGTTCAATACTTTAACATTGTACAGGTATGCGTCTGGAGCTGCGCCATGCTCTGTTCCAGGCCATATTGTTCCGTTGAATAGCTCGCCGCCGAAGTATGTTCCATAGTAGCTCATCCCGCCTGTTCCGCCTGTTCCGGCGGCGATGCTTGCCACGTGTGTGCCATGTCCATTATAATCCATCGGGTCTCCAACTTCCATAATAGGTTCCTCTATGAACGAGCTTTCAGCGAGAACCTTAGGATCGCATGTGGCAGGATCGTCGTCAAGGTCATCCAAGTCTGGATGATACTTGTTGATGCCCGTGTCCAAAACTGCGATTATGACGCCTTGACCCGTGATTCCGTCTGCCCACAACTCGTTAGCTTTGATTATGGATGTGGACTCATTTAGGAAGCAGGGGTATTCTCCAAACCACGGAGTCTGAGGAATCGAGTTAGCGGCTGGTAGGAAGTTCTTCGCGTCGCTGGCACTTGGGTTACTTGGTCTCAGCGGCGTTTCGCTTGATACATACACTTTCATGTCAGGGTAAATGTATTCAACTCCTTCCAATTTGGCTAATTGCTCAATTTCAGAAGTCGAAGCCGATGCTGAGATTAAGGGTACAATCTTGAACTCATTAAGCACTTTGAGCCTCTCTGGCAAGGTGGCTCTCGTTCTCGGATTGTACTTTATGAGAATTCTGATCAGCGGGTTTTCTTGAGTTTTGTATTCTGTCATCTGCTCGATGAGATACTGGCTGATCTTCTGTTTTGCAGTTGATTGTTCATATTTGTTGGATGCCACAAATTGAGTGGAAGTGAATCCAAATGCGTTTGATGCTGCAAATATTGGTGTAATCAACAACATAATTAATGTCACAATTATGATTTCTTTTTCTAATATGGCTATTTTCATGTGACAGCGCCTCTCGGTTCACCGTATGTTATGCCCACAAGATAAAAGATTTATCTATAAAAAAGAGGTCGCGCTTAGTAGAACAACCAGTAACAGAGACTGCTACAAAAAGACGTTACTCTGATCAGCATTCTGAAGAATCTGTTGGCTTGGTTCCTGACAAGAAAAAAGCCACTCCAAAAATAACCTATTCTCTTTTTTCAATTTGCAGAATTGGAAACTCTGACCGACTCCTTAAGCAACATGTTTCCTCAAGCACGCTGATCGTATACACATGTTTTCCTTTTCATCAAGCTATAGGGTCCATATATTAGAGTAATAAAATTATGTTCGTCGCAACATCCTTGCCATTGCTCATTTGTTTTTCCGACTATTGCGAATTTAGCTGTCACTGTTAAGCTCCCAGAATCCTGATGCCCAGACATTACAGTCAATAAGAAAGTAATTTCCTGCTAAGGATTCTCGATTCACAACCGCTTTATCCGGAGAAATCTAATCATCAAAAACGGTGTGACCGGTGCGAAGATCAAAGCTTGAGTCTTATCTAAAGATTTTGAAGACACTCATAGGCAATTCCTTAACGATTGATATGCTGTCTTTTTCTACAGGCATGGATTGCGTAGCATTGCGTCAGCATCTTGATTTTCTGATTATGAACGGATTAATTGAAGAACGAACATCTCGCAAGAAGAAGGTGTGTGCGATATCCGCAAAAGGGATTGCGGTGTTGAATGCTCTGAGCTCCAAAGAATACTTTAAAAAGATACGAGATCCGCTGACAGATGTTGACGGAACAGTGCAGATATCTAGGGTTTCCAAGGAAAAGCATGAACAATAATATGCTGGGTGCTCAAGAGGAAAACTGGTTACGGCTTGCCCGCAGTTGGAAGAGATTTTCGTTTGCTTCTCATTTTCCAAGCCATGAAAAACATTACAGAGATGGCGATTCCCATTATCGCTCCTACTGCAAAGTACATGGCTCCTAGGGCTGTAGCGTCTATTGACAATGGTATGACTGCAATTGCCAAGATGCCTGTGAGAAAACCTGCTATGAAAAGTGCAAAGCCTAGCACTAGAACGCCGCTTAAAGAGTTTTGACCTGCCTGCACGTTCACACCTTCAACATTACGTCTATGCTACATCGGTATTTTCATTAAAGAACCTTTCCGCTACTTTCAACAAAGTTTGCCGTTAATATACGCTTATGTGATTACTATTTCGAATTTACTCATTCTCGATTCTGGGAATCCTTTTTATTGTTCTTTTACCCATTGCCTTCTTGCCGGATGATGAAAAGGCATTAGGTTGACATTCGGATGAAATCTCAGAGTTACTCGGACGGCAATTGATGAGTAACTATTTATGTGAGGAGCAAACCCAACATTTCGTATTCCCACTCGACATGCCATTAATCGCATACCAAATTGAGGTGGAAACACAGTCTGAACAACCGAATGATCAATAGACAATTCTTGATTCGCGCATGCTAAGCTAGCTCAAGGACTTGAACCCACTTGGGCGCTAAACATAACGTCACACACTCAGGGCGCGCTCATTTAGTTGGAACAGATTATGATGGACAGCCAATAGCGCATGCGTAACGACTGATCCCCAAAGATTTATTAGCTGATTTTGCTAACCAACTTGTTATTGGTTATGGAGGATTTAGAAATGAAGAAAAACGACTTTTTCGCTGTTCTTATAGGCTGTCTACTTATCCTAGGGCTATCACAGGTGACTTACGCACTCTATCAGGGTTCAAATCCCTGGCCTATGTGGAGATACGATCAAACGCATGGAGGACACACGACATCGGCGGTGACCGATCGCAACGTGACAATATGGGACTCAGCTTCTCACTATCCCCAAACACCTCCGATTGTCGCGGATGGGCAAGTCATTTTTGGAGGCACTGGGCCCAGAATGTATGCGTTAGATGAAACTACCGGCGTAGAGCTTTGGAGATCATTTAATCTTGTGGGAACGATAACTGGATGCCCTGCTTTTTCAGATGGTCGGATTTTCGTGGCCACACAAAGCGGATACTTATATTGCATAAACGCGTCCACTGGAGTGAAGATCTGGGAGAATCAACTCATCTCATCTCCAGGCCAGATACAGAGCGTCCCTACCGTTGCTAACGGGAAAGTTTTTGTGACAACAACCGACAATTATCTTTTTGGCTGCGACATTGTAACAGGGCAATATGGCGTCTGGTACTTTCAGGCAGGCGGCAAAATATACAGTTCCCCTGCTGTTTCTGGAAACATGATTTACTTCGGATGCGATGATGGCAAGGTCTATGCGCTGGACACTTCTGATCCAGGCGGTTTCATACTCATATGGCGTTTCTCGACAGGAGGGCAGATCCGATCTAGCCCGTGCGTCGCTGCCGGCAGAGTGTTCATCGGATCTTATTACGTCGATCATGCAGTTTTCGCTCTTAACGCCACAACGACATCTTTCAACGGCCAACTGATCTGGAAGTACACCCTGGACAGTCCCAGTTACTCAATCGAGAATACACCTGCGTATTACAACCACGTGGTCTACTTCACAGCAGTTGGTTCTGGATCCACTGGAAAAGTTTATGCCCTAAATGCCGATGCCACAAATGGCAATTATACAGAGAGCCAACCTGGATGCAAGATTTGGAGCGCAATAATCGGAGACTACCGTGCAAAAGATTACAGCGTGGCTGTTGCAAATGACAAAGTGGTTGCCACCGACGGCGCCAACTCGGTCCGCTGCATGAACAATACAAACGGTCAGGTGATCTGGTCAAGCCTCTTCGCCAATACCCCATATGAGCCCGTTATTGCAGATGGAAACGTTTTCGTGAACGATTACTACAGCGCTCACTGCATTGGAGACTACTTCCCGCCTGTAACGTACTACTACACAGTAACACCGCCAGGAGCTGGAGGAGAGTCATTCGACATCAAGTTGGTGATAGCAAACGCAACACCGAGCCAAACGATAAACACACAACTGCTAATCAGCCAACTCAAGATCAACTACACTGTTACCGGGATAGATGGTACAATAGGAATGTCCAACATCACATTGCCAAACCGAATGCTGGGAGGAGCTTACACGGTCAGAGTCAACGGAGGTCTTATTCCTTCTCCAGTCGTGGTAGATAATGGGACGCACTCTTCAATATACTTCAATTACTTCCAAAGCATAAACCAAATAGAAATCCAGGGA
>Ga0315277_10010422_pt1 | contig 11768 bp, 8 predicted proteins | sample YL17G05_15_MG_FD_203695 | JGI IMG/M metagenome (GOLD analysis project Ga0315277, IMG submission 203695) | Sediment microbial communities from Yellowstone Lake, YNP, Wyoming, USA - YL17G05_15 | ecosystem: Environmental > Aquatic > Freshwater > Lake > Sediment | place: USA: Wyoming | collected...
TCCACACATTATTATAAGGTCCAAAGGCTCATAAATTCATGGGTCCATAACGAATCCTCCGACAAATTTCGCCAAGGTTGTTCTCAGACTTAAAGGGTAAAAATTATGCCGTCACCTGCGGTGCGGTTTGGCAAAACCGTTTATTTGTAGTAAAAGTGCCGGTCGGCTTGCTGATTGATTCAGTAGAGGAGGATTGGTCGGAGAAGAGGGAATCGTGAAAAAACTCCATTTCGTCTTGTTGTTATGCGCGTTCATTTTCCATTTTGCTCTCGCCGCCTGGGCCGCGCCGATAACCACGGATAACACGCAACGCGTCTATGATGCGGTGCTGCGCCTGAAGAGCCTGGACGACCTGCAAACTCTCAAACCTTTATACCTGACGATCACGAGCCGCGACGGCTTGGATATCACGCTCATGGCCAGCCCGGCGGAAATCGCCTATCTGCGGACAGCGGGCTGGCGGGTGACGGTGCGGGGCCGCAACGACCAAAAGGCCGTCGAGGCCGAATATCATACCTACCCCACCTGCACCTCCGAACTGCAACAACTGGTGATCGATTATCCGGCCATCGCTTCGCTGTTCTCGGCCGGCACGACGCTGGGCGGACGCGAGGTGTGGGTGCTCAAAATTTCGGATAACGCCGCCGCCAGCGAGCCGGAGCCCGCCCTGCTTTTCGAGAGCAGCATCCATGGCAACGAGCAGATCGGCTTTGAGGTCAGTCTGGCTTTTATCCACTACCTGCTGGAGAACTATGGAACGGATGAGCAAGTCACCGGGCTGGTCGACGACATGCAGATCTTCGTGGCGCCGATGGTCAATCCCGACGGCGTGGCCAGCAACTCACGCTACAACGGCAACGGCGAGGATCTGAACCGCGCCTATCCGTTTTGGTGGGAAGGCTATTCGAACTGGACGCCGGAAAACGAAGTCGGCGGCTTGATGGATCTGGCCCGCGCCGAGAATTTTGTGATGGGTATTGATTATCACTCCGGTGCGGAAGTGATTAATTACAATTGGGATAGTATCTACACGCGCAGCCCCGAGGACGACCTGGAGCAGATGGTCAGCGCGGTTTATCAGGCGCAAAGCGGCTACGACATCACGAACGGCGCCGACTGGTATATCGCCGACGGCACCGCCGAAGATTGGTATCACGGCGCCGGCGGGGCGCTGGCGGTTATTGTTGAGATCAGCAGCGCCTATAAACCGCCGGCTGCGCAGATTTCGACTTACGTCGAGATGAACCTGCCCTCGATGCTCGATTGGTCGGAAGTCGTCCGCCGCGGCATTTGGGGCACGGTCACCGACGAGGGTTCCGGCGATCCGGTGGAAGCGGCGATCTTCGTCGCCGACCGCCTGGCGGTTTATGCTGACGCCGAGCAGGGCGATTTTTATCGCGTCCTTGAGCCGGGAACCTACTCGCTGCTGATCTGGGCCAATAATTACGGCTGGAATACCGTGAATGACGTGGTAGTGCCGGATACGGACCACCTCGATCTCGATCTGACCCTAACCCCGATTAAAGGCGAGATCGCCGCGGTGCGTTGCGTGGTTAATATCCGTAAGGACGCGAACGACAATCCGGCGAATCATTCGCTGCCCCAAGCCGTACTGGGCGCTCCGGACGGCAGCGCCTTTTCACTGGGCGTCAACGGTTGGGGTGTCTTCGACATGGGCGCCAACACGCCGGTGCCGACCGACGACGGTTACTACCTGCGCGTCACGGAAAACGCCGCCGACGGCGCCGACGGCTATAACGTGCAGGTGGCGGAGGAATGGGCCGGGCCGTGGTCGGCCTTGGGCAGCGGCGCCGGCACGGCTGACTTTTCGCTCGCGCCTGCGACTTCCGCGACCATCCGTTACGTGCTGATTCGCGATGACGGCAACGGTTCCAATGCCGGAGCCACGCCGGGCGCCGACATCGATTCCATCGAGGTCGCTTTCATCCCCGCCGATGACGACACCACGCCGGTCGATGACGACACCACGCCGGTCGATGACGACACCACGCCCACGGATGACGACACCACGCCGATCGATGACGATACCACGCCAATCGATGATGACACGGTGGATGACGACACCGTGGACGACGATACGGTGGATGACGACACCGCGGATGACGACATTGTCGACGACGACACCACCCCGGCCGATGACGACACCACGCCGGCGGACGACGACACCACGCCCACCGACGACGATACGACGCCCGTCGGCGATGACGACACTACGGCCGACGACGATTCCACCCCTAATGATGACGATGCTTCGCCCACGGACGATGATACGACCGGCGGCGATGACGATAACAACGATAGCGGATCCGCTTGCGGTTGCTGATCGAGATCACAGCCGCCCTCGGACGTGCTGCATTCTTTGGAGAAAGTTCATGAAACGCGTATGCCTCGCCTTGTTCATCGGTCTGATTCTTTGCGGCTGGTCTTTCGCCGCGCCGCTTACTACTGACGTCAACCAGAAGGTTTATAACGTGGTTCTGCATTTGACCGCCCCGGCGGATTTCGGGCCCCTTAAGGATCTGGCGCTGACCGTCACCGCGCGCAGCGGCGCGGATTATCGGTTGATGGCCAGCATGGAGGAAATTGCCCATTTGCGGTTGCTGGGCTACCAATTGGAAGTACTGGGACGCAACGACCGCTTTTCCCGGGCCGGATATCACACTTATGCCTCGGCCGTTTCCGAGCTGCAGGGCTTGCAAAACACGTTCCCGAACCTGGTCCAATTGCAGGAACTCGGCCCCTCGGTGCAGGGCAAGCAATTGGTGGCGCTCAAGATCAGCGACAATGTGACCGATTCCGAAGCCGAACCGGCCCTGTTGTACGATGCCTCGATCCACGGCGATGAAGAAATCGGCACGGAAGTGGCTTTCGGTTTCATCCACTACCTGCTCAACAATTACGGCGAAGACGCCCAGGTGACGCAGTTGGTGGACGAAAACGAAATTTTCGTCGTGCCCTTCGTCAATGCCGACCGCCTGGGCGTGGCCCGCGGCAACGCCAACGGCGTGGATATGAACCGCGACTACGCGATGTTCTGGTCCGGTTTCGGAGCCTGGAATCCCCAGCCGGAAACGGTGGCGATAATGAACCTCGTGTTGCGCGAACGTTTCATGTACACTATCAGCTACCATTCCGGCGCGGAAGTAATCAATTACACTTGGGACGGCGTTTATACGCGCAGCCCGGAAGACGATCTGGAGCAGGCGATGAGCGGCGTGTACGCGCAGCAATCCGGATACGACATCACGAATGGCGCCGATTGGTATATCGCCGACGGCACGTCTGAAGACTGGTACGCCGCGGCGGTAGGGTCGCTCGCGGTCATCGTGGAGCTCAGCAGCAACTATATGCCCCCGCCGGCCCAGATTCCCAATGTCGTCAACCGCAACGTGCCGTCCATGATCGACTGGGCGGCGCAAAGCGACCGCGGCGTGCGCGGCTTCGTCACCGACGCGGCCAGCGGTCTGCCCGTCGAGGCGCTGATTTTCGCCGACGGCAGGTTGGCGGTCACTTCCGACCCGGAACTTGGCGACTATTACCGCTTATTGCCGCCGGGCAATCAGAATCTGTCGGTGTGGGCCAACGGTTACGGATGGACCGATCTCTCGGTTACCGTGCCGACCGGCACGTATGTGGAGAAAGACCTCGCCCTGGCCCCGGCGCCGGGCGAACCCTACGCGGCGCTGATCTGTGTTTTCGCCCTGCGCAAAGACGCCGGCGATAATCCGCCCAATGTTTCCCTGCCTCCCGCGGCCCTGGGCGGCCATGATGATGCGGCTTTTTCCACAGGTGTCGGCGGCTCCGCCGTTTTCGATTTCGGCGCCAATACGCCGGCCGTCGACGGGCCGGGCAGCGAGTTAACGGTTTATGAACAAGGCAACGACGACGGCTACATGGTGCTGGTGGCACAGCAATGGGGCGGCCCTTGGAAGCAAATCGGGGCCGGCACGGGCACGCAGAGTTTTGACATCGGCGCGTCCGGACTGAGCCAGGCGCGCTACGTGCTGATCCGCGATGACGGCGACGGCCAAAACAACAATCCCACCCCCGGAGTGGATATCGACGCCATCGAGGTCACGCCGGTGTGCGAGGCGCCGCTGGCCGAATTCACGGGCGCTCCGCTCAGCGGCGCGGCACCGTTGAGCGTCACCTTCACCAGCGCCATCGAGGTCAATCCGGGCTGCCTGACCAGCGTGGCTTGGGACTTCGGTGACGGCGGCTCGTCGGCCGAAGCCAACCCGGTGCATCTTTATCAGGAAGCCGGAACCTACACCGTCGCCTTGACGGCCACCGGTCCGGGCGGCGAGGATCAGCGTGTTCGTGAAAACTATATCACCGTCACCGGCGGCACCGACGACGATATTTTCGACGATGACACTTCGGTCCCGGATGACGATGCCGCCGATGACGATTCAACCGCCGATGACGATTCCGCGAACGATGACGACGACAACCAAAAAGACTCCAGCGGCTGCGGATGCTGAATAAGGATTCGGGATGGGTATTATCGCCGTAATCACCAATCCGAACGCCAAACGCAACCGCAAGGAGCGCGGGCGCTACCGCCACCTCCGTAAAATTCTGGGCGACCGCGGGACGGTAATTGAAACGCCGATCCCGGAAGATCTGACGCCGGTGGTCAACGAACTGATCAACCAGGACATCTCCGTGTTGGGCATTTGCGGCGGCGACGGCACGATGCAGCACACCCTGACCGCGTTCATCAAGGCTTACGGCGGGAAGCTGCCGCCGTTGGTGCTGCCGCTCAAGGGCGGGACGATGAATACGATCGGCAAGTCCGTGGGCCTGATCGGCACCGCGGAGCAAAACCTGGAAGCTATCGTGCGCAAATACGATGCCGGCGAACCGTTCTCGATCGCCACGCGCGACACCATGTGCGCCAACGGCAAATACTGCTTCCTGTTCGGCAACGGCCTGGTGGCCAACTTTTTGGACGCCTATTACGGCAGCCCCTACGATGGCTCGACCGCGGCGTTGTACGTCATCGCGCGCGGCGTCGGCTGCCTGCTCACCCGCAGCGATTATTATCACCGCCTGTACGATCCGATCCGGGCGAAGGTCACCGTCGACGACGAGGTGATCCCCTTTAATGATTTCCTGGGCGTGCTTTCCGCCACAGTGCGGGATTTGGGCGTGGGCTTTCAGCCGATGTACCTGGCCGAGGAAAAGGACGGCACGATGCACGTGGTGGTCGCGGGCATCAGCCCAGCCAAGGCCGTGATGAATCTGGGCAAGTTATTCAAGGGCAAGCCGATTCCCTCGGACCGTTACCTGGATCGCCTGGCCAAGCGCCTGGTGATCCAGAGCGAACGCAGCTACAAATTTCAGGCGGACGGCGAAATCTACGAAGCAGATCACGTCGAAATCACGATGGGACCCATGGTCCGCATTATCACCGGATAGGGGGCGGGAACATGAACGAACCGTTCGTCGAAAACACCGTCATCAACGGCCTGACGGTCCCGGAATTCGTATATCTCGGCATCATCGTGGTGTTATTGCTCGCCATTTTATTTGTCTTGCGCAAAGCCTTTTTAATCAGCCGGGACCGGCCGAACGCCGGCGACATCCTGGAAACGGTCGCCGTACATTGCGTCTCCTGCGCCTGGGATGGTGAAGTGCCGCGCCTGCGCAAAGTCTGCCCCCGCTGCAGCGGCACGACTTTCGTTTGAACGATCCTTTTTAAGAGACTATCGATTAATGACCCGCGGGTGCTACAGCCTTGAAGAGACCATCGATTACCGAGCCATCGACCTCCCCCAACCCCCTCCATCCAGTAGAGGGGGATTTGCTCCCCCCGCGAGACGGGGGGACTCAGAGGGGGGTCATTTGAAAATCGACAGTCTCTTAAAATTAAAGGGCGGCCGCGGCCGGCCGCCCTGTGATAGGCCTTGAACGAACGATCTATTCCTCTTCGTCCTTGTCTTTGCCGCCCTTGGTGCCGAACTTTCCGCCTTTAATCGACTTGGCTTTCAAGTCTTTCATTTTGTCGCTCAGTTGCATCTGCTTGACGGCGCCCTTCTGTCGGGCGGAAATATAGTACTGAACCGGGTTGTCCGGATTATCCGCGGGGATCAGGTCGATCCGGCCCGAAAAGAACGGCTTGTCCTTGGGCAGGGTAACCATAGCTTTGATGGTCAGCGATTCGCCGGCGGCCAGAGTGATCGGCAGATCGGTTTTGCCGCCCTTATCCAACGTTACCTTCAGGGCTTCCGGAGTATTGACCTTGATTTCGTTGATGGTGATCGGGTTTTTGCCGGAGTTGGTGGCCGTAGCGGTTTGCGACAATTCTTTGCCGGCCTCGGCATCCTCGAAACGCAGTCGTTTCGGCTCGAAGGTCAGACGTTCGATAACGGTGCCCTTCATCACCAATTTGATCTGCGGATGGGCCGGATCGTTGACCTCGACCGTGATCGCTTTGTTCTGTTCGCCTTTGCGGCGCCCGGTCTTAAAGGTCACCTTGATCTCAGCCGATTGACCGGCTTTGATCGTCTTTTTATCCGGTTCGGCCACGGTGCAGCCGCAGGTGCTACGCGTTTTCTTGATGAGCAGGTCCTGGTCGCCCTTATTCTGCAGGACGAACGCATGCACGACGTCGGCATTCTGTTCCACTTCACCGAAATTGAATTCGGTCTGGTCTACCTGCGCCAGCGGGCCTTTCGGCGAGCAAGCAGCGAAAGCCAGTGCGATGATCGCACAGGAAATAATGGCTTTTACAATCCGTTTGATGTCCATATGTTGACTCCCTCTTCTGAATTGCAGGCGCGCACTTTAACTCCTTCCCAACGAAAAAGTCAATATGGTTTAAACCGACCCGGGCCCCCCGTCGAGCCGGGTTAACCGCCTTGCCTGCAACCGGGGTTCGCTATAAAACCGAGGTATGCCATGACTAATTCCGCCGGGGGTGGAATATGGGACATCTGACTTCTAAGCGGGTAACCGCGATTGTCGGCCGCTTGAACCGCGGCGATCGATTGCCGGATGGCCTGCTCGCGGTGGCCCGCGCCCATGGCGTCCAGGCCGGACGCCTCGAAGCCATCGGTGCCGTGACCAGCCTGGAGGTCACCGAATACGATCCGGCCGCCCAAAAATACAAAAATCCGTTGCGGCGCGAAGGGATGACCGAAATGTTGGCCCTGCTGGGCAACTTTTCGCTGCGTGACGGCCAGGTTTTCGCTCATCTGCATTTCACCGGCTGCCATCACGAGGCCGGTGAAACCCGGATGATCGCGGGCCATCTGACGGCGGCGGAAGTGTTCGTCTGCGAATTTCACATTACGGTATATGAGGATCTCAAACTGGTCCGCCAAACGGACCCCCAAACCGGCCTGGCGTTGTGGGCCATTCCGGAAAAGGAGTAAATCGATGTTTCCTGAGCTGCTGAACGAGGCCGAAAGCAAACTGCAAAACCGGGCGCGCGCGTTCGTCAAGGACCAGGTGCCGCACGAACTGTTGCAGGCGATGGATCGCGACCAGGTGACCTATCCGCGCGACTACGTCCGCAGCCTGGCGCAGGAAGGATTACTGGGGGTCCGCTTCGCCACGAAGTACGGCGGGCTCGGTCTGGGATGGACCGCGGAAGTTGGCGTACTGGAAGAAATCGGCGTGCTGGGCATGGCGCTGGGCTGCGCTTACTCCATGCCGTCCATCGTCGGCGAGGCCCTGCATACTTTCGGCACGGAAGAACAAAAAGAAAAGTGGCTCAAGCCCATCCTGCGCGCCGAACTTATTTCCGCCGAGGCGCTCACCGAGCCCCGTGGCGGCAGCGATTTCTTCGGGGCCACGACCCGCGCCATTAAAAACGGCGATCATTATATCCTCAACGGTCAAAAGCGCTTCGTGGTGGGCAGCGAAGGCGCCGACCTGTTCCTGGTGTATGCCAAGACCGCGCCGGACGCGCACCCGCACAAATCGTTGTCGGTGTTCATGGTCGAGCGCGACGCCACGGTCGAGGTCCAGCACCTCTTCGGCCTGATGGGCACGCGCGGCGGCGGCACTGGACGCATCGTGTTTCGCGATACGCGCGTCCCGGCGGCCAACTTGATCGGGCCCGAAAACGCGGGCGGGGAAATCTTCAACCGTATGATGATCCCCGAACGCATGACCAGCGCCGGCGGCGCCTTGGGCCTGGCGCGCGCCGCGCTGGAAATCGCGGCCCGGTACGCCACCAAGCGCCGGGCTTTCGGCCAGCACATCATCAAATTCCAGGGCGTCAGCTTCCGCCTGGCCGAGGCGGCGGCGAAACTCGACGCGGCGCGCGCCCTGACCTGGGCGGCGGCCAAGCGGATCGACGCCGGGCTCGATGCGCGCCGCATGGTATCCGAGGCGAAAAAGATCGGCACCGAAATGGCCTGGGAGGTGATCAACCATGCCATGCAGATGATGGGCGGCATCGGCTACACCGACGTCTATCCGATCGAGCGCATGCTGCGCGATGCGCGTCTGTCGATGATCTGGACGGGCACCAACGAGATCATGAACCTGTTGATTCAGCACGAATACCTGAAGGAATTGACGGCCGACTATCAGAGCAAGCGCGATTGCGAAGCCGACGCGCTGCACGGCGATGCCGTCGAGGAGAAATTCTTCGAGTAGCTAGCCGTCTAGCGCCTCGCGCACCTTGTGCGCCAGCGTTTCGATGGTGAACGGCTTATAAATGAATCGGGTGCCGGCCTCGAGCACGCCCTGGGTGACGATGACGTCCTCGGTATAACCCGACATGAACAATACCTTGAGTTTGGGCAAGATCGCGCACAGGCGCTGGTGCAATTCCTTGCCGTTCATGCTCGGCATGATGACATCGGTCAGCAACAGGTCGATGCGGTCATGATAAGTATCGCAAAACATTAGGGCTTCCCCGCCGTTCTTCGCTTCCAGAACCCGATAACCCTGGCGTTCCAGAATTTTGCGCGCCAGGTGGCGTACCATTTCCTCGTCTTCGACCAACAGCACCGTCTCGCTTCCAGTAGGCAGCGTGGCCAGGCGCGGCGGTTCCAGGGCCACGGCTTCCTCCTCAACCCGCGGCAAATAGATTTTAAAGGTGGTCCCGATCTTTTCCTCCGAATAGAAGTTGATGAAACCGCCGTTTTGCTTGACGATGCCGTAAATCGTGGCTAACCCCAGACCGGTGCCCTTGCCCTTCTCCTTAGTGGTGAAGAACGGCTCGAACAGATGCTGCTGCACCTCTTTGCTCATACCGCAGCCGTTGTCGCTGACCGCGAGCATGACCCAATTTCCGGGCTGGGCTTCGGCATGCAGCGCGCGGTCCGGGTCGGATGTCACATCGGCCGTTTCAATCGATAATCGTCCGCCCCGGGGCATGGCGTCGCGCGCGTTGATCACCAGATTCACCAGAATCTGTTCGATTTGGCCGGGATCGACCTTGACCCGCCCCAGGTCTGTGGCCGGCAGAAATTTAAATTCGAGGTCTTCACCGATCAGGCGTCCCAGCATTTTTTGCGATTTGAGGATCACCTCGTTGATATCGATCACCGCCGGTGAAATTATCTGTTTACGCGAAAAAGCCAGCAGTTGATTGGTCAATTCCGCGGCGCGATCGGCGGCTTTTTTGATCTCCTCCAAATCCGCGGAAAGCGGATCGGATTTTTCCAGAGCTGAAAGCAGGATCTCGGTATAGCCGCGGATGCCGGTCAAAATATTATTGAAATCGTGCGCCACGCCGCCGGCCAGGCGGCCGATGGCTTCCATCTTTAGCGATTGCCGGAGCTGCTCTTCGATCCGGGCCTTTTCCTCTTCGGCCCGCACCCGCTCCGTGGCGTCGGTGGTAGCGCCGATGAGTTTGTACGGCCTACCCGACGGATCCATCAATATTACGGAGCGATCCACCCAATGCAAATATTCGCCGTTCCTGGTGCGAACGCGGTAATTCGCCGCAAACGGTTCGCCGGTTTCGAATTGGCGTTGGATGCCTTGGAGCACTATCACGACGTCATCCGGATGTACCAATTCCAAAAACTCTTTCGGTGTTTTTGGGTATTCTTCCAGCGGGTACCCAAGTTTTTCATACTTATTGCCGAAAAACTCGATTACCCCGCTCACCGGATCGCGTTCGTAAATCAAATCGCTGACCAGGCTGGCTGCGATCCGGAACCGCTCCTCGGAATGACGCAACGCCTCTTCCGCCCGCTTATGCTCGGTAATGTCCAAGGCCGTAAAAACCCACTGGTCGGACAAGTGTTGCGGGGTCAGGGAGGACGAACTGAGGATGATCTCGATGGCCTTTCCATCCTTCCGAATCCATCGCGTTTCCAGCGAGTTGATGCCGTTTTGCTCGATTTCCTTGACCATGACGGCGCCGACCCGCTTGAACTCTTCCTGCGTTTCATAGATCATCCGCGCGGATCGGCCGATCAATTCGGCGCCGGTATAGCCGGTCATGACGCTCATTTGCTGGTTGGTCCACCTGAAGATGCGATTTTGGACCAGCCCGATGCCGATCGGTGCGGCGTCCAGCACGCTTTTCAGCGTGTTTTCGCTGCGGCGCAGCGCCTCCTCCGCCCGCTGGCGTTCGGCGATTTCCGCCAGCAACTGACGGTTGGATTCCTGTAATTCGGCCGCACGCACGGCGCCTAATTCCAGCGAATGGCGCAGATTTTCCAGCATCTTGGCGAACACGTAGATCATCACCAAGGCCAGCAGGGAAAAGATGCACGAGACGAGAACCCAGGTTCGGCCGGACGTGGAGTTGGCCATCGTGGGTACGTCGATGGGGATCAGGCCGTAAGTCATGCCGGCGCCAACCACGATAATACCGGCCAGGCTGGCGCCCAGTGCGGCCAGGCCGCGGCGCAAGCCCAACAATGAAGTGGTTAAAACACTGAACGTCAGCAGCAGCAGCAGACCGGCCCCGCTGACGCCGAAAACCGCCAACACCAGGACCGAAAAAATGTACAACGCGATTAACAGCCCGGCAGCCAATCGTCTAAAGGGAATGCGCGATTTAAAAATCGCCGCGATCAACAAACACAGATAAAGGGTCGCGTACAGCGCGCATAAGGCCCATCGGCCCAGCGGCACCTGTTTCCACATGCTGGCGATCACCACCGGGAGGCTGCACCAAATCAATACCTTGATCACTTGGTGCAGGATGCGTTCGCGCACGTTGTCAAAATCGCGCAACTGGTCGCCGGATTTGAAAAAGAAGTCGCCGAGCTTTTTTAAAATATTATTCTCCTGCATCACCCGCGATCCCCGAAAAGCCGGCGGCCAACCGGAAGGCTCCCCTTTTCATCAGCGGCTCTCCGTTGCCGGCGCGACGATCGGGGAAAAACATGAATTATTTTCACTCGTTATACCGTGTCTGTTACTAACAACCGAACCGTAGCTAATATAGAGCACCCGAATGAGTTTCGGCAACCGGAATGAATAACTTGAGTTTACCCGGTATGGCTTTGCAATAGAATGATTATTCATCGGCCATTTTAATTTGAGCTTCGCTCGTTCGATTCCAGAATTTTCATCAGAAACGCCTTGGGTCCCGGATCGCCGGTGTAGCCTAGTGACAGAGGGTCCACAGTGTTCGGTGCGATCAATTCGATGGGATCGGCGGTCGGTTCCAGGCAAATCGTTTTATGATCAACAATTTCATATCGCTGATCCTCGGCCCCGCTTCGGCGCACGATAAGTTGGGAAACGCCCCGCCCGGCGAAGGGCGCCACCACTTCCAAACAAGATTTATGCTCCCGGGCCGCCAACAACAATCGGCT
>Ga0315277_10010424_pt1 | contig 11766 bp, 13 predicted proteins | sample YL17G05_15_MG_FD_203695 | JGI IMG/M metagenome (GOLD analysis project Ga0315277, IMG submission 203695) | Sediment microbial communities from Yellowstone Lake, YNP, Wyoming, USA - YL17G05_15 | ecosystem: Environmental > Aquatic > Freshwater > Lake > Sediment | place: USA: Wyoming | collected...
AATTTTGCTCGAGAAGGAGGAGGAATCATGAGGAAAACAAGTTTACTGTGGCGCGTTTTTTGGACTGCCGTCCTTGGCCTGGCGTTAGCTCTTACCGGGCCCGGGCTGGCTGGGATGGCGGCTGCGAAAGAGAAGGCCAAACTGGTCGTCTGGTGGAACAAGGGATATTACAAGGAAGAAGATGAAGGGATGCAAAAAATAGCGGCGGAGTTTGCCCGCCAGAATAATGTGGATGTGGATATAACATTTACCATCCAGGACGACCTGGGCCCCAAGATCATCAGTGCCCTGATCGCCCGCCGGGTACCAGACGTTGCCTTCTGCTTCTTCACGGACTGGCAGATCGCCCCAAAATTCGCCTGGGAAGGACAGCTGGCGGACGTCTCTGATGTCATCAAAGACCTGAAGCCACGTTACCTGGAATCCCACCTCAAGACTGGCTGGTTGTACAACAAAGCCGCCAAGAAGTGGAGCTATTATTCCGTGCCCATTGAAGCACAGGCTCTGGGCAGCCACTACTGGAAGGACCTGGTGCAGGAGGCCGGCTTCGATCCTGATCCTAAGAAGATCCCCATGAAGTGGGATGAGTACTGGGGATTCTGGAAGAAGGTACAGGATAGCCTGCGCAAGAAGGACCCGGCCAAGTATGGGAAGCTTTACGGCATTGGTATGACCGAGTCCAGCCGGGCCACGGATACCTTTTACAACTTCGAACAGTACCTCCTGGCCTTTCATGGTGAGATCCTATCGCCCGAAGGGAAGGTGATAGCCGCCGAGCCCAAGAACCGCGAAGCCATCGTAAAAACTCTAGCTTTCTTCACCAGCATTTACAGTGAAGGCTATGTCCCTCCGGATGCCCTGACCTGGACGGACGCCGACAACAATGTCAACTTCAACAACAAGACGGTGGTGATGACGCCCAACCCCTCCATCTCCATCCCGGGAGCCCACTTTTTCACCAACAAAGAAAACTATTACAACAAGATCGGAAGCATCCTCCAGCCAACTTCCCCTGTGGATGACAAGGGTTATCCCTATTTGGTATCGGTAAAGCCGATCATCATTCCCAAGGGCTCCAAGAATCAGGCCCTGGCTAAAAAGTTCATCAAGTATGTCCTGGAGCCTAATAACTTTGCTAATTATGTTAAGGCCTCAAATGGCCGCTGGTTCCCCTCCTTCAAGGATGTAGCGGCGGATCCATTCTTCCACGATCCGAAGGATCCGCACGTCCCCGTGGCTACGGACCAGCATCTGAATCACGAGACACGCCCCTTCTACTATAGCTATCATCCTGCCTACTCCCAGGTTTACACGGAGAACGTCTGGGGTAAAGCCATCTCCCGTGTCGTAACGGAGAAGTGGAGCAATGAAAAGGCAGCGGATGAAGCGATAAGCCGGATTCAGACGATCTTCACCTCCTGGAAGTAATTTGACCTTCCTGCGAAGAGCCTGAGTGTGGGTGGGGGCCACAGGAGCCCCCGCCGGCAGAGAAAGCCTTATGCCCCAGACCACACCCGTCATTGTTGCTTCCATCGCTACCCCCCGCCGAGAACCCTGGGCGCGGAAGACCGCTCTGGGCTTGGTCTTCTGCGCCCCGCTCATCCTCATCTTCCTGGTCCTGGTCATTTACCCCATGATCTATGAAGTTTACCTGGGCCTGGACTGGGAGATTTATACCTCTATCTTTTCAGACCCCATCTTCATTCAAACCCTCTGGAACACGGTTATCTTCGTGGGGTTGGCGGTCAACGTGAAGATGTTCCTGGCCTTGGTACTATCGGCGCTGTTCAGCACAGAGCACCGGGTCACGAGGATCCTCGGCGGAATTTTCTTGCTTCCCTGGGCCATCCCTGCCCTGCCGGGGATTTTGTCCTTCCGCTGGATGCTGAACGGGCAGTGGGGAATCGTAAATAAAATCTTGAACGACCTGGGTTTTGCTGGCTACCCCTGGCTGGTCCGCAGGCCCACGGCCCTGGCGGCGGCCATCGTGTATCATATCTGGAAATATCTCCCCTTCTGGACCTTGATTTTTGTGGCCGGACGGCGCGGCATCCCCAAGGAGCTTTATGAAGCCGGAGACATTGATGGCGCACCGCCCTTCCAGAAGTTCCGGTATATCACGTTGCCCATGCTCCGCAACCTCTACCTGATCTGTTGCCTGTTATCCATGGTTTTCACCCTGGGTGACTTCGTGATCATCAAGATCATGACCGGGGGAGCACCGGGTGACTCCACCCATGTCTTGGCCACGCTCGCTTATCGGTACACGTTTCAGATGGGCAAAATTGACTGGGGGATCGGAACCTTCATTACCGCCCTGCCCATCACATTGTTGTTCATCTTCATCCTGATTCGTAAGATAAAATAGGAGTATCTTTTATGCGCCTGCGCGGCTGGCGGAAAGTGGCTTTTTTCGGTGTTTGCGCCCTCGTCCTGGTATGGACGGTTTTCCCGGTTTACTACATGCTTACGCTGTCTCTGGTACCGGAGGAGGACCTGTTCAAGCCCAGTCTGTACGTGGCGCGCCCGACCCTCGTAAACTACGGGCAAACGATCCACCAGAGCAACTACCTGGTCAGCGAATTCTGGATTCAACTTTACAACAGTGTGATCATCGCGCTGCTGACCACTGCGGCAGTCGTGGTCGTGGGCACCCTGGGGAGCTTTGCCCTGGCCCGGATCCAGTTCCGCGGGAGTCGACTGATCTCCAGCATGACCCTATTTACCTACATTATTCCCGCGTCCTTTCTATCCATCCCTTTTTTCAAGCTCATGGCCGACTACGACCTCCTGGGAACCCAGCTCTCGGTGATTTTGGCTATGATCACTTTTACCTCCCCTTATGCCGTTTGGATCCTCTGGGATTACGGCAAGACCGTCCCCCCCGAAATCGACGAAGCGGCCGCTATAGACGGGGCGGGAACGCTGGCAATTTTCTTCCGCATCTACCTCCCCCTGATCCTTCCGCCCATCTTCGCCATCGCTACGTATGCCTTCCTATATTCCTGGAATGAGTACTTGTACGTGGTGTTGTTCCTCTCCGGGGAGACCAATATCACGATCCCCGTGGCCATGGGAAATTTTCTGGCCACAGATAACCCCCCCTGGAATCTCCTTATGGCCGAGTCAGCGCTCTATTCCATACCCCCCGTCATCCTTTATTACTTCTTCCGGCGCCATCTTCTGAGTGGCTTGGTGACAGGGTCAGTGGCCGGAACTTAGTCCACCCTGTAACTCAAACCAGGAATGCATGACATTTGCTTGCCCCGCAAATTTTCGCCGCCTAATTCAACGGATGGAATGGGTAGGGGTTGCCTGGGTCTTTATTGAGCCTTTAAGCTTTTGGTTCGGACCCGGTAACGGCCGGCCTTAGGGTGCGGAACGGGGACCCATGCAGGATACTCGTGGGTGATGATTATTGCCAGAAAGGAGATCGAATATAGCTAGGTATTGTCTTAAGACTTTAAGCCACATCCCCCAGATCCAAACATTCCTTGGACCCATACTAAAGTGGATAAGATGATGAGGTGCTAATCGCTTTGCAAACAGCGTAACGGGAAAGTGTTCTTAACTTTGGTTTCTGGTATTAGATTTGGTCCCGATCTTCGGAGGGTTCTTCAAAGACGAGGGTTTTTTGAATCTGTTCTGCAGCCTTCAGGCCCTCTTGAAAGGCCCGCTGGTTTAGCTCTCCTGTTTCCTTGGGGACCCGGGCGAGCACCGCCGCTTCCAAAGTTTCCGGTGAGACCACTCCTGCCCCGCCAGGCATGGCTGGAATCAGCCGGCTCAATGAACCCAAAGCTACAATGTTGGCCATCTGCTCCCGCCCGCACTTCTCCCGGGCAATCTGGGTAAAGGGAATTTTCACCACCCGCAAAGTGTTCACCTCAGTAACCAGTTGGGAATCCACCACCAGGATTCCTGAAGGTTTCAGATCGCTGGCCGACTCGTCGCAGGCCATCTGACTCATGGCCAATAGCAAATCCAACCCTATCGCCTTGGGATAATCAATCTCTCCATCACTGACCACCACATCCGCCCGGCTCGTCCCCCCCCGGGCCGCCGGCCCATAACTCACTGTCTGCACCACTTGTTTCCCTTCATAAATGCCCGCGGCTTCGGCCAAGATGATCCCGGCTAATACCAGACCCTGCCCGCCCGTCCCACTCAGCCGAATTTCATAACGATCTATCATGATCCTCTCGCAAATGCCTAAAGTGCCTAAAGTTTTTTGAACCCCTCAATCCCTTTTCATTTCGAATTTCAAACTTCGAATTTGCATCTTTAGTTTCTGTCTGAAGCTTCTCGGCGATCGCTTTCCTCTTTTTCCTCTTTGGATACCCGCAGCGAAAGGGCCTCCTTGGCCCTCTGCTGCACTTTGGCATATTCCTCCAAGTAATTGGGCGCCTCCCGGTCCACCAAAATCCCTACCTCAAACTTCCCCTCCATCTCTTCCTGGCTCATCCTCTTGGCTTTCTCCACCGGTACCGCACTGTCCCGCTGCCCCTTCATCATTTCAATCTGATTTCCCAACTTGTTCAACCGGCCGTAATGAGTATGGCACTGGCTAATCACCTCCACCAAGCTGAAGCCCCTCTTGAGCAAAGCCTTCTCGATGAGGCCATCTAACTGCCGCACATGGTAAACCGTCCCCCGGGCCGCGAAGACCGCCCCGGCGCATACCGCCAACTGGGAGATGTTGAAAGAGTGCTCCACAGACCCATAAACGGCGGTGGTGGCCCGTTGACCATAGGGCGTGGTCGGAGAATACTGCCCACCGGTCATCCCGTAGATGCTGTTATTCACGATGATGGCGGTCAAATCCAAATTTCTCCGGGCCGCGTGAATGAAATGGTTCCCCCCAATGGCCGTGGCATCTCCATCCCCCATAATCACAATGACCTGCAACTCGGGCTTGGCCAGCTTGACCCCGGTGGCAAAAGTCAGGGCCCGGCCATGGGTTGTGTGCAAAGTGTTGAAGTCCACGTAAACCGGCAGCCTCCCGGAGCAGCCAATCCCCGAAACCAAGACCACTTCGTCCTTGGTATAACCGATATGATCGATGGCCCGGATCAACGACCCCAGCATAATGCCAATCCCGCAACCCCCGCACCAGACATGCGGAAACTTCTTGTCGTGGCGAAGGTACTTGTAAATCAGGGGGCGATCCTCGTTCATCTCTTCTCCTTTATCTCCTTCAGGATCTCCTGAGGGGTGATCAGGGTCCCATCCACCTTGTTCAGCGTAAGCACAGGAGTCATCCCCTGATTGACCCGCTTCACCTCCCGGGAAACCTGACCCATGTTCATCTCCGGCACGAGCAGGGTTTTGTGGGCCCGGGTCAAAGGTTCAACAAACCTGCGGGGGAAAGGCCAGAGGGTGATCAACTTCATCAACCCTACCTTCATCCCCCGCGCTCGAGCTTCCACCATGGCCCGATGGGCAGAACGCGCCACACAGCCGTAAGCCACGATGACCAACTCTGCATCCTCAGTATGAAAGCTCTCCACAAGTTGAAGGTCGTCAAAATGGGTAGAAATCTTGCGGAAGAGTCTGAGGAGGAACGGCTCAATTTCATCCTGACGCAACGTGGGAAATCCCCGAATGTCGTGCACCAACCCCGTGACGTGGTACCGATACCCTTCCCCAAAAATACCCATCGGCGGAACGCCAAAACTGGTGTCCTCGTAAGGAAGATACCACTCCGGGGGCACCGATGGCTTGACCCGGTCGATGACTTCCACCTCTCCGGCATCGGGCAAAACCATCTTCTCCCGCATGTGCGCCACCACCTCGTCCATCAAAAGAATCACCGGCGTGCGGTACTTTTCCGAGAAGTTAAAGGCCTTGACCGTCAGGGAAAAACATTCTAAGGCCGAGCTCGGGCAAAGGGCAATGATCGGATGATCCCCATGCGTGCCCCAACGGGCCTGCATCACATCCCCCTGCGCCGGGTTGGTGGGCAACCCCGTACTCGGCCCCCCCCGCATTACATCCACCACCACACAGGGCACTTCGGCCATACAGGCAAACCCCAAATTCTCCTGCATCAAAGAAAAACCCGGCCCAGAAGTAGCCGTCATCGCCTTCACGCCAGCCAGCGAGGCCCCGATCACCGCCCCCATGCTGGCAATCTCATCCTCCATCTGGATAAAGGTCCCATCCATCTGAGGCAGCCGGACGGAAAGATGCTCAGCGATCTCCGAGGCAGGAGTAATCGGATACCCAGCAAAAAAACGGCATCCAGCGACCAGCGCCCCCTCAGCACAAGCCTCATTCCCCTGCATGAGCTTCGCCTTTAGCTCAGACTTTTGCAGATCCTTCATCCTGTCCATCCCTCATTTTTTCCGGGGTTTTCTCTTTAGCCTTCTCTTCCTTCTTCTTGGGCGGGCGCACATGAATGGCAAAATCCGGACAACGCAACTCACACAACTGACAGCCGGTGCAGCGCTCCGGGTCTTTCACCTGAACGACCCCCGACTCATCCTGCGCCAACACCTCAGCTGGGCAAAAGGCCACACAAATGCCACAGCGCTTACACCAGCTTTTGTAAATCTCTATCGAAGATTTACCTTTCTTGGCCATGGGCTCACGATCCTTTTCGTTCCTGCAAAACCCTCTTCATGGTCAGGCCCATCTCCGCCGGATTATCAACCACCACGGCCCCTGCTGAACGGAGAGCCTCCATCTTCCCTCTCGCTGAACCTTTGCCCTCCGAGATGACTGCCCCGGCATGCCCCATTCGTCGCCCAGGAGGGGCATTCTGCCCGGTGATGAAAGCTACAACAGGCTTGGGAAAATGAGCACGGATATAATCGGCCGCCTCCTCTTCAGCTCCTCCGCCGATCTCACCGATTAGCATGACCGCATCGGTCTCACGATCCTGCGCAAAAAGTTCCAGGACATCGACAAAGGACAGGCCGATAATCGGGTCCCCGCCAATGCCCACACAGGTAGACTGGCCAAACCCCAATCGGGTTACCTGGTCAACAGCTTCGTAGGTCAACGTCCCGCTCCGGGAAATGATTCCGATGGTTCCCGGCTTATGGATGTACCCCGGCATGATGCCGATTTTGCACTTTCCGGGGCTGATCACTCCCGGGCAATTGGGACCCACAAGCCGACTCATCTTTCCTCCGAGGTATCCCTTAACCGCCACCATGTCCAAAATGGGGATTCCTTCAGTGATGCAAATGACGAGCTTTACCCCCGCATCCGCCGCCTCCATGATGGCATCGGCCGCATAGGGAGCAGGTACGTAGATCACCGAGGCATTCGCCCCCGTCTCCTGCACTGCCTCCAGAACAGTGTCGAAGACTGGGAGGCCGTCTATCTGCTCTCCTCCCCTTCCGGGCGTTACCCCCCCGACCATTTTTGTCCCATAAGCCACTGCCTGGCGAGTGTGAAACATCCCTTGTTTACCGGTAATCCCCTGACAGATAACCCTTGTGTTTTCATCCACCAAGATACTCATCATCGATTTCCTTTCTTCAAAAAAAAGCTATTGTTATATTATAGATTTAGCCTCCCTTCGTCAAGTAAAAAAGGCCCGTTGCTCCATTCTTAACGGCCCCAAAAAAAACTTGACTCCATCTCTCTTTGTAGGTGATAGTATTCTCATGAAATTTCGGGGCCAAGAACCTCAAGAAAAGGGGAAAGGAGATTCGCATTTTGAAGGGTGGTAAAAGGAATAAGAAGAAGGTTGGCCAGATTCATGTCAATCAGAAATGGTGCAAGGGATGCTACATCTGTCTCGAAGTCTGCCCGAAGAAGGTCTTCGAAAAATCGAAAGAAGTTTCGGAAAAGGGGTTTAACCCGGTCATCGCCGCCCACCCCGAGCAATGCACCTGCTGCCTTCAGTGCGAGATGCTTTGCCCGGACCTGGCTATTCACGTGGAAAAGGAAGCTTGAGGAATGGGAATGCAACTCCATAAGATAAAGAGCGCCCTGCCTGCGGGTTGGTATTTCATGCAAGGAGATGAGGCTTGCGCCGAGGGAGCCATCGCTGCCGGTTGCCGCTTCTACGCCGGCTATCCCATCACCCCAGCCAGCGAAATTATGATCCGCATGGTCCACCGCCTCTCGGAGGTGGGTGGCGTATTCATCCAGATGGAAGACGAAATCGGCTCCATTTCCTCCGTCATCGGGGCTTCCTGGGCCGGAGCCAAAGCCATGACCGCTACCTCCGGGCCGGGGATCAGCTTGATGACGGAAGGCATTGGCTATGCCGTGATCACCGAGACCCCCTGTGTAATTGTGGATGTGCAGCGCGCCGGGCCGAGCACGGGTCAAGCCACCCGGCCCGCTCAGGGGGATGTGATGCAGGTCAAGTGGGGCCCCCATGGAGACAATGAGATCGTGGCCCTGGCTCCATGGTCCGTGCAGGAAATGTACGACTTGACCATTAAAGCTTTCAACTTCGCCGAGCGTTTCCGCATCCCGGCGTTCCTCCTCGCCGATGAAGCCGTGGGGCATCTGCGAGAGACTTTAGTGGTAAAAAAGGACGTGGAGGTCTTCGATCGTTTCAAGGCCCCTGGCCTTCCACCCTTTGGAACTGATCAACCCAATGGGGTTCCACCCATGCCCGCCTTTGGAGAAGGGGCCAACCTTCTAGTCACGGGCTCCACCCATGACCCCTGGGGCTTCCGCAAGACCGCAGATTCCGCAGTTCAGGCCCGGCTGACTGAACGATTGATTCGTAAGGTCCAGGATTTTAAGTCCGAAGTCATCGAGACCGAATCGCACTTCCTGGAGGATGCTGAGGTTGGTGTTTTGGCTTATGGATTCACGGCCCGGGCTGCCCTTCAGGCTGTTAAAACTTTGCGGAAAGAGGGGACCAAGGCCGGGTTGCTGCGGCTGGTCTCCATTTGGCCCTTTCCCGATGAGGCCATCGCCGAATTGGGAAAACGCTGCCGGGAAATTTTCGTCCCGGAAATGAACCGCGGCCAGATTGCCGGCGAACTGAAAAAATACACCCGCACGCCGGTCATCTCCCTGCCCAAGACCAACGGGGAAGTCATCGGGCCCGCAGAGATCGTGGAGGAGATTCGGAGGAACAGGGTATGAACGAAAAAATTTTCCAGATGATCAACCCCCAGGCTTTCCCCACACCCTTCTGTCCAGGATGTGGACATGGTATCCTCATGGGCGCCGTGCTGCGGGCGATCGCCGAACTTGAATACGACATGAAGCAGATGCTCTTCGTCTCGGGTATCGGCTGCGCCGCCTGGATTCCCAGCCCCCATTTCAAAGCGGATACTCTGCATACCTTGCATGGCCGGGCGATTCCCTACGCCACCGGGGCCAAGCTTTTCAACTCCAAGCTAAAGGTCATGGTCATTAGTGGCGACGGTGACCTGAGCTCCATCGGTGGCAACCATCTCATCCACGCAGCCCGCAGAAACATGGACATGACCGTGGTCTGCGCCAATAACGCAATCTATGGCATGACGGGTGGGCAGGTGGCCTCCACCACTCCCATCGGCTCCCTGACAACCACTACCCCCAAGGGAAATCTGGAGCGCCCCTTCGACCTCTGCAAACTGGTCGAAGCTTCCGGGGCCACCTATGTTGCCCGGCAGCCGGTGGCCACGCCCATTCCCCTGACCCGCATCCTTAAAAATGCCATCGTCCACCGGGGATTTTCGTTCGTTGACGTCCCTTCTCCCTGCCCCACGCAATTTGGCCGGCGGAATGCCTTTCGCACCGCCTACGAGATGATCAAGGCCTTGAAGGAGAGCTGCATTCCTGTGGAAAAAGCCAAAAGCCTGGACCCGGCAGAACTTCAGGGCAAAGTAATCGTGGGAGAATTTGTCAAGCCCGAAGAGAAGGGGGGCCGGCCATGATCCAGGTGCGCTTTGCCGGACTGGGGGGACAGGGAATCATCCTGATGGGAGAGATTTTGGGAGAAGCCGCGGTTATGGAAAAGAAGTACGTGGGTCAGACTTCTTCTTATGGCGCGGAAGCCCGCGGGTCGGCTTGCAAGGCCGATGTAGTCATCTCCGACTCCTGGATCGATTACCCCGAAGTCACCGAAGCCGACGTCCTGGCCTGCATGTCCCAGGGGACCTACGAACAAAATAGAGTAAAGGTCAACACCTCCAATGGGATGATCTTCATGGACCCCCAGTTGGTCAAGCCCGATCCATCCCTCGCTTTGAAGCATATTCCCGTCCCGGCTACCGAAAAGGCTCTGCAGGAACTGGGGAACCGCATGGTGGCCAACATGGTCCTTCTGGGGGCAGTGGTTAAGGCTGTTGGCCTGGTTGGTGAGGAATCTCTTCTGCGGGCGCTATCCAATCGGGTACCGCCCTCCCTGCTGGAATTGAATAAAAAAGCCCTTGCATTAGGATTTAATTTGGGTAAAATGGGCCAGGTTTAAAAAAAGAAAGGAGGTTCTTTTAAAATGGGGAGAAAATTATTCATTTGGGCTATTGTCGTTTTCACTTTCCTATTTTTCACCCTTCCGGTAACTGTTCTGGCGGCCGACGTGAAGATCGGGGTCATCTACCCCATGTCCGGGCCGGTGGCTCAGGCCGGAATTGACGACCGGCATGCCCTCGAGCTGGCCATGGACATCATCAACACCACCAAATACCAACATTTGAACCTACCCCTGGCTAAATCCGAAGGCCTCCCCAACCTGAAGGGAGCCAAAATGACTGCAATATTTTCCGATCATCAAGGCAAACCCGACCTGGGACTGAGCGAAGCAGAACGTCTGATTACCCAGGAGAAGGTGGTTGCTCTCTTCGGCTGCTACCACAGTTCCGTAACTGAAACAGCCAGCATGGTGGCCGAGCGCATGAAGACTCCCTTCTTCAACGCCGAGTCTTCTTCCCCCAGACTCACTCGCAGAGGATTCAAGTGGTTCTTCCGTAGCTCGCCGCACGACGAGACATTCTCCGAGGGCATGTTCCAGTGCGTAAAAGACCTGGAGAAGAAACGGGGAGCCCAGTTTAAGACCATTGCCGTGATGTATGAGGACACTCTTTTTGGAAAGGACAGCGGCCGCATTGAAAAGGAGCTGGCTGAAAAAGCTGGATACAAGGTAGTTGCGGATCTCGCCTATCGCTCCCGATCCACCAGCCTCACCTCCGAGGTTCAGAGGTTAAAAGCAGCCAACCCGGACATCTTTTTCCCCACTTCCTATGCCTCGGATGCGATTCTCCTCTGCAAGACCTCCAAGGACCTCGATTACAACGTGCCGATTATCATGGCCCAAAATGCCGGGCACACGGATCCCTCCTTTATAGAAGCAATGGGGAAAGATGTCGATGGGATTTGCAGCCGAACAGAGTTCTCTCTGGACCTGGTGAAACATAAACCCATGCTTTCTGAAATCAACGATCTTTTCAAGAAACGCTCCGGAAGGGATTTCTCCGGTACTTCCGCCCGGGCCTTTGTCGGTTTCTTCGTCCTGGCCGATGCTATCAACCGGGCTGGGTCCACGGCGCCCGAGGCCATCCGCGAGGCCCTGATCAAGACGAACATCCCTGCCGACCAATTGATTACCCCCTGGCGGGGTGTGAAATTTGACGAAACCGGGCAGAATATCGGGGTGGATGCCATTGTCATCCAGTATCAGGATGGCGGGAAACCTTCCACCGTATGGCCCTTTACCCTGGCCACCAAAGAGATGATTTACCCCATTCCTAAATGGTCTGAAAGAAAGTAGGGATCGTTTTTCGCTTATCCCCCTTCCCCCTCCCGCCACGCTGATGGCGGGGAGGGGGTAATACCGTTAACTAAGAATTGCCTCCCCCTTGA
>Ga0315277_10010425_pt1 | contig 11766 bp, 6 predicted proteins | sample YL17G05_15_MG_FD_203695 | JGI IMG/M metagenome (GOLD analysis project Ga0315277, IMG submission 203695) | Sediment microbial communities from Yellowstone Lake, YNP, Wyoming, USA - YL17G05_15 | ecosystem: Environmental > Aquatic > Freshwater > Lake > Sediment | place: USA: Wyoming | collected...
ATCAGCTGTAAATCCTTACGCGAATATTGTGACAATCGACACAATTTCTGATGAACAATGCAGCGCGGGAAATTTTTTTGCAATACTTTTGCCTGAATCATATACACAGAAATGGTTCCGCTCACCTCTTCATTACTGGCAGAAGTGGCATGATATAGAGTTTTTCGACAGCACGCTTGGAATTATTGTCGGTGAACAGGGGACTGTACTAAGAACAACGGATGGCGGAGCGTCATGGCATGACAATTATGTAGGGACATCTTTATCTCTGATGTCGGTAAGCATTCCAACGATCGATAAATTATTTGCAGTCGGTGATAAGGGTATGCTATATAAGAGCAATGATACAGGGAAAAGCTGGACATATACAGATCTTGGTGTAACTAATTATCTGCGAGGCATTCAGTTCGAAACGCCTCTTTACGGTCTGATATTCGGAGATTATGGAATATTATTGTCTACAACTGATGGCGGTATAAACTGGTATCAGTGGAATCTTGACAGCACAAAGAATATTGCAGGCGTTACTTCATCACTGCCAAGTTCGTTGACTATATACTTTGAGGATGGAAGTTATATCGGGACACATGATCAGGGGAGTACATGGAGCGGGGGAAATCTTGGCACCGGCCGGAAAATTTCCTGTGTTAAAAAATTCTATAATGAGGTCTGGATTGTGGGAGACAGCGGTCTGGTGATCCGTTCATTACGAGTGAATACTTACGAGAATGTCAGCATTCCGACATCGGCGAAACTGAACGATATTCACATTATCGATTCTGCAAAACTATACGTTGCTGGTGAGGGTGGTAGAATTTATTACACAACAGATAGTGGGACAAACTGGTATTTACAATATACAGCCGACTCACACGACCTTTACACAATTGCGTTTTACGACAGTACACATGGATTTGCTATGGGAAACAGCGGGACAATTCTGACTACAACATCTGGCGGGACTGTCACGAATGTTCAAAGCGGTCCAATAACATTTCCTTCAGCATTTAAGCTTCATCAGAATTACCCCAATCCGTTTAATCCGACAACAAGAATAGAGTTCGAACTTCCTTACCGGGCAAATGTTACATTGAGGGCGTACAATGTGCTGGGTCAGCTGGTTGCAACGCTTCTTGATGAAGTCCAGGAACCTGGAGTTAAGTTTGTCGACTGGAATGTAGCGCAGAATGGACTAGCAAGCGGCATCTATTTTTACTCCGTAAAAATAGATGGGGGTGAAGGAAAAAATGCCTGCGAGGTACGTAAAATGGCTTTCATAAAATAAGAGACAGTTAAATTGAAAATTATTTTCCAGATCGTTTTTTTAACTTTCTACGGAGGAATCGTTCTGGTTGCCCAAACCAGACATGATCTCTATATCAGCGTAACGCACGAGGATAGTCTCGATGCAACTTATTTTGTTCCCAACCGGTCTGCACCCTTAGGCGGTTATCCGGCAATTCTTTTTGTTCATGGCTTTGGTTCTGATAAATATTCGGCAATTGCTAATTGCTCCACATACGCGTTAAGCGGATACCTCACAATGACCTATTCCGTGCGCGGTCACGGAGCATCATCTGGTGTATCACACATTATGTCTATGCAAGAGCGGGAGGATCTGGCTAAAGTTCTGGATTATCTTAGAAGCCTTCCAGATGTGGATAGCCAGAATGTAGGGATCTCGGGCGGTTCTCAGGGAGGATTACATGGGCTCTGGGCGATAGCAGATAATTTGCCTGTACGCGCAACCTCATCTGATGTAATAGTACCAAACTGGGCATCTGATATGCTCATGAACGGATCGGTACGCCGCACACTCCTTCTTCTGCTTACTACGAGTTCAGTTCGGTATAATGGCCTGCGCGATACTCTCTGGGATTTGCTGCGCAAGGATGAATTCGACGTGTTCAGTGAACTGTTCGTGCCCGATCGTGATGTAGATACTTCTGCGCTGAATACGTCCACCATACCCCAAATGCTTTTCCTCAAATGGCAGGATCATTATTTTTCTGCGGCTGGTGGTATTGAGGCATTCAGCGGGTACGGAGGGCCGAAGAAAATATATCTGGGAACGCGCGGGCATTTTTCTGATCAGGCCGAATCGGAAAGATTATTCCAGTATGATCAGGTGACCCGTTGGCTTAATTACTTCCTAAAAGGAACACAAAACGGCATACTTGACGAACCCATCTGGACCTATGCGTACAGCTCTTTGCCGATGGATTCGCTCGGGTATTTTACATGGACCAGGTCAGGCCTTGACCAATGGCCGCCTGCAGGTATTCAACCGGTTCAATTCTATCTTGATTCAGATTCGACGCTGGTATTTGAGCCATCTGAGCTGCACAAAGACACATTCACTCTGTCAAATGATTACTTCTCGCCGGCTTATACTTTTGATACTGCATTCATAGAGGGATTCAGGGGAGCGCGCTTTGATGCTCTGCTTCCAAAACACACGTTACAGTTTACTTCTCCGCCGCTCGATAATGAAGTGCTCTGGATCGGCTCTCCCAGGATGAAGCTCTTTGTATCGTCTGCTTACAATAAATTTCCGATCCATGTCCAGGTTTATGAAGTCGACAGTCTCGGCCGGAAATATTTCATCAACCGGATCAATTTCACCTGCCGGGATTGGCAGGCGGGCACGAGCGGTTGGATAGAAGCTTCCGGGATTTCCCATGCACATAAATTTTCAAAGGGGAATCGGATACGCATTGAAATGACTAATATAGATAAGACAAACAGAGTAAGTCTGGGAGATTATCCGTTCGTTGTGCCGATGTTCGCACAGACCGGAGTCACGATTTTTTCAGACATTCAGCATCCTTCGTACATCGAGTTGCCCATTATCGGAGACCCGACGTCCGCTAAGGAAGAGAAAGAAATTTTATTGGTCGCAGGTCCGGGTCTTAATAACTATCCAAATCCGTTCAATCCGTCGACGAACATAAGTTTCACTCTTTGGAAAAAGAGCAGGACAACTGTTGCAATATATAACTCTCTGGGGCAAACTGTACACATGTTTACTGAGAGGGTACTGTCAAGCGGAATCCATAACGTGACATGGAATGCGGCTTCAGTCCCCAGCGGCGTATATTTCTGTGTAATCACAATTTCCCCTCTTGACGGCTCGCATCCAGTGAGGAATATCCGGAAGATGCTTCTTCTCCGATGAGCGCCGGGCATAGGAGTTCCTTTATTCTCTGACCTCCCCCCAGTTTGGTTATGCAGATGGGGTGTTTTATTTTGATCTTTTATTCTCTATGTTTAGATTCCAGAAGGAATATTATATCTTAGATTTAAGAGAGTCTTAAAATATATGAATTCCGTGCAGGGGTTTTATCGGATTTTAAGGACTATAGGATAATATTATGTTCATAAAACTTTATTTCATTGCAATCCCGGTTTTTTGTAATAATGTTGACATTTACTGCGGGTAATATGGGTTTTTAGAAATCTGGGGATGTATACTTCATTGACCTGATAAATGATATGAGTGAAACGCTTGACTCATTGATTTTCCGGAAAACATTAAATAAATAATATTTTAATATGAAACGCCTCCTTGTCGTTTTCATTTTTGTGTTTATCTTTCCTGGCATTTTGATCAGCAGTACGCCCACTAAAAAAGATAGAAAGACTAATAAGGTCACCGTAAATTTTGCACAGCGTATAGTACAGGGATTCAATATGCGTATCTGGCTGAGCAATCAGATGACGATGGGACTTGAGGCATGGGATGCTGCCAATGGTAGTATGATCCCTGTTGAGCCACATTTCGGCATGGAGTACCCTGCAGGTTCGGGAGTGGAGCATTTATATGGCGCAGGTCCGCGTATCGGCGGTAAAATAGATGGTATTATACACGTCGATGAAGGATACAACGGTCAGGACGCAAGAAAAGAGTTCATGCCGGAATACAAACATCTGCCGCGTGAAGTTTTCTGGCGGACATCAATACGGGATACGATCGGAGTACCGAATAAAAGGAACTGCGATGATGACAACGACGGTAAGATCGACGAGGATGAACTTGACGGGACCGATAACGACGGCGACTGGAATCCGGCAACCGATGATGTAGGTGCCGACGGGCTGGCTGATCCATATGAGAGAAGCTGTGACGGAAAGCCGTACGATCCAGTTGCAAATCCTGATCCGGCCGAAGATAACTATGATCCCGGGGTCAGGGATAAATGTCATCTGCTGGCAGACGGGAGCCGGAGGTTTAAGAACAGCCGGGATCTTTACCTGGAGAAGAATGGTCTTCCCGATCACGGAGAACCTAATGTCGATGAAGATTATGCCGCGATTTCAGAGAATGATCTCTACTGTTCGGCGATCGATACGTTTGAAAGGCCTGTCTGGGAAGGACATGTTCCGATGTGGGTCAAGGTTATTCAGAAATCCTACGCCTGGGACGGTAAATATTATGAGGGAATTCTGCCGTTTGATTACTGGTTCATAAATCAGGGGAGGAAAACGATCACTGATGTATATGTCGGTTTCTTCGCCGATATGGACGTGGGACCTATCAACGTACCTGATTGCTATTTGCGTAATTATTCTGCCTATATAGAATCGCTCAGAACCGCCTATATACATAATCCCATTGACCGGGGATCCACGCCCGTAGGAATAACAGTTCTCGCCGCGCCAAAACCGCTTGATGAGCTTGAGTTTATTTTTCAGTGGTCCAATTGGACGACCAGACCAGATCCGGGGACTCAGGATTCCGCGATTTACACATGGATGGACGGCAGCGCGTTCCCAGGTCAGCCGATTGCTCCGAATCAGGATCCGAACGCTCTTGATGAGACTAGGTTCTTCTTTTCTTTCGGACCGTTTGAAGAGTTCAAGCCGGGTGATACGTTGAAGATATCTGTTGCGCTTGTATCAGGATATGGAGTTTTCGAAGGGACAAACAGCCTTAAAGAGAATGCTGAGAAAGCGATAAAGTTATACGGTCGGGGGTATGTTACGCCCATCATACCGGCATCTCCGAAGTTGGATGTAGATATTGGATTCAAGCGCGTGAGCCTGAAGTGGCATCCCCATGAAAGTGCGGCGGGAGGGATGTCATCTCCGTTTGATATATGGGACGATTCGAGCAAACTTGCCGGGGCATATCCTGATGATCACTGGCGCCGGAGAAACCCGCCATGCGGCGGAGGGGTAGGAGAGTGCGGCGGACATAAATGCGATTCATTGGGGAAATTGCCGGGAGGAAGAATTTTTTCAGGATTCCGGCTATATAGGAGCGAGGAGGTAGGTACGGATCCGCAGTTGAGCAGCTTCGTGCTACTGAGGGAATACTCGATACCAGACACGGCAACGGAGTGGTCATTGAACAATCTCGATTCAGTTTTTATAGATTCAAATCTTGTACGCGGGAAGCGATATTGGTATGCAGTAACATCATTCGGATTGCCGGACATTACAATTCTGACCATACCTCAACCGGATGGATCGCTAAGACTGGATACGCTTTACTCTGAGAACAGCGAATCATCGATAAGGGAGAATTGGGTGAGGGTAGATCTCCCGTTTTCAACATCGGAGACGCTGGGAAAGGTACTTGTAGTCCCGAATCCTTACCGTGTGGATCAGGAATACACATATGAGAATGGCGGATGGGAGGGCATGGGAAAATTTTGGGATGAGAGCAAGCGGCTGGTGAAATTTATTCATTTGCCGAAGGGGGAATGGACAGTGAGAATTTTCACTATGGCAGGAGATTTGATAACGACGATATCTAATACCAGGTCGAATGGTTACCGTCAGGGGAATAAATGGATGGGAGATTATACAGATGAACGCGGTGAGATCGCGTGGGATTTACTGAGTGAAAGCAACCGTGCGCTTGCCAGCGGAGTATATGTTTTTTCGGTGGAATCGGATTTGGGTAACCAGATCGGTAAGTTTGTGTTGATACGGTAGAGTTTTGTCTTATTTCCGTAGCTAAATCGTTTGTTTTATGATCGTGTTCCTACTTATTGATATTTTTACGTTCTTTCGCCGACTGTCGGCATCCACCTACTCTCATCGTCGGGACTCAACTTAAAATAAATCTGTCCGATGGCTCATAAAACAAAATCCCCCGAGATTAATCCGAGGGATTTTGTGTTAGTAGACCTTATGTTTAAAAAGGACAAGACTCCAATTTATTGGTTACCATGTAGTGACAAGAAAAACAAATTCTATCACTACAAAAGAGGAGTCGGTCATGAAAAAGGTGGATTTCAGTGGACAGCACATATATGTTGGAATGGATATTGGGAAGAAGAGCTGGAAGGTCTGCATGTTGACAGAGGAGTTGGAGCATGGAATAATCAGCCAAGTGCCCCGAGTAAATATACTAGTGAACTATTTGCGGAGGAATTTTCCGGGAGCAAAATATCATTGTACCTATGAGGCAGGATACTGCGGATATTGGATATATGAAGTTCTAAAAAAGGAAGGTATTGAATGTGTGATAGTAAATCCTGCCGATGTGCCGACCACCCATAAGGAAAAGACAAGAAAGACAGATCGAATTGACGCCCGGAAATTAGCCAGATCGCTGCGTAACGGAGAACTGACTAGCATCTATGTACCGGAGCATTCGACGTTAGAAGACCGATCATTAGTACGCACCCGCCATAGCCTGGTAAAGAAACAGACCAGATGTAAGAATCAGATAAAGGGGTTGCTCAATTTTTACGGCGTTACAATACCGGAAGAGCTGGTGAACTCTCATTGGTCACGTAAATATATCGGATGGTTGGAACAGTTGATAATAGGGCGTTCAAGCGTAACACATGCAGCTAAAACGCTTCTTGAGGAACTGAAGTATCTACGGCAGATGATCGCAGAGGTGACAAAAGAGATCCGCAGAATGTCCAGGGAAGAGGAGTACAGAACAAATGCACGGTATATGGTAACGGTTCCAGGGATAAGTATGCTATCGGCCATGATATTTTTGACAGAATTGGGAAAGATTGACCGGTGTGAGAGACTGGATAAATTAGCCAGTTACGTTGGAATAGTACCGGGAGAGCAGTCCAGTGGAGAGCGGGAGGTCATTACCGGAATAACATGCCGGCGGAATCCATATTTGAGGTGCTTGATAATAGAAAGTGCCTGGGTAGCGGCAAAGAAAGATCCGGCAATGATCATGTCATTTAAGGGAGTTGTGCAAACGAATGCCAAGGAATCAGGCAATAGTTCGTATAGCAAGGAAGTTGTTGAACAGAATAAGATATGTATTAATACATCAAGAGCCATATGTGCCAGCGGTTGTTTCATAATAGATGATTTATATCCGAAGGCAGTTGAGATCATATAAGATCGTGTGGGTAACGCTCTTGCCCCCGGTGCAGCGTCCTACTAAGGTGGGACTGTCTACTAATTGTGTAGACTGCGTTCCCACACTGAATTAATTTGGCAAAGGTAATGCAGCTATCCTGGAGTTAAGAAGATATGTCTGCTGATAAAAGCATGATGAATCATATAATTGCTTTCGGAGTGAGTAGAAATTAGAAGGAGAGTAACAAGTGCAGTAATAATTTTAATTTAGGTGGAGCTTGCTTTTTAACATAAAAGCGGGGGTAGGCGATGCACATGATAGAAAGATAGTCACATTACCGAGAGGGCTATTTTTCTATCCAATTCTGGGAAATGTGCATTAATATTGGATAGGCTATTATCAGTTTCACTGTGCTATTCCCTTGATTCATTATCTTCTTGAGCATCGAAATATCAGTAGCCATCCTGCTGTTTTCCCTGCCTTCCACTTGCTTTTTCTTATAAATTGTGATATTTTTCTACACCAAACTGACCCTTGTAAGGATAGTTACGTGCACAAAACTATAACAGAACTTGGACGCAGAGAGGCTGAATTTCTTTCTCAAGTTGCATCCTCTCAGAATCATCAACTCAATATTGAATACGCTATTGAATTCTGGGGAAGTGCTGAGATGGCTTGGAAAAAATTACGGCACCTGGAGCGTAAAGGATGGATTTCGCGCATTGAAAGGGGTAAATACCTCGTCATCCCACTTGAAGCAGGCCCGGAACGACAGTGGAGTGAGGACTCATATCTCATCGCAACAGAGCTTGTTCAACCTGCAGCGATTGCTTATTGGAGTGCCCTTCGACATTGGAATTGGACAGAACAGATACCAAGAATTGTATATGTCCAAACCACGAAACGAAAAAAGAATTCTCGCCTCTCAGTATTTAACGTCCAATATGAGTTTGTGACAGTCAATCAACGAAAATTTTATGGCCATATAAAAGAATGGCGAAACGGTAAACCGGTTCTTATCACAGACAAAGAGAAAACACTTATTGACTGTGCTGATGATGTTGATCGGGCTGGGTCAATTGAAGAACTAACAAAAGCGGTTAAAGCATCAATAACAGAAATTTCCTGGCAGAAGTTACATGAATATATTTTGAGATTTCCAAACGGTGCTGTGAAGAAACGCTTAGGTTTTCTGTTTGAATCGCTTGTTACTATTTTATCCCCTGAAGCACAAAACACACTAGAGAAGTGGCGGAAATCCTTGAGCGCTGGAATAGTTCCTCTTCAACCTTCTAAGAATAAAATTGGAAGAACCAACACCCACTGGCGGATTCTTATTAATACAGAGATAGATGATTGATCAGGGTGAAATAAGACGACACGCCGGCGTTATAGGTGTTGATCCAATGATTATCAATCATGACTATGTTATGAGTTGTTTCTTGCACTATCTGAGTATCCAGGATGATGCGCAAAAATCATGGGTCTTCAAAGGTGGTACCTCGTTGGCAAAATGCTACTTCGAAAATTATAGATTCTCGGAAGACCTCGTTTTTACTGTTCTGCAACCGATTACTGAAGTTTCTTTAATTAAGGTAGTAAATTCTGCTAAGAAAGTAATGCAGGATGATATAGGTATCAGGACTGATGTTGAAAAAACTAGGGTTGAAGTGATTGAAGATGACTATGGAGAAGAATCTCTCGAAGCGAAATTCTATTATCAAGGACCCTGGGCGTATGGTGGTTCACAACGCTCGGTTCGCATTCATACCAATCGTGATGAGAAAATTGTTTTTCCAATAGAAACTAAATCGTTAATACATGGTTTTTCAGATCGGTCTATTCTTCCTAAGACTTCGATCAAAGTTTATTCACTCGAAGAAATATTTGTCGAAAAGCTGCGCGCACTTTCTGGTCAGCGGAGGTATGCAATCTCAAGGGATATTTTTGATATTCATTTTCTATCATCCAAAGGTGTTCAGGTTAATGTGGTAACTGATGCTTTCGAAGAAAAGTGTCGGATTAAAAGTATCAATTTAAGTCAAATTAGTATCGAAAAGGTTAAATCCAGAAAAGAAGAATATCGCACAAACTGGAAAAATCACCTTGAATACCTTATTCCCAAGAATCTGAAAGTAACGTTCGATGAGGCATGGGATACCTCGATAACTCTCTTAGGCAAAACAATCAAGTCATAAAATTTTATCGACTGTTATATAATGATTAGTAAAAATTCACACAATCCTCATCCGCTCATCCTGAAAGTCCAGAAATTACTTTTGAGCACATCACCTGACTCGTACGGACGCATGTCTACACCCCGTAATGATGGGTCAACAGACAGGTCAGATCCTACTCACTCACAATGTCACCGGATCACCTTCTCGCATCCAGGTAAATGGGTACGGCGTTGGTGACGGATCCGAGATCATCGTCCAGAACAGTTACAGGCAAGGATGGCAGTTGATATCACTCCCGCTCGAGACACGGTGCCCCTCCGTTAATCCGGGTATTTTTCTTTTCGATGGAGGGTTACATCCACAAGGATACTATGACGATCGGTGAGGGCTATTGGAAAAAATTTCTCGATTCCACCGAGGTTGCGCTCTCAGGACTTGCTCTATCTGTGGACACCATTCCTCTGAAGGAGGGATGGAATCTAATAGGATCTATCTCTGTACCGGTCCTGGTCAATTCCCTACAGACTTCGCCCCCGGGGATTATTAGCTCGCTTGTTTTCGGCTTCCATGGAGGGTATGATAACGTGGATTCAATACGACCTGGTAGAGCCTACTGGTTAAAAACCAATCAGGCCGATGAGCTTATCCTCAAGCAAGTAACAAAAATTATCCCCTTTGATAACTTGAAAATAATGCTTGCTCAGGAAGGATCCATCTGGATCAATGATGCTGACGGTAATGCTCAAGGATTGTATATCGGGATGGAATATCCAGCAGGTCAGACAGCGGATCGTTACGAGCTGTCCCCGACTCCGCCCGAGGGGGCATTTGATGTACGGTTTGCCTCAAACCATCTCTTTGAGAAGATCGAAGCATTGAAAGAGTACCCCATTCTCCTCTCGTCGGCTCACTATCCCATCACGATTGGGTGGGACATCCCGTTCCAGGATGGGAATGCTCTCCTGAAGATCGATGATCACATCGTACGCATGGGTGTCAGTGGAACGTTCTCTGTCAAGGAGCCCATATCCCGGTGTGTTCTTATTGTCAACGGCTTGCACAATATCCCGGACCACTATGCCCTTGAGCAAAACTACCCCAACCCGTTCAATCCAACCACAACAATCCGGTATCAACTTCCCGTCGATAGCCGGGTGACGCTGGAGATCTTCAACCTCCTGGGGCAACTAATCCACGTGGTTGATGGGGGCATAGAATCCGCGGGATATAAATCTATTCGGTGGAACTCAAGTGGTTTCGCAACAGGAGTGTATTTCTATCGCCTAGAAGCGGTGAGCATTTCGAATCCCGGATTGAATTTTACACAAGTGAAGAAGATGCTCGTTGTTAAGTAACGTATGGCACCGGTCCTCCCAAGTAATGCCTCGGTTTGGGCCGGAACGCAATGGATTGGCCATCGGGTGAGAAAGAGGATTCGTAATTCTGTAAGTGCGAAGTAGCAGTAAGATTTATCGGTTTCCCACCCGTCACCCTCTGCAAAATGATGTTGGACTCCTCAGGATCATCCTTTTTGTAGGTGATAAAAGTGCCATCCGCAGAAATATCTGGAATGTTCTACACTCCTGCCTGATCAGTTAACTGCTGGATGCTTATTCCTGGGGTGTGAGGTACCGTAGATGAATTGAATTCGGAATTGCGTGTCAGAATCATTATTGCAATAACTATACACATTACAAGAATCAGACTCGAAAATAGGATTATTGGCCTCTTCAGTAATCTTTTCGATATGATTGCACATGGACGCGGAATATATATATTATTCTATGTACCATTCCAATGGCGAAGCTACAATCCGATAGGATTCCATGGTTGGAATTGGTGGCATGAAAGTATGATACTTGAGGTGATCAACTGGTGTGTACTGATAGTGGTCATCATTATTCTCATATACAAGAAAAGGTAGGCGAGTATGGATCGAGAAATGAAGGATAAGTTTATAACACTCTGGAAAAATTATTTTAAAGATGCGGAACTTCCAATTACATTTTATTATACGAATGGAAATGGAAATGCAGCATGGGTTCATGTTGAGAAGAAGAGAAGTTGTATTATTGGTGAGTTGGCGAAGGTGAGGAACGGCGAATCTATTGTATACAATGCAGATTTAATTACCTGCGCTGGTGCAAAGCGATATCTTGGATTCACGAATACGATTCGTAACGGCTTTGAATATTTTCTATCTTGTGGGAATGAAGAAATAGAAGGTGAACGGTATAAACAGACGCCGGAAATTGTTCTGGAAACATTGAAAAACCACAGACAGCTTCCTCTACC
>Ga0315277_10010426_pt1 | contig 11766 bp, 4 predicted proteins | sample YL17G05_15_MG_FD_203695 | JGI IMG/M metagenome (GOLD analysis project Ga0315277, IMG submission 203695) | Sediment microbial communities from Yellowstone Lake, YNP, Wyoming, USA - YL17G05_15 | ecosystem: Environmental > Aquatic > Freshwater > Lake > Sediment | place: USA: Wyoming | collected...
AGCAAGGGGATCACACTGCCTCGGATTAGTGACGAAGGTGAGAGCAGATTTGAGGATCAGCATGCCCGATTGAATTTCCAGGTGGTTCCTGCGGGCAGGCATATCTCGGTTTCATGGCCTGAATTTCATGGCGGGCGTGGAATATCAGCGGACATCCTGTTCCATCAGCCCGCTGATCACGAATCGATGACCATCGTCATCCCAATTGGGCAGCGTCGCTTCTATTACAACCGGAAGATCAACTGCTTACCTGCTGAGGGAAGCCTCCATTACGGTGAGGTGGACGAGAATTTATCACCAGATGACTGCCTTGGATCCCTGGATTGGGGGAGAGGGGTGTGGGAATATCAGAGCTTTTGGAATTGGGCAAGCGCTTCGGGTTTCATGCCGGACGGACAGACAGTGGGACTTAACCTGGGGTGTGGCTTTGGGGATTTATCGGCTGCGACGGAAAACTGCTTGGTGTTGAACGGTAAAGTACATAAACTCGACCAGGTGAAGTTCGGGTATGACGCCAACGATTTTATGCACCCGTGGAAATTTACCGATTCAGATGACCGGTTGAAGCTTGAGTTTATACCATTCAAGGAGCGCGTAGCCAAGACCAACCTCGGGATTATCTTCAGCGAAGTGCACCAGATGCTTGGCAGGTATTCGGGCATCGTTCGCTCCGACGAAGGCGCAATCATCCAAATCGACAATTTAATCGGCTTTGCTGAAGAACATCAGGCGCGCTGGTAATCTACCAATGGATCATCGAGGAACGACATCTATGGGCAAAATGGATGGAAAATTGTGTATGGTGACGGGGGCAACCGCGGGCATTGGCTATTACACCGCCCTGGAAATTGCCAGGATGGGTGCTTCGATCCTCATTATCGGCCGAGACCAGGCGAAATGCAGCGCATCGGTGAAGATGATCCAGGAGGATACCGGCAACCGGTCGGTTGAATACCTTTCTGCTGACCTGTCTTCGCAATCTCAAATCCGTTCAGCAGTTAAAACATTTTATGAACAGCATGACCATTTGGACGTTTTGGTGAACAATGCGGGTGCCTTTTTCTTACGCAGAAAGCTGAGTGTGGATGGCATCGAGATGACATTGGCGGTCAATCATCTGGCATACTTTTTGTTGACCAATCTACTCATCGACGCTCTCAAAGCCAGCCCAAGTGCAAGGGTGGTGAATGTGTCATCGGGCAGCCATTACAATGAGCAGTTGGATTTCAACAATCTGCAGTTAACGAAATTCTATAACCCGATGCAAGCCTATGGGCGATCAAAGTTGGCAAATGTACTGTTTACTTATGAATTAGCCCGCCGGATGGCAGGCTCAGGCATCACCTCGAATGCCTTAACTCCTGGGATGGTGGCAACAGATATCTGGAAGAAGGTCAATCGGTGGCTGACCCCGCTGATCTACCCTGTGATACAACGGATCGCCCAAACACCTTTAGCAGGAGCTCAGACGAGTATCTATCTGGCTACTTCACCTGAAGTGGAGGGTGTCACCGGTAAGTATTATGCGGATAAGTGTCCAGTCAGATCCAGCTCAATTTCGTATAACCTGGAGGCTGCTCAGCGGCTGTGGAAGATGAGCTCGCAACTCGTGGGTTTGGAAGCTACGTGGAATTGATCAGATCAAAATAAGCTTAGGGTGTGGGAATATTGTAATAATTATAGATTGCCCTGGATAGGTCTTTCACCAGCTGGTTGGCCGGCTCAAAGACGATTTGGACCGAGTGATACATGTAAACGGTAAATACGAAGTCTCCCCCAGGGGTAAAGACAATCGCAGCATCACTCATATCGTGAATGATCCCGTAGATATCGGTCACCCAGCCATGTTTATGAGCGACATTGGTTCCATCGGGTACACCTGCCTGAATGAGGAGGGCGATTCGATCTTGAATCAGGTAATTAATCATGGATTGGCATTCCGTCTGAGTGATTTCACCCGGAAATGCCGCGATCAAAGATCCGCCGTTACTTTTGGCGCATTGGTAGAGATCTTGTAGCAATTGCCCGATCTCAGAGGGGGAGGTCTGGCTATATGGATCCGGTTCCGTGCTGATCTCTGGGCGCTGGTTAGCCGGTGTTTTAAATACTTCCAACAGGGGTGCCCCGGCATAAAAGTATCCGCCAAGGAAAGTGTTATTCAATCCCAAAGTCTGCATATCTTCAGTTACCATCAGTGGACCTTTGGCGTGATCGATTTTATTTTCCATCAGCCAGTCAGAAGCGTTGTTAATGGATTTGGCGATCATATCCTCCAGGTTTTTAGTCGTCTCTGCATCTGGGTTTTCACCAATACGTCGAAACACGGAAAACATAATGGGAATTTTGATCGTGCTGCTGGCGGTAAAAGCCACATCGGGAGGGGTGGTGACCGGATTTCCTTTATCGAGGATAAAGTTGATATTTTGCCCGGTTTGTAAGTCTTCAACATAAAGCCCGATAATTCCATCAAAGCCAGAAAGGTCGATGGTTTGGCGGAGAAGGACATCCAAATTTTGGAATGTCGGGTGCGAAGGGGAGGTTTTCTTAATCGGCAGTACTAAGGAACGTTGATTTATTGAGTATAACGAACCTTCAATCAAGGGAATCGACCGGTCGATATCCAATTCAGATCCGGATGTACCAGCTTGAAAGCTCGTCGTTCCGACGATCGGTATCGCAGGTGTGGAAGGCTGATCATAACGAGTGGCAATTTCAGTTTGTAAGTATGCCCGTAGCCGATCCTCAGAGTAAGTTGCACGTAATGGAATATCAACTGCTTGAACAGGTCGATCCCATAAGTAATTCCAATAAGCTTCCCAAAATGATATCCGGGTGCGTTCCTGCTCTGCAGCTGCCAGCATTGAATCGTTATCCAAAACGAATCCTACTGCTGTGGGTTCCAGGTGAATTATGGCGTCGTTGTAATAAAGCTCAACCGGCTGGGAATAAATCGTCAGCAATCTTTCGGCTGCCGCCTGGCGGTTGAGTTGACCCACGGGCACGCCAGCAATGGATAGATTGGATGGGAAATTGATCCACAGCCGGCTGAATCGCACCAGTTGTAATACAGTTACTACGACCGCGAGCAGGACGAGTAGTAATGATACCCAGCGAAGAAACGAAAACGAACCTCTACTCCTGCTTCGCAATGTTTCTCCCGTTGATAAAAGTAATCATAAGATATGAAAAACCGGAGAAATGATACCACGAAAGGTTCGTTTTTGTGTTTACAGGCAGTTTAGTCGACTCGGGTAGAGATTAATGCGATACCACCATTTTTACAATATTCCCACGCGCATCCAATGTCAGACGTGCGTATTGCTTGTGGGTGTGCTGAGCCTGCTCGAAATTCTTGCTTAAGGTAACGACACGGCGCTGAGATTTGAAAGGCGCTTGATTTTTGGGAGTCGATTGCGATAAACAGCATTGCTTGTCTGAACCGCATCTACCGCATAAGTTCGAGCATTTTTGATGTTCATGGAATATACTGACCTTAGCATCGCTCATGCCCGGAAGATATTGAGCCACAATGCTTTTCAGATGTGAGATGGTCTCCAAAGAGACCGAGGAGCCAGCTTCACCTTCGCAAGTCCGTTCACAAACCGTTGCGACTGGCACAGCATCGTCAGATAGGTGGGGTGAGATCTTTGGACTAACTTTAGTATGGAAAGGTTGAGCCAATGGGTCTCCAAACAACACAAAGGATATGAGGGTCTTCTGGTCCTCAGCATCAAGGAAACCCTGACGACGATGCATTTCACGAGTGAGATGGATCTTCGCCCTTCTGAGGGATTCACCCGCAACAAAACCCTCCTGCAGCAGGTTCCAAAAGACACGTCCAAGGAGGTCTGCGGAGCTTAATGGTGTGGATAGAGAGCCATAGGATATACAAGTGGAACCGACCACTGCATGTGTACCCGAGGCCAGGAATTTTAACGATATAGCTTCATCGGCCAATTTTCCAACGATATTTGCTCCGTAACATGCTTCGGTGAAAACAAGGCGAGGTGCTGAACCACTATTGCGGATATCCTGGGGGCGCATAGCTACCGGAAATTCAGGCCCGAGTTCTGGCTGAGTTGGATCACATTGTCCATACCATTCGCTCGCATCTGGAACTCCATGGAGATTGAAATATGCCAGGCGAGTTTCGGGCATGAGAAGACATGACGAGGTCTTACCAGGGTTGTTTTGGGGAACATTTTCGGCATTCGCTAAATTAATAGAATCGCACGCATGGGTGGGAGGGGATATCAATAGATCGCCTGGATTACCAATGGACCGAAAGACTGATAGTGACGCCCGACGCCATACAGCTGCAGTGTAACCAAAACTTGATAGTTTTTTCGACAGACCAGTTTTGATAAACTCCCGGATAAACTGGATTAAGCGATGATACCAGGATGATTTCTTGGCATTTTGGTCATAGCGATTGGTGATTTCTTTTATTATGGATAGTAATTTGCTTGCATCAGTGCCTGAGCCTCCCGAAACCCGCCCAACAGGCCAATCGCTGATGAAGTAATTATTGTCTTTTGCGGCGTAAGGATTATCAGATGGTACATCAATATCGGCGTCTTCCACCGGGTTGGGGAGATTATGGAAAGGGACAATTTCAGGACCGCCAACGATTAGCAAGGCTCCAATCCGTTCGCCACGCTTTTCTAAGGCTGCGTCCAGGTCTGTAAGGATTAATTTCAGCTGCCATGGATCGTTATAAGCGGCTGGTTGGAGCTCATATGGCTGGGTAGACGCTGCATCGTCAGCATAAAATATCATTGATCCCCACAACTCCTGGTTAATTTTATGCCCACGAATGAAAAGCACCAATTTTTTCAATTCCTCGTCAATCAACTTTATAGCAGACGCATCATATTGGGATGCCAAACCACCTCGCGTAGTAAACACGACATAAGTCGGAAATCGCCCATCTTCACGTGCTAGATGTGGCCGTTTGAGCTCATCAGCCATCCGCTCAAGTTCATTCTGCACCATGCGAGATGGTTCGCTCAATGTACGAACTTCACCTTGATTTGCAGCTGTATGAGAACCATAAATTGGCTTCGAAGAAGAAGGTTTGACGTTATAAAATCCCAATCTTCCCGAGGGAGAATTATTTTCCAATGAATTAGGTGTATCGAGATCAGAGATGGCTGCAGGTATCTGATTCCATCCCAGGCTGGAAGCGACTGCCGCGGGAATAGGAATGCTTTGAGGGCTGTTTGGTCCAGTATTATTGGCTTCCAGATAAGAAGGCCAAATTGAGGAATATTGATGATGTTCTCCCCACATCCTTTTTGGGACTTGTCCAGCGACATCTTTCGAGACAACCTGGTGAAGCATGTCAACTGCCTGATTGGATTCACCTGATTCCATTAATTCGTTGGAGAGGGTTAGCTGGAATTGAAGGCAATCAGGCCAGCGCTCATGGTATATCTGCGCCAGGCTGCGGACGGCCAGTTTCGGCATTGATCCCTTGGATTCTATCAATCGCAGATGGACGACTGCCGCCAGGGGAGTATCAGGGTTTTTTACGAGAGCTTTATGAATAAAATATTCAGCTTTGTCAATCTGCTGGTAATCACCTGACCTGATGTTATTCAACGCGCTGCGAGCTTCGTAGACATATTTTGCCCACGAAGAGATGTGTCCGCTTTTTCCGGTATTTACCGAGTGACCATGAGTCAATGCATTAGCACAAGCTTTAGCAACCAGATGATTGGCTGAACCAGCGAGCAGGCGTACTTCAGCCAGCAATTCTTGGGCTTCCATAAACTCTGGGTCAAGCTTGCATAACTCTTCTAATATGGGTAATGCATGTAATTGTAACGAAGGCGATTGATCCTTAAAAAATGCGCGGGCATTTATCAGGTTAACCTGGAGATCACCGGGGTAGATAGCCAGCCAGGCTGTACATAACCTACGTGCGTAGCGTAATTCACCAGTTCTCAAGGCTGTGTTGAGAAGAGTAAGTAGAAGCTCACGGGATATTGGCTGGTCAGGTGATGGGGCAAGCTGCGGAATCCCGGTCATTTTATAGAGTTCCTTCCAGTTCGGGGATTATGGACTAAATTCAATGCCACTACTGCAGCCAGCTGACGGCGCATGTTCAAATCATTTGGAGCCAGAGTCACAGCACGTCGGAGCATCGTTTCAGATGATTTGTAATCCTTGCTTTCTTTCAGTGCCAATCCGGCTTGATAAGGCGCCCGGGGATCATTTGGGGCGATTATGGTAGCGCGTTCGAAAATTTGTAGTGCTTGTAGATATTCACGTTGCTCTTTACGGGCTAATCCAAGCTCAATATATGGTTCCAAGCGGTCCGGCGCAAGCTGGATGGCTGCACTCAAATGCTGGATGGATTGATCCAACTGCCCGGATTGGCGGAGCACCTGACCAATCATCAAATGCAGATTGGCTTGCTCATTGGTAGAAGGTTTTTCAGGGTAAACTTTTAATGCCTGTTGTGCAGAGGCGACCGCGTTTTCCGGTTCGCCAACATCGATATATGATTTTGAGAGCGCATTGAGTATATTGAAATCATCCGGATAAGAATTGGTAAGTGCCTTTAGCTCGTTCATGGCAGCACGAGGACCATCAATTTTCTGGAGAATCTTTACCCGTTCCAAGTGAAGGAATTTGGCTTCTTGAACCAGAGGAATTACCGCGTTTAGCTTAGCGAGGGCTTCATTATTTCTACCCAAAGCCGATAATGACTTTGCAAGCATTACTGTCGATTGAATATCTTTTGGACTGATCTGAATTGCTTTGCTAGCGTATTCATAAGCTCCCTGGAAATCGTTACTCCTAATCGCAATTTCGCTAAGGAGCTGATAAATATCTGCCCGTCCTGGAGCCAAGACTAAAGCATTGCGAGCGTTACCTTCAGCTTTTTCGAGGTCATTCAAGAGATATTGAGTATTTGCCAAATAAAGTAGTGCAGGCACATCTTTTGGGTCCAATACAAGGGCATTCTCAAAGGATTTTTGAGCTTGGTTAAGCATGCGCGGATCCTCATTGGCATTCTCGAAAAATACCTTACCTAATTCCAGGTGATAAAGCATGTTTTTAGGTGCAAGATTGGTGGCTTCTATCAAATGGTTAGTGGCACTATTTATATCTGAGGTTCGTTTGCATATCTGGGCAGCAAGCGTATGCCAACAGGGTTCGTCCTGCCAGAAATCTATGGCACATTCCACCGCATCATGAGCGATATCATACTCTTCGAGATTCAAGGCAATCTTAGCCAAAAGAATATTGCAGAAGGCAATGGTAGGACTCTTTGAAGAAGGATTCTGCTCCAAGACTGGCTGGAGTGATTTCATCGCATCCCCAGGATTATTATCATACAATGCCAAAGCGACGTGCAAGATCACAGCTGGGTTTCTTGGATATGATCGGGCAAGCTTAATTATTCTGGAGAGTGAATCGCTATCTGGGTCTTGCAGTTCCAAGTAGTGCAGTTGACTGATTACTGCAGAGATATCGCCGGGGGTAAGCTGGTGAGAGAGAATTTCAATTGGGTCAAGGCTCGTCTCATCATCATGTTTAAAAACAAGGTCAGCGCGAGCTTGCCAGCGATATATTTGATCATTGTCTATATCATGCCCGTCGATAATTCCCTCATCTTGATATGTCTCCAGAATTGACTTGGCACGATCAAGATGCTCTTTGCACAAATTGAAGGTTTCCGAGGAGAGAGGGTTTATCGATGGTTTGTGTTTTGTGACTTCAAAGATCTCACATAGATTGTTGTATTCTGCCTTCAGGATAATCGTTCTGGCGAGATTAAGATGGGATAGTGGTTCTCCAGCAGCTGATTCTGCGATCTGCTGGGCGTAAGTCATCGCTTGATCCCATAAACTCAAATCAAGGGCTGCCTCGATGACGGAAATGCTATTCAAGTATTTATTAATTGGATCTGACCAACTGGAAGGGTTGGAAGTTTGATCAGGGTTAATCGTATTCTTATAGGCTAGTTGAAACAGCTGCTCAGCGTGCTTATAATTACCAGCCTTGTTCATCACCCGAGCATTGATTGCCATCAATCGACTGAAGATTGGGTTGGAAGCATCCAACTGTACATCCTGGACGCCTGGTCTAATTTGCTCACCGGTTTCTAACGCTAACTCGGTGTGCAGACAAATGAAATCAAGATAGCTTTGCTCATCTGAAAAAACTGACGTATCAGGATCGGTTTCACACTGGACAATTTGAAAAGCCTGGTCTGGTTGTAATAGAGCACGGTAAATTTCTGCGATTTGCGTCCGGTATTGGAGGATAATCTGGGAGAAACTATTTGTTGAGCTGTCTTTATTAGAGGCTGCTACACCCAATTTGGCATACTTAATCGCAGCGGAAAAATCACCCATGGAGCGGTTTATCCGGGAGGCAAGGAAAAGGAGAGCGATATTCGGTTTCGCGGATGGGTTCTTCAGTAATGCTGACTCAATGCAATTTAATGCATCAATAGATTGCCCCAATCCCAAAAGGATATCGATCTTCAGTGTGATTAACGAATTATCACCAGGGATTATATCGATTGCTTTATCCAGAGTATTAATTGCGGAGGGGTGGCCATGGTTACTCACATATTCTTGGGCCAGGCTGGCATAAAGCGAAGGATCGTGCTTACCAGTTGTTTTTTGATCTTGTGAAACACCGTTTTCGAGGCAAGCAATTGCGGACGAATGATCTCCGATTTCACTCAGGTAAACTGACGCACTTTTTAGATCATCAATCGTGGCAAAATCAAGGGAAGCGATAGATGCGAAAGTACCCTGTGCTTCAGCATGCGCACCGATGCTGGACTGGAAATTACCCAACTGGACCAATAAATCGGTCCGAGTAGGAGCTAATTGGATTGCTTTGGCAAGGGCTGTCAATGCCTCAGACGGTACCTGTTTTGATAGTGAAGTCAATGAATTGGAAATATCAGGTTTTTCATCGCGGATGAGTTTCGCCACTTGTCGAGCGAACCAGGCTAGTTTATCTGGATTATCACCGTCGATAACCAAAACATTACGGGCGGAGCGCATTGCGTCTTCTGGCAAATTGGCAGATAAATAAGCATCTGAAAGAGCCATAAAAATCGCTGGATTATTTGGATTTGCCTGACCTGCTTCTTGCAGCGCGGCAATAGCAATATCATGTTTTCCGATTGAGCTTGCGACGCAACCGAACCCAAATGAAAGCCGCTCAAACCAATCCTTATCCTCGGTCAATGAGGTGTCCAATGCCTCACGAAATGCCTGAAAAGCCAGTTCATTTTCGCCATTAGCAGTCAAAGCTTCAGCGGTCAAGGCTTTCGCCTCTGCAAGTTCAGGATCGATTTGGAGGACCTCATTAAGCGCGATCAAGGCTTTCAAGGGTGGGTTGGTGGTCGAGCCAAGCCTGTTCAAGGTTAATATACAGCGGGCATAATCCAAATAAGGCGTTGGATCGTTTATCGATTTTGAATTTATCAGCATTTCGAGGGGAGAAATTGCTTCTTCAAGCTTACCCAAATCCACCAGTATATTTGCATATATCTGTGCCAATCCCGGGAATTTCGGTTCCAATCCAAAGGCTTTGGATAATACTTCCTGGCTCTGCTCGATATGACCCAACATTTTTAGTGCGAGACCATAACTGACCAAGATCTGAGGATTATCTGGTGATAACTTTACGGCCGACTGAAGATTAGGCAAAGCCAGGGTGGGGGCATTGTCCTGTAAATATAAGTCGCCAAGAGCGAAATGGATTTGTGAGGAATCAGGCACTGCTTGTGATGCATTCTCTAGAGTTTCAATCACCGTAGTTAGAGGGAAGATCTTCTTTTGAGCATCTGAAAGAGCCAGCCACGCTTCGGATAAGTGAGGTGCGACCTGGGTTGCGCGGGTCAGTAATTCCATCCCCTTATCTGTCTCATCCGTCAGCAAATATGCTTCACCAGAATAAATGAGAGCCTGGCTGTCCTCGTGATTTTTTGTGAGAATATCGTTGCAGATGTTTAACGTCAGCTCTGGGTGATTAGCTTTAAGAGCGCAATGAGCATAGGCGTATCTATCATTGTTATGAAGTGATTTAGCATTATTCTGATTTGTCTCAATGATCATTGATCGTTCGTACAAACATGCTTCCCAATCACCCAGATCCTCTAATGATTGCGCAAAGGCTCGACGATAATCCAATTGCTCCGGGTTCAGTGAGACAAGCACACGATGTGTCTCTGCGGCTTCCTGATCCAAATGTGAGGATTTATAGCTATCTGCCAGCATTTTCAGGAGATTAGCATCGTTTGGGCAGGTTTGAAGGGCAACCTCAAACACGCGGGCAGCTTCTGTGGGTTTATGTAAATCAAGCAGTAATTTACCAAGATTGACCTGTGAGAGGTTATCTCCCCAGATTGCCACCTCATCGATTGCTGACTCCTGGTTCAAGAGCTCCAATAACCGGGAAGCAGCACTCCATGAACGTTGCTGAAAACCAGATTGGAATGATAATTTGGCGATTGCGTAAAGAATAACAACGTCGTCAGGTAGTGGTTCTTCCGGATCGGGTAGTAACTTAATGGCTTCATCATAAAGCCCCTGATCGGAGAGGCTCAGAGCCAACTCTGCTGGCTTTGATGATTGTTTATCCGTTGAGAAATTTAACCTGGTTGTTTGGATTACTTTTTCACAAATATCGGATAAGACCTGGGTTGTCGAATTTTCATTCTGGCATCCCGATTTTTGGACAATAAAATGGTTGACAAGGTGGGTGTACAATTTTTGGATAATCGTATATTCATCAGATAGTAAATCAGGTAAATTTTGAGATTTATCCGCCATTTCCCTGGCTTCAATCTGAAATAAATGATCTGCCAGCTGATTAATATCCTCAGCCGTATTCTTATGATGTACATTAATTAGTTTTGTGGAACCGGGATGGATCTCAAGCCACTTTGTGCAGAAATCCGCCGCCAATTGAGGTCGCTGTTCAAATAACTCACGGATAAATAATAGCCGGTCAGCAGGAGGCATGGGATCACCGTACATGCCATGGCACAACGCAATAAAAATGGCGATTTGATCGTTGGGAGGTATTGGATTACCAAGCACCGCATGGATGGCGAGCCTATAACGTATTGAAGAAGTCCCTGGTTGTACCAATGCATTGAGCAATCCCGCAGAATCTTTAATCAAACCATATAAGCAAGTAATCGGGGTCATCCATATTTGAGAGGAGATCTCCTGAATCGAATTTAATAGCCCATTCCAGGAATTGGCAGTACGGTACTTGTCAGCTAGTGCCAGGGCAATCAAGCCAGCAGTTGCCAGGTCTTGCGGATTGGCTTGGAAAAGTGTTTGGTCATTAAAACTGCGTATAGCCATTCGAACGACTTGATCGTCAACCGAATCGAGCAAATTCTTGGAGTCTATCGCCATGGTATTGGATTGCTTCAATGCTAGAAGAGCTAATCTGCTCGGGGAGAAATCATCCGGAACGTACGTTAAACCAGCTGGTTTCGACTGAAGGAACTTTTCATAAAATGTTGAGTCATTCAGACTATTCCAAACCACAAAATCCTGCCTGAGGTTTGGCAGTAACCAGGCCAGGTCTGAAGATCGAAGGGCTTCAGTGATTCGATTGATCGATTGAATTGTCGCCATAGGCAATTAGATGGTATTTAATAGAACAAGGCTTGAGCCCAACATCAACAATGCTCCGACAATTGTCAGATAAAAACCGATGCCGTTTGAAGTCCGCATCAAATCATTCAGGGTAGTCATCAGTGTAGAT
>Ga0315277_10010427_pt1 | contig 11764 bp, 6 predicted proteins | sample YL17G05_15_MG_FD_203695 | JGI IMG/M metagenome (GOLD analysis project Ga0315277, IMG submission 203695) | Sediment microbial communities from Yellowstone Lake, YNP, Wyoming, USA - YL17G05_15 | ecosystem: Environmental > Aquatic > Freshwater > Lake > Sediment | place: USA: Wyoming | collected...
GCTTACTTTGAGTATACTTATCCGCCCCGAGGTCGACCGTCCTTATTACAACCGGCCGCTGCATAAGAACCTGCGCGGTTTTAGCGTAGGCTTCGTAATGCTCCTGTTCCGTAGGCTCGGTGGGCCGGTTGAGGTACAAAAACTCGGTCCGGTATAAACCTATGCCCTCTCCACCTTTCTGCAGAACTATCTCGGCCTCACTCGGAAACTCGATATTGCCCAACAGGGTGATTTTTACGCCGTCGCGGGTCTCGGCAGGCTTTTCTTTTATCGCATCAAGCTTATGCTCAAGCTCTGCAAGCTCGCGGCCGTATCTTTCACACTGCCGGATCGTTTCCTCATCCGGATTGACAATAACAATACCACGATTGCCGTCGACAATGATGGTATCGCCGCCGCGGACGATTTCGGTCAGGTCCTCCAGCGCCATAACAGCGGGGATGCCTAAAGACCGGGCAACAATTGCAGTGTGACTGGTCCTTCCGCCTGCATCGGTGGCAATCCCTTTGACGTATTTTTTGTCGAAGCCGGCAGTCTGAGTGGGACTCAGCTCTCGAGCAACGATCGTCACCTCTTGGCTTAAATGCTCAACATCCTCGCGCCTTCGACCGAGAAGCTGCTTGAGCAAACGTCTTTCGATGTCGTAAATATCCGCCGCTCGCTCGCTGATATAGGGGTCTTTTGCGTTGGTAAAATGCGACGCAATCTCGCGCAGCACCGTTGAGACGGCGTACTCGGCCGTCACCAGATCGGTGGTAATTACGCCCCTGATTTTATTGCGCAGGCTTTTATCTCGCAAGAAACGTAAATGTACAGCAAAAATATCCTTTATTTTGCCGCCATCGGTCCGCTCCTGTGCTGATTCAAGCTGCCCCAACCGGCGGGCGGCATCTTGAAAAGCGGTCCTGACCCGCTGGATCTCCGCCATGCGCTGCGCGGGCTCTATTGAACGACGGGGAATACGATAATCTTCAGAGTCAATGATCAGCGACTTGGCGATAGAGATACCAGGCGAGACAGCTATTCCCTTTTTGATTTCCATCGCATACTTTTTTCAAATTCGAGCGTTTTTTTGCTCGCTCGGCGTTGGCTCATCAAAATGCTTCTCTTCGACAAGCTCTTTCAAAACCTTGACGGCTTTTTCGGCATCTCGACCTTGAGCCTTGATTTTCAGTCTGGTCCCGCAACTTGCAGCGAGCATGCTGATCTGCATGATGCTCTTGCCATCAACGTTATTCTCATCATTGCTGACGGTGATATCGCAGTCAAATTGATTCGCAATATCTACAAATTGCATAGCGGGACGCATATGAAGGCCGTCCGCGTTTCTTATCTGGACCGTCGTTTCGCAAACTATCTTCTCCAAGGCGCCTTCTCCGGTCGGCGTTATCAGACACGGATTAACACGGATTTACATGGCTTTATTCTTAAATCAAAGGCGATAACGAGCCGTGTGCGGGCTGCCAAGCCCGCCCGTGTCTAAATCCACAACGATGGATTTTCATCCACCTCCTTAAGCAAATCTTCTATCTGCGCAGCGGTACCAGCCTGTCTTAGAAACTTGCGAAATTTCTCCTGCTGCAGCTGCCGGAAGATGCTCTCCATCGCCTGTAAATGTCTGTCGGGATTGTCAACAGGGCTGACCAAGAGTATTACGGAGTAAACCGGCTGTTTGTCGAGAGCAGAGAAATCAATGCCCACACTACTTTTCCCGACCGCAGCCACGACATCCTTAACTGCCGAGTGCTTGACGTGAGGCAAGGCGACGCCTTTGCCCATTCCGGTACTCGCTTCGTTCTCCCTTTTGATCACCGCGTTTACAATCTCATCGCGGCTGCCTCTTTTCAGCCGCTTGGCTTTGTCCAGCGCCCAGACAAGCTCAGCAATCACGCCCTCACGGTCTGTGGCTTTAAGCTCAGGAATTATTGCCTCAAAACAAACAAAATCTGCAAACTTCATTGCATCCGCCCTAAATCCTTCCACCGATTACACAGATTTCGCCGGCTTTTTAATTTTCACTTCTTAGTTTTCGTTAATCCGTCCCAATCTGTGGCGTTGTTCATGTATTTCCTTCCATAGATTACACAGATTTTACCGGCTTTTTAACCCTTACTTCTTAGTTTCTCTTAATCTGTGCAATCTGTGGTTGTCTTCATTTATTTTCGGGGCTCAACCGGACAACGAACAAAATCGGCGGAAAACTCACCCCAATTCCGTGCCGTCCGCGTGTTTTTTGTTTCGTTCTCTGGTCTTTTTTCTTTTAACCTGGTTTTGAAGCCTATGGACAGCCAAGTCAATGCACCGATAAGGGTCCGCGCCGGCTTGCATAACGACAAAAACTTTGCCGTGCTCAGCCCTGGCGATTATTTCCACCTCAACACTACCCTTTTTACTGCCGTCGATAACCACCTCGACCTGGTTGATACTGTCATAGTACCTGGGCAGCTTGGCAGTCTTGTCTTGGGCGTATTCTTTGATAGCATCCGTTACGTGAACATGCTTGCCAGTGATTGTAAAAAGCAACGCGATTCTCCTTAACTACTTTGACGTAAAACTTGCCCTTGCACTACCCTATACTGCCGGCGAAGGACTCCTGCAAAGGCGACCATCGGCGGCTTTCAGGCGCTACGACCCCAGCACTGACGATGAATCGAAACGCCTCTTCTACGGTCATATCCAAAGCAACGGTCTGCTCTTTGACGACCATTATTACGTAGCCGGTAACCGGAGTCGGCGCAGTAGGTATCATAATAATAAGGAATTCTTTTTCAACGTTCTCCGCTACTTTTATGCGCCGCGACCCGGTAACAAAGCCAATGGACCACATGCCCTTTCGCGGGTACTCGACGGCGACAACTCGTGAGAACAGCTTTTCCTGCTCTTCAGGGGTGAGGACAAAATCGGTTATCTGCTTTACGTAAGGATAAATCCGCTTAAGCACCGGCATATTCATGATGAAACTCTCGAACATTAGCCAGATGGCTTTTCCTACCACACTGGCCAACAGCGCTCCGACCAGACAAACCACCACCAGTCCTACGAAAAACCCTATTATGGACCCGGCAGCTCCCTCCACCAGAATCTCAGCGAGCCTGCTCTCGGGAATCCCTCCTTCGCCCTGGACGCGGACGAGCAGCCATACCAAGCCGCGATTTATGTAAACAGTGACGTTTTCCTGGATGAACGTGTACGCCCAGCCGAATATCCAAATCGTCAGAATGGTCGGTAATAGTACGGCCAATCCACGCAAAAAATAGCTTTTTAAGCGTCTGGTAACGCCCATATTCTTGACAACAACCCTTCGCCGTTGACCCACTATTGGCGGGCCAACTCTGGTTGCCCTACCGGCGACTGTGGCAGAACCCCGTGTAAAACACGGGGCTAAATACCGCGTAGCGTACGCCTTTGGCGTATTTCGCCGGCGCTTTCACCGCCGGTTTCTTCTGCCTAATCAAATAGGTTAATCCCCGGCTTGCTTATAGTCAATAAAAAAGTCTCTGGGCAAATGCGCACCAAGTAGATGTATCACTGCTCCCGGCAAAGAAGCCAGCATCCAAACAGAGCGCTGGCAAAGGGCCAGTGCCAGTGCCTGCTCCGTGCTGACGTTGGCAAAGCGAGTAAAAAGCACAACAAGCAGACCTTCAACCACCACCGCACCACCAATACTTATCGGCAGGACCCCCAATACCCAGGCCAGTGTGAAACAGATATAATAATACTTGATGCTGGCAGTGATCCCCAGACTGACGCCAAGAAACCAGAAGCCGGTTATTGTGACCATTTGCAAAACAACCGTCAGCCCAAATACCACAAGAATTACTATGGGGCTACTGCAGTAAACAATGATCGCATCCTTTAGCTTCTTAAATACCGGCAGACCTTGTACTGTAAAATATGACCAGGCCTTTGCCAGTATCCCTCGCCCGGGCCTGTACAGTAGCAGGCCAAAGAAAACTGCCGCCACGCCCGCAACTGCCCAGGGGAAAAAACGCTTATGCACAAAAAGGGGCAAGGGTGTAATATCCTTGTTGCTGAAACTTGATCCGCCGCCTTGACCATGCAACACAAGCAAGTAGAAAAACACCGCGATGATCAGTGTGCCAAGCAACCCAATCACTCTGTCGACAAACACACTCAGGGCGGCTTTGAACCTTTTGTCAGTGTGCTTGGTAACGTACCAGGCCCGAAGCAAATCGCCCCCCACGGAGCCCGGCATAAAATTATTGTAAAAAAGCCCCAAAAAATGCAGTTTGACGAGTGTCCAAAAGCCCATGAAGGCAGATTGTGATCGCAGCAGCAGCCACCAGCGTAATGCTATGATTACCTGGGCTGCAATGAAAATACCCAGGGTAGCTGCAAAAACCCACAGATTCAGCCGCAGAAAAATTTTTGTTAAGTTCTCCCATCTTTGACCTCTGGAAACCCACAGTATAGCCCAAATGATGCCTCCTGCGACCACCGCGATGCGACCAAGCAGAAATGCAAGTTTGCTTCTATCAGCTTTGGTGTTGAGCATTCAGACAATCCGTCTTGAAAAAACTTGTTCTGGCAGATAATAACCGGTAAAACTGCTGCCGGCAAGATAATACCGTCGAAGAAGAGCTCAGGAGCAAATTTGTGTAATCTGTGAAATCTGTGGTTAGGAGACCCAACAGGTGGCTACAAAGCAAAACATCGAAGCAGGTTTAGAGTTCGTTCCAAGATTTGATGAAAACGGCCTGATGCCGGCTATAGCCCAGGATGCGCAGACCGGCCAAATCCTGATGGTTGCTTATATGAATCGCCAGGCACTGGATCTGACCATTGAGACCGGCTACGCCACATACTACAGCAGATCAAGAAAAGAATTGTGGAAGAAAGGCCGGGAAAGTGGCCACGTCCAGAAAGTCGAACAGATATTAGTCGATTGCGATCAGGACTGCCTCGTGCTCAGGGTACACGTCGACGCCGGCCAATGTCACGTAGGCTATCAATCCTGTTTTTACCGGGCACTTAAAAAAGGAAGCAGCAAGAATTTGGAACTAATCGCAGAAAAGGTCTACGACCCAAAACAAACCTATAAAGAAAATACGTCCGATAAGTTTTAGCTTGACTTTGTCCGCTGAGCGATATACTCTATATTGAGCTTTATCTACGGACTCAACGAGGAGTTATAACTGTGCCTTGTCCTCTGGACCTTTTGGCTATCGGGAGAAACATACGCCCCGGCGTAGCTCCCACTCAGAACACGTAGCCGAAAGCTTACCTGCGGCCCTCGCTGCAGAAAGACGGTAAACAATCAGCATTTTTGATTCGCAAGAAACGTTTCGCGGGAGTGTTGGCTATGAGAACGCTAAAACTGAGGTCATTTCGGGTGCTGGTACTACTTGCAGCCTTTGCGCTGGCAGGTGTTTCAGCCCAGGCAAAAGAAGATGAGTTTGTCGTGGCAGTTGGAGCTCGCAACGAGCTTCTCAGCGGCGCCGGCAGCGGTTACAACGGCGGTCAATGGTATTTCTACGGCAGCGGCTGGCACAGCCAGTGGTTTGACAACGGCGCATCTGATGCCGGGCGTAAAACGGTGATTGCCCTGTATCTGTCGGTCGAGCCGCTGGACCAGACGCTTCCATGTCGCATAATAATCACCTATGGCTGGTCGACCCCGCAATGGTCGGCACTGGGCAGGGACACACCGCCGCTGCCCGGCGCTGCACCGGAAGGCACATACATCCAGCGTCACGTAGCCTTCCAGGGCTATCTTCCAGCCGGTGCAAAAGCCATCCCGGTGGCGGACACCTACGAGATCCGCCAGTACAATCCGCAATGGCTGTCGGTCGATGTGCAGGGCGAGAACTTCGTAATCACTGACGGGCGAATCAAACACGAAGGTATGACCAGAACGGCGGGCGATATCCTGCTTCTGCAGCAGCAACAGCCTGATTGCAAGCCCACACGGGACGGACAAGGGTGCGAGAAGGCTGTCTGTCCGAACACCGGCGATCAGTGCGTGCCCACGAAGATTCGGGTGGACCGCAAGATCACTCCACCCAGATATACGGTACTGTCATGCGCATGTCTTAGCGCCAATCTATGTCACCTGGTTGTCCAGCCGCCCGCTTCCGTTGCCTGTATCGGTGGTTGTGCAGCCGGCCAACAATGCGATCTGGTCAAAACCGACAACGGCAACAACAGTTTTGATTATGAATGTCGGTGCACCGGACAGCCTCAGCCAACCGAGGCCTGCTGCATGCCCGATGGTACGTGCATAGATGTGGATACACAGACTTGCCTACAAAGAGGCGGCACGCCGCAAGGGCCCGGCACGAATTGCAACACCGTTCTCTGCCCACAGCCGCTGCAGGCCTGCTGCTTGCCGGACGGCACTTGTATCGATACAACCGCAAACGATTGCAGAGCCAAAGGTGGTACGCCGCAGGGACCGGGCACAAATTGCAACACTGTTCTCTGCCCACAGCCGCTGCAGGCCTGCTGCTTGCCGGACGGCACGTGTATCGATACAACCGCAAACGATTGCAGGGCTAAAGGTGGAACGCCGCAGGGATCGGGAACAGATTGTAAGAACGTTAACTGCCCACAACCGTTGGAGGCCTGCTGCCTGCCCGACGGCACGTGTACGGATACAACCGCAAACGATTGCAGGGCTAAAGGTGGAACGCCACAGGGACCGGGCACAAATTGCAAGACCGTGAGCTGCCTGCCCCCCGGCGAATGTGACTGGAACGAGGGCGACCCGCACAAGATGCACTTCCCGCAACTGCCAGACTTGCAGGGCTGGGATGTGGAGGTGCCCCCCACCGATGTGGCCGACGACTGGAAGTGCTCAGAAACCGGCCCGGTCACCGACATTCACTTTTGGTACTCCTGGAAAGGTGACAAGGTAGGGATAATCGACCGTATCCACGCCAGCATCTATTCCAACATTCCCGCTGCAGAAAGCTTCACCGGCTATAGCATACCGGGCCAACTTGAATGGGAAGGAGTCTTCGGCCCGGCGGACTTCGATTTGCGTCACTGGGCAACCGGCAACCAGGGATTTATGAACTGGAGAATCAACTTCCAGGGATGGATAATGGGATACCACACGTGGACACCAAACGACCATAAGGATATCTACCAGTGTAACATTTGTAACATTACCGACCCGTTTACTCAGCAGGCCGGGCAAATCTACTGGCTGGTTCTTTCGATTACTATCCGTGACCCGGTCGGGACGCACATCGGCTGGAAAACGTCACTTGACCACTTCGAGGACGATGCGGTCTACTGGGGTGCCCCGACAGGCATATGGCACTGGAGAGAGCTGCGCGACCCACAGACGGAAAAGTCACTGGACCTGGCGTTTGTGATCACCGGCGCGGAGGGGCCGCCGCCTCCGCCGCAGGCCTGCTGTCTGCCTGACGGCACGTGTATTGATACAACCGCAAACGATTGCAGAGCCAAAGGTGGTACGCCACAGGGGGTGGGCACAAATTGCAACACCGTGGTCTGCCCAGCACCCGGCGAATGTGACTGGAACACAGGCGACCCGCACAAGATGCACTTTCCGCAACTGCCAGACTTGCAGGGCTGGGATGTGGATGTGACCGCAGCAAATTTGTTGGCCGACGACTGGAAGTGCTCAGAGACCGGCCCTGTGACCGATATCCACTTCTGGTACTCCTGGGAAGGCGACAAGGTAGGAATAATCGACCGTATCCACGCCAGCATTTATTCCAACATTCCCGCTGCAGGTAGCGCCACCAGCTATAGCATACCGGGCAAACTTCTGTGGGAAGGAGTCTTCGGTCCGGACGAGCTGAATCTGCGTCACTGGGCAACCGGCAACCAGGGATTCATAATGGGAGGCCAGGGCAAACCAAACGACCATAAGAATATCTACCAGTGCAACATTTGTAACATCCCCTACCCGTTTATCCAGCAAGCTGGGCAAATCTACTGGCTCGTGCTTTCCATCACCATCCGTGACCCGGTTGGCACGCACATCGGCTGGAAGACATCGCTTGACCACTTCGAGGACGATGCGGTCTCCGATACCGGCGGCCGCTGGGTAGAGCTGCGCGACCCACAGACGCAAAAGTCGCTGGACCTGGCGTTCGTAATTACCGGTGAGAAACTCATTGAGCCCGGAATTAAGTGGGCTCAGAGACCCGAGGTAGCTCTGTGCAACATGCTTCCCGGCTGTTTCTTCGGCTGGGACGAGCTTTCGGTCTACGCAGACAAGCAGATCGTCGCCGACGACTGGCTGTGCAGCGATGACCGGCCAATTACCGATATTCACTGGTGGGGTTCTTTCAAGGGCTGGGCGTCTGAGAAAGCACCGCCGCAGATGCCGGACGGTTTCCACATTGCCATGTGGACGGATGTGCCTGCTGTTCCCGGCACGACGGGATTCAGCCATCCCGGTAAGGTAATCTGGCAGAGCTACTGCAAAAACTACACCTATAAGTTTGTAGGCTGGGACGTCGATCCCCACGACATGGCTCCGCCATGGGAGGCAACCTTCTACTTTGAATACGACCTGCCCGAGGCAGAGTGGTTCTGGCAAGACCCTTCTACGCATATTTACTGGATCAGCATCGCAGCCGATTACGCCAAGCCCGCCGAGCTCCTACATCCGTGGGGCTGGAAGACTAGGCGGCGTGACCCGGCATCCGCCGCGCCGGACGATGCGGTGATGATCTTCAAGCCGACAAATCCCTCTGTTGGCGACACGTTCCAGGATGGTAAGCCTATCTACTGGCCAACGCCCGATAGGTCGTGGGACATGGCGTTTGTGCTGACAACCGCTGAGGCACAACCGGAATGTGACTGGAACGCGGGCGACCCGCACAAGATGCACTGGCCACAGCTTCCCGACCTGAGTGACAAGGGCGTAGATGTGGACGTGCAGGCGGGTCTGGCGGATGACTTTAAGTGCACCGCGACCGGCCCGATCAAAGACATCCACTTCTGGGGCTCGTTCGAGAAGGATGTCCTGCCGACAGGTGGGCCGGGTAACCTGGTTTTCATCGTTACTATCTACTCGGATGTCCCTGCCAGCCCCGGCACGCCGGGGTGGAGTATGCCTGGGCAGCGCCTGTGGACTCGACTATTCGCGCCCGGCGAATATACGGTACGTAAAGTCCACGAGGGACCGGAGGACTGGTACGACCCGGCTATAGGGATCTATCAGCAAGCCGACCATAAGCAGGCCTATCAGTACAACTTCTGCATCGAAGAAAATCCCTTCATCCAGGAGGAAGGCAAAGTCTACTGGCTTCATGTCCGGCTCTTTCCACCGCCGTCAGGCACAGCGCCCTATTTCTTCGGCTGGAAGACGACCAGTCGCGACCTTCGCTGGAATGATGATGCTGTCGTGGCTGTCTCGGGGGCCCCGCATTGGAAACCGCTGAGCTACCCAAGCGGGCACAGGTATAAAGGAGAAACACTTGACCTTGCGTTCGTCATTACGGGCGGCGAAGAGGCAAAAGCGGAGCACGACCTGGGCGATGCGCCAGATAGCACTAACACTTTTGCCGTGCCGATGACCGCCTATCCGAAGGGCGGTCCGCCCGGAGTGCAGGCGAATTTCCCGACCGTTTATCGAGCCGGCTCTCCATCTCACGGCCCAATTCACCTACAGCCCAGAGCGGTTGCATATCTGGGTGATGCTGTCAGCCTGGAAAATGAGGCAGACATTGGCCCTGACGAAGACAGCATAAACAATATTGTGCCGCCAAATGACAGCCCTGACCTTGATAAAGCCGACGATGGCGTCCAGGTGCCGCTGGTTCTGCCGCACTGTCAGCAGACCAGATTCAAGTACAAAGTTACCGTTGTGCCGCTGCTTATTGAACCACCGCCCTTGTACGTGAACGTGTGGTTGGACTGGAACCGCGACGGCGACTGGGACGATGTCCTTCCATGTCCATACCCTACAGTGGTTCCGGAGTGGGCGGTACAGAATCAATTGCTGCAATTCGTAACATCAGGGACATACGATGTCACCACACCTGAGTTCATGTGCTGGCATCCGCCAGGGACAACCGCAGAAAATCCCATCTGGATGCGGATCACGCTGTCGGAGCGCCAGTATGAGGGTTGGTGGGGGGATCTTCCAGCTCCAGTAGCAGGAGCCGGAGGCAGTGCGCCTGCCGCCGGCTATGAGTTCGGCGAAACCGAGGATTACTACTTCGTGCCCAAACAGGTGGTACCCGTCGAGTACGATTTCGGCGACGCGCCGACTGGTGACTTTCTACCGGGCTATCCGACACTGCTGGTTCACGACGGTGCGAGACACGTGATTCGTGGTCCGTGGCTGGGCAACGACGATGACAAGCCCGATGCCGAACCTGACGGCCAGCCCGATCCCGATGCCCTCGGCGATGACCATGACATTCTCTATGGCCCTGCTAACGACGACGAGGACGGCGTAGAGATACCGCCTCTGATTCAGGGTCAGACCGCCAACATCATCCTCGACGTGGGTGGCGGCGGCGGTTCGGTCCAAGGGTGGATCGATTTTAACGCTGACGGAATCTGGCAGATAAGCGAACGCGTTTACAATGGCGCCCTGCCCAACGGGGCCCATACCATCCCGGTTTCGGTGCCTGCCGACGCCGCGATAGGTCAGACCTTTGCCCGCTTCCGCATAAGTAGTGCCGGCGGATTGGGGCCAGCCGGCGAGGCCGCGGACGGCGAAGTCGAAGACTACCTGGTGGAAATCAAAGCGCCGCCCCCGGATATTGAGTGGCCGCAGTGGCCCGACCTGACCAGGAACGGCATAAATATCCGCGTTGACACCAGCGATGGAAAACTACGCACGCTGGCGGATGATTTCAAGTGCACAACCTACAAGAAGATTACCGATGTGCACCTGTGGGGCTCCTGGAAGTACGATAGATATGGCGTGATTAAGCGGATACACCTGAGCATCCACGCCGACGACCCGGCAGGCGCCGGCGGGTCGGATACGCAGAACCGATTCTCGCAGCCCGACCAGCAGGTGCTATGGGCAAAAGATTTCGGCCCAGGCCAGTTCACCGAAACGCTCTACCACAAGTTGCCCACCTCTGGCGAATGGTGGTGGGACCCCGTCACGGGCGAGCTTATTCCGGGCGGCGATAGAGAAGTCTGGCAAATTGATGTCTATATCAGCTCCGCCGATGCGTTCCAGCAGAAAGGCTCGCCTGACGACCCGCTCATTTACTGGCTGGATGTCCAGGTAGATACCGAAAACGGCCAGTTTGGCTGGAAGACACGCCAGTGGCCTGAGCACTATATGGACGACGCCGTTTGGGATGTCGGCAGCGAAATGCCACGGCTCTGGAAAGAGCTGCGCTATCCACAGGGGCATCCGTATTACGGCCTGGAGAAGGATTCGATCGATATGGCGTTTGTGATTACGGGCAGAGAAGAAGCTCCGCCGCCTCCGCCGGCTGCCGAGCACCTGAAGTGGTCTCAGCCGCCGATAGAGATCGACCCCAAGGCCAAAACACCATTCTATTGCGGCTGGGATGAGCCGTCCTTTGCCATCCGGCCCAGCTCCACCACTGCCGTACTGCCGACTGTCTGGCAGATAGTAGCAGACGATTTCCGCTGCCTGGGCAATATGCCGGTAACATCGGTTCATTGGTGGGGTTCATATCAAGGCTGGGACAGCGCCGAGCCACCGGCGGTCAGGCCAACCGCCTGGCGAATCGGGTTCTGGTCGAATGTTCCGGCCAATCCTCTGGCTAAGCCCGGCCATAGTTACCCAAGAAAACTGCTGTGGCGAGTTGACGTGCCC
>Ga0315277_10010432_pt1 | contig 11762 bp, 2 predicted proteins | sample YL17G05_15_MG_FD_203695 | JGI IMG/M metagenome (GOLD analysis project Ga0315277, IMG submission 203695) | Sediment microbial communities from Yellowstone Lake, YNP, Wyoming, USA - YL17G05_15 | ecosystem: Environmental > Aquatic > Freshwater > Lake > Sediment | place: USA: Wyoming | collected...
ACCCGTGCCATTGCCGTTGTCCGTGAAGGTTGCCCCACTCGGCAGCGCCGAAGTCGTCAAGGCCGGAATGGTGGCGTCCGGATCGGAGGCGATCACGACGAAATTCAGGTTACCGGCTTCGGCCACGGATTTATTGCCGATTGCCGCCAGCACCGGCGATTGATTGCCGGCCTCGGTCACCGTGATGGCAACTACTTCGGAATCGGTATCAACGCCATCGGTGGCATAGAATGTCACCGGGTACACACCCGCCTGGGTGTAGGTCGGACTGAAGGCAAATGACCCCGTACCATTGCCGTTGTCGACAAAGCTCGCGTTGGTTGGAATAGTCGAGGTCGAAAGACTCGGAATCGTCCCGTCGCCATCGAAAGCCGTGACGCCGAAATTCAGCGCGGCGCCCTCAACGACGCTTTTGGCTCCGATGGGAGCCAGCACCGGGGCCAGGTTGGTGCCGGTGACGGAAATCGTGATCAATTCGGAGTCGATGGCGGCGCCGTCGGAGGCATAGAACGTCACCGGGTATGACCCGGCTTGCGTGAAGTCAGGATTGAAATTGAACGTCCCCGTGCCATTGCCGTTGTCGACAAAGGAAGCATTCGTCGGCATAGCTGAGATCGACAAAGCCGGCAGGGTCGCGTCGGGATCAGACGCGGTGACGGTGAAATTCAGGTTGCCGCCTTCGGGTACGCTCCTGTTGCCGACCGGATTAAGAACCGGCGGCCGGTTGGTGTTGGTGACCGTGATCGTGACCACCTCGGAATCAATGGCGGCGCCATCGGAAGCGTAAAACGTCACAGGATATGATCCGGACTGTTCATACCCCGGCGTCCAGCCGAAGGCGCCGGAGCCGTTGCCATTGTCGACAAAGGTCGCGCCGGAAGGAAGAAGTGACGTCGTCAGCGACGGAATCGTCCCGTCGGGATCAGAGGCGGTCGCGGTGAAACTCAGGTTGGCGGTTTCGGCCACGGTTCTATTGCCGATCGGATCAAGCACCGGGGCGCGGTTGGTGTTGGTTACGGTGATGGTGATGACCTCGGAATCGACAGCCGTTCCATCAGAGGTATAGAAGGTGACAGGATAGCCGCCCGATTGATCATACGTCGGCGTCCAGTCAAAGACACCTGTGCCATTCCCGTTATCCGTAAAGATTGCGCCGCCGGGCAAGGTTGAAGTGGTCAGGGTCGGAATCGTGGCATCAGGATCAGACGACGTCACCGGGAAATTCAGATTGGCCGCTTCCGCCACCGATTTGTTTCCGACCGGGTCAAGCACCGGTGGACGGTTGGTGTTGTTTACAGTAATGGTGACAATTTCGGAATCGACTAAGGCGCCATCGCTTGCATAGAACGTCACCGGATACGCACCAGCCTGGTTGAAATCGGGACTGAAGCTCAACGCACCCGTGCCGTTGCCGTTGTCGACAAACGCCGCATGGGCCGGCAGAGTTGAGGTCGACAGCGCCGGAATGGTGGCATCCGGGTCGGTCGCGGAGACGGTGAAATTGAGGGCGGCGTTTTCGGCCACGATTTTGGGGCCGATCGGAGTAAGTACCGGCGGCTGGTTGCCCGCTTCAGTAACGCTGATTGCCACCAGTTCGGAATCGATGGCCGCGCCATCGGTGGCGTAAAAATTGACGTAGTATGTCCCCGATTGAATATAGCTGGGATTGAAGACGAAACTCCCGCTGCCGTCGCCGTTGTCGGTAAACGAGGCATTCGGGGGAAGCGGCGTGGAGGTCGACAGTACCGGTAAGGTGCCATCGGGGTCACTGCTGGTGACGGTGAACGCCAGGTTGCCGCCCTCGACTATAGACTTGGCGCCGATGGGATTGAGCACGGGCGGCTGATTGCCGGCTTCGGTGACGGTGATGGTGACGATCTCGGAATCAATCAGAGCGCCGTCGCTCGCATAGAATGTCACCGGATAACTGCCCGCCTGAGTATATCCCGGCGTCCAGTTAAAGGCACCCGTGCCATTCCCGTTGTCCGTGAAGATTGCTCCACTCGGCAAAGTCGAAGTCGTCAAGGCCGGAATCGTGGCGTCCGGATCGGAGGCGGACACGCTAAAATTCAGGTTATTCCCCTCGATCACCGACTTGCCGCCGATGGCATTGAGTACCGGCGGTTGGTTGCCTGCATCGGTGACGGTGATGGTGACGATTTCGGAATCGATCAGAGCGCCGTCGCCAGCGTAGAACGTCACCGGATAGGCCCCGGCCTGAGTATATCCGGGCGTCCAGCTGAAGGTCCCGGTTCCGTTGCCGTTGTCTACAAGATTCGCGCCCAAGGGCAGAGTCGAGGAAGTCAGGACAGGAGTCGTGGCGTCGGGATCAGAGGCCGAGACGCCAAAATTCAGGTTTCCGCCCTCGGCTATAGATTTGGCGCCAATCGGAGCCAGCACGGGCGGCTGATTGCCCGCGTCGGTGACGGTAATCGTCACAATTTCAGAATCGACGGCCGATCCATCGCCGGCGTAGAAGGTCACTGGATAGATACCCGCCTGAGTATATCCCGGCATCCAGCTAAGCGTCCCGGTCCCGTTGCCGTTGTCGACAAAATTCGCGCCCAAAGGCAGAGTCGAGGTAGTCAGGACAGGAATGGTGGCGTCGGGATCAGAGGCAGACACGCCGAAGGTCAAGTTGGCGCCCTCGGCTATAGACTTGGCGCCGATCGGAGCCAGCACCGGCGGCTGGTTGCCTGCATCGGTGACGGCGATGGTGATTATCTCGGAATCGACCAAGGCGCCGTCGCCCGCATAAAATGTCACCGGATAGCTGCCCGCCTGAGTATATCCGGGCGTCCAGCTAAAGGTACCCGTGCCATTCCCGTTGTCGGTGAAGACTGCCCCGCTGGGCAAAGTCGAAGTCGTCAATGTCGGAATGGTGGCGTCCGGATCGGAGGCGGACACGCCAAAATTCAGATTATTCCCCTCGATCACCGACTTGCCGCCGATAGCATTGAGCACGGGCGGTTGATTGCCCGCGTCGGTGACGGTAATCGTCACCCTCTCAGAATCCACCAGCGCTCCATCGCCGGCGTAGAATGTTACCGGATAGGCCCCAGTCTGGGTATATCCGGGCGTCCAGCTAAAAGTCCCGGTCCCGTTGCCGTTATCGGTGAATCCTGCTCCGGAAGGCAGCGTTGAGGTCGAGAGCGCCGGGATAGTCGAATCGGGATCGGCGCTGGAAACCGCAAAGGTCAAGTTTACATTCTCGGTCGTGGACCGATTGCCGACGGTAAAGAGCACGGGCGCCTGATTGCCCGCCTCTTGGACGGTAATCGCGATCACCTCGGAATCGACCGCCGCTAGGTTGTCGGTAGCGTAAAACGTGATATTATATATGCCGGCTTGGTTGTACACCGGCGTCCAACTGAAGGCACCTGTACCGTTCCCATTGTCGTTGAAGCTGGCGCCGCCCGGCAAAGTGGAGGTCGTCAGGGCCGGGATGGCGGCTTCGGGATCGGTGGCGGATACGCTGAAACTGAGATTGATACCCTCGGTAACCGTCTTGTTGCCGATGGCCGCCAGTTGCGGAGGCTGATTCCCGGCCTCAATGACCGTTATGGTAACGAATTCGGTGTCGACGTAAATGCCGTCGGTGGCATAGAAGCGCACCGGGAAGGAACCGCTCTGCAAATAGGTCGGCGTCCAGTTGAATGTCCCGGTGCCATTGTGGTTATCCACGAACGACGCGCCCGACGGGATGGGCGACGTCGAGAGGACCGGGTAGGTGGCGTCCGGATCGGTGGCCGTCACGCCGAAATTAAGATTGACGCCCTCGGTGGTCGATTTATTGCCGATCGTCTGCCAGACCGGCGGCTGGTTGCCGGTTTCAAGGACATTGATGATGATTTTTTCCGAATCGACCGACGCGGAATCATCGGTCGCATAGAACGTAATATTATAGAATCCCGCCTGATTGTAAGCGGGCATGAACAAGAAGTGTCCTGTCCCGTCGCCGTTGTCCGTAAACGTCGCGTTGGTCGGAAGCGACGAGGTCGTCAGCACCGGCGGAACCTGTTCGGCATCGCTGGCGGTGACGGTCAGGTCAAGCGTGCCGCCCTCAAGCACCGACTGATTGCCGATGGGATCGAGTACCGGTTTCTGGTTACCGGCCTCATTGACCGTGATGGCCACTACTTCCGAATCAACCAGCGCGCCGTCACCTGCATAGAAGGTGACGGGGATCGTCCCCGACTGAGTGTAATCAGGGTTGAAACTAAACGCTCCCGTGCCATTACCATTATCTATAAAGGCTGCGTGAGCCGGCAAAACTGAGGTCGTCAGAACCGGGATCTGACCGTCGGGGTCACCTGCCGAAACGGCGAAGTTGAGACTCGCTCCTTCGTTCACCGACTTCGCGCCGATCGCACTGAGCACCGGCGGACGATTGGTATTGGTCACCGTGATGGTGATGACCTCGGAATCAATGGCCGTTCCATCCGAGGCATAGAACGTGACGGGATAACCACCCGATTGGTCATACCCCGGCGTCCAGTCGAAGGCGCCCGTACCGTTCCCGTTGTCAGTAAATAGTGCTCCACTCGGCAAGGTCGAGGTTGTCAGGGCTGGAATAGTTGCGTCAGGATCGGATGCCGTGACACCAAAATTCAGATTCGAAGACTCGGCCACCGACTTGTTGCCGATGGCAGCCAGCACCGGCGGACGATTGGTATTGGTCACCGTGATGGTGACAATTTCAGAATCAATGGCCGTGCCATCCGAGGCATAGAACGTGACGGGATAACCACCCGATTGATCATATCCCGGCGTCCAGTCGAAGGCACCTGTGCCGTTCCCATTGTCAGTAAATAGTGCTCCACTCGGCAAGGTCGAAGTCGTCAAAGCCGGAATGGTCGCGTCAGGATCGGACGCGCTCACGCCAAAATTCAGATTCGAAGACTCGGCCACCGACTTGTTGCCGATGGCAGCCAGCACCGGAGGTTGGTTGCCGGCTTCATCTACCGTGATGCTCACGATTTCGGAATCGATATCCGAAGTCACGGCGTCATTGGCATAGAAGGTGACCGTGTACGTCCCCGCCTGCGTGTATCCGGGATTGAAATCAAACGCACCCGTTCCATTTCCGTTGTCGGTAAAGGTCGCGTTGGAGGGCAGGCTCGAGGTGGTCAGGCTGGGCGTGGCGCCGTCGTCGTCGGTGGCCGAAACCGAGAAGCTGAGATTGGCGCCCTCGGTCACCGATTTACTTCCGATGGCGCCAAGCACCGGCGGGAACGACTGCGCCAAGGCCGCGCCGGATGTCAAGGCGCAGCCAAGGATAAAGACAACAAATGCTATATGATATTTCGCCCGTATCTTCATCATCCCCTCGCCTTTGTCACTTGAGCAGCATCATTTTTTTGGTTTGACTCTCGCCGCCGACCCGGAGACGGTAGAGATAGACACCCGAGGCCATTCGCTGACCGTACTGGTCGTCGCCTTCCCAGACGACCGAGTGCTGCCCCGGAGGGAGATCGTCGTCGAGGAGAGTTTTCACCACTTCCCCGAGAAGGTTGAACACTTCAAGGGTAACGTGTTCATTACCGTAGTTGTCGGAACCATTGAGGTAGAAATCAATGGTCGTCGACGGGTTGAACGGATTGGGCCGGTTTTGATACAGCTCAAATTGATTGGGAATAATCGGGCCGCCGACGCCTTCGACGGGGATATTCCTGGCCGCGCCGGTGGAAACAAAGGCCTTGACGATCCGCACCTGACGGGCATCCCCGGCCGGGATCAATCCCTTGGAGATGAAGGGCAGCTTAACAATGTCGGACAGGCCCTCGGGGATCAGTTTGTCCTCCTGCCACGGATGGCTGCTGTAGATCAACACCTTCATCATGCCGGCGCCGTTGTCCCGCGACCGGAGCTGAAAGCCATCAGCTCCCGCCGCCAGCTTGGGCGGTAGCATACTGACCAGGGCGGGATTGTATTGAATCTCCAGTTCCACCCCGGCCACGGTGGCCGGCATGTCGGCGGCGATTTGCATCGAGGATTCCACCCCCGGGGGAATCTCGTCGTGCATGACTTTCAAGGTGGCGTATTCACCCTGCCATTCCGGCGAGGGCGCCGGAGTAACCGGAAGGCCGAAGATGGTATTGATGATTCCCACCAGATCGACCACGTTCACGGTATCATTTATTATTATATCGGCCGTTGCGAATTGTCGCCGCGACAGCCCGTAGTTGCCGATAATGTAGGCCACGACGTTGACCAGGTCGGCGACGTCGATGCGCCGGTCGAGGTTGACGTCACCCCAGCGGTCGACGTAAAGCACCCCCGAACTGGTGACAAGCGCCAATGACGGCATGCCGGGATCGGGATCAATCGACTCCCAGGCATTATAGATGGTCAACGGGTACCCGCCGAACTCGGCGAACTCATCGACCGTGAAGGCCATGTACAAAATGGCCGAGTTACTGCCGGGGACCATTGAGTCGTTGGCCAGGCCAAACGTCACCACCCGGACTTTGCCGGGCGTGGCGCCGATATTGTCGTAAATCACCCACTCGGGGATCCGATTGGTGACGAAAATGGAATCAAGATCAAAGTTGTTGGCATTATAGTCCATGTCGAACTGGATACCGTAGATTTCCTTCTTGCTGACGACGTTGATCGGCACCATGACCTCGGTCAAGCCGGGAACACCCCCTTCCGGAGTAAGACTGTCGTTTGAAGACGTGAATAGCACGTCGATATCAAGCTGGGCGACGTTGACCTGCACCGCCTTGGGCACAGAGTTCGCCGCCGAATCGTCTCGCGCCACGAAAGAAAAGACAAATGAACCCTGCTGGGTAATGTCAGGTCGGAACGAAAAGGTGCCGCTGACCGAACCGCCGCCGCCGATGACTGGGTTGCTTGGCGCCAGGCTGGCGTTGGGCGGCAGGGTGCCGTTGTTGGCGGTAATACGTACCTCGCCTCCTTCGGCATCGGTGGCCGAGACGGCGAAGCTGACGAGCTGCCCCTGTTTGATATCAAACACCGTCTGCGTCGTCCCCAAAGTCAGAACGGGAAGCTTATTCTCGGTTGGGCCGGGGCCGGGTTCAGTGTCGGCCGAATCGGCGATAAATACCGAATTAAAGAAGGTCGGTATCACCCGTTTCGTCTGCGGCACCGTGTCATTTATCAACGGGTCAAACCATTCTTCGGCCAATTCCGTGGTGAGGTAGTCCGCCTGAATTTCGCGAATGATCGACAATTGCGATATCGTTCCGGGCGTTACGCTCGGATTGACGCGGAATTTGATGAAGACGATCGCGGCGCCTTTACCGCCTTTGAGCCTGCCCGCAATATACGGTTTATCATAGGGATTGGGCGGATTGGGCAAACCCGGTGTCATCAGGAGGCGGGCGGTATCCGGATTATTCAGGTTATAGAAAACCTGCATCGTTCCATCGGTGGTATTCCACGTCGATTCGGCATCGGGGGCTACATCGACGTCGACGTTCCAAAGACCGGAATCATATACCGGGGACGCCTGAAAATCGGCCGAGTCGGGGGCCGTGCCCTCGTTTAGCAGTCTCTGATAGTTGGCATCATAGGAAATCTTCGGCCACAGGACATTCTTGTTGAATCGGAAAATGACGCTGACGCCGGTGACCATCGAGTCCGTGTTGAGAAAGATCGGGAGGCTGAATGTATCTCCCGGATACGCCTTCACCGTGTCGTTGAAGTTATACCCGATGCCCAGGGTATCATAAATCGACGTTTGTCCGGAGGCGGACGACGCCGTCAGGCCGATCAGCAGACTGACCAGAAGTGGTACCACCCATCGCTTCATGGTAAACCTCTATGAGCTAATGCGCTTTTTTTCATGACCTATCACTTCATCAAAATCATCTTGCGGCTCGCCGCATCCGCCCCGGCGGTGATACGGTAGAAATACATGCCCGAGGCCGCCGGGCGGCCGTTGCGATCGAGGCCGTCCCAGACCACGGTATGGCTGCCGGCCGCGAACTCCGCGTCGACCAACCGTATCACTTCTTGTCCCAGAATGTTGAACACCGACAAGGTCACCCGCGCCTGAGCATCGAGGTCAAACCGGATTTCGGTCGACGGGTTGAAGGGGTTGGGAACATTCTGGTACAGGGCAAAACTGCGCGGCAGGGCCGCCTCTTCTATTTTATCTATGGACAAAACCCGTCCTTCGGTGTCGGCCAGATCGGCAAAGGCAAGCCTGACGTCGAGGTCGGGATTATCGCTCAGCCGGATTACGGACGTCTCGCCGGAGGAGATGCTATGACGATCAAAGCTTATCAGCAAGACCGCCAGTTCGTCATCCCCGGTATTCTCTTTCAGATCCATGTTTGTCAGATTGACGGTGGAGATTTTCTCTATATCGGGGCCGGTCAGACGGAACAACGCCCCGCCCAGCTCCACCGGCGCATTCGTCCTTATATATAGCCCGGTTCCATCGCGGACCAGGGCGACGCCGGCCGACATGCACGGCGGTAGCGGTTTGAGCTCCGGCGGCGGGACCTCGCCCGCGATAATATTGATCATCAGCACCAAATCGGCCACCGACGGCGCCATACCATCCCGGTTGATATCCGAGTTCAGCACTTGCTGCTCGTTGAGCGGAAATTTAGTCGGGCTGATAAAGAAATTCGAGAAATATACCGCGTCGCTGATTTCAAAAGCGACGCCGTTGATATTGATATCACCATGCCGAGTAGTCCCGGGCGACTTGATAAGGATATACCCGTCAAAGAAGCTTATCTGGGGCTTGGTGATCACTGTGCCGTCGGAAAGGATTAGCCGGTTGTTACTGGAGGTTCTGAACACAAAACGGGTCGGCACCTGGTTGCCCACATAAATCAGATTGGAACTGACCTGCACTGACATCCGGCACAGTAAGCCCTCGCCGACGGCAATCGGCGGGGTCGTCGGCTCGCCGGCAACATCCGCCTTGCCGTTGATCCGCACGTCGCCGGTAGTACCATTGTAGTTCAGCCGATAGTCCAAGTAGTCAAAATGCGAGCACCGGCCGTCGCTGAAATCGACGCCCAACGGGGTCATAATCGCCGCGTCGAAACTGATCAGCAGGTCAAACTCCTTGACCGCCTCACGATTCTTCAAGTACACACTCAAATTGACTACCCGGCCGGAGAAACTCTCAACCGTATCGATCCGCAGACTATACATCACCACCGGGGCCAGGCTGATCCGGACCTGCGCGGTATCGGCCAAACCGTGGGGGTCGGCGGCGATCAATCTGATAGCATGATGGCCGGAATCGGATAGGCCGCTGGCCCAGGTGATCATGCCCGGGTTCCCGAAATCGAAGGTCGCCGCCGGCGGCAGACCGCTGATAGACCACTGCACGGGTTCAAAATCGGAATCGACGTTGGAAACCTCTACCCCCAGTGAATCGCCGGCTGCTCCGTTGATCTGTCCGGGGGCGCTGATCACCGGCGGTCGGTTGACATTGATGACGTTGACCTTGACGGGAATATGACTGGAGGCCTGGCCGTCGGAGGCCCGGAAGACGAATTCAAACGGGCTCATGCCGGCTGACAACGGTCCGACAAAATCCGGCTGCCACACGAAGCGAGCGACACCATTGCCGTTGTCCACGAAGGTCGCCGTGTGGGGATGAACGGGGTTGGTCAAAACGATGGTATTGCCTTCCGGATCGGTGGCCTTGATTTCAACGACAAGCGATTCCCCTTCCGCGACGTACTGATCGGGAATCGGCGAGAAATACGGCGGGCGGTTGAGCTGGGCAACCGTGACTCTCCCCGCACGGAAAACCGGGAAGACATTGTTCGCCCCGGTGGATGGGGTTAAAAGCAAATAGGCCGGGCCGAGCCGAACGGAATCGATCGTCATCACTTCCCCGGGGGCAAGATTGTCTTTCAGGCGGAACGTCAGTTTAAACATCGGCCCGTTGCCCGGTTGAATGTACTGCTCAAAAAAGACGATGGCTCCGACCAGGATGGTGCCGAGGGTGGTGTCGATGGTGACCAGTTTGGTTCCGATATAATCAAGCCGTCCTCCGGCAAAATCGACTTTGACGAATTCAAGCTTTGCCTTGGGATAGGCCAATGGGACGGTGACCGCGCCGAGCAATTCGTCATTCCATAAATTGACGCTGACAACGCATTCTTGACCGGCGGGGGCGGCGACATTGTCAAGATAAACGGTGTCCATGGCTCCGAACTGGTCGATTTGGGCCATGAGGCCTCCGGCCAGAGCCATCAGACACATGATTGTCAGCGCAACGACTTTCATTTACATCCCGATAGTTTAAGCCACAGCATTCCAGGCTCTTAACGAGCAAACGCCTTACCAACCTCGGCGGAAACCGCCACGGCGTTTCCCGGAATCAGCGATGTGTCCCTTTCCTGAACGCCGGCATTGGCCGGCCGCGCATCCGATGCGTTAAGATCGCTCTAACTCAATATCTTTCAATCCGCTATAGCAATCCGTCGATAACCCTAAGCACCTTTCTGACCGTCAGTCCTCTGTCAGTTACAGCCTCTGATTCGTTCATGCGCGCACATGATACGGCAGGTAAGGGAACTTGAGATGAAGAGAAGCTGCAATCAGTTGCAACTTTATGATGGCGGTTTGGGGATAAGGGCGCTGCCCCAGAAAAAACAAAAGCCCGTAAGCCATTCCTTGTCACTTTATTGCGCTTTACTACGGGCACGTTACGGTCCTTTTTCTCGTTTTCTCGGTTACCACAATATCACTTCTCTATACCAACCTCCTGCTTTAGGCCAATTTCAAATTATGTGGTAAGGGCCGAAAGGCCCTTACCACAAAACGTGCTAAAACAGCCGGTTACTTCATCAGCACCATTTTCTTGGTCTGTGAGAACTGGTCTGCATTGGCCCGATAGAAATAGATACCGGACGCGACGGACTTACCGTTATTGTCGGTGCCGTCCCAGACGATGCTGGTCGTGCCCGCCTGGCTATGGCCGGAGTAATCGCGAACCAGCTGGCCGGCGACGTTGAAGACCTCAATCGCCCAGTCGGATTCGACGGGGAGGCTGAGGCTGATCGTGGTGGCCGGGTTGAACGGGTTCGGATAGTTCTTCAGCGCAAAGTCAACCGGAATGCGGTTGATCATGGCGTCAACCATAGCGCCTTCATAGGAGGCGACTTCGACACCAGTCAGCTCGACATTACCGGGGACGGTGACCAGGAGGTTTTCACCAGCCGGAATGCTCTTGCGCCCGATGTTGTAAATCAGGACGCGCAGCTCATTGCCTTCGACAGCATACTTCATATCCATGTCGACGCCGAGCACCGGGGTCCCGATTTCGCCATTGACCTGGAAGGTCAACAGAGCGGCACCGAGATTGACCGGAGCATTCACGCTGACTTTACCAGCCTGGGCATTCACCATAGCCTGGGCTTCAGGCATGGGCTTCGGATACGGATTGGCATCGCCCACCAGGACGCGAATCTGGTAAACCAGGTCGGCCACGGAAAGGGCAATACCATCAGCATTCACGTCGGAAGCCGCAATCGAGGCCTCGATGTGAGTTCCGAAAGCGCTCAGACCGCTGATGAAATAGTTGGTGAACATGACCGCGTCGGCAATTTCATTGGCCACGCCGTTGACGTTGATGTCGCCACGGGCGTCAATGGAGTCGCCGCAAACGATGTCCACGCCGCCGTTCCTGAAGTCGACGAATCTGATCGGATTAACCTTGTCGCCTTCCAAGCAATAGTTGGGAGCGCCAACAAAGCCCGGGAAGCCGTAAGTGTAATCCTGAATGGCGTCGCCTTCGAATTCATAGACGAAGC
>Ga0315277_10010433_pt1 | contig 11762 bp, 10 predicted proteins | sample YL17G05_15_MG_FD_203695 | JGI IMG/M metagenome (GOLD analysis project Ga0315277, IMG submission 203695) | Sediment microbial communities from Yellowstone Lake, YNP, Wyoming, USA - YL17G05_15 | ecosystem: Environmental > Aquatic > Freshwater > Lake > Sediment | place: USA: Wyoming | collected...
TCTTCCAGATGGCAGAGGTGGCCATCTCGGGGGCTCTCTTCGCCGAGGTCCTTGCCCGCATCAGATCCATGGCTGCAGCTCCCACTTGAAGCACGGATAACGAAAGGAACTGTATATGGAACACACTGTAATCGCTCAAGCCTTCCCGGATATTGCTGAAATTGAAACTCCCTGCGCGAAAATGCAAAAGAGCATCATGGGGAAGGCAGAATGCCGGGACTTTGACGTTTTGACTTGCCTGAATCTGGGTAGAAGCATGATGTCTGGAGGTGCATATGGGAAATACTCATTTAAGAAAGCTCAGTGACACTGCCCCAAACACCATCACCAAAACCATGTACAGGGCATTGTTTACAGCCATATCCGCGCTCCCGCCGCTCCAGGGGTTCCTGAAGCTGATAATACCAGGTTACACTAAACTGAAGAGGTGGTGCTAAGGCTCTTATAAGGCGTAATCTACCCATAACCTGCGAGGAGGCGGCATTGTGGTTCTTCGAACACTGCTTCTCGCAAGGTCAGTGGGAGCTGCTGGTGCATATCGTGTTAAAGCAAAGGTCGGCAGGGCGGAACGTGTCAACGAAAATGAGATACATTAGCGGTAAGCGATAGTAATGGTATGGTCTGGCAAACGACTCGGTAAACGGAAAGGAGGAGAGATAATGGCGGAAATCAATGTGGTGGGAGCCGGCCTTTCCGGCCTTGTAGCCGCGATAAACTGCGCGCGGTCCGGACATGATGTTACGGTCCTCGAGAGATACGAAAGGGTGGGAGGTGAACCGGTGGCTCACCCCGGCGTTGACGGCACAATCATGCAGCCCGAAATCTTGGGAAGATTTATCGGTGTCGAATTAAAGGCACCGCAGGTTACGCCGATGGAGGAGATAGAATTTTTCATGTACGGTAAAAAATTCGAGTTCGACCCGGTGAGATATTGTGGTCACCTCGTGGAGAGGGGGGCACGATCCACGTCGATTGAGAATTATTTATACGGGATAGCGCTGAAGGAAGGGGTCAAGTTCGAGTTCGGTTGGGAGCTGCGATCAAAGGCCGACCTCTCTCAGCTACCTCCGAACAGCATCATAGCTTCAGGCTTGAACGAGGAGGTTTTCAAGCTTTTCGGCATCCCTTACAGGAAGTATAATTGTCTAATTGCCGTGAAAAGGTATGATGGGCCGACTCGGGCGCTCGCGTGGTTTGACCGTTACACCAACGATTACTGCTATTGCGGGAACACAAACGGCCTCGCCCTGGCGTTATACCTCAGGCACGAGGGTCTTGTAGAAGAGGGCGGCTTTGAGAAATGGCGCACGGGGCATCTTTTGGAACGCACAGGCATTGAGTTTAATAACTTCAGGTCCCACGATTGTGCTGTGGGAAACATCGCGTTCAACAACCAGAACCTCTTTTACGATAACAAGATCCTGGCCGGGACCCTGGCGGGGGTGAACGATGCGCTTTTTAGTTTCGGGGTGGTTCCCTCTCTGATCACCGGGAGGATCGCTGCGTTGGCCGTGGATGACAGGGCCAAGGCCAGGGAGCTGTTTGACGATCTTGTTTCCATGCTAAAGTACGCTCTCTTTTTGAAGAAGCTCAGTGATGCTACCCCACATGCCATCAAGAAACCCGTGTTGAAGGCAGCGTTCGTGCCCATATCCGCGCTCTCGCCGCTCCAGGGGTTAATGAATCTGGTGGTACCAGGTTTCACCAAACTGAAGAAATGGTGCTAAGGCTCTTATAAGGCGTAATCTACCCATAACCTGCGAGGAGGCGGCGTTCCGATACGGCGAATCCTGCTTCAATAGATCCGACAAAGAAGCCAATGGAGCGTTACCATATAGAGGTCTCTGTTTCCATATCAAGCAGCTATTCAAAGCTGACAAATAAGGATTTCGATGTCTCTGTCAATATATGCATACTTAATATTCTTTCGCCATGGAAGGGCGGTGACTTGAGGATGAGATGGGCGGACGGTACCGCTGAGATGTGTGTTATTTCCTGCTTACGGTGATGGTCAGATCGCCGTCATCCGCCAGCTCCCAATTGATATCGGAGTCATCCAGATGGTAAACCAGTTCCACCAGGGCCTGCGCCATCCCCACCATCTGCAGGTGCAGGCATGCATTCTCTATCCTTATAGTGACGTGGTCCGCGTCCCCCTCGAAGCCGGTGAGGTTGCCGAGTCCGCGCAGGACGATCATGCGTTGGAAGGCTGGGCCGTCTTTGTTCCAACGGTCCTGGCTCCAGGTCGACCTTACGTACCGGCGCTGCGCTTCGATGACCTCTTCATCGATGGCCACGCCTAACTCCGCCTCCAAGTCCTCGAAGACCGCATCCATGCCCAGGGGGCCGAAGATGACCATCCTCCTTCCCGTCTCGGGGTCGGCGATAGTGCCTTTCTCCACATCCCACCTCCGGCTGGATACCTCCAGCGGGATCTCACATTGCGGGCATCTCTCGTAGTGGATCTCGCCGGGCTTGAACTCGTAACGCTTCCGCTTCAGCCTCTCCTTCAACTCTACCGGATGCTCACCGGGATAGATCTCCATCTTACAGGTATCCTCCCCGATCATCTCGTAACTTACCTGCATATCCACTCCCTCGATGGCCTCCACCGAGCCGAGGTTATCTCCTATGAAGTTCAGGGGCGAGTGCGGATTGCGGATGACCTGGGTCCGCCATGGGAATGCGCCGCCGCTTTCCCATGCATCATCCAGCCGCTGGTCGCCGTACCCGTAGGCCCGGCCTATATCGATCACGGCCTGGGTGACGCCCCGGCTGATCGCTTGCATATTCTCCTCGGTTTCCGGCGGGATATACTCTCCTCTGGACTTTTTCCCTACCCAGTCCTGGATAGGTTTACGCATCTCGATAGGGAAGGACCTCTCGATATACCTCCTCGCCTCCCGGGACCTGCTCTCCAGGACGATGTGCTCGATGGGCAGACCGATCAATTCTTCGATCCCCTTGAGCAACTCGTCGATGGTATCAGACTCGAAGAAGACGAAGCGGTTCCTGGGAGAGGCTTTGACGGCTATGACCCCGTTAGCCTCCCAGTAGAGGTTCCTGCTCACGATAAGAGGTACCCCGCAGGCTGGGCACAGTTCCAACTCGTTCATGACTACCTCATAGTCCTCGCTGTATCCTGACCATCCTATTATTCCCTCGCCCGGAAGCACTCACGACTTGAGGGCAATATGGCTCGGGAGGCAGCATGGCTTGGATGCACACTCCCAACAAGGTCAACGAATCCGGGAGCGACAACAGCGTTCTCCCGACCCGTCTATTTGCTGGCGCGCCAGACGCAGGGCTGCCAACGGCCCTCGGGCGGGAACACCTGCAGCCAGTCCGCTGCGGCCGCGTCGAGAAAGGCGGTGCACAGGCAGCAGTAATAAGGCATCCCCTTGCGATGCCCGCTCCAGTCGTGGCTTGCGGAGGTGACCCCCATACCCGCAGCCCTGCGCATCTCGCAGAGGAGATCGATGGTGTAGGGCATGGCCAACTGCAGGAGGCCTCGGGGAAGAGGGAGTTTGACCGTCAGCTGCATGACCTTGTTCTCCACGCTCTCCACCGCCTTCTTCGCTCTCCCGAGTGGGTTGTATGAGCCGTGGCGGAGCAACTTGCCGCCGCTCCCACAGGGGTCGAGGATCACCGTCACACTGTCCGCGTCCTCCGCTATGGAGAACCCGGCCGGAGGAAAGCCGGCCCCGCCGCTGAGGTCGGCGAGGAAGAGGTTATGGATGATGAACCGCAGGGCCTCACGCCGGTCCAGCCCTCCCGCCAGAGCCACGACCTGATCCGCGATGCATTTTTCATAGAGGAAGAAGAGCACTTCTCCCAGCTTCTCCTCGCCCGCCCGCCCGGCGATGAAATCGAGCACGGAGACGACCATGCCCACGTAGAGGCTGTGGAGGAAGAAGAACTCCCCTCCCATCTCACGGGCGATGCGCAGGGCTCCCTTGGTATCGCCCCTCTCCAGTCCCTCCCTGATGCGATCCGGGGTGGGCCGGATCACGTCCTTTATCTGCTGTGGCGTGAACCAGCGCTTCCCGTTGCCGGTGGGTTTTTCAGCCTCCTTCTCCTTTGCCAGGCCGTAGCGATCGTAGTAGCTGCGGGGAACTCCCCACTTGTCTTTATATATGTACCAACGGCATTCGTCTCCGGCGCTGGCGGGAGGATCAACCGGCCAAGTCGGAAAACCCAGGTAACGCATGGGCATGGACTCGTTGATGAAGGTGCAGTGCACGCAATAGTAGGGAAGCCCTTCGCGGTTGAAGGACCATGGATAGGCTTCAGAGGTGACGGCAAGACCGCGGGGGGGTTCGTAAGCGCCCTTGCGCCACAGGCGCCCCCCGCTACCGCAGGGATCCATGATGAAGGTGAACTTCTCGTCATCCTCCTCCAGGCGGAAGGCGCCAGGGTGCTCCCCCGCGCCGCTGCAGGAGTGGGCCACCCAGCACCCCCGTATCAGGAGCTCCGCCTCCAATCCCCGGTTCATGTCCATGTTCATGAGGTCGAAGATCTGGCGCTGCGCACTCTTCTCGAAGCAGTAGGTGAACATGTCCGGGAGGACCTCTTCTCCCAGGTTCTCTCCCACCCAGGTGAAGAGGGCGGTGGTGGTGTCCGCGAAGAAGTCGTGCAGGAGTATCCTCTCCTCACGCAGGTCGTCACAGAGAGCGATAGCTTTACCTGTCTCGCCGTTCTTGATGGCCCGTTTGATGCGCTTGATGACCGGGGTGGCCATCTCCTTCATCTCTGCCTCGCTGAACCATGAACCGGCCATCTTTACGCTCCCCTCCCCGCCATGTAAACCTCATCCCATACGGGCATTATATCCTACACTTGGTTTATTGACTCTTATGCAGGATGAAAACCTGGCTTCGGAAACCTCCGCCGAGCTTGCCGTCTCGGCTAACCCCGTGCCCGCCTGCCTTTGCTCTCCAGCATGGTCTGGAAGACATCCCTCGAGGAGCGGCGTGATCCCAGTTCAAGGGTTTCCCGGGTCTTGTCGTCTGACGCGTTCCAGGGATAGCGCATGTAGTCCAGCGCTCCAGAGTTCCCCTCTATCAGTGGGAAGTGAAGATTCCACAGCAGGTCGATGGAGGGATAGAGCAGCGCTGGGGGCATACTGATCACCGGCTTTCACCTCCTCGACGATATCTGCCTTTACAAACTCCAGGGGCCGGGTCTTGAACCTTGCATATTTTACATAGCAATCGTGGCCCATTAAGCCCCAAGACCCAGGACCTGACCTCCTCACCGACCCCCTCAACAAACTTCGAGCAGGCGGTTGGAGCCGCCCAGCAATTGCAGCATCTTGGCGTCGCGCATGATCTTCTCCAGTCCCGTCTCCTTCATGTAACCGTAGCCGCCGTGGATCTGGATGGCGTCGAAGACGATCTCCAGGGCCGCGTCGGTGCAGAAGACCTTGGCCTGGGTACAACCACCGCCGGGGGGATGGACGTCCGGCTTGTCCCCAGAGAGCGCCTGCAGGTAACCCGCGGTCCCCATGTCCATCTTCAGGTTAATGGGGCCGTGTCTTCGATCTTCGGTTTGGCTCTTCCGTCTATACGTCGGACGCACGCGTGCCAGGCCTCCACCTTCGGAAAGCTGGAGGCGCAGGCACCGTCGCGCCGAAGACGGCGCTGTTGCTTACGCGATGCAGGCTGTCGGATGTTGGTCGATAGCCCTGAAAACCGAAGATCGAAGACACGACCCCGACGCTGTATAATCAAGCCAACAAAAGGATGGTGCTGTTGGGACGTTTTACCGCTTCTCTCTCCGAGATCGACCTCGGTGACCTGGGACAGGCGGGAGGCAAGGGGGCCAACCTGGGCCATCTCTTGCAGGCCGGATTTCCCATCCCACCCGGGTTCTGCGTGTTGGCACGCGCCTACGATATCGTGCTCGAGACACCCGGTCTCAAGCAACGCATCGCTTTGCTCCTGCAAGACGTGTACTTCTATGACGCCCTGGACGTGGAGATGGCCGCGGCGAAGATCAGGGAGGCCATTGTCTCGACCCCCCTACCCGGCCCCATCATCGAGGAGGTAGCCTCCGCTTACCGCGAGCTGGTGGAGGCGGCAGGAGGCGACGGACTGGTGGCGGTGCGCTCCTCGGTGGGGACGAGGAACCTGGGCATAACCTCCTTCCCAGGGCAGATGGACACCTACCATAACCTGGCAAACGTGGAAGAAGTCACTCAAAAGGTCAGAGAATGCTGGGCCTCGGCCTTCAGCTACCGGGCTATGGTCAACCGTCACGCCCTGGGCATCGATCACTTCGACGTCTTCGTCGCACCGGTGGTGCAGCTCATGGTCGCCTCCGAGAGCGCCGGGGTCATCTTCACCGCCAATCCCCTTAACGGTCGGAGAGACCAGATGGTCATCAACTCGTGCCTGGGACTGGGTGAAGCAATTGTATCCGGGGAGACGGGATGCGACCACTTCGTGGTGGATAGAGATTCGGGCGAGGTCTTGGAGGAACGCATCGCCGTCAAGGAGTTCAAGATCGTGCTCGATACGGTGAAGGGCAACGGGAACCGTAAAGTGCCGCTCGCGCCGGATGAACAGGAGAGCCCGTCTCTATCAAGGCAACAGGTCGCGGAGTTGGCCGAGGCCGCACGGGCTATCGGGGACGACTATTCATCTCCACAGGACATCGAATGGGCTTTTGCCGGGGGCGTACTCTATATCCTGCAAGCGAGAGAAATAAAGGGATTGGATGAGGGAGAACGTGGCGGCGAGGAAGCCCCCGACGAGTGGGTATGCGAGTTCGACAGCACGGTGGACCCCGCCTACCCCTGCTACACCCTCTCCAACATCAGCGAGGTGCTGCCCGGGGTGCTCACCCCCCTGAGCATCTCGGACATAGACTCCCTCGATTACGGGTTCGTGAGATGCAACACCGGCATGGGCTTGATGAAGGGTATCGTTCCCAGGAGTGAGTTCACCTTTCTGGGCATCTTCTACGGCCGCGCCCACCTCAATCTCTCCGTTTACCGCACCGTCGTCTCCAAGGTCCCCGGCGCCACCACCAAGGAGTTCGACCGCCGGCCTCCCGAGGAGATAGGCGAGGACGAAGTGGAGAGCTGGAAACCCACCCTGCTCGGCATCATCGCCCTCCCCGGCATCTTCGCGCGTCTGCTCTACCGGGTGGTGGCGACGCCTCGCGACGCGGCAGCCCTGGGGAAGAGGTACGAAGCGATGCTGCAGCGCGCCAGGCGGAGAGACTACGAGGCGATGCCATTCGTCGACGTTTTCGCGAGCATCGACGAGGTGCGCGAGGACCTCTTCCGCGTCATGGCCCTGCACATAACGGCCTCGCAGTTCGCCGTGTCCTATTTCGACTACCTGCGCCGGGCGACCGCACGCTGGTTGGGAGACGGCGACGGGATGCTGGCCGCGCGCCTGGTCACCGGGCTCCAGGACGTCGAGAGCGCCATGCCCAGCGTCCCTATCTGGGACCTCTCGCGCATGGTCAAGGACTCCGCGTTGCTCACAGAGGTCTTCGAGGCGAACGAACCGGGCGAGATAGGCGGCATCCTCGAGGCCAGCGCTTCCCCCGAGGCCGCCGCCTTCTTAGAAGAACTGCGAGTATTCCTCGACCGCTTCGGATACCGCGGGATCTTCGAGGCGGAGGCGATGGTGCCCAACTGGGAGCAGGACCCCAGCTACGTATTCGCCTTGATCCGCAATTACCTGGACGCCGACCCGGCTTTCAGCCCCCGCGAGCTCACGCGCCGGCAGGAGAGGGAGCGGGAGGGGGCAGTGAACGAAGCCCTTAGCGGCTTGAAGGGCTCGCAGCGGTTATTACTACGTTATCTCGTAAAACAATCTCACGTCTATATCTCCCTGCGGGAATACGTCAAGGCCCTGATCGTGAAGGGGCTCGCTCACGGCAAGATGGTCTTCAGCACCATCGGCCGCAGGCTGGCGGCGCAGGGCATCATCCGGGAATACGAGGACGTGTTCTTCCTGACCCACCAGGAGATCGAGAGGCTGGCCACGGGGCGGGGGGAGGGCATAGCCGTCGATGAGCTGGTGGCCAGGCGCAGGCTGGAATACGAGTGGAACCTGGGTGTCGTCCTCCCCGAATACAGCCGGGGCCGGCCCAAGCCCCTGGCGGCGCATGAGCTGGAAGCGAGAGAGGATGTCGATATGCTCGAGGGGATAGGTGTAAGCCCTGGAAAGGTCACGGGACAAGCCCGCGTGATAAAGGACCCGCTCGATAACGCCGAGATCAAGCCCGGCGAGATCCTGGTGGCCCCGGTCACCGACGCCGCCTGGACTCCCCTCTTCGTCACCGCGGCCGCCACTGTGGTCGATGTGGGAGGACCTCTCTCCCACGGCTCCATCGTCGCACGCGAGTTCGGCATACCCTGCGTGGTGAACGTGGGAAAGGCCACCGGCCTTATCCGCACCGGCCAGGTCATAACAGTGGACGGCGGCGCGGGGAAGGTCTATCTCCATCCCGCAGAGAAGTAAAACGCGGATGGTATGTGGCCCGGGCTGAAGGAGGTGCGGCATGGACGGCTCCAGGGTTGGTCAACGGGGGTGGAGCGAAAAGCTGAAGACTATCCTGCTCAGCGGTTCCTACGCCATCTACAAGAAGTCAAAGGGCATCGGGGCACCCCTTGGACCTGATGCGGAATCCTCGCATGCCCCATCGGAAGACCGTAACTGGAATGAGAGCTTCTACTTCAACTTCACCGATCGCAAACGCGGGATCGGCGGGTGGACGAGGATAGGAATACTCCCCAACCAGGAAAGCGATATGGGGGGCATCATGCTCTACGCCGGCGGCAGCCGCATCCTCGCCGCCGTACAGACCGGCAGGGCCGAGTTCGATGAAGGTAAGCTCAGCTTCGGCGACCTCTGCTACCAATGCCTGGAACCCTTGATGAAGTGGCGGCTGTCCTTCACTGGAGACATGATGGACATCGATAACGCGAGGAAGCTGCCCGAACTCAAGGCGGAGACCCTCCTGACCCAGAGAGTGGAGGTGGACCTGGAGTTCGAGGGCATAGCGCCGTGCTTCGATTTCAAGGATTCCAACCCGCGGGCCCTGGCTGAGATGCTGGTGGATGCGGGTACGCGATTGAGGGACCTGCATAAGGTATCCAAGGTATCCAGCGAGCATTACGAACAGGCGGGCCGGATAAACGGGTCCATCAAGATCGGGAACCGTGAGATATCCTTCCAGGGCAGCGGCCACCGCGACCACTCCTGGGGGCCGCGGGACTGGGCCGCCCCCCGCCTGTGGACCTGGCTCACCTGCCAGTTCGGAGACGAACTCGCTTTCAACCTCAGCCGCGTGGCCATAGCCAGCGTCGATATCTACAACGGATTCATAGCCAGGGACGGCATGAACTACCCCCTGCGCAAGGCTGCCCTGGTGACGGAGTTCGAGGAAGACGACATGACCCAGAAGAGCCTCTGGTTCCGCTTGGAGGACACCGGAGGTATGGTCATCGACGTCGCCGCCGAAGTCCTGACGGTCATCCCCCTGCACCTGGAGTCCGGCGAGCACCACACCCTGGTCAACGAGGCGCTGACCGAATACCGCTGTGGTGACCGGGTCGGCTACGGCGTCGCGGAATACCTGCACCAGCTGGACTGAAGAAAGGACGATGGGCCACCCGCCATTCCGTTGCAGATCGACGTTCCTCCAGGCCCGCAGTGCCATTCAACGGTCGTCTCGCCCTGCACCGGTGGATGAGGTCCCCCGGGCGGGACTCGAACCCACACCTTCCCCCTTGCGAGAGGGGTGCTCTATCCGATTGAGCTACCGGGGGCCCAACGTCCAATCGTTATTATAGATTTGCGGCATGACATATCGACGATGACATGTGGTAAAATGTAATTACCTTGCGAGAGGGGTGCTCTTATAGAGTTACCGGAAAGAGGCGGTCAACCGCCTCTTTTATTGTAGTTCCAACGGTTGGCCTCAATTGAGCGGAGCTAGAACTCCTCGATAACCGGATTCTTCCCGAACCTTACCGGAAACGCTCCTGCCTTAATAATAGTCACGATTTCCCCGGCCTCTTCTCTGGTGAAATCTCCTGTTATCTCCCCTTCTCCGGTCTCGATGGCCTCTTGGACTGTTGGAAAGGATTCCAACTTGTGGTCTAAGACAATCGCTATTTGCTTACCCATCAATTCCTGTGTGAGGGCTGCAAACTCAGGGGTGGCCTCGTCAGTCAGCTTAAATGTGATCTTGTAACCACCGCGGGAAGCATCCACTTGCGCATCCGCTGAAGCAATGATATCGCCGGTTAACCTCGTGGGACCAAGGCGGACTTTCAACCCCTCTCCTTCCTTCGAAACATAGGGAAGGGTTATCTCTTGTTTACTTAGAGCCAGGTAGGCATCGGTATCATCGGAATCGAATACGGTTAACGGTGTTCCTTCATACCTCGGATCACCTTCGGCTATCACTTCCATTACCTCGCGGAACTGAAGTTCGCCGCTCTGGGTTATTATCTCAACGACGTTTGATACGTCCTCATCCCTTGGGATTTCTACGATAACGTTGCCATCATCTTGCCTTACGTTGCGACTGTATATCTCCAGGGATGACAGGCGAGCTTCGATAGTCGCTATCGCCCCCTCTATATCCGACTCGCTGTAATCCCCCAGTATCTCCAAGGTTATCCTGGTGCCGTTTTCAAGGGATTGAACGTAATCCATAGAAGCGTCGAAATCGATCTTCCATTCACCGTCCTCGCGGACGAGCAGTAACACGAAATCGTCCTCTTCAGGATGTGTGATCCTTACCTTTGCATCAGTTGGCGTAATCTCTATAAGAGAGTACTCTAGGCATTTAATATATTCTCTCGTTTCTTCTCCTATTGAGGGCTTAAACTCTTCAACGGATTTTGCCTCTTTATTGGATTGGGCCAGCAGCTCGTATGCGCGTGAAAAATCATTATTGACAATGCTGTTCATGTACTCCTTAGCGACATCGACTGGGGAGCCGTTGCCTCCGCAGCCGAGAATAATCATTGAGAACAGCAATGCGGCTAGCACCATTACTGTCGTCTTCAATGTAATTGACTTGTTGTTCTGGTGTTTACCCATATGAACCTCATGCTGCTGTGATTCTCGGCTTACCCGGTAGTTAAGCTCCGGGGCTATCTTCTCGAGCAGTTCCTCAAACACTGTTGACGACCTTCGCGATCTTCAGGTCCACCTCGATCCCCTCCATGGGGTCTTTGGGGGGAAACACCCCGAGCGTGACCGCCTCACGCCACATGCCCTCGAAAATCGCCAGGTTTCTATGATAATCTGCTTCATCCCGCTTGAGAAAATCGCTCTCGAATCTCTCGAGTTTATCCTTGTTCACGATCAACCGGCATGCACCTCCGACCCCGTTTCTCATGCATCCTTGAGCTTTCTCACTCCAACCTTATTATACCAGTCAGGACGCGGGGATAAGGGTGGTTATCGCGGCAGGTTTGCATTGAAGGCCTTTAGGATATCCTATTTATCGAGGGGTCATCATCAGAACGAGTGTACTTAGGGGGAGCCATGCCTGAGGAGCTTTACGACCGCGCAATGACCTGCGACGTCCTGGTGGTGGGGAGCGAGGGGGCGGGCGGCCCCACCCGCGATAAACGCCGCGCGGGCGGGGCTGGACGTGCTCATAGCCAGCAAGGGCAGGATGAGCCGCTGCGGGGCCTCGCAGATGGCCGGCGCCGACTTCAACCTGGACGGCAGGAGCGCCATCGCGCTGGGCCTTCCGGGAGACGACCGCGACTCCCC
>Ga0315277_10010434_pt1 | contig 11761 bp, 4 predicted proteins | sample YL17G05_15_MG_FD_203695 | JGI IMG/M metagenome (GOLD analysis project Ga0315277, IMG submission 203695) | Sediment microbial communities from Yellowstone Lake, YNP, Wyoming, USA - YL17G05_15 | ecosystem: Environmental > Aquatic > Freshwater > Lake > Sediment | place: USA: Wyoming | collected...
GTGCTCGGTCGCAACCCTCTCCACGTTGTGCGCTTCGTCCAGGATAATCGTGTCATGCTCGGGAAGCAGTGTGCGTTCGCAACCCACATCAGAAAAAAGCAAAGAGTGATTCACTATCACTATGTCTGCTTGCGAGGCTTTCCTCCTCGCTTTTCGCCAGTAGCAATCGCCGGCATGCGCACACGCTGAGGAAAGACACGTGGTGGGGTCCGAGGCCACTCTTTCCCAGAGTGAAAAGTCTCTCGAGGCGCCCATTTCAGCAAGGTCGCCGCAAGGAAAGCTTGGGAGACTTGACGAGACTCCGCGGACGAAAGCTTCCACCCTCTTGTTCCCATCGCCTTCCAGAAGCTGCCGCCATTTTCTCAAGCACAGATAGTTGCCCCTTCCCTTCAACACCGCCGCCGTGAACTCGCCGCCGAAGATCCTCGAGGCTATGGGAACGTCGTTATTGATCAATTGCTCCTGAAGGTTCTTCGTGTTTGTGGATATGATTACGGGGGATTGTCTGGAAAGCGATACGGCAACAGAAGGAACGAGGTAACCTAGAGACTTCCCTACGCCTGTCGCCGCCTCAATCAGCAGTGTTCCACCATCTCTCAGAACCTCGAGCACCTGATTTGCAAACTCGGTCTGTTGAGGTCTGATTTCGTACTCGGCTATCTCTCTTGAGAGTTGTCCACCGGGCCCAAAGATATCTTTTATCTCCGGAAGACCAGGACGCAAAGGCGGGTTCCTTTCGCTCAGAGGATCTTTCCATACTGTGAGCTACGTCAACTCTTGTCTCTAAAAACGGGAGAGCTTTTCTTCATTGCGCAGAAATCTGCGCACATCGTGCATAGCTCAGGATCTCTTGGAGGGCTCGATGCGCGAAGAGCTTTCGCGCGCTCTGGGTCGATTGCGATCGCGAGTTCTCTCTCCCAGTCCAGCGCGCGTCTAGCCTCAGACATACTCTTGTCCCAGTCAGCAGCACCGGGTACTCCACGTGCCACGTCGGCGGCATGGGCGGCAATCCTCGACGCAATCACACCGACCTTCACGTCCTCCACAGAGGGAAGCCTGAGATGCTCTGAGGGTGTAACGTAGCATAAGAAGTCTGCTCCCTTTGCGGCAGCAAGCGCTCCACCAATCGCTCCCACAATGTGATCGTATCCGGGCGCCACATCGGTGACCAAGGGCCCAAGCACATAGAACGGAGCGCCGTCGCATATGCTCTTTTCGAGTACGACGTTTGATTCAACGAGATGAATGGGAACATGCCCCGGCCCTTCGACTATCACCTGCACACCGGCTCTGCGCGCTCTGCGCACAAGCTCGCCTATGACCAGGAGCTCTCCGAACTGGGCAGTATCGTTGGCGTCGGCCAAAGAACCCGGTCTCATGCCGTCCCCCAGACTCAAAGTGAGATCGTATTTCTTGGCTATATCCAGGAGGTCATCGAATCTAGAATAAAGAGGATTCTCTTTTCCGTTGGCGTGCATCCATTCAAGGAGAAGTGCCCCGCCCCTGCTCACGACGTCGGTAACCCGCGTCGCCTTTCTTGCCATTTCCATCACAGAATACGTAACCCCGCAGTGGACGGTCGCAAAATCAATTCCGTCCTGTGCATGTAGCTCCACAGCAGCCAGCATCTCGTCGCCGCCTATATCTGCAAACTTCATGCCGGAATGCCGAGCGACCACGGCGGCCTCGTAGATGGGCACGCTTCCCAGGGGCACGTCGCACTTGGAAACGATCGCCTTTCTTATTTCCCTGAGATCGCCGCCCGTACTCAGGTCCATGACTGCGTCGGCTCCGGCCTCCACCGCGGCTTTAAGCTTGCAGAGTTCTGTCCGCAAGTCTGACTCGTCAGACGAAGTCCCTATGTTCGCGTTGATCTTTGTCCTTAAGCCTTCGCCGATACCACATGGTTTCTTCAGTTCCTTTTGGTTGTTCTTGGGTATGACGATTCGCCCGGCTCGCAGACCGTCAAGGATCTTCTGTACGGGTACTTTTTCAAGTTTCGAAGTCAGTTCTACTTCAGGGGTTACGCTTCCTTTCAGGGCAGCGTCCATCTGATTCATTTACTCACGTCCTTTCGCGTTTCCATCCACACGTCCTTTGCTACAAACACAATATACGACCGAAAACGTGCAAAGTCAAGGAATGAGGCGGACGGCTCGCATCGAACGCGATCGAAAAGACAACGTGAAGAACTAATGAAGAGGTTGACGAATGAAGCGCAGCCAGGAAATTCTGGGGGAGTTCTACTCGCGGTTCTTCAAGCCCGTTGCCCTTGCGCGGGCATCCACAACCTCGGGAGCGTCTGTGTCGGCCTCTTTCCACAGCTCCAGAAACTTCTGGTACTCCTTCAACGCGTCTGCGTTGTACCCGGCATCTTCATAAAGCCTTGCCAGTCTGTAGTGACAGCGCGGCTGAATCAGACCGCACCGTTTGGCTTCTGCGTCAGAAGTGAGGAGCCGCTTGTACTCTTCGATGGCCTCTCCAGATTGCCCCCTTGCCGCGTAGGCGCGGGCCAGCGTGTCCCTGAGAAAAGGCAGGTTGTAGGCGAGTACTCGGTCCCACTGGCTCATGTAGGGTATTCTCCAGAACGGTTGCTTCATGCAGATCGTGATCGCCTTGTCCGGCGAATTTTCGGCAAGAGAAATTTCCGCCAGAAGTAGCTCGTAGCGCCGACGTATCGAGTCAGCGAACTGAGGGTTCGCAATCTCTGTAAGAAGTGATTTGATCGCCTCCAGTCGAAGTCTTGCCGCGTCTACGAGGCCGTCTTTCAACTCAACCAGCCCCAAATGGAAATTGTGTACCGCCGTCAGGCCCGGGATGATTTGCTGCTGACTTTTCTTGAAGAGTGCAAAGCTCGCATCGAATGACTCTCGGCTGAGGTCGGTTTTGCCCACCTCACAGTACACCCACCCCTTCAGGGATTCAGCCTCTGCAACTGAGAGCTCATTCCCGGCTTTCCTGGCTATTTCGATCGATCTTTCGATCTCCAGATGAAAGCGCTGAGTGTTCCCGCACCAGTATTCATAGAACGCTTTCCACAGGTACCCTTCAGCCTCAATACCCGGGGTCGGAGCCATCCCAATGAACTCGTCCGTCCACCTCATGGCCTCGCTATATGCCTCTTTCACGGCATACACATAAGCGATCTCCCAGTACGCGTAGTAAAAGTCTGGCTTCAGCTCAAGTGCTTCCTTGTACTTGGCGATTGCATCGTCCAGTCTGCCCATCCTGAAATAGAGTTCAGCCATTGAGTCCACTGGGTTCGCGTCCCCGGGCGAAACGCTGGCATACAATTCAAGGTAGTCCTTTGCCTTCTCGAAGTCCCCGATGTCGGCGTACATATAACCCAATTCGTTCATCGCCCATCCGAACTTCGGGTCAAGTTCCAGAACTTTGGTGTATGCCTCGATTGCCTGATAGAAGAGCTTCTTCCTTCTGTACTCATACCCCAGGAAATGAAGAACCCTCTTCTCCTTGGGATATTTCTTCAGAATCTGCCTGTAAATGCGTATCGTCTTGTCAAGATCGTTATTGATAGCCTTGGCGTACGATGCCTCGATATACAGTCTTTCTTTGTCCGTTGCTTTTCTGGAGAATGCTCGGGCTTTCTCGTATTCCGCGCGCGAAGCTTCCGTATTCTTGAGGCGCTCGTGTGTCCACGCAAGGTAGAGGTGCGCGACCGCGAGCGTAAGGTCATACTCGAGCGCCGCCTCGAACAAACGCCGAGCCTCTTCGTTGTACAGCTTCTCAAACTCCTCTCTTCCTTTGAGGAAGAAATTGTAAGCTTCCAGTGAGGTGGTGGTCACGTCAACGATCCGAACGCTTCTGGCCTCAATGCTTTGATCAGCCACGCCGAGCCCCCGCGCGATTTCGCTGCTAAGCTGATCAATCTGGGTCTTGAGTATGCTTTCCTCCCCATCGCCGCAGGTGCTTGCGCTCTTTAGTAGCAATTTCGTCTTCACGTCAAGCAGTTTGACGTCAGTTGCGAACACGTCGCCTGCTTTCGCGAAACGTCCGACCACAACTGCGTCCACTCCGTCCATCTCTGCGAGCTCAAAGCCAAGCTCGCTGTCAATCACTTCCACGTCCGCCTTCCCGAGCTGCTTCATCAGGTCGCGCATACGTTCCCACGTGGACACCTGCACGTGCGCAGATTGCTCTAGACTTGTGATGAGGAGGTTAGGTATGGCCTTCTCTAGATAGTCATAGCCTGCGTTCCCTGTTTGATTCTCAAAGCTGATAACGGCGACACGCTTGAGAGTCGCGAGCTCTGCCGTCGCCGGTGTCTCGATTTTTCTTCTAAGCTCATCCAGGTCCGCCAGAAACTCGACCATATTCTGGTGGCGGTTATTCATGTTTTTTGCCAGAGCCCTGGACACAAAAGTCTGGAATTGCGCCGGGAGTTCCTTCACGATTTCAAGAGCATCTCGAGGCTCTTGATTGAGAATGGAATAGATCAGTGCCTGCTCGTAATCGCCGCCGAATGGCTTCTCCCCCGTGACCATTTCGTAAAAAACAACGCCAAGGGACCAAACGTCCGTCCGTTGGTCCGCACCCTCTCCCCGCAATTGCTCGGGTGACATGTAAGCGACGGTACCCGGTGTCGCACGGGCCTCAGCGTGCCCCGTGCTTCCGGCGAGTTTGGCTATTCCGAAGTCCATGATCTTTGTCTGACCCGAGCTCGTGATGATCAAGTTAGCCGGTTTCATGTCGCGATGCACTATACCTCTCGCATGGGCAGCCTTGAGCCCCTCGGCAACCTGTCTCACAATCGAAATGGCCTCGTCGAGCCCAAGCCTTCCCTGAGCGAGCCTTTGCTTGAGCGTCTGACCCTCATAGTGCGGCATGACAATGAACAAGTGTCCATCTTCGGTTTCATCAATTTCATGTATGGTGCACACGTTCGGATGGTCAAGACGGGAGGCAGCTTGAGCTTCCTGGATGAATCTGTCACGCACATCAGCATCAAGTGTCAAGGTAGGAAGAATGAACTTGAGGGCAACGGTCCGCCCGAGTCTCGTGTCGTCTGCCCTGTAAATGACACCCATGCCGCCTTCGTCCAGCTTGTCGAGGATTCTGTAGTGAGAAACGAGCTTTCCTTGCATCGGATATGACCTCTCGGCGCAGTGCCCCACTTATTTCTACGACTCAGACCGCAAAGGAGTTCCCCCAATTCTACATTGCCGAGCTCGGTCCTTCAAGTAGTTGAATCTCGGGGATTGTGTATTGCATTCTGTGGAAGCCGGGCGCAGACAAGCAGGTTCATAGCAGGCGTCTTGGTAAGGCGGGAGCGGCAATAGCGTTCCGCCAAAATCCGATTGAAACGCCACCGAACGTCCTAGCCTATAACTGGAACAATCTACTTCGAGACGGTCAGAATACTAAAAGGTGCCCTCTAGCCCCACGTGTATCTTTCCGGAGCCGAAGGACTCACCTGAGGGAAGGCCGAAGTCTATGCCGGCCAGACCAATTGGGGAGGGAACCTTGAGGCCTATGCCGTAGCCCGTGTGAAACCTGTCAGTTGTGGAGACGGCTGGAGTCGAGGCGTACCCGCAATCCAGGAAGGCAAAGACCCTGCCACCTTCCTCACCAACCACAACACCGTATTCAAACTGAATCGAACCCACGGTCGAAGCAAGAAATTGTCTTTCAGAATAGCCTCTCAACGTTCTCTTTCCGCCAAGGGTGAAAAGCTCATCTGGTGTAGCAAGCTGTCTGCCCTCAAGAATCGCAGAGGCTTTGACGTCTGCGAGAGCAATTTGACTACGCTTGAACCTCCTCTGCAGAAGCATCCTTCCCATGAGCGTCGAGAAGACTTCCTTGTTGGTCCGATTGTCCGAGAGATAGGAGATCCTTTTGTCACCCCTCGTTCCGTCAAGCGTGGCCAGAAAGGAGTTGTCGGAACCCCAGCTTGCCCCGCCTGAGACAAGCTCAATCCCACCGAGCCATGCAAGTCGGGAGCTCCTGGTTCTGGGTCCATCTGTGTTTAGGGCTTTCTCGAAGCTTGTGCCGACCCGGGCAGAGGCTACCGAGGTCAAAGGAACCTTCAGGACAGCGCCAAAAGAAGTGCGTGCGAAGAGCGTATCTCGTATGACCTGCTCGAAGGAGATAGAAGAAGTGAAGGGAAGACCCATCACCCATGGTTCTGCGTAAGAAAGATAGAAAGTGGACACGTTTCTGCCCGCTGCCTCCCAGCTCGTTTTTGCACTTCTTCCCGTGCGAGCTATGTTGAGAAGTGAAAGTGAAACTCCTCCCGTTACCTCGTTGGTGCGTCCTCTGAACCCGATGGCTCCTGCAACGTTGGTGGTTTTCCTGTCTCGAACCGGTACGGCGATTTTCACTTTGCTCTCCTGAATCGGTTTCTGAGCTGGCTCTCCCTCCTGCGTGTAAATGAAAACCACCGGCTCTCCCACTTCTGTGAACAGCATGGTCCTTTTTAGATAGCCGAGCCCACGTCTGAGGGTTCTCTCAGAGTATTTTTCTCCCAAACCGATGCCGAGAGCTCTTCCCAAGGCCTTCGGATTCAAAGCACCCGAGTTTTCTAGCGCGACATCACCCACGGTACAGAGAGGGCCCTCATCGATCATGAAAGCAAAACCGAGGTTGTTGCCGTCCTGCCTAAAATCACCGATCTTTGCGCCGGCAAACGGAAAACCCCTGTCAGCCATGTACTCCACAATTCTCTCGACCGCCCTGTCAAAAAGATCGCGACCGAGTATCGCGCCCTCTCGCAAACCGCACGCGGCGGCAAGCTCTTCGGAAGAGAAATTTCTATTCCCGGAGAATCTGAAAGAACCGAGCCTCGTTTGTTGACCCTCACGAATGTAGACTACGAGCTTGTTCAAACGACTCGTTCTCGCTACGGACGTGCTTTCGATGGCGGCGCTCAGGTAGCCGATATTCTGGTAAGCGAGTAGGATACGTTGCTTTACTCTCGCGTTCGTTTCATCTACCCGGGGATCGCCGGAGGCGGCGCAAAAAGAACGAAGCCAGGAACTGCTAAAAACCGTGTTCCCGACGAAAACGAGCTCCACCCGAGTCACGCGTGACGAGTCTTCGCCAGTACTTGAAGAACGCAGCTCCCCCTGACTCGGCCCAGTATGCACGAACGAAAGCAGTAGCAAAAGTGAGGCAGAGAGAATCAATTTGGCCGTCAAACAGCCTCCGCCATGGTCGCGCCGTTTGCCACGATTGCAAGCGTCCTTCACGTCTTTCTTGCGGCTGCCGCCGCGCCAGAAAGGGCCTTTTTCGCCTTTGTCAGGTCTGTCGTGCGTCGCTCTTTTCCTCATCGCTTGCCTCAAAGTACCGCTTCCGTCATGACCCATTATCTGCTACCAGGCGCCCTGCCGCCGTATCCTTCAGTCGCCGCCTAGAAGTGCGCCCTCATTTCGACTCTTCCATCGGTTACAAAACTCTCCGTGCTCTTTCGTGAACTCACATTTGTAGAGAGCGTCAGGTGTTGTCCGGCTGCGTGATCTAGAGAAAAGAGAATCTCGACTCTGTTGGGTGAAACGAAGGCTCCGGCGCTGCCGACAGCGAGCACGCCGATGTCTCCGCTGTATGAGGAAAGCGTCAGCATCAGCCGCGCGCGTGTGGACCCGCCGGCCCCATAAGTTGCGGACGGAGAGAACCTGGAGACTCTCACGCTGCTCCCGGTGTCTGTATCCCGGAGCCCGGATAGGACACCAAAAACCCCAAACTCGACTGCTCTCAACGGAAGATATCTCAAATCAAGCGTTGTCTCCGTACCGACGGTCTTGCCAGCCATTGATGAACCCCCTTGCAGCAGGACGTCCCGCCCCCTCTCTCGCCAGAGCTGCTCCAGCTCCACTGTGAACCCTCGCCCAGGGTCGGTTCGCACCCTTAGGCCTTGCTTCATCTCCCTGGATTTTTCCAGCACGTTCTCGTACTGACGGGAGAGATTTCGCGAAAGCTCGTAACGGTATCTCAACACCACTCTCTTGGCAGCAGACGCGAGCTCAAGTTCTTCACGGATGAGCCCGCTGCTCCTGATCGCATCTGGAGACTCGGTGTACATGGGACTCATGAGCAGAGCAAAAGGCCCGGGTGCGCCCCGAAGCGTGCCGGAAGACCTGAAGAAGCTCGAGGATGAAAGGCTCTCGAAAACTGCCTTCAGGGGAGTGTCTCTCCCTATTCCTTTGAATGGCTTCAGTGCAAAGGTTGCGCTTGTGGTGGCGTCCGCACTCAGCTTCGAGGAGTCTAGATCGACGATCTCGACCTCGTAGTCGCCCCTTCCTCTAAATGTGCCAGTGCTGTCGTAGCGTCCCTTGTCCTGGCCAACGTAAATGATATTCTTTGTGCTGGACTGTGAGTTGAGAGTCGTAACAAGGTGGTTTATCTCGTAGGTTAACCTGCCGGACGCAGTATTCTGCGAAACGAAGAGTTTTCCGAGTTCCGTTCGCCTGCTCTCGACGCCGTTGTAGCCGTTTAGGTCTCGAACAGAGTACTCACACGAAGCACTCAATGACCTCCATCTGTTGACGTCCAGCCCTAGTGAATGTGTGATGGCATCGTAACTTCTCGCATGGTTCGCCCTTGTGCCAAGATACTCTACCCTGTACTTCTCCTCAATCCTCAGAGACAGTGGAGCTCTCCACGCAGAGGAGAGTCCACCTCCTACCTCTTTAGCAACAAGTCCTGTTGCGTTGTCGTTCTCTCTGTCTTCCGAATAGTAGCTGAGAGAAGGAACAACGCTCCAGCCACTGAACCGCGACACAAGAGACTTCACGGTTCTGTTCGACGTGAGCCGACTCGGAGTACCCGTCTCGCTGGCGGCTCTTTCGATACGTCCCGAGACCGACAACCTCCCTGTCTGCTCGAACGAGTAGACGTTTCTATTCGCGTCGAGACCCGAAGACGACAAAAGCTCGCCGTGCTGCATGGAAAAAGTGAGACTCTGCCACGGGCTGTAATTGGTCTTGGCCTCGAGTCTCTTCTCTCCGTGTTTTGAGAGGGAACTATCGGTGAGCGCCCAGTTTTCGTATTCGAAAGGCGTGTTGACGCTACCGAACGTGTGAAACTTGTCGTCAATGGACCTGAAGTTTCCTTCAAAACTCAGACGTCCCAGGGACAGATTGCCCAACGAAATCCCCCTGGGTTTGCTTCTTAGCGAGACCGTTCCCGCTTTGCCGAAGTTGTCATCGTCACCTGTCGAGGAGAGGGTATTGAGATCGTTCTGGCTCAGCGCGAACTCACCCACAAAATCAAAACCCTTCGCCGATATGGTGGCTCTCAGATCCTCGACCTTCCTGGAAGAGGGCGCAACTAGGGACCTCCCAGGATTGTACTCTGCCCTGCCAGGACCCGCGTAGGCGTAGTAGACCTCGCCGATGGTATCGACTGCCGCGAAGTAAGCCCCTTTGTTGCTGCCCACATTGACAAAACTGACGTGGTACGAACCGCCACCCTCCGAAACGAACTTGAAGAACGTGGCGCCTGTGGAGACATCAGAAGCGAGCTCGTAGTCTCCCTTTCCCGCTCCCACGAACACGGCTCCTTCGACGGTCCCTCTTGACGGAGCATCGCCCAAATCCTCCAGCATCCTTTTTTCCTCATCGCTCAAGGCACCAGCTTCCGGGCCCTTCTGGTCTGCTTCGGAAACGATCAGAAACTCCACCCTTCCTGATTGACCCTTCAGATTGGCACCCACGCCGGCCGCGTAGAAATTCTTCTGGTAATCACCGGTCGCGTACTCGTATTCTACCGAGATCTTGGTGGAACCAGTGATAGGTCTGCGATTTGTGAAGTAAAGTTTTCCAGAACCATAATCTATCCAGTAATCGGCGCTCTCTCCCCTTCTCAGCTTGACACCGTCGAGCCACACTCTCTCCGTGCCTGCAATCACAACGCATGGAGCGCCCGCGTCCGTCGTCAGTTGGTACGCGCCTTGTCTTCCCTCTACACCCACGAAATCCCTGGTCACCCATTTGCCCTTCAGCGTGCTCCCAGCCAGCAAGACATCGATCCCCTTTGCAGTTCCTCTGGCCTGTGCACCCTCGAGTTTTCTGGAAACGTTTACGAGGGAGGCGCCGTCCAACGTGAAATTGCAGTCTCCGAGTGAAGCTTTGAAAGATTGAGACTGTAATTCGACCCTTATTTCGTCAAGCTGGTTCAGGGCCTCTGTTCTTCCTTCAGGCTGTATAGGAAGGTCCCTGTCCGTGAGAACGGCGATCAGATTGAGTCCCTTTGAGATCTCGCCTGTCACATTCATGTCGAGGGACTGTTTCAGCGTGGCATCGCGATTGGAGCCGACCTCGAGCGAAAGCGTTTTTGTTCCCCTCAACCTGAGTCCGCTTGAGGGACTCTTTTCTCCTTCTGCGCTGGTCTCAGTTTTCCCCAACGCCGTCCCGCCACGTGACGCAGCAAGAGAATCCGCCCGTCTCTCGCCCGAACGTGTTGCGGGGTCCGGGAGACGCAGGCAGTATGATTCCCTCAAATAAAACGGAAGAAATCTGTACTCAACTCTTATTTCCGTACCCGCAATTAGAGAGTCACTCAGAAAGATCTCACCTTTTCCACAGTCCAGAAAGTAGGAGCTCCTCGAGAGGAGCTTTCCGCCTACATACACGCGCTCGCTCCCGACAAATATGTTTGAGTCGGGCAGCTTCAGGCTTTGGACGCGCGAAGGGAACCGGTAAACAACGACTTTGCTCGACGCGTTAGTAGCCACACATGAAATGAGTGTTGAGGACCCGGATGAGCTGTCGGGAGAAACGCTGTCTCGGCCTGAATGGAACGGAGGCGAAGCCATGCCTTCTGCCCGGCAAAACAACGGCAGACTGACGAGAAAAATCAGCAGAAAAACAGCAAACAGTGGGAGTGAATCTCCTCCCGCGTGGGACAGCGTGCCATCTTGCGAGCGCTTATGCATGAAGCCAAAGCTTACACGCGCCCCTCCCTGGCACTTCAGATTCCCGCTCGCCGCTTCAAGAAAAGCACTCAAGCGGGAGCTATCTCTTGATCTCGAAGGCATGTACGACATCTGCACCGCCGTCCACTACGTAAACGATTCCCCTTGAGGAAACAGCCACCGCACACGGAGAGACAAACGAGGGACTGTATACATCCGGTATCTCGCACCTGAACGTTTTGTCAGAATTGAAGATTTGTACCTTTCTCCCTGCCCGGTCCACTATGTAAAGACTCCCATCAGGACCTGTGTCGACATCGACCGGCTCACACAAAGCCCTGCCGGAACAAACCTGCAATGACGCCACGAAATTACCAAGCGTGTCTAGAATCTCGAGCCTTCCGTTCCCACTATCGGAAACAAGAACTTGGCCCGCGCGTGTGCAGGTGAGACCGAGAGGATCTGAAAAACGTCCTTCGGCACTGCCAAAACCACCGATCACAGATATCGGTTCCCAAAACCTGGAGAGTACGATAACGCCGTCAGCTTCTATGTCGGTGAGAAAGGCGTATCCGGATTCAGAGAATGCCAACCTTCTTGGCGCAAGACTTCTCTCAGAGCCGCCTAGCATGTCCTTTGAGAAGCACACTGAGATGAAACGACCTTCTTGGCCGAACTCGAGCACCCTCTCATTCATGGAATCGACAACGTAGATGGAAAGAGAATTCTCAACAGCATCCGTAGGACGGTCAAGTCCTGCCCCGACCACGCCGAGGCCGCCAAATTCCAACAGAAAATGCCCCGTAGCGTCAAACTTCTGCACCCTGTTGTTGCCCGTGTCGGCAATGAGGAGGCTCCCGAACGAATCGACGGCAATGGATGAAGGCGATC
>Ga0315277_10010438_pt1 | contig 11758 bp, 3 predicted proteins | sample YL17G05_15_MG_FD_203695 | JGI IMG/M metagenome (GOLD analysis project Ga0315277, IMG submission 203695) | Sediment microbial communities from Yellowstone Lake, YNP, Wyoming, USA - YL17G05_15 | ecosystem: Environmental > Aquatic > Freshwater > Lake > Sediment | place: USA: Wyoming | collected...
ATGCGGGGGAACGGCGGCACCACCTGCTCCAGGTGGCTCACGTCCCGCCCCAGGAGCGCCAATTCCTGCGCCCGCTCGCGCAGGCAGGTCTGGACGATATTTGAGACGAACTGCTCGCCGATCTCCATCATCTCGTCCAGGTCACAAAAGGTCGCCTCCGGCTCCACCATCCAGAACTCGGTCAGGTGACGGCGGGTCTTGGATTTTTCGGCGCGGAAGGTGGGGCCGAAGCAGTAGACGCGACCAAAGGCGTAAATGTCCGCCTCGTTGTAGAGTTGGCCCGACTGCGCCAGGTAGGCCGGCTCGCCAAAATAGTCGGTCTCGAACAGGGTGGACGTGCCCTCGCAGGCGGCCGGGGTGATGATGGGGGTGTCCATGTTGACGAAGCCGTGGCCGTCGAGCCAGTCCCGGATGGCGCGGATGACGGTCGTGCGCACCCGCAGCACCGCCCACTGGCGCTGGGAGCGGATCCACAGGTGCCGGTTGTCCATGAGAAAGTCCACCCCGTGCTCCTTGGGCTGGATGGGGTAGTCCTGCGCGATCTGGAGCACGCGCAGACCTGTGACGCCCACCTCGTAGCCGCCGGGGAGGCCCGGGGCGCGCGGGTCCTGGCGCACGGTGCCGGTGACGACGAGGGACGATTCCTGGGTCAGGCTCGCGGCGGCAGCAAAGACCTCCGGGCTAACCTCCTTCTGGAAGACGACGCACTGGACGAAGCCGGTGCCGTCACGCACCTGGAGAAACTGGAGTTTCCCCTTGTCGGTGCGACTGTGGAGCCAGCCCTGGAGCGTGATCTCCTGTCCCATGTGCTGGGCGATGTCCTGGATGCGGATGGTATCAGGCATAGCAGATGCTCCCCCTCACTGGGGGAAGATTGTACCCGCAAATCGGCAAATCAGCAAATCGCCAGTCAGTGATTAGGGATCGGTGATCAGGGATCAGGGATCGGTAGTCAGCGACCGGCGGTTCGCGATAGGCGACCTGCGAGAAGCGAGGAGCGATAGGCGACAGCGGGGAGGCGGGTGGGCGTCATTCGGTTCTTGTGCCGATGAGGCCGCGTTCGTAGCCAGCGGCCACGGCGGCGGCCCGGTTGGAGATGTCGAGTTTGCCCAGGATATTCGGGTTGGCGACAGCACTAGTTGGTACGATAGCCGTATCTCTACTCGGCAAGGTCCGGCACATGGCGGTTATGGCCCGGACAGCGCGGCGCTCAGCTTCGCCCAGACCGGACCAAGACAGGACCAGGAAGGCCGCCCAGGTTTAGGGAAGTGTTACCCACAGAACATAAGGCTCGTTACTGCCAGGGGTCTGTTTATAGACACCAATGTAGTACTGGCCTGCATCAGTCGGGCCGTATTCAAGGTGGTAAGGTTTACCCCAATCGTAGCAGAGTCGCGTGCAAGACTGGTCACGCAGCTGCAACTGCACATCTGCGCCAGGCATCTTGATCAAGTCTACCACGATTTTTCCCCTTGCGTACAGGTCAATACTAAAGTAATCCCACGTATCGTTAGGGTAGCCGGAGTACTGCTTACCCGGGCGCAGTGGGCCATTTGCTGCTGCGCAACTATTATTGGGCTCAATCTCCCCTAGGCTTGGAAAGTAACCATCATAGCCCCTGGCTACCACAGGTATGAAGATAGGAGAAGGTATGATCGTAGTCAGTGTGGCCGTCATTACCGCTGGTTGCATGTGCTCACAACTCAGAGTAGCGGTCAGGGTTGTCACAACCCGTTCACCGCAAACCATGTCCGTGGGCAAGTCGAGGCTCACCGTCACGGGTCGCGATGCACCTGGTTCCAGGACGTACGGGGGGGGTGGTGTGATGGTCACCGTCACACAGCGCGAGGACGTATGCTTCAGATCAGCCAGCCCACTGTAGGAACCCCGATTCTCTACCCGCAAGTCGTACTGCTTCAGACGGCCTGGTTCTCCTGAGCCTAATTGGGCGGGGGGGGCAATAACGACCCTGGAAGTCTCCGTCATCACTTGGATGTAGATGGTCGCGGAAATCGGCGTCACTGTCTCGTCACTGAACAGCTCCACGCGGTTCTGAACCCAACTGGGTGCACCTGGTTCAACTCTCACCTGGATCGTGATGGGACCACCGGGGCCCGGAGGCAGGCTCGGAACGCACCAGGTATGATTGCCCCGACAGGGGGGGGGTCGCGGATCTATGAAATCCACATGCTCGTAAGTCTCCACAACCTCTGCGTCGGTGGCTTTTTCGCGGCCGGTATTGGTATAGAAAATGGTATAGGTCAGCATCTGTCCGGGCATCACCAGAGCGGGGCTGGCACGCTTACTGACCTGCAGACAGGTGGCCAGCCCTAGAAAGACGTCATCGAACCACACTGAGCCCGCATTTCCATGGTTCATAGTCGCTTCGACCCGTGCATATTGGGCTTCCTTGGGTGCTCGTACCGAACCGGTCACCAGGCCCCAGGTCAATTGCGTACCCCTCACGCGCGTAGTGTAGGCATCTTTTTCATAGTGCCACTCGGGAGGACTCCCCCGCAGGCTCCAGAAGGTGACCCGCAGATAGGCCTCCCCTCCCGCTGCAAGGGCAGTCCGCACCCATACGGCGTAGTCATAGGATCTGTCACCCTGAACAGGAATCGCGTTGATGGGAGTGTATACACTACACGCACCATCTCCTCCGCCGCCCAGTATGCCAACTGAAGTGGAACCCTCATGCCCTGGTTCATCTGCCTCAAAGTTGCAGCCTCCGCCAGCGTACCAGTACGGCCACCCAATACCCTCTTCAAAGCCGGAATCAGGTACCAGGTTCCGGGTCTGCTGACAGACGGGCACGCCAGGCTGGTAATCCAGCAGGCTGCAATCCTTCCCTGCTTCCGGCATTGCTGTGGGCGAGACCGTAGGCCCGACTTCTATCCCTCGGGTCACGCCCCGGGAAGAAATGAGGAACAAAGAGAAGAAAAGGAATGCCAGCAACAGCAAAATAGAACATTTCCTCAGCCGCGCTTTCATAGTCCCGCCCCCTTAGATCTGACTACCCAGTCAATGGACCAAAGTTTATGCGCTACACCTCCGGCACCAACCGATCTTATAGCAAAATCCTTACCGCCTATGCTGGCGTGGGGGTAGGGTCCGCTGGCGTAGGGGTATCCCCTCCCGGCGTGCCACTACCACCATCAGCACCGTTCCCTGAAGCACGAGGGTTGAAGTAGAAATGCCACTCCTCCGAGGTCGTCAGAATCCTCCCGCCCTCAATCACCGATACCGTCCAGTGCCATTTGCCGTACTGGTCTGCTGGAAGATCAACTTTCCAGTATGTGTCCTTCAGGCCACCGCTCTGTACCCCATAGTCAGTCCCATCATGGCGGGCCGAGAGTTGATACACCTGGCCAACGCCCAGAGAACCTTGCCACTCGAAGACAATCGGGCTCCTATATTCGCGCCCCGGAGCCGGAGCCAGCAGGGTGAGGCTGGGGAGCGTGGGGAGAGCCGGCGGTGGTAGTGAGATGGTCAACGTAGGCGTTGACGATGGCAAAGGTGCAGTCGGCGTTGGAGAAGGAGAAGGTGACCGAGAAGGGGAAGGCGTTGGAGAGGTCGGCGTTTCGCTGGGCGCAATGGTGGGCGCATGGGTGGGAGAAGCCGGCATGACTGTAGGAGTGACTACAGGTGGCACCGTCAGAGACGGAGGGGAAAGCGTGGCTGTTGCCCGGCCAAACACGAAGGCCCACTGCCGTGGCTGCACGGCGCCTACCACCCCCAGAACTACAAGTATGAATATGAACGCGATCCCCCCTCCAACCGTTTCCCACTTGTGATACCTGACCCACGCCCTCGCTCTCGCCCTAAGGTTTCGCCACCGCATTTCACCGCTGAGGTCCCTTGGCCCGTGTTCAACGTGCCCGCCTTCCCGCAAGAGCTCATAGTAGAGCTGAACCAGAGTCCTGTACACGCTGCTGTGTGCGCCATAGGCAGGAGAGATCCTCTCCAATTGACAGAGAGCAGCGCGGCTGTTGTGCTCGCCAAGCAATTCCTCCGCCCAACGATGCCGGGCCTCGTCCAGTTCTTGCTGAGTGCGCCCCTCCCTGTGATGCGGGTCAATCCCAGTGACCTTCTCGAGCCATTCTACCTTCTGCTCCAGGCTAGTACCTTCGCGCGTCCCATTTTCAAAGGCCACCGATGCATGCAAACCAGCGACGTTCTGGCGGTAGGCAGGGGAGATTCTCTCTAATTGGCAGAGAGCGGCGCGACTGTTGTGCTCGCCAAGCAATTCCTCCGCCCAACGATGCCGGGCCTCATCCAGCTCTTGCTGAGTGCGCCCCTCCCTGTGGTGCGGGTCAATCACAGTGACCTTCTCGAGCCATTCTACCTTCTGCTCCTGGCTGACACCTTCGCGTGTCCCGTATTCAAAAGCCACTGATGCATACAGACCAGCGACGTTCTGGTAGTAGCTAGGAGAGAGTCTTTCCAATTGGCAGAGTGCAGCCCGAATGTTCTGCTCGCCAAGCAATTCGTTCGCCCAACCAAACCGAGCCTCATCCAGCTCTTGCTGAGTGCGCCCCTCCCTGTGGTGCGGGTCAATCACAGTGACCTTCTCGAGCCATCCTACCTTCTGCTCCTGGCTGATACCTTCGCGCACCCCATTTTCATAGGCTACCTTGGTGCATAAACCAGCGACGTCCTTGTAGCCAGGGTCGGCTTCATAGAGCTCATGGAGTGGATAATAGGCGCGTTCGAGATCAACCGCCATCAGTGCCTTGCCTTGCGCGAACAGGGCGCGCTTGCGAATGTCACTTACTGATTCGCGACCAGGCACTTGATAGTCGCCATCAAACTTCGGCACTGCACGCAAAATGAGCGTCCAGCTCCCCTGCTCTGCCCATCTGAGAATGTCTTGATAGTCACGTTCACGCTGCTGCTCCAGCCGTGCCTGCTCCAATTTCGCAGTGACGTCTACTGTAAGGTAAGTTGGGGTAAGCCTCTGCAACGCTTCAAAGGCTTCGAGCGCAGCCTGCCATTGTCGGTCGGATAGAGACATCATCCCCTGGGCACACAGAGACCCCGCCCTCAGCCTGCAGGCCAGTTTCCCAAACTCACCAGGCAACTCAGGCATATCACCCCGCTTGCCCAACTCCAGGCCTCGCTCGAACTCGGCGCGAACTTCCTGCCACTCCGAGACCTCCGCCCGCTCTTCACCCTCGGCCATCAGCGACCTCAGGCGTTCCTCGCCCGCGCTCAGGCACTGAGCAATCTTGTTCATGATCTGAGATCTGGCCGCCTGAAGGTCTTTTAGCAGCTCTCGGGCTGACTGGTAACGGCGCTCGCGGTATGGACGCAGAGCCTTTTGCAGCACCGTGACAAACTCGGGCGGCACGCCCTTTTCCTGGAGAAAAGATGAGGGGAATTCATCCAACAGAGGAAGGTGCGGATACTCATCCATCAACAACTCTTTTGGACTCCTGCCAGTCAACATTTCGAACAACACCAGAGCCCAGGAGTACAGGTCTGACCTGGCATCGACAACTATATCTGGTTGCAAATATTGCTGTTCAGGCGATGCATAGTACGGACTCCCCAGGAATTCATCAACCTGGGTAAGATGCGTATCCGGCACACGAGCAATGCTGAAGTCCGCGAGCTTGGCCACAACACTCCCACCGGACGAGAACAAGAAGATATTCGCCGGCTTGAGATCACGGTGTATGACACCTTTTCTGTGAGCCGCGTCGAGCGCCTCACAGACGGGAACCATGATTTCGAGGGCTTCCAGTGGCCCCAGTTTGCGATCGGGCCTGCTGGCCAGGTAATCATTCAGGCTGCCTTTGTCGGCAAACTCGGCGACAAAGTAATAGTTGTCACCTACAGTGTTGGCATCGTAGCAGCTGAGCACAGACGGATGTCGGATGCTCCGAAGCACCTCAATTTCCCGCTTAAAGCGCTCGCGCGCGTCGTTATCTGCCATCTTGTCTGGCTTGAGGCGCTTGATGACCACCAAGGCGTTGTGAAGGTGCCTCTCTTGGCCCTGGTAGACTTCACAGCGGTTCGTGGTCGCGAGATGCTCGAGAATCCGGTACTTGTTGTCCAGGATGTGGTCAGGTTTCCAGATTTCCGGCTCCGGTCCCAACGATGGCGCTCGTATCTGGTCTCGAGCGTGCCCCAGCCGGGCCTTCCACTTGTCCTGCAGCTTCCCGTCCTGTGTCTCGCTAATCAATACCTGGTAGATTGCAGCGGCACTGGTCCACTCTTGTTTCTCTTCATGCTCGGCGGCCTCCTTTTCCCGTGCATTCCGCTTGCTTTCTTCCACTCGCTTTAGCGCGTTCTTCCACTTGTTCTGCAGTCCCTCGTCCCGCGCCTCTCCGAGCAACACCTGGTACACTCTGACGGCCCTGTCCCACTGCATTTCCTTTTCAAACCTGGCAGCCTCTTCTTCCAGCGCATCTTGCTTCCGCTGCCTTCTTCTTTCCACCTCCGCAATCTTGTCTTTCGCCTTCACTTGCTCATAGGCCTCCAGAGCCCTATCCAGGTCATCCCCTTCGAGCGCCTGATCGCCACGCCGAATCCAGACAGAAGTCCGTATTTCCTGGGCCGTATGATCGTTAGGGGATATCTGGAGCACTCGCTCACACGAGGCCAGTGCAGTATCGTGATTACCCTTAGTTAACTCCATCTGCGCCTGATCCACCAGGGCACGCACGAGGGAAATACGGGCCTTACTGGGAATCCGTTGATAGGCTTGCTCCAGGTCGGGTATTGCTTCGTCGGGCCGTCCGCCCTCGAGCATCACCCACCCTCGCTTGAGGTGGACATCGGATGGCGGCGTACGCATTCTCACTTTCAGCACCTCAGTGCTCCGCTGGCGGATGAATAGCACCGGCGCCCAGCACGCCAGCGGCCGGTCGCCAAACTGCTGGTGCACCGCTTGGCGCGCCTCAGTTAGCGCAAGCTCTATCGGCAGGCCCTCCTTAGCCAGCCAGAAGTTGTAGAACCCACTGCAGAACGCGGTCGCCACGTGCGCCTGAACTGGACACTGCATGGCCAGGACCGCCGGGAGGCCCCTGGCAATCAACTGCTGGGCCACGCCCTGGAAAGCGTTGTGAGTGCCCTCTCGCGCACTGTCACACGCCTGCAACACAACCATGCGCACTTTGTGATGAGCCAGAATGTTGCCCAAGTCAGCAGCACTTACATCCTCGCGACGCCCAGTCGCCTGATCTGTGAACAGTAGGACGCCCTGGGACTCAACGTCACCGGCGTCGGGCGAGATGCCGTGGCCGATGAAATGCACGATGTCGGGGGGGTATTCTGTTTGCACCACAGCATGATGCAGGGTCCCGTAATCAGCGCCAGGGCCATCTGGCAGACCAAGATATTCTATGATCAGCTTTCTCGACTCGATGAGATTAGCCAATATTTCTTGCAGGTCAGCGCGCATAGCCGCAAAGTCAACTGGCACCTGCAGCTCGGGGCCGGCCATGACTACCAGCATCCGCAGCGGCAGAGTGATATCTCGCTGACTGGGCAAGCCGCCGTGGAGCGGGGAGCGCACCACGGGCGTCGCCGGGTTAAGCGCCACAAAATCGCGAGTCGGATAGATGCGGCTGCAGAGTAGCTCCAGCGGCACCTGGGTCAATGCATCAGCCTGGTAACTGAAACGCAGGCGCAGGCCCGTATCGCGCAATCCGCGCACTTCACCCAGACACGCATGCCAGTTGTCGAGCAGCTCATCTCTGATAATCGCGTCAAACAACCGGTGTCCCAGTTCTGCCAGTTCTGCCTCGCCCTTGTGGCCCTGGAATGCCTCCGTCCAGGCCACACGGTCATTGGGCAGTGTGATAGGTATGGGCCCTGGCAAGTGATGGTCACCCGGCGCAGTCCCCAGGTTAGCATAGAGTTGATCGCCCTGCTTGGTGATGACAACTTCGAAGTCTTCGTAGCGACGAATCATCCGCCCTCCTTGGCAACGGGGAAGTGGATGCCGAGATCCTCCAGTGGGCGCTCAAGCAGTGTATGGGCCAGATCGTCGAGATGTCGCTGGACACGCTGTGAAGCCAGCCCGCCAAGTTGGGGTTCCGGCGCCAGGCCAACGATGGCTTGTCGGGTACGCCGGGCCAGCCCCTCCAGGCCACCGCCGTTGCCGCCTCCTACCATGTGCTCGAAAGCCAGTTGCGATGCGCTGACCACGTGGCGAATCGGAAGCCCAGCAGGCAGGCCACCAGCCACCAGTTTGGCCGTGGCATCCTGGATGCCTTCCTGATGCTCGGGTTTGAAGGGGATCAGGTCACTCAGGCTATGCTCTCGACCACTCTGGTCACGCAGAGCAGTCAGGGGAGCCTCAAGGATAGTTGAGATGACAGGTTCGATATCGGCCAGATAGGGACTGAAATTAGGGCCAGGCTCACCATAAATCGCCTGCCACCCTCTCTCAAGATCCGCGGCGTATTGCGCCAGGCCCAGGCGGCGCGCCAACGCCGTGTTGATGAACACCCGCAAGTAGGGCGGTGGGTGCTCATCATCAAGATTGATTTGACGAACGTAATGCCGGGGCAACATCAATAGCCCAGCCAACGCCCCTACGAAGGCCGGACCGACCAACAAGACGCCCACCAGGTCGGCCAGGATCTCGCTCGTCCACTTCTGCCACTGGACAAAACGCGCGGCCGGTATCTTGGCCCGGTTCATCTGATCGGTAATGGCAGGTTGCAGTGCCTGGGTTAATTTGCCCAGATCCTCGTCAACGTCGTGGCCAACCTCATGAGCAATGGTCAGCAGCTCCCATGGATTGGCCAGGTGGTCCCAGGGCAGATCAATGACAGGAACCGGCAAGCAGTTGTTCTGCAGCGCTGGCGGGCGCCACCCACGGGGCCAGGTGGCGGGTGAGAACTGCGTCACGAGGCCGATGAGTGGATACCCGCGGAAACCCTGGACAGGGATGATTTGCAGGGCATCAGCCCGATCTGTGATCGTCCTATAGCAATCGTAAGAGACAAGGTCTGCCATCAACAGCGATTGCTGGAATAGCGGCACGAACCGCAACTCTAACCGGTCGCGGAAAAATTCCCAGACAGCGTGGAACTTGATCAAGTTCGCGGTGAGACCGAGGGTATTGTCAAGGAAAACATCAGCGTTGCCGGCAGGATCAAGAGCACTGACACTGCGCTCGTTCGATTGGCACAGCCTGCGCATAAAGTAATCCAGCGCCTCGATCTGAGAAAAGTTCCTCGCCAGCGTACTGCCTTTAGCGGTCCATGCGACCCAGGCATCGAGCTCGGCAGAGATCAAGGCAGCCTGGCGTAAGAGAATCTGGTGCTTGGCGCGCAACTCGGGAACAGCCATCTCCAACTCTCCTCCTGATATCCTGAGAATCTTGACCCTGGTTAGCCCCCCAGCAATATTCTACACGTTTTCCGTGCAAAGTCAACAGCCGAACCTTAGCGGGTACCTGCAATTCATATAATGCCAGCGAGAGTTCCCGGCCGGCCTGAAGATTAGGTGGACACACTGGCACACAATCTTACCAGAAATCTTATTGCCTGTCTGTAGGGAGACTCTGACTCTTGGGTAAGGAAAGCTAGACAGATGGTTTGTGCATCGCCCCGCGACTTTCTACACGGCACCTCAACTCTGCGCCTAGGCACTGTGGTCGAAACTTGCGCGACGTGGCCTCAAGGGGGCCGGTAGGAGCGGCGCCAACAGCGCCCGCTCCTGCGGGGTGAGAGCACGCAGAAGGACCAGCGCGGCCAGGTAGACGGCCCCGCTGGCAATGACCGCCAGCGGGCGGCTGTAGGCGGCCACGGCCCAGGCCGTGGCCCCCATCGCCAGCCCGGCCAGGGCGGGCCGGCCCAGGGCCTGCACCCACCCCAGCGGGCCAAGGTGGCGGCGCAGGTCGGCGTAGAACAGGAGCGCCAGCAGCAATTCCCCACCTACCAGGATCCAGGCGGAGGCAACGTAACCGAACGCGCGGGCAAACAGCACGTTGGCGACGACGGTGAAGACGACGCGCACGCCGGAGGCCAGCAGCACGTAGCGCTGGCGGTTGAGGGCGATCAGTACATAGTTCGTCAGGCTGTTGATCCAGCCGAAGATGATGGACCAGATCAGGAGTTGCAGCACGACCGCGCCGTGGGGCAGGAACTGCGCCCCACTGAGCAGGCCGACCAAGGTCGTGGCCAGCAGTGTGACGACGACCGCCACCGGCAGCGTGATCATCGTCAGCAACTTGACCGACAGGCGGTACGAGCGCTGGAGCCCGGCCCGGTCCTGGGCCGCCTGGCGCGACACGACCGGGAAGACGGCGATGGTGAAGAAGGATGGGATGATGACCAGCGCGTCCACCCACTTGCGCCCGGCATCGTACCAGCCCAGGGCAGCATCCCCCTGAAAGTTCTGCAAGAGCAGGGCGTTGAGGCCGGGAAAGAGCGCCTGCAGCAGGAACGAGGCCATCAACGGCCAACTTGCGGCCAGCATGGCGCGCTGCAGGGGCCACACCAGGCGCGCCCGCTCCCGCGGTAGCCCGGCCCAGACCAGGCGCTGCGCCAGGACCGCCAGCACCCCCAGCGTCACCGCGTTGGTCAGGATCGAGGTCCCCGCCACGCCCACGATGCCCAACCCGCCCACCAGGGCGAGCGTCTGCAACGTTACCTTGATGACGGTGGTCACGGTCTGGATGGCGGCGGGGTATTCGTGCTTCTCGCAGGCGCGGAAGAGCGCCGCCAGGCCGTTGGCCAGGCTGCCCGGCAGCAGGCCCAGGTAGAGCAGCACGACCGCCCACCTCGTCTCAGCCGGTAGCGCCCCCCCCAGCGCCTGCCACCCGGCCAGAAAGCCTCCCAGCACCGGCGCGACCCCCAGGAAGAGCAGCAGGCGGAGCACCGTCGTGTTGATGAAGACGCGTCGCGCACTGGCCCGCTCGCGAGACACCTCGCGCATCAGGTACATATCCAGCCCAAAGTTAGCGACGATGTCGAACCACAGGTAGGCGTTGATGGCCCAGGCGTAGCGGCCATTCCCCACCGGCCCCAGCATGCGGGCCATCAGCGCCGCCAAAGCCATCTCGATCGCCCGGTTGAACAGGTTGAGAATGATGGGGGCGATCGAGTTCTTGGCCACCCGGCGGACGGTGCTGGCCTCGTCCTCCTCGCGGTAGAAGAAGCGCCACAGGTAGAGCCCGGCCAGGAAGAGCACCACCATGCCGGCGATGAAGGTGACGAAAGCCCCCACCTTGACGCTGTCGGGGCTGTACTTGAAGCGCACTGTCCACGCGCCCGGTTGCTCCAATTGCACACCCCGGAAGTTGCCGTTGACCCGGTAGATGGCAACCTGCGCCTCCGCATCCTCCCCAGCCCCCTGCGGCCGCACGAACGCCTTCCAGCCGGGGAAATAGGAGTCGGCCAGGACGAGCCAACCCGCTTCGCCGGCCTGCACGTCCACTACGACTTCGTTGACCGTGTAGCGCGTGACGGTTTGGGGAGTAGCGGTCGCCGGCTGCGGAGCGTAAGAGTCCAGAGGGTACGCGCCGGCATCGAGAATCACATAGTTACGCGGGTCATAGTGTTGTACCACTTCCGCCAGACGGTCTGTTTCCAGTGCCGCCAGCCACGGCATGGTATAGGCGCGCGGCATGACCGCCAGGTTCTCGTAGACCAACACTGCGTCATCCCGGTAGACCAACTGGTACTTGGGGTTGGGAATCTCTACCTCGGTGATGACGTACTTGACGTTCAGCAGGTCGGTGAGCGGGCTATCCAGGCTCGACCATTGCCTGAACGAGGCGATGCGGTTGTACTGG
>Ga0315277_10010440_pt1 | contig 11757 bp, 14 predicted proteins | sample YL17G05_15_MG_FD_203695 | JGI IMG/M metagenome (GOLD analysis project Ga0315277, IMG submission 203695) | Sediment microbial communities from Yellowstone Lake, YNP, Wyoming, USA - YL17G05_15 | ecosystem: Environmental > Aquatic > Freshwater > Lake > Sediment | place: USA: Wyoming | collected...
TTGCTGGCGTAATGGTTTATTTTAGCTACCACAACGATATTCGGAAAGCTTACGAGCGAATTGGGACAGGAAGCAAAATGATCAATTCTGATTATGGACCAATACAATACACCGAATTTGGCGAGGGAGCCTCCATGCTGATCATCCATAGAGCCGGCGGTGGGTACGAGCAGGGGGAATACTTTGCGAAACTCATTGGCAGGAATTTTCACTGGATTGCTCCATCTCGTTTGGCTTCCTGGGTTCGCCCGTACCCGAAGGCGCAAATTCATCGCTTCAAGTTGATGCATATGCCTGCCTGCTGGATTCCCTGGGTATCGATTGGGTAGGAGTGGCAGGCATTTCGATGGGTGGCCCTTCGTCCCTGTTATTTGCCCTGCACTATCCCGATAAAACCAGATCCTTGACCATGATCAGCACTGCCAGCCACGCTATACCACCCCGCCCTGCCATCCTGGTGACCGTTTCCAACGTATTTCTGCATGATTTTGTCTTCTGGTTGATGGTCCATTTGAGTCCAGGAGGGCTTTTGGCCGCACTAGGAATTCCCATGGCGGTCCAGAGGCAGCTTTCCCCGGAGGAAGTAGAGCAACTCAATGCTATTTTAGAATCGATCGTGCCGATGGGAGCCCGGCGGAATGGACAACTTCTCGAGAAGTACATGTCAGAATAAGACACGGATCAGATCCGGAATATTTGGGCACCAAGCCTGGTTTTGCACACACGTGATGGCACGCTACTTTCTTTCGAACATGGAGAGTTTAGCGCCAGGAATATCCCTGGGGCACAGCTCATACTCATGGAAAAAGGTGGTCATTTAGCCTTGATGATGAACATGAGCGCCGAAGCGAGAGAGAAGCTATTGGCATTTTTGGAATACTATAACAATCAATAAGAGAAGGAGGTATTTTTTGTGGATCGTAATACTCCTTCTGTTGCTCCTTGGTGCGCAACTTAACGTCACACCAATTGTCCCTCTCAAGCCCGGAGGTACCCCACCACCCTGGTGAGTGGGCGGCAGGCTGATCCTAATACATTCTGTTACCACAAGGTTATTAATTTTTCACTCGTCCTATAGTCAGAGTTGCAGGTTGGCTTTCCTTGCTTCATACTGCGGGTACAATTCGAATACAGGACCTTCGGGTTATTAATCGCCTTAGGATTTAAAACCTTCTATTTATATTTGACCTTTATTGCTTGACCAAGAAGTTCGAGTTTTGTTGCTAATATTATTAATTAGGGTCCAGACAATCGGGACGTTTGTCCCTCCCGTAACGGGACATCTGCCCATCGCTTTTGAAGCTGTAATCTTGTATGAATGATAACCATAGCTTGAGCAACGAAACACGGTCTCTATCGGGTCTAGGCACTTTAACCATGTTCTGCGTGTCATAATCAAACGCTGCACACACGTTGTCCGGGGATGCTCCTGCTGGAGAATGTTTCCCGGCCAATTTATTTTAACCACTCATCTATGGACGTTGCCATGATCAACGATGTCGATCTCGATGGGATAGTCGTCAAGGTATGAAAAATTGATTCGAGCTTATGATTTAAAGAACAAGGACAAGGCGGCGATATGTGCGCCAAGTACATATTGGGGTAAAATCCGCCCCGATTACGAGCCGCTGTTTTCGATCCTGGATGGCTTGCGCCGGGACAGCGAAAGGCGTTATTGGATAGAGCGCAAAGTAACGGAAAGGATCATTAGTGACATACAAGTAGATTCCGAACAGATAAGCACCGGTGTCGAAATCCTGCTTCCAATGTCCCACAATACCTTGAAAAGTGCTGAGGAGTATATACAATGATAGATAAGCTATTAAGAATTAAGATCGCTCATCGCAAACTGTTAATCTCAGCCGCAGAGCGCTTGCACTTTGATAGTTCTATCACCAGAGTTATTAAGTCCGGCAGTAAGTGCAGCATATGCTGCCTTGGGGGATCTTATAAGCTGCTGAGAGGATACCTTTGCACTCCACGGTGGTCTAAATTTGTTCGATAATCACAATCAGAGTGAACCGGATTGACCTACGTTACATAATAAATATGCTTTGAGGATTACCTCCTGGTGCTTCTGTACTCGGATGAATCGTAAAGGAAGTGGAGTGTCCAACTTGTCAACTTGAAAGTCCATGTATCTGAGAATCAACAATCTTTACCAAAGCATCACGCAATCTGGAAATCTCTTCCAGGGTATTGTAGTGAACTGCGCCGACACGCACCATCCCACCACTCTCTTCAAGGCCCAATCGCTCCGTCACAGCCGGGGCATAGTAATTACCATCCCACACGTAGATACCGGCATCTCCCAGCTTCTCCGCCGCCTGGCGAGGGTGCTGATTCTGCAAGGTAAATGAGAAGGTAGGGACGCGCTCTTCCAGCTGACGCACATCTCGCAATCCGTAAAGGGTCAACCCAGGGGTTTCCTCTAATGTCTCCAGCAAGGCCCGGCTCAGTTCATACTCATAGGCGCGGATGGCTGCCATGGCTTGCTTGAGATGCAGCCGGCGGCCTTGGTAGTGATCCGCATATTTACCCTCATAAATCCCCCCGAAGGTTCTTCCCACCCAGTCCAGGTATTCGATGGCTCCCAGCATCCCGGCGATCCCTTCATGGTTTTGCGTCCCCGTTTCGAATTTGCCTGGGGAATCTTTCGGGGCTGGGCGAACCCTATAAGCGGTCAACTTCTCAAGGTGTTCATACTTTCCATACAATACCCCGGAGTGCGGACCGAAAAATTTATAGCTGGAGGCGGTAAGGAAATCGCAATCCAGCGCCTGAACGTCAATCGGTTCATGCGGAGCGTACTGCACGGCATCGATGTACACCCAAGCGCCAGCTTCATGCGCCAGGCGGATCAGCGTGTTGACCGGGTTGATCGTCCCCAGAGCATTGGATGCGTAACCAAAGGCCACCAATCGAGGCTGGCCTTCCAGGGCTTTCCGGAAGGACTCCAGGTCCAAGGTGCCGTCTTCTGGGTTGAAATCCACCCACCGGACAGTGCAGCCCCGGTCTTCGGCTGCCATCACCCAGGGAGTGATATTGGCGTCGTGGTCCAGACGGGTAACGACGATCTCATCCCTTGACTGCCATTCTCGTGAAATGGCGCGGCTTATGGCGAATGTCAGGCTGGTCATGTTGTTGCCCAAGACTATCTCCTCCGGCCTGGAAGCGTTGAGGAAATCCGCCAATGCCGCGTGGGCTTCATCCAGAACTGAATCCGAAAAGTGGCTAGTCTCGAATGCACCTCCGTGGTTGGCGTTGTGCTCGACCAGATAGGTATTCATGCGGTCAAGTACAGGTTGGGCAACCTGAGTGCCTCCAGGGTTGTCGAAGAAGATCGCCGGATGCCTCAGGGCGGGGAATTTCGAGCGGATCATAGGAAGATCGAGGGGCATAGTTACTCCTTGAATTCAGTGTAAATATCTATGGCGAGCAGATTTAGCTCATATTATACCTGTCGGCATTGTGCTTATCACTCATCCAGGTGGTGACTAGATCAGCAGCCTGGCTGCAAAAGCCAGTTTATCCTTTTGTTCATTGAGTCTCATAGAACAAATTTTTCGGTCCCCACGTGGGTATGCTCTACGGGCGCTACAACCTGCTCGATCGGCTCACGGCGTATAAGGTCCGCCCGGCTCCCCAGGAACCGCCCGGCAAGTTCGAGACCGGCACGGGCAACTTCGAGGGCATGTGCGGGGTGCTGGGGGCGCTGGAGTATATCGAGTGGGTAGGCGAGACCTTCGGTGCCGAGCATGCTGAGCGCTATACAGGGGATTATACCGGGCGCCGTCTGCGCTTCAAACAAGGCATGTCCGCCATTCGCAGCTACGAGTTTGAGCTAAGCCACGCACTGCTGGATATCCTGGCAGAAACGCCGGGCGTGACCGTTTACGGTATTACCGATACACGACGGTTGGAGGAACGCGTGCCCACCTGTGCGTTCACATTATCAGGCAAATCTCCCCACCAGGTGGCTGAGGAGCTGTATGAGGCGAATATTTATGTGTGGGACGGAAACTACTATGCCCTGGCAGTCACCGAAAGGCTGGGGTTGGAGGAAAGCGGCGGCATGGTGCGCGTGGGCCCGGTGCATTACAACACGCTGGAGGAGATCAAGAAGTTTGGGGAGGTGTTGAGGGGGGTCGCCATAAAGGAAAACTAACGCTGTGCATGCTGATGGATTTTGGGGGATTTGGTACACCAACGCACACCTTCCTGCGTGTCATCCAACATTGAAATCGTGTTAAACAAAACAAACCTCACAGATTTTCTATACCTGGGAGGTCTGTTCTTATAAGCAAAGGTGGGTTTTGTGCAACCTATTTTGGTTGTGCGTGACCTGTAATCAGAAAGGGACTACAGACCTGGCGTTTTGACACCTAGCTGCGCAAGCGCCGCTGGAATGCCCCCGTCGGCAGGCGACTCGACGTGCAAATGAGAGACTTTATCGCCTTGCACTGTGACAACATATCCATCCTTCACCCATACCTTTTTCCCAGTCGGTGGGATAGTCTTCATCCCCGGTATTGGCAGGCTCAACGGACCGGTCTGTTTGCCGCCCCACAGTGCTTTCACTGTAACCTGATTGCCGTTAACCGAGACCTGTTGAATATCAAATTTGATATCGGGCATCGCAGTCTTTAGCCCACTTACTATCTTGAGGGCTTCCAGGGCAGGGATGGCCTGTGGCAATACACCACCGTCAGCAATTGCATCCTCGGTAATGCTTTTTTTAGTTTTTTCTATATCAGTCATATTCGTTATAAAATTACGAGCTATTTGTTCAACGTTCATTGGAGACTCCTTCTTCCGACTTGATTATCGGACAATCAAGATATTATATCTCTTATTTGGATTTCTGCCAATGGTGATACATACCACTATCATGCGGACAAAAGATCGAACGAATGGTCCATGAATAGCAAAGAACCTCAAATTGAGAACCTGTTTCCGAAAAAGCAGACAGTAATCAGGAATGCCTCGCTACAAAGACCCTAAGACAGGCTATGTATGCAGGCTGGGCTTGGTCCGATCTAATATCAGGTCGCGACTCGCCCCGGCGGAGAAGTCTACTTGACAAACCATCCCCGTGGGGTAAAGTACAAATAGCTTAAGGTCGTAACTTTTCTGAATATTTATTAGTTGGGCAACTAAAAAAGGAGAACTATAAAATGGAGTACCCATGACCAAAGTTAAAAACGATTATTCGATCAGTAATTTAGCTAAAAAAGCTAGTTTACCCTTTTGTTCATTGAGTCTCAAAGAACAATCAGTGTGGGCCGCACGTGAAAGCAGTTCGAGGTTTTTAACAGGTCAAAGGTGCCAGGCTTTACATTTACTTCTACAAAGGTGACTAACTTTTCTGGAATGAGTCCGTTGCTCTTCCAAATATCCTTTTCCACCTCAATTAGCTCTTTGGGTGCACCAGACTGAAGCAGATTGGCTCAATAGCCCTCCAGGATGCTGGCCATCGAGCATCTGGCGCAAGATTGGCTCCCAGTTCTCCGTCAAGTGGATAGATCGGATCAGCTCCACCACCTGAGTGTCGATCAACTCAACGCGGACACTTTACCCGATATAAGGACAATATCGTGACAACAGATATGGCTCACACTTTTCAGCTGTAGCGGTAGGCTCAGGAATCAAAGAACTGAGAACGCCCTATCGAGAGCTTCGAGCAAATGGCATTTGAGAACGGTTTATGGGCAGCGTAAAAAGAGGATGCCTGGACCACACTCTCATCCTTCAGGGTAAGTATTAACAGCGGGTGGTCAAGGAATATACTGCTTACTTCAACCAGGAACGTCCGCATCAGGGAATTGGTCAACGCATCCCCGACTTCTATGATCAGCCTAAGTCAAACCTAACAGGCAGAATCACATCAAAGGTTATCCTTGGGGGTTTATATTACTGTTATTCCCGTACTACCTATCTGTAATAACCCGTCTTCAATATTCTTCTTACGCTTCGGGATTAGCTGTCCAGAACGGATTGGCAGCTAATTAGACTGTTGGATTTACCAAGCCCTGAAATAACAAACAGCAAGTGAATAGTTTAATACTCCCATATTAGTTATTCAATGGCAACCCTATTGGTAGAAAGTCTCAGAGGGGTAATGAGTTTCGCTTAAAGATGTCTATGAAACCAATTGGATGAGGTAGGTAGCCAAGACAGGTTCCCCAGGCTTAGGTGGGTTGAACAGATTCCAGGTGGCTGTGATTTGTTGGGCCAGTGTTTCGGTGAGGTCCGTTTGGTCGCCTGTTCTTCTGTCCAGCCAACCAGTATCAGACGTCTGGTTTAGGGTGATTTTCCCACCCTCCCTTTTGGGAGCCTGGGGATGAACTCGGCAAAATACCGTCGCTAGTTTATTACAAAGATCTAGAATTAGCTTGGAGAGCATCATTATAAGCGATATCTTTACTTTCTCAATACCGTAATCCCGATCGCGACGACCGCTGCTATGACGGCTGTGATAACAAACAGATACACCCACCGCTTTGAGAGGATTTGGTGAAAGCCCTGATAGGCGGTTGTCGCCAGTCCGGTCAGAATTACCAGAGCCATCAGGTCCCAATTGCTCTCATCGTAGAAGAACGCGCGGAAGGCGACGATGAACAGTAGTCCATAAGAAAGGACCATGTATCCCAAGCGATAGCTGGCGTTTTCGAGCGCGACGGTTCGCTCATCATGCAGGATGGGTAGGTCTTTCATGAGTTTAGTGATCTCCTTTCAGGAAGAATAACTCATCAATTGGTTTTTCGAGCTTATTGGATAACAGAAAAGCCAGGAGAGCTGAAGGGCAGTATTGCCCGGTTTCAATCGAGCTGATGGTTTGGCGGGTTACTCCCACAAGTTTGGCCAGTTCCTCCTGGGAGATATTCTTCTCAGCGCGTGCCACTTTCAGCCGGTTTCCAAGTCTTATGTCGCTCACGGTTCACATCCTTGTTTTGATCTTACTACTAATCCAAAAGAATGTCAAGAGAACTAGGCAATATGTCTGTTATGTTTGTCGAATTGAAAAGTAAACTTGGTAACTCTCTAGTCTGAAATGGAGGCGGAGGCGATGCCGTCAAACCCAGGCGCGTGCATTCCGTGTTGAGTTCTCATTCTCTCGTAGCCGAACTCAAGCAGGTGCGGCAGACTGGCTATAAAATGGAGGTCCATTCGACTCACCCGTTGTGACCTGTACTGCCTACCTATCTCATCCACCAGCCATTATTATGTGACTAAAGTGGGTCTCGCCTTACTTTAGTAATTTTCTGTCCATGGCCATGTCTGTAAACAATTCGTATTGGAAAAATGAGCCGACCGCAAACGGTTATTGACGACCCAGATTGTAACCAGACGAGTTAAATTGGATTTCAATTCTCGCTTGGCAGCTTGTCCAGGGTTTTTTGAAGAATACTGCCGCGAATTTGTTTAGGTAAGTTACGCGAGAATAACTGGGATGCAGACTTGTCCTGGTTCCTTTCCTCATCCGTCCGGTTATTCTCCAATTTCAAAGACAATATCTTCAAATGGCCCATTTGCTCCGCTCGAGTTATAACGAGAATAGCTGGGCAGGAGGTTAGGTTGGAGAGGTGAAAGATCTTCTTCTGGCTGAGACAGGTGTTTTTTGAACCATCTGGCGGATCAGCTGGATGGTTTTAATATGGATGGCGCGAACTATCCAGTCGATGGGCAAAATCAGGAATGGATGAGATCAGTATCTAGGACAGGCATTGCAAAGCCATCTCGTCTTTTCATTTTGTCTCCTTGGCTGCAAACAGCCTGCTTCAGGGGTGATCGGCTGGGGGCTTCCAGGATTGGCGGGGCCGTTTAGGTAGCCTGGCTGATACCGGCTCAGGTGGGGTGATGTGGTCGGCAGGGCAGCTGGTTGGAAATGGCCATCTGAAGCGGAGCAGGGTTAGCTGGCTGGAAGGTGGCCAGGGTTTCCCCTGATAGAAAATGGCCAGGCTTCCATCCAGGTAGTGGCGCAACTCGACCCTGGCTTTGGTGTAGCTTTGCCGCTGGGGTCCAGGAGGGATTTGCAGGCGGTGTGTGTTGAAGGGGACCTGTTGTCATTGGTCACTGTGCGAGTGTACTTGAAGCAGAATAAATCGGCTGGACAGTGATCTTCCGGCCAGGGGAGATAGGCCAAACCGGGTTCAGCCGCTTCGACCTGGAAGCGGGCGTTGAACTTGGGTAGATATGACGCCAGGACCCGGTTAGCCGTATCCAGATCGCAAGCGCCTGCTTTGCGCAGTTCCTTGACCAGACGGTCTTGCAGGGTGCCTCACAGCGGTTCGATGCGTCCGTTGGTCTGTGGACTACGGGCAGCGATAAACTGGATCCCCAATTCGTCCACTAGGCGACCAAATTGGGTGCGTGGCAGTTCGCCGGACAGCTCCTGCTCCACTGTCGGCTGGCTGGGGCTCTGAAAGATGGTGTACTGGTCGGCATACACAGGCTGCGGGATGCCTTTGTGCCAGCAAACCTGCTCTAGCACCAGAAAATAGACGGCTGCATATTCTTCTTCCCGAAAGCATGCCCCAGGGATCTCGTTGTTGGCGTCATCAATCATACCCACCAGGGTCAGCCACCTTCCAGCCAATCGTGGCGGCTGCCATCCGTTTGCAACAGCATCACCGCCTGGGGATAACGCTCCCGGCGGCTGCGATACTGGGGCGCTCGCCGCTTTCTTGGGCTGCCTTGCCCGGTTGACCGTCGGATGCGCTGCAGGGTGGAACGCGAGACTACGATCAGCTCAGGCCGTTCAGTTAGTTCTTCAGTGAAGTGACAGCCGTTGTTGTCCCAGCAGGTCTCCTTGGCTAACCGGAGGATCTCCTGCTGCACCTGCTCCGTTGTGCGGTTGGCAGTTTCTCTTCCACGATTCCCGTATGCCAGAGTTGCAATCCCTCGCTGGCGGTAAGCGGCCACCAGGCGGCGGAACTGCCGTTTCGAGATGTCCAGTAGTTCATCTGACCTTTGTGCTCGTACTTTCGCGGCTTCGTAGTCGATGACAATCTTCAATTTGTGCTGTTCTTTCATTGTTAATGTCACCTTGTTTTCCATAGGGTGACATTTTCGCTGAACAACAACACTGTTAGGAAATATACTTGACAGAAGAGCAAAACATGTTACAATCTAATAAATTGAATTATTGAACTATATCAATATATCTTATGAATACTATTCAAATCAACCGCTCTGAACCCATATCGATACACAATCAGTTGATGGAACAGCTGAAGTATCACATTGAGAACGGCGCCTGGGAGCCTGGGAATAAGCTGCCAACGGTCCGCGAAATGGCTCAGGCTTTACATATCAACTACAACACCGTTAGGATGGCTTATCAGGAATTGGAACGGCGGGGTTATCTGGTTACCGAGCAGGGGCGTGGGACTTTCGTCGCCACGGAAACACGCCGCAAGCCCGAAGGCCAACAGGAAACATTGTTGGATTTGATTGACGAAGCGCTCATCAAAGCGAAGTCAATAGGCATATCACCCGACGAATTCGCCTCAACCGCTTACACACGCGCGAGACTGTTCCCCTTGGGAAATCCAGATGTCAGGCTTCTTTTTACTGAATGCAACCTGGCTGATATGGAGCATTATGCTAAGAACATCCAACAAGGCGCCGGTGTTATTCCCGAAACCTTTTTGGTGGAAGATCTACGGAAGAAGGAGCGCAGTTTTTTCAAGCAATACGATTTGATTGCCACGACTCTTTTTCATGTCACCGAAATCCAGGCATTGGTTGGGCCAGAGCAAATTGTACTCGGGTTAATGATCGCTCCTGACTATCTTGAAGTACTGGTTGAGATCGCCAGTCTCTCCAAAGGGGCTCGCGTGGGTTTGATCTGTGCGGAGCAAAAAGGGGCAGAGGCGATGGAGCGTGCTTTGATTGGGGTTGGGGCAACCTCCCCGAAGTTTATCCTTGCAGGGGTTGACCAGCCTGACAAAATCGATCTAGTGTTTCAAGAGGCTGATCTAATTTATGTTTCGCGCCTAGCCCTGCGTCAGCATAGAGGGGACTGGCCTAGCAACAAACCGTTTCGGCCATATGTAGATGATCTGGACGACGGAGCGCTACGCTTGCTGCGGCGCGAAATCACTCGTGTTCATTTTTCCCATAAGGAGAAGAAATAATGACAGGATCGAATAACAACAAGGAGTTACTTTAAATAATTTATAAAAGCCAGGCATTACTGCCTGGCCTAGAGAAAGGTTATGCGAGCGCTTATCGGGTTGTTGCAGCAGCCCGTTAGCTTGGTTAGAACAATCTTAGCCTCTTTATAAAGGCCTTGAAGTATTCCGTGCCGCTACGCATTAACCTAAAAGGTTTATATCAACCCGCAGGTATTTCGTCAAGGGGTTATTTCCAGCGTATTTAAAAGGAGCTATTTAGCCATGAGAAGATCGCAAGGCGAGCTACGAAAATCACTCCCTCCCAGTGCGATTGAGAACGAGCGGGAAGATAAGCACCTGGACCTACTCATCCGTCATACGCTTCGAAATTGGCTAATAAGCCTTGAGACCCCACCAAATATCCGGACGAGCATATTTCAAAGCTCAGAGAAAGACCTCAGCACCTTTAGATACAAGGAGTTAAAAATGTGGCGGAATGATTGGAACCTACTCTATCACATGCAATATGAGCATCACCTTGAATTAATTCGAGAAGCAGATCTAAATCGTCTCATTCAAACAACAAATAAAGTCGTGGTAGAGAGGCCAGCACTTCATAAGCGACTTTTCTTGTGGCTTGGGCGCCAAATGATAGCATTGGGAACAAACTTGCTTAAGCGATTTGGACCAGTTCCCTGTGATCTCACCACTAGCACTACCTTTGACTAAGTAAGCAGTGTCAGAAACGCATGGAACGATGCAAAAGAAAGGTTCGTTTTCTACAGAAAGGCAATCCTTGTGTGGAACTTTGTGAGGGATACTCTAAGCGTCATTGTCGATGCTCTAACACGCAGGCTCGGAAGCGATTAGTAGATGGTTAGGAGCTAAGGAAGAGTGTAATGAAAGGGATGCTGCTATTATCATCGTTATTCTGATGTTTTCTGTATTAAATGCCTGAAGCCTGCTATGAGAGGAGTAGCCGATGAAGTTGATTAGGGTGAAAATCACTACAATTATCAGTACGATGACAATAGCTTTGACTGGTTGTATATTTTTCCCGCAAGCGCAAAGTGTGTCAACGATGAAAGATGAAACGATGTCTGTCGAGACCATGCAGGCAGATGCCATAAAGCCAGTCGACACGGAAGTATCCCTTCCTACACAGCGAGAGATACCACTCCAGCTTCCACCCGGTTTGACTGTGGAAGAATATACGCTGGTTAATCCACCGGTAGAACCACTGAGCTTCCTTCCAGTTCAGGGCTCACAAGAGGGTATTCTCACAAAGCGCTATGACGAGAGACTCAAGACTTTCCCGGATAACTCCTTCTTCGATGGCAAGGATTATGCGATGCGCGCTCAGCTGTGCGCAGATGAGCTGGTAGCCAGGCAACAATACAACGAGACGGGTAGTGATGGTTGGGTCACTGTTATTCGTAATGGAGAAGAAATCTATCGGATTGGTACAGGTCCTGGCGGTCCCATTTCGGTTGCTGCGCTGAGTGGTTTATGGGCTTACGCTGATCATTGGGTGCTGGAAACTGCCAAGATTATACAGCGTCTGGAAGGCAATTTGATGATCAAAGAAGCGATAAGCCAGATCAGCCGGGATGGCGAGCTGCTCAACGACCTTTAC
>Ga0315277_10010441_pt1 | contig 11757 bp, 13 predicted proteins | sample YL17G05_15_MG_FD_203695 | JGI IMG/M metagenome (GOLD analysis project Ga0315277, IMG submission 203695) | Sediment microbial communities from Yellowstone Lake, YNP, Wyoming, USA - YL17G05_15 | ecosystem: Environmental > Aquatic > Freshwater > Lake > Sediment | place: USA: Wyoming | collected...
CGCTCGGCAGGGCTTCGGCTGGAAGGATTACTCCCCCAACCGCCTGCCTTGCTAACTGGCGAACGAACAATTCCAGTATGACCTCCTTTCAGATCATCAGATCAGCCAAACTTCCTGGCGCACCAGAGGACGCGGAGAATTCAATTTCTATTAACCACAACGACACAACGGTCACTACGACCCCTTTCCCTTTTTAATTAAAACCAAACCCCTTTCCCTGTTGTGTCCGTCGTGCCCGTTGTGTTTAAATTCCTTTCCGTGCCAGCGGCTTTAGCCGCGATAATTGGACGCGGAGAATTCAATTTTTCATTATTCGGAAAAGTCAAAAGTCAAGATCTGGCCCTATCGGTCCGGCGGGGTCTGCGACCCTTGGGCTTGACAATTGTATATGAATAATATATACTATTGACGATGCCGGATGATGAGCTGTTTTATGGATGCGTCGGTTTTGAATGGGACAAGCATAATGCAGTTAAAATCTGGAAAAAGCATCGGGTGTCTATTTTTGAGATTGAGGGGATTTTTTTCAATCAGCCACGCCGAGGCGTGGTGGTTGCTGATGATCTCAGGCATTCTGGAAAGGAAAAGCGCTTTTACGCTCTGGGCCGGACCGACTCGGGCAGAAGCCTGTTTGTGGTTTTTACGATTCGGAGAGATAAAATCCGGGTGATTTCCGCCCGGGATATGAGCCGAAAGGAAAGGATGGTGTATGATTCCAATGAAGAAAAAGATTCCTGAATTCAGGGATGAGAATCAGGAGCGGAATTTCTGGGCAAAACGCGATTCCAATGAGTTCGTGGACTGGAAAAAAGCTAAACGGATGACTTTTCCGAACCTGAAGCCCTCGCTCAAGACCATCTCCATCCGTTTGCCGGAGTCTATGTTGGAGGAACTCAAGACCCTCGCGCATAAAAGAGATGTCCCTTATCAATCCCTGATGAAAATCTTCCTCGCCGAGAAAATCCGCGAGCAACGCAAACAATCCTGACCATTCTATTTCCGACAAAATTGATCCGCCCCTGAAAAAATCCAGCAAATCTCAAACTTGTCCCCCATGGCCCTTGCCTTGTGGAGCGAAGGAGGATGTCAATCTCTGACCCCACTCACTCACCCGCGGAGCGAAGGGAGTGATTGGGGTCATGATTGGGGTCAGGTCTTGAGTTAGAAGTTAACGGCTAAAGCAAAGGATAAAGGATGAAGGGTGAAGGCTAAAGGGAATCACGCCTGAAGGCGCCCGCACCATCTGCGGGTTGCGCTGAATCTCAGATTGCAAATTTCAGATCCCAGAAAACGCAGCCGGATACTAATGCCTGGCGCTTGCGAAAAGCGCGGGAATCAGATAGAGTTGAAATAGACCGGTCCAGCGCAACTTTAACTATGATTAAGCGAATCATCAGAATCGTGATTTTAATCCTGGTTCCGTTTCTGGTCGTCATAACCAATTCTCTGCTCCGGATGCCGGAGCTGGAGCCGGGAAGACTGGAGCAAGTTAATGATTTGCTCAAGGATGCGGAGAACCGTTTTTTGGAAAACGGGAGATTTCGGAGGAGGATTTGGCTGGACGGCGAGTCCTGGGATTTTCAATCCCAACTTTTTAATCAGCCTTTGAAAATCGTGGTGCCGTCGTGCTGGAACTCCCTTCCGGGAATGGAAAATTATTATGGCAAAGCCATTTATTCCCTGGATTTTCTGATTCCCAATAACCTCGGCCCCAGAACCTTCCTCTGCTTCCGCGGAATCTCTTACCAGGCAAAGGCTTCTCTCAATTCCGTTGATCTCGGCGAGCACTCCGGGGCCTATACCCCCTTTGAATTTGAAATCACGGATTCGGCGCGCCGGGTTGAGCAGGACTGGAAGGACGCTGAGATAGATAAAAAGGTTTTTGATCTCGGCCCGATCCCGGATCCAAACCGGATCAATCGCCTGAAAATAGAGGTTGATAATCAACTGTCAATGAAAACCATTCCCGGAAAATACCAGGGCTGGAAACATATCGGCGGAATTTACCGGGAGGTTTATCTGGAGGAACGATCCGAAGTTTTTATCAAGAATGTAAAAATCATTGCCGAGCCGGATGCCAGGGGCGGAAAGCTCAAGATCAATCTCGCGCTGGATAATGCCGGCCAAAGCGGAGAATTCCTGGTCCGGGCGGAATTGATCAAAAAAACCGGGACGGATAGCCTGGAAAAAACGATTGTCCTCGCCGGGGAAAAGGAAATCCCGGTGGAGCTTTCTCTGGAAGCGAGCCGGGTCAAGTCCTGGTCTCCGGAAAAGCCGAGGCTTTATCCCCTGCAGTTAAAGTTATTGCAACCGGGCAAAGAAGGTCTCCAGCTTAAAGATCAGCTCAATTATCAGATCGGATTCCGCAAACTGGAGGCGCGCGGGGATCAGCTTTTCCTGAACGGGAAATTGCTCAGGATTCAGGGGATCAGCCGGCAGAATTTTTATCCGGTATTTTACCAGACCATACCTCCGGATTTGATCCAGGCGGATCTGGAAAAGATCAAGGAGATGGGCGCGAACCTGGTCCGGCTCGGCCATTACCCGAATCATCCGTATCTGCTTCTGCTTTGCGATCAGCTCGGGCTTCTGGTCTGGGAGGAAATTCCGGCCTGGGGAAAATTCAGCCCGGATTATTCAGACCCGGAAGTGATCAATCAGGCCCGGGCACAGCTCAAGGAGATGATCCTCCGCGATCGGAATCATCCCAGCCTGGCGATGATCGGTCTGGCCAATGAAATTCCCTCCGGGCAAATCAGCGGCGAAAATTTCATCAAAGAGCTTTCCGGGTTTGCCCGGCCGATAATTTCCGGACAGCTTCTGGTTTCCGCCAGCGACCAATTTGAGAAGGATCTTAGCGCGCCGGATCTGGACCTGATCGGCTTTAATTGCTATTTCGGATGGTATGGCGGGAAAGTGGAGCAGATGGAAGAGCGGATCAAAAAAATCAAGCCGGTGATCAAAAATAAGCCGATCCTGATCTCGGAATACGGCGCCGACGCCCGGGCGAGAAAACACGGCGCGAGCGGAGACATCTACACCGAAGAAAATCAGGCGCTCTTTTTGCAAAAAGCCTTTAAAATTATTGAAGCGGAGCCGGGGATCTCGGGCGGAATCATCTGGCTCTTCGCCGACTATCCGGACCCGCTCCGGGCCTTCAATCCAAAACCATTCACCAACCAGAAAGGACTTTTAACCGAAGACCGAAAAGAGAAGCTCGGCTTCAAGATGGCCAGCTCTCTTTACCAGAATCAAAAGATTCATTTTTCGGCCCGCTCTCGGATTGAAACCCGGATCCGGGACTCCACCCTGGCCGGATTAATCTTGCTCATCATCTTCCTGGGGATCTCCAGCGGAATCCCGGAAAAATGGATTCTGCTGATGCCCGGCTTGACTCATCCGCTAAAATTGCTCCGCCGCGCCGTTCTTTTGATCGGATGGCAGGCGCTGATTTATGAGCTGATCTGGGAAAGCTATCTCAATCATCAACCCTTGGCGCTCCCGATCACCTTTTCCTATCCCGCAATGAAATTGCTCCAGGTCATTCTCAACTCAAAGCTCCGGCCGATTTTTATCTTCCTGTTCCTGTTCTGGCTCTGGTGGCTCTTCAGCGAGTTCCTCTCCCTGCTGGTGGAAAAAAGGAAAGATCAGGTCAGCCGGCATCCGTTTGAACTGGCGCTCGGTGTGGGAGACCCGCTGGCAACGGTTCTGCCCTATCCCATGATCGCATTCTTTCCGGCCCTGATCGGCCTCGCCTTGAATATTCCTTCCCTGATGATCTATGGCAAATTCCTCAATCAATTCACCACCATTCCCTGGCTGATCTTCCAGTTCAGCTATCTGCTTCTGATCCTGATCAGCCTGATCAAGCTCCCGCTGGTGATCCGGTCCGGATTTAAAATTGGATTTTTCCGCGCTTCACTTTTTCTTTTGCTCTTCTTCTTCTTCGCAAACAGTTTGCACGCCTTAATCCTCTTCTTCCTTTGCCTCCTCTGAAAAATGCGCGAGCGACTTTAGTCGCGAAAAATTGTGGTTTATAATCAGGCTATGGATGCGAACGCGAAAAAGATCGTCAAGACGCTCCGGGAGCGCCATTTCCAGGCCTATCTGGTGGGCGGATGCGTGCGCGACCTTCTGCTCGGGATTCATCCCCAGGACTGGGACATTGCCACGGATGCCAGACCTGAACAGATCATCAGCCTTTTCAAAAAGACCATTCCGGTGGGCGCCAAATTCGGAGTGGTGATCGTCCGGCTGGGCGGGAAAAATTATGAAGTGGCAACCTTCCGACGAGACCTGGATTATGCGGACGGAAGACATCCGACCCGGGTGGAATTCTCCGGGCCGGAAGAAGACGCGCGCAGACGGGACTTCACGATAAATGGAATGTTCTACGACCCGCTCCGGAAAAAAGTCCTGGACTTTGTGGCCGGAGAAAAGGATTTAAAGGCCGGCATCATCCGCGCCATCGGCGATCCGGAACTGCGCTTTGCCGAGGATAAACTCCGGATGCTCCGCGCCGTCCGCTTTTCCGCACGGTTTAATTTCCCGATTGAAGCAAACACCGCGGCCGCGATCAAGCGGCATTGCCGGGAAATAAACGAAGTCAGCAAGGAGCGGATTTGCGACGAGCTGATTGATATTTTCACCCGGCAAAATCCCGACCTGGGCCTCCGGCTGATGGATCAGATGGGATTGCTGGAAGTGATTCTTCCGGAGGTGAGCGCAATGAAAGGAGTGGCGCAACCGCGGGAGTTTCATCCCGAGGGAGATGTTTTTGAGCATACCTTGCTGATGCTCAAGCAAATGAAAAATCCGAATCTTGAGCTTGCCTTTGGAGTTTTGCTTCACGACCTGGGCAAGCCCAAAACTTTCAGGATCGCCGACCGGATCCGGTTTGACAATCATACCACGGTGGGCGCGGAAATGTCGCAAAAGATTCTCAAGCGCCTGAGATTTTCCAATCAGCAAATCAAGACCATCGTCTCTCTGGTCAAAGAGCATCTCCGCTTCATTGACGCCCGCAAGATGCGGCAGAGCACGCTCAAAAGATTCCTCAGCCTCCCGGATTTTGATTTGCACCTGGAACTCCACCGGCTGGATTGCATCGGCAGTCATAATGACCTGTCCACCTACCGGTTCGTGAAAAAGCATTTGAGCCAATTCCGAAAAGAGCAGGCCAAATTCAAATCCAAACCAAAACGCCTGCTCACCGGAGATGACCTGATCCAACTCGGCCTCACCCCCGGTCCCATCTTCCGCAAAATCCTGACCGCCCTGGAAGACGCTCAATTGGAAGGAAAAATCAAGAGCAAAGAAGAAGCGATCAAGATGGCGAAGAAACAAGCTGTCTTCTTGATATAATGAAAGAATTATGGCGGCTCTTTCAGACATCTTTACTGTCAATCCCATCCACCGATACTCTTTTCAATCAATATAATGATTATGATGGCAAAGTGGATTTAAAGAATGCGGCTAAAATTCGCAATGAAAATTTTCGGAAATATTTAAATCGCTTTTCCAAAAAGCCTTGGGTTTTGATGGTCGGTGAAGCGGCCGGGCCCTGGGGAGCCAGATTCTCCGGTGTGCCTTTTACCGGAGAAAAGCAGTTGGCTACAAAGGGATTTCCCTTTTCCGGTAAACGCTCCAGTCTTGAAAATCCTTCTATTAAAACAAGAAAAAGTCCTCCCTATACTTCAAATACCGCAGAGGCGTTCTGGGAGATAATGAAACCCTATCATCCTGATTTTTTGGTCTGGGATTGCGTGCCTTTTCATCCGCATCAGCCGAATCAAATCCTGAGCATCCGCAATCCAAGCCGGAAAGAAATTCAGCGATTCTCGGAATTGCTTGATCAAATAATCAAAATCCTTGAACCAAAAACCATCATCGCCATTGGCCGGAAAGCCGAGTTTGCGCTAAAATTATTGAATCATCCAGCTTGCTATGTGAGACATCCCTCTTTTGGCGGAGTGAAAGATTTTAGAGCCAGCGTTGAAAAAGAATTTAACCGCGGGGGCCGATAAGCCGGAACAGCGTCTGGATGATCGAGCCGGAGCTTAAGCATCAGCGGTATTTTGCTTTTCAGCTGAATTTGATTTACATTAGTTAACAGGAAGAGGCGGGATCAAGATGGATGAAATTCTGGGAAAAGAGCTTGAGACCTATGAGGCCAGGAAAAGCGAACTGCTAGGCAAGGCCAAAGGCAAGTTTGCGCTGATCAAGGACGACCAAGTGGTCGGGATCTTTGACACGGACTTGGACGCGATCCACCAAGGATATGATCGGTTTGGGAATGTCCCGTTTCTGGTCAAGCAGATTGTGGAATTGGAAGTTCCGATGGAATTCACTTCTAATCTGTTAGGCAAATAATGCCCTCCTTCACACTCCAAATCTCCAATCTGAAAACCGTCGGGCCAGTTGTAGAAATCAAGATTGCGGTAGGGAATTTTCTGGAAGAGATATTAAGCAGAAGCAGGGTAAAAATTCCTGACCCGGTCAACGGATTGGCAATGATTGATACCGGCGCTACGGTAACCGTGGTACGGGAGGACCTGATCAAGAAGCTCGGGCTTAACCCCGTGGGCATGGTCAAAATCAATACCTCTTACTCAACCAATGTTCCCTGCTATGAATATTTGATCCGGGTTCTGTTTCCCAATAATGTGATTATAGAAACCAGAGCCATTGGAGCTCCTCTGCTCGGTCAACATATTCAATTCCTGATCGGACGGGATATTTTGCAAAATAGCGTGTTTATTTATAATGGTCAGATGAACAGTTTTACAATAAATTTTTAAAGGAGGTGTCTTATGATTGGAGGAGGAACAGGAGGATTGGGGCCGGCGTTTCAGCACCGGCAGTATATGTTCCGGAGGAAGGTTTTAAAGCTTCTCGGGGGTGCTTTCCATATCTATGATGAAGCCGGCAATCTGGTTTTTTACGGGGAGCAGAAGGCGTTCAAGCTGAGGGAGGATATGCGGGTTTATGCCGATGAGGGCAAGAAGCAGGAGCTATTGGTGATCAAGACTCCCAAGATCCTGGACATCAGCGCGACTTATAATGTCACGGACGCAACCACGGGCCAGGCTGTGGGCGCGCTTAAGCGCAAGGGATTGAAATCCATTGTCATTGACGAATGGATTTTCCTCTCCACGGACGGCAAGGAGATCGGAATCCTGCGGGAGAGCAATTGGATTATGGCTCTTTTAACCAGATATGTGAATTTGATCCCGCAAAGCTATAGAATCACCGCGGGCAATACCGAGGTTGCGATGATCAAGCAGGCTTTTAATCCGATGGTTCTCAAATACACGATGAGCATCTCCGAAGCCACGCCTTCCCTTGACCCGAGACTCTTGATCGCGGCTGGAGTCCTGCTTTGCATCATTGAGCGGAGACAGGGATAGGCGAGAGGAAAGAGAAAAGAGGAACGAGAAAAGGGTACGGGCAGACCCGGGTGTCTGCCCTTGGGAGAATGGCGCCTTCAGACTTTCACCGTCTTCCATTTTCCGCGCTGGACCGAGATTGAAAGGAATACGGTTCGGAAGAGGAAATCGGGGAACTGGGTGAGCCAGAGCCAGTGAACCGGCGCGTGATAAATTTTCCAGAATAATACCGCGAGTCCGATCCGGAAGACATACATCCCGAGCGATTGGGCGATCATCGGCGAGATGGAATAACCTGCTCCGCGCAGAGCGCCGGCCTGGACAAAGGCCAGTGCCATCAGGGGCTGGCAGATGGCGACCGCGTAGAGATAGAGCCGGGCGAGGTTGACGGTCAATTCCGAGCTTTCCGGGAAAAGCAGAGTGATCAGGGGCCGGGCAAAAGCGAACAGAAGGACGGAAATTATGCTCATCAAAATCACGGCGGCGCGAAGATTGATCTTGACGCTCTGCTCGGCCAGGTCCGGCCTTTTCGCTCCCAGGCACATACCGACCAGGGTGGTTGCCGCGACGTTGTAGCCCATTGCCGGGAGCTGGGAGAAATTGAGAATGCTCAGGCCGATGATATAAGCCGCGGCCGGCTCTGGGCCGTAATGATTGACCATGGACACGAACGCGATCAAGCCGAGCTGAATCAGCTCCCATTCCACCGCGGTTGGTCCGCCGATCTTGACGATCTTTTTCACGATGTCCCAGTCAATCCGGAATCCGGAAAAATTGATCGGGATCACCGCCAGCCGGAAGGTAAATAGCAGGACGAACATTATGGTCGCAATCAGGAACGCGATATTCATCGCCAATCCCGCGCCGATGATCCCCATTTTCGGAATGCCGAATTTGCCAAAAACCAGGACATATTGAATCACGATATTGAAGACCGTGTTGATCACAATAATCATCATCGGGGTGCGGGTATCGCCGGCTCCGCGCAGACCGGCGCCGATGAAAAAACTGGCCGATGCAAAGGGCAGACCGAGGAAGAGCCAGACCATACATTTGGCGGCATCGTCCAGAACTTCAGGCGCGATATTGAGCGCCTGAAAAATCGGCCGGGAAAGAAAAATGCCCAGAACCGCGAGCAAAACCGACACGATGGTTCCGAAATAAGTTCCCTGTCCGAAAATCCGGCTCGCGCTTTTGAAATTTCCCGCGCCAATCTCGCGCGCGATCAGCGCCACCATCCCGACGCTGATGGAAGCCAAACCCATCACGACGGCGAAAAAAATCATCTGGCCGAGCCCGAGCGCGGCCAGGCTGGAGGCGCTGATGGTTCCGATCATCATCCGGCTGATCAGGATCATTGAGGTGCTCACGGCCTGGCCGATAAAAACCGGCCAGGCTAATCTCCAGGACTCGCTCCAGAGAAACCTCTTCTCCCGGCCCTCCGGGATCACGAACATCACTTCATTCTGATTTTGCGCCAACATCCGGTTTCCCTAGGATAACAAAATTTATGGTTTTTGGAATCCGGATCCGGAATGACGCTCGGGAAATTTGACCGCCATTGAATTCTGAATGATGATCATTTTAAGTAAAGTGTCAGAAGGAGGACTGCGATGTATTTTGATTCAGCCGGACTGGGTCATACGGAAGAAACATTGAAGGTGGCGGTGAAGGCGTGTCAGGAGCGGGGGATCAAGCATTTGGTGGTCGCGTCCACCACGGGCGGGACCGCGAAAACGGCGCTGGAGATGATTAAGGGTTGCGGGATCAAGCTGGTGGTGGTGACGCATAATTATGGTTTTGCTGAGGAGGGAAAGTGTGAGTTCAGCGATGAAGTGAGGAAGGAGATTGAGAAGGCTGGTCATAAGGTTCATAGCGGAATGCTTTTGACCAGGAATTTGGGCAAGGCGGTTGCGACAAAAATGGGGTTCAGTGAATCCGAGCTGATCGCAAATACGCTGAGAATTTTCGGACAGGGGATTAAGGTCTGCGTGGAGATGGCTTGTATGGTTGCGGATGCCGGGTTAGTTCCGTTTGAAGACTGCGTATTTGCGGCTGGCACGGGCAAAGGCGCGGACACTGCCGGCATCATCCGGGTGGCGGCCTCGCATAATTTTTTCAATTTGAAAGTGCGGGAAATTCTTTGCAAGCCAAGCAAGTTTTAGAAATGGTTGATAAGTTTATAGGTTGATAGGTCGGCTGAAAAGATCTCTCATCTTCTTTATCAACTTATCAACCGATCAACTTTTTTCACTCTTGCTTTTATTACTTGTTCCCATCTCAATTTGATCGTATCTTTTTTCCAGAAGCTCGCTGGGAATAGTTTCCGGATGCTCGTAGAGGTTTTTGAATTCGGCGAGGAATTCTTTGTAATAATCAACATTAGCAAAGGCGTGGGGCATGCCGAATGCCGCCCAGACTTGATCTCCAAAGGGAATGGTCAGCAGATGGGTCCAGTAATTACTGCCGAAGAAGATAATGGGAAACCCCACTCCGGCCATGGGATTTCTGGAAACGATCAAAGCGAACCAGTTGCGGACATCTCTTCCCTTGAAGATGTGTTTGGCGAGCCAGACGGCCAGGCGGGGAAATCTTTTTACCAGAAATCGCTCAATCGGACGCAAGTTTTGCCAAAGCCATCTTTCGGCGAAATATTTTTCCTTTTCCCGAACGCCAAACATTTCCAGCAGATCCCGGTCCGGACCGGCTTTGCGTACAAATCCAGCCGGGTACCGGGTTGGATAGTCTTTTTTGCTGACGCCGATCACGCGCTGGGGCAAATATTTTTGGCTTAAGCGGGAAGCTATTTTCATCACCAGTTGATGCGCGCTAAGATTGTTTTGTTTGCAAAAACCGATCAGTGGCCGGTTGTCCAACTCAAACAGAATGGTGACGCAATACTGCCGCTCCAAATGCCAATAGTATTGAATCGGGCCGAATTCTTCGCCTTGCCAGGGATGATCCTTGAACACTATTTTATCTCCTGCTTCAAGGCGATTTCTTTTCCGCAGTTGGCGCACTTGGCGGTTTTCAATTCGCAGGTTTCACAAAGCGCGATCTCTCCGAGAATTTCCCGGCAATAAGGACAGCGATCCTCTTTTGGGATTGGCTCCACATCTATCATCTTGCGCTTGCCCTCTCCTGATTTTTCGCGCCAGTCTGCAATCGCCATTTTGAGCGCGTCCAGGGCCTGAAACGGGCAATGCCATTTGCTTTGGGGAAGGACTTTCAAATCCTCAAAAAGATCTTCCATCCGCATCTGTTCCACTTCTTCAATCGGTTTTCCCTCAGCCAATTCCGCCACATAACTCGCAACCGCCTTGGCCGCCCCGCATCCGAGACACTGGAATCGGACTTCTTCCAGGCTATGATCTTTCACCTTGATCTGGAAGCTCAGGATGTCTCCGCATTGCGCGTTGCCCACGATTCCGACCCCATCCGGATTTGGCAATTCTCCCCGGCGTTGGGGATGCAAAAAATGCTCTCTCAATTTTTCCTTATTCGCGGTCATCTTTATTGCCATCCTTATCTTTCAATGCCTTAAGCTCCTGGTCATAATTCCGGATCAATTCTTTTGATTTGATCCCGTGCTCCTGCTCCAGACCCTGCAATCGTTTTTCAAACTGCTCAAACAATTTCAGCCAGGAGGCAAGCACCTCCTGCAACGGGTCAGGCAGGTCCGAATGCTCCAGGTCTTTATCCAGGTCGCCGGTGGTTTGCTTCTTGATCACCTTGCCGGGAATGCCCACCACCGTGGAGTTAGGAGGCACATCTTCCACCACCACCGAGCCAGAGCCGATGCGGGAATGATCCCCGATATGGATGGCGCCGAGGATGCAGGCATTAGATCCCACCACCACGCCTTTGCCTAAAGTCGGATGCCTTTTTTTCTTCTCCAGGTGCACCCCGCCCAGAACCACTCCTTTGTAAATCAGGCAGTCGTCTCCCACTTCCGCGGTCTCGCCGATCACCACTCCCATCCCGTGGTCAATAAAAACCCGATGGCCGATGGTCGCGCCGGGATGAATCTCAATTCCGGTAAGGAAGCGGTTATAGTGGGAAATCAATCGCGCCAGGGTAAAGAATTTCCTCAGATAAAGCCAATGAGCAAGCCGATGGATCAAAAGCGCATGCAAGCCCGGATATGCCAGCAAGACCTCCACCCGGTTTCTTGCCGCCGGGTCTCGGTCAAATACCGTCTGAATATCTTCTCGGATGCGCTTAAACATCAGACATCATCTCCAATAAAAAATTTTCACCGCAAAGGCGGTAGAGTAGGGAGGGGCAGTCGCCCCTCCCCCTCGACAAACCGGACAGGCGGATTTCCCGCATCCGGCTTTCCTGAAGACTCTCGCCTCGAGCTTGCATC
>Ga0315277_10010447_pt1 | contig 11749 bp, 13 predicted proteins | sample YL17G05_15_MG_FD_203695 | JGI IMG/M metagenome (GOLD analysis project Ga0315277, IMG submission 203695) | Sediment microbial communities from Yellowstone Lake, YNP, Wyoming, USA - YL17G05_15 | ecosystem: Environmental > Aquatic > Freshwater > Lake > Sediment | place: USA: Wyoming | collected...
AAGGAAGATGGGGGAGAGACGATGATTAAGAAAAATTGAATAGAATAATTTGTAATGTATGCTCTCCGTACAAGAATTAAGAAGGATATTGTTTGCGAACTTGTCGCCAAAATTCCCCTCTTTTTAGAGGGGATTTCGCAACGAAATAATTAACTTCGTAAAATAATTTTATGGAAAATAATCAACCAAAACAAGTGGAGATTAAAATTGCCGACAATATTCCAGGCGGGGAGTATTCCAATGCCATGCAAGTCATGTTTAACAAAGACGAATTTACCTTGCCGTTTTTTAATCTGGTCGGCAACGCGGGCCGGGTGGTGGCGAAAATTATTTCCAACCCCGGCCATTTTAAAAGAATGATCGCCGTGATGGAAAAAGCGCTGAAAGATTACGAAGCGAAGTTCGGGATAATTAAAGAAGCGGAGGAATTGAATAAAGAAATCGGATTTAAGGCCTAAGAAAAGTTTTAACCCGGCAATAAAATAAAAAAGCGCCTCACCTTGAGGCGCATGTGTTAAGAAGAGATGAAGTCATTTGTTTGATTTTCTTATCAAGATATTCAAGCTTTCCCTTGAGCAACTTACGGACAAGAACAAAAACTAATGATGCCAGGAACATCGCTATCGCCGATATTAGAAATTTGGTTCCCATTGGTTTGTTGCAGAGAAATATTCCGACCGAGATGAGAATCCCAAGCACTAAGGCCGTATAGGCGACAATCAGATGATGGCGGCGCATACGCTCCAGCTTTGTTTTCATGAAGGTTATTTCCATTGATAAATCGACCATTTTCAGCTCCTTTGTTTAAGGTTCAAGTTTTTTAGAAGGTTATCATAAAATATAATAAAAGTCAATAGTGCAATCAAAAAGAAAACCGGCTCGTAAGTGCGAACCGGTTAGTGTGAGAATAGTCGGGAGGCTATTAACAGTCCTGGCAGGCGATAGCGCCGGCAATACAGACAAAGAGTAGAATAACGGCGAAGATTCCGCCGAAAATTAGGCTGTCAGCCGGGATGACTCCGCCGACGATAATATCCGAGAGATGCATTAGGAACCCCCTATATTGATTGTTTATTAACTAGTTTATTAGTGAAGAGAACATGTCATTATAATAGCATAAAAATAGAAAAAAGTCAATGGGTAAAGATTATTATAAAATTTTAGGTGTTGAAAAATCAGCGACCGCCGATGAAATAAAACGGGCGTTTTTGAAATTGGCGCACCAGCATCATCCGGACAAAACGGGCGGCAAGGATGATAAATTCAAAGAGATAAATGAGGCTTATCAGGTTTTGGGCAACGCGGAAAAAAGAAAACAATTTGATCAATTCGGTTCAACCTTCAACAGCGCCGGCGGCAATGGCTTCGGACAAAGCGGTTATGGCGGTTTCGGCGGTTTCCAAAACGGTATGAATATTAATATGGATGACTTGGGCGATTTGGGAGAAATGTTTGGCGGGTTGGGCGATATGTTTGGCTTTGGTTCCGCCCGAGGCGGACAAGGGCGAAGACGCGGACCGCGAAGAGGAGGCGATATCGAGGCGGCGATAACGATTGATTTTATGGAAGCGATTTTTGGTTTGGAAAAAGAAGTGACGCTGAAAAAGAAAATCGTTTGTGATAAATGCGGCGGAACAGGGGCGGAGCCGGGCGCGAAAGTGGAAACCTGCACGACCTGCGCCGGACACGGGCGGGTGCGCCGGGTTCAGCAGACGATTTTGGGAAATATTCAAACCGAAACAACTTGCCCGGCTTGCGCCGGCGAAGGTAAAATATTTTCGCAAAAATGTTCCGCTTGCCATGGCGCCGGCACTGTTTATGATACGGTTAAATTTAAAGTAAAAATTCCGGCCGGTGTGAATAACGGCGGACGCATTCGTTTGTCCGGTTACGGCGAAGCGGGTGAAAAAGGCGCCGGCGCTGGCGATTTATATTTGGAAATTAAAGTCCGGCCAAGCGATAAATTTGAGCGCGACGATTATGATATTTTAACTAAAAAAGAAATTACTTTTTCCCAGGCGGCTTTAGGCGATAAAGTAGAGATTGAAACTGTTCACGGTCTGGTGGAATTGAAAATCCCCGAAGGCACGCAATCAGGCATAGTTTTTAAATTGAAAAATAAAGGCGTGCCTTATGGTGATGGCCATGCCAAAGGCGATCATTTGGTAACAGTGGTGATTAAGACGCCGAAAAATCTTTCAAAAAAACAAAAAGAGGCTTTAAAGGATTTGGGAATATAAAAAGATTGCCTAAAAAATGGGTCCTTTAAGGCCCTTTTTTTAATAATTTTTAATCAGCTTGTAAAGTTGACATCCTTTTTTTAAAAGTTTAAGATGCTATATCGGAAAAATAAATAAAATTCTATGATTGAAATTAAAAATCTCACCAAAAAAATCGGTGAAAATATTATTTTAAACGATCTTAGCTTTTCGGTTAAGACCGGGGAAATTCTCGGGTTTTTGGGTCCCAATGGCGCCGGCAAAACTTCAACAATGAAAATTATCACTTCTTTTTGGATGCCAACTTCCGGCAGCGTGACAATTGACGGCTTGGATGTCGTGGAAGATTCGCTTAAGACTCGGGCGAAAATCGGCTACTTGCCGGAAACCGTTCCTTTATACGAAGACATGAAAGTCAGCGAATACTTAAATTTTGCCGCCAAAATGCGCCAGATCGCCAAAGATAAATTGAAAGAGAGAATTGCCGAAGTGGCGATTGCTTGCGGCATTACTAATGTTTTACAAAAATCAATTGATGAACTGTCCAAGGGCTATCGGCAAAGAGTGGGGCTGGCCCAGGCGATTATGGGCAACCCGGACGTTCTGATTTTGGACGAGCCGACGACCGGCTTGGATCCGAATCAGATTGTGGAAATCCGCGAGCTGATTAAAAAAATCGGTAAAGAAAAAACCGTAATTTTTTCCACTCATATTTTGAGCGAAGTGAGCGCGGTTTGCGATCGCGTCATCATTATTAATAATGGCAAGATTGCGGGTGCTGGCAGTCCGGCGGAATTATTAAAAAATGCTAAGACCAAGGAATTAATTTACGCCAAGGTTCAGGGAGATAAAGAAAAGGTGTTAGCAATATTAAAAAATATCAGCGGAGCGGTCAAAGTTTTAATTAAAGATGAAGAAGAAGAAAATGTTGTCGGCTATGAAATTGAAACCGCTGACGGTTTGGATGTCAGGGCCAGCCTTAACCGGGCGATTATCAACGGCGGTTTTGAAATTTTGGAAGTTTCCAAAAGTAAAGCGTCTCTGGAAGATGTGTTTAGAGAATTAACGAAATAATATATATGTCTAAAAAACAATATCTGCAAATAATTTGGACTTTATTTAAGAAAGAATTGATGTCCTATTTTAATTCTCCGATCGCCTATATTTTTATCGCCGTATTTTTGGTCGTCGGCAATTGGCTTTTTTTCCAGAGTTTTTTTATTTATCAGCAGGCGACAATGCGCGAATATTTTGCCTTTTTGCCCTGGATTTTTCTTTTTCTGTCGCCGGCGGTAACGATGCGGCTTTGGGCGGAAGAAAAGAAAGCCGGCACGATTGAATTTTTATTGACCATGCCGTTAACCGTCACGCAGGCGGTTTTAGCCAAATTTTTTAGCGCTTTAGCGTTTATGTTTTTGGCCCTGCTTTTAACTTTTACCATTCCGTTTTCCATCGCTCTGCTGGGCCGCCTTGACCTTGGCCCGCTTATCGGCAGTTATCTGGGGTCGTTATTTTTGGCCGGCGCGTATTTAGCGCTCGGGCTTTTGATGTCCGCCCTGACCCGCAACCAGATCATTGCTTTTGTACTGGGGCTGGTCGCTTGTTTTGCCGCTTTTATCATCGGCTCTAATTTTGTTTTACTGGCTGCGCCGCCCGCCTTAGCGCCCCTACTTCAATTTTTGGGCCTGGGTTCTCACTTTGAAAATATCGCCCGCGGCGTGATTGATTCCAAAGATGTTATTTATTATCTTTCCTTTATATTTTTATTTCTCTGGCTTAATGTCAGTGTTGTTGAAAAAACAGCCCGTAAATAAAGATAATTTGCTAATTTTAAAATTGTTATCATATGGGATTATTAAAGAATAAAAATTTTTTTAAAAAAAGCGATAAATATCTGACCGCCGTTATTGTTATTGGCCTTTTAGTCGTCATAAATATAATTTCCACGCAGATTTTTTTTCGCGGAGATTTGACGGCCGCGGGCGATTTTTCGATTTCCAAAATAAGCAGGCGCATGGCGGCCAATTTGGATGATATTATTAATATTAATGTTTATTTCAGCAAGAATTTGCCAGCACAGTATTTAAATTTACAACAAGAGGTGACTGATATTCTAGCCGAATACGCCAACTATTCCAACGGCAAAATTAAGGTGAAAATTATTGATCCCGCAACGCTCGCCGACGCTCAGAAAGAATTGGGTGATAAAGGAATTCCGACCTTGCAGTTTAATACCGTGCATAATGATGAATTTAAGGTGGTGAACGGCTGGCTGGGAATCGTCATTGAATATGGCGGTAAGAGCGAGATTATTCCTGTGATAAGCGACACGCAGAATTTGGAATATCAAATTACTTCAGCCATAAAAAAATTGGTCAGCAAGAGCTTGCCGACTATGGGAATCGTGACGAGCAATAAGACAATAAAAATTTCTGATACCGCCAAGACAGGAGAGACTTTAATTTCGGAAGCTTATGCAAAATTGGCCGGACTCTACCAGATTAAAATGGTTGATTTAAGCAAAGACAATATTACTGACGATATCAGTACGCTGCTGATTGCCGGGCCAAAAGAAAAATTTACCGAAGCGGAATTAAAAAAAATTGATGCTTTTGTTATGAAGGGCAACTCTTTGATAATGCTGGCGGACGGTATAAACGTTATCAGTGGCGTGCGGGCGGAAAAAAACGACTTGGGCTGGGAAAAACTATTGGGAGGCTACGGCTTGAAATTGAATAATAATTTGATTTCTGATACTTCCAACGGCCGCGCCTCATTTTCTTCCAACAGCGCCCAGTACACCATGACCTACATGATGAATTACCCTCTTTGGCCAAAAATTTTACCGAATAATATGGACAAGGCAAATGTTATGGTCGCTAATTTGCAGAGTTTGATTTTTCCCTGGGTTTCAAGCATTGAGGTAACCCCGCTCGACGGCGAAAATGTTTCGTATTTGGCGAAAAGCACGGGCGCTGCCAGTGCGCAGACGGAAAATTTTGTGCTTGATCCGCAGGCGCAAGACAGTTTAAAAGGTAAGGCCGGCCAATATAATTTAGCGGTTTATGTTTCCGGAAAATTAACCAGCCCTTTTAATCAGGGCAGTACGAACAAAGCGAGAATAATTTTGGTCGGCGACAGCGATTTTGCCACTGACAATTTTGTCGGCAACAGTTCGGACAACATGTTATTCTTCCAAAATATTGTTGACGGCTTAACCTTGGATAATGATTTGATAAATATCCGCGCCAAAAGCGCCACTGAGCGGCCGATAAAATCACTTTCCACTACCGCCAAAGAAACTATGCGTTATGTGAATATTTTTGGCGTTACGGTTTTGGTGCTGATTATCGGTTTAGCAAGATATTTTTGGCGCCGGAGAAATAAAATTAAAAAAATTAATAAGAAAGAAGAATCGATTGCGGCCAATCCGCCGATTGTTTAAATAAAAACGAGAATTATATGAGCAAAAAAAATTTGATTTTAGGAGGGATTTTAATAGTTTTGATCGCCTTTTCGTATGTTTGGAGCGGGCCATTTAAAAATTGGAAAGCGAACAGTGTCCGGGAAAAGAATTTTTTGGCGGCAATTTCGGCGGCGGAAGTAAATAAAATAGAGATAACCAGCGCCGGAGGCAAGACGATTTTAGAAAAAGCAGGCGAACTTTGGCGCGTTAATGGCGCTAAGGATTTTTACGTCAGCAAGTATACGGCGGATGCTTTAAGCACTATTTTATCCGAAGTTGGAATTAAGCCGCTTGAGACGGTAAGTGCGGCGCGGAATAAAAAAAGTTCTTTTGGCACTGACGACCAGGGGATTAAGGTCGGGATAACCGAACCGGGGGAAACTCTGGATTTTATCGTCGGTAAAAACACACCGGATTTTATCGGAACTTATATTTCAACGCTTGATCGCGATAAAACCTATTCTATTGGTTTAGATTTGGCCGGTCTTTTTGGCCGCACCGAATGGCGCGATCTGACGATTTTTTCTTTTAACAAAGCCAAGGCCGCCAAAGTCCGGTTCCAATATGGCCAGACTAATTTTGTCATTGAAAAGCAAAATAATAAATGGATGGGCACCGAACCAAGTAAATTTTCAGTGTCGGAAGAAAAAATAATTGCGGTTTTGGGGGTTTTGGAAAATTTATTGGCGGCGAAAATCCCAGTGCAAGATTTTAAAGACACGGGGCTGGAAACAAATAGCCAGATTATTCAAGTCACAGGTGCTGGTTTTGATAACACTTTAATGATTGGAGATTGTATTAAAGATGACCTTTGTTATGCCAAGCGCGGCGATAGCGATAATATTTATTTGATCACTAAAGAGCAAAAAGACGCACTAAACAAGAAAATTATTGATTTAAAATAAGCTAGTTATAAGCAAAAAACGGCTATGATCTTTGAATCGTTTTTTGTTTGGTTATTGACAAAATTTATAAAATATGATATGATATTCAAATTAGTGCCCTTTAAAACTATTTGAAAATAACCCCATAAAAGGAGTATTTTATGTTGCGATTCGCTTGTCTGCTTTGTGTCGTGGTTGGTTTGATTGGCTGCAGTGAAATGCCAACAATTCCGACCAGAATAAACGAGGTTCTGCCAACAAGTTTTGCCGAAGCGGATTCACTGTACAATGTTCTCGGAACGACGATGTTTCCTTGCACTACCACCAGCGTTTACGGCCAATTGTCCGTTGCGGTCTCCAAAAAGACCATGAGCGGCAAGATCGCTGATGTTGCCATTTCCTATGGTGGGACAAAGATTCTGCGCGATAGCGTCAGCACGACTGATGTCTATGGCGTCGACGTTTTGGTTAACAAACAGTATGATGTGCAGAATATCGCCGTGGTTCTTGGCGACAAGGATTATGCCGGCAACGCCATGTTGCGCAAGCTTATCGTGAACGGCGAGATAGTCTCCGGCATCTATCCTTTCGGCGAAGCCAAACTGTTCGGAGATGACAAAATCATTTCCTACCAGTTCGTTTCTACCGGACCGATGCGTGGCATGTCCATTAAGAGGTATATTATTTACGATGTCGCCACAAAAAGCATCGTCAGCTGGTTCGATCAGCAATAAAAGCCGGTCAGGCCAAACAAAAAGCCGTGATTTTAAAATCACGGCTTTTTTATTTTTCCTCTGTAAAATTTTGTTTTTTCTTGACAAAATCGTAATTTTTTGCTATATATAAGAACGCCTTAATGAAGAAAAAAGTCTAAAGATTGTACCTTTCATAACCAATAAACAAAAGGAGCTATCTATGAAAAAGATAGCAGCTTTGGTGGCAGTTGTGTTGGCGGTCGGATTTTTTGGATGCTCCCAAAATCCAATTGATTCGAAGACAGAGCCTGATCAGGATGCGCAATTTTTCATCAAACAGGCGGTGCTTGAGGGCTCGGAGGTACGTTTGTTTAATCTTTTAATATCCGACACTGCCTTGCCGGGGGTTTCGATAACGTCTTTTGGTGATTCTACTTATTCCCCTTATCTTTTTCGTTTTGCTGATTCCGCCAAATATTATTATCGTGGCACGCTTGTGACGCAAATGTCAGACAGAAATGGCGGTGGTGTTTCTTGCTGGGGGGGGATGATAAACAATACTCCTGTTATCCTGATGGTTAATTTTGCCTGGCGGTTGATTGATTCTGTTTGGCAGAGTGGTGGTATCACATTTTACGGCGGTAAAACAGATGTTTTTTTAGGGAATAAAAAAATATTATCCACCCTGTATGACGCCCTAGAGAACGTGTGCTATGTGCCAGGAGACATTGGCAGAGGAATAAAAGAAAAAATTGTAATGATAGAATCTGTAAGCCGAGATGTTTTATCAGAAAGTGGCTATTTTGAGGTTTATTATTATGATTTTTCTGCTGACACGACATGTTATGTCGGTCAAACGTTTTTTCCTAACGCCGATCTTCGTAAGTCGATAGCTCGTTAAGGTTACGCGCAAAAACTCAAGAGAGGATCCATTCTATAATCCTCTCTTTTATTTTTTCAGCCAATTTTTTGATCGTCTTTGCCGGTGAAAACCGATGGCGAAGCGATGCGCTTCATCGCGAACGCGTTTGACGATATGCAGAGCGGGCGAGGCGAGCGGCAGAATCAGCGGGGTTTTCATTCCCGGGAAAAATATTTTGTCCGGTGCGTGAGCGCTGCGCAATCCTTCGCCCTTGGAAACGGCGAGCATCGGAATATTAAATTTCAATTTTTTTAAAACAGATAAACAGGCGTTTAATTGGCCCTTCCCGCCGTCAACAATTATTAAATCCGGCTGTGGCCAGTCATTATAGAATCTTCTTTCCAAAATTTCCTTAAGCATGGCGGTGTCGTTGGATTTTTTGTCATTGCGAGGAGTGACGCCGCGGAACGACGAAGCAATCTCGCCGCTGGCGGTTAAACCACGGGATTGCTTCGCTTCGCTTATACTCCGCTCGCAATGACAAACATTTTTGATTTTAAATTTCCGATATTGATTTTTTTCCGGCTCGCCTTCGCGGAAGACGACCATTGAACCAACCGCCTCTTGTCCGAATAAATTAGAAATATCATAGCCCTCGATCCGTTGCGGAACTTTGGACAAGCTTAAAGTTTTGGCCAATTCAGTTACATCGGCGGCATATTTTTCACCTACGCTTAAAGGCCGGGAATTTTCCAAAACCTTTTTCAAATTAAAAAGCTTGTATTTTAACCGTTGCAATTTATTTTCTTTTTCTTCGTTTTTTTCCTCTTTTTCCAGATTTCCAATCTCCAATTTTAAATTTTTTTCTATTTCTTTTCTTTTCCCTTCCAAAAATTTTTCAATTTCCCCGATTGTTTTCAGGTACTCCTCACGTGATACCGGGTATTGGCACATTCCCGGGCATTTGCCGATACGATAATATAAACAAACCTTTTTTGGCATTGCCGAGCAAGAACGGAATGGCCAGATGGCGCGGATAATTTTTAAAACTTCGCGCACCGATTCGGAACTTAAAAATGGCCCGAAATATTTTCCCTGCTTTTCAATGGTCCGGGTAAAGAAAACGCGCGGCCATTCTTCTTCGGTGGAAATTTTAAGATAGGCATAGCGCTTGTCGTCGCGCAGCATGATGTTATATTCCGGCTGGTATTTTTTTACTAAATTCGCCTCTAATAATAAGGCCTCAATTTCCGAATCGGTTTCAATCCATTTTATTTTGGCGATGCGCCCTACCATTTGTTCTTTGGCTGGCGTATGTTCGGCGCTTTTTAGCCAATACGAAAGCACCCGCGAGCGCAAATTCGCGGCCTTGCCGATATAAATAATCTTGCCCACCTGATCATAGTATTGATAAGAGCCTGGCCCGGCGGGAATATTCAATTTTTTGACTTTGGTTAAATCCATACTTAAATATTAGGCTCTGAACAATGAAAAAGCAATCTTTCGTTAATTATGGCAAATGAAAAAGCCCTTGAAATGATTTCAAGAGCTTTTTGTTTTTTACGGGATGAAAATGGCTTCAAGAGATGAATCAAAATATGAACTTAATTGCGGTAAATAACACAAAAGCCGGATAAAACAAATTAAATAAACCGTGTTTAGCAATAAGTTAATGACTTCGTTCGCCGATAATGCAGAATTTTTTGCCATTAGAAACCTCTTGTGGTTTATGTTTTTCGACCTTTTTATTATTAAAGAACTTGTAAAATAGTAGTATATTTTAGATTATTTGTCAACAGTGTTAAAACGTTAATTTTAAGATAGAATAAAAGCATGGAAATGAAAAAAACAGAACTAAATAAAGAACAGGCCGAAGCCGTAGCATACGGCGAAGGGCCGCTTTTGATCGTGGCCGGCGCCGGTACGGGCAAGACGAGCGTAATTTCAGAACGCATCGTCGGCTTGATTAATTCAGGCCAGGCTAAATCCGAAGAAATTTTGGCCCTGACCTTTACGGATAAGGCGGCGGGTGAAATGGAAGAGCGGGTGGACCGGCTGTTGCCCTATGGCGCTTTTTTTGATTTGTCTGTTTCCACTTTTCATTCTTTTTGCGACACGATTTTGAAAGAGTCGGGTTTGGAAATCGGCTTGCCGACCGATTATAAATTATTGAACGAATACGATCAATACGCTTTATTTAAAAAACATCTTGATCGTTTTGGCCTGGATTATTATCGCCCGATGGGCAACCCGACTAAGTTTATCCGCGGCTTGTTGAAACATTTTTCCCGCTGTAAGGATGAAGACGTCGCGCCGTTTAAATATTTGGCGTATGCTGAAGAATTGCGGCAGAATTTGGATGGGATGCTGAGCGGCTGCGCTGGGAAAAAGAAATCCCTTGTCATTGCGAGGAGCGAAGCGACGAAGCAATCCCGAAGCGCGAGGGGGAAAAGCGAGATTGCTTCGCCAGAGGCTCGCAATGACAATGATATTTTTTTAAATGCCAAAGGTGAATTTGATGAAGCTGTGGCAGAAAACGAAGTGAAAAAAATTGAGGAAGTCGCCAACTCTTACCATGTCTATCAAAATTTGCTTCTGAAAAATAATTCTTTGGATTTTGGCGATTTGATTAATTATTGTCTGAAGCTTTTTCGCGAACGGCCGAATGTTTTGGCGCATTATCAAGCCAGATTCAAATATATCTTGGTAGATGAATTTCAGGATACTAATTGGGCGCAATACGAATTGGTGAAATTGCTCGCTGCCCCGCAAAATAATCTGACGGTCGTCGGCGACGATGATCAGGCGATTTACCGCTTCCGCGGCGCGGCCATGGCCAACATTTTGGAATTTAAAAAAGATTATCCGGCAACTAAACAAATTTTCTTGGTGGAAAATTACCGCAACCGGCAAAATATTCTGGACTTAGCTTATGAATTTATTAAATTAAATAATCCGAATCGCCTGGAAGAGCAATTAAAAAATGATGGCGGTAAACTATCCAAAAAATTAAAAGCCAACGAAGAGGGTGCGGGCGCGATTGAGGTCATCCGCGGCGCGGATACTTCCGATGAAATGGCACGCGTGGTTAATAAAATTGCGGAAATAAAAACTAAAGATAAAGAGGCAAATTGGGGCGATTTCGCGATTTTGGCGCGTTCTAACGATGCGGGCAAAGAAATCTGCGTTTATTTGGATGAGGTTGGTTTTCCTTATAAATTATTTTCTTCGCGCGGGCTTTATGGCGCGGCGCCGGTGCTCAACTCTATAAATTATTTGGCGGCCATCGCCGATCAATATGATGGCGTCGCTTTGTACAAAACTTTGACTTTGCCGGTATTTGATTTTACCGCCGAAGAATTGGCCAGCTTGAATTACACGGTTCAGCGCAAGGCGATGTCGCTTTATAAGATTTTGCATGAGGCTCCGGCCTTGGGTTTAGGCAAAGGAACTTTGGAAAAGATCAACAAATTTTTGGCGATTTTCAAAAAGCAGGCTTCAGACGCGCGCTACAAGCCGGTGTCGGAAATATTCGTAGATTTTCTGGAAGATACCGGCTATGGCGATTTTTTGCGCAAGCAGGAAGAGCGGCAGGCGATAATAGCTACCAATCAGCTTAATCA
>Ga0315277_10010448_pt1 | contig 11749 bp, 9 predicted proteins | sample YL17G05_15_MG_FD_203695 | JGI IMG/M metagenome (GOLD analysis project Ga0315277, IMG submission 203695) | Sediment microbial communities from Yellowstone Lake, YNP, Wyoming, USA - YL17G05_15 | ecosystem: Environmental > Aquatic > Freshwater > Lake > Sediment | place: USA: Wyoming | collected...
GGCACATTGACATTTCGACTTCGCATGCGTGCCCGGTGATCGGCGATGTTACCTTGTCCTTGACAACCTCTTGTGCACACCAGGGGGAAGCGAGCGCTATCTGCGCGTCGGGGTAGGCATACTTCAACTTGGCAAGCACGACTGTCAACGACGCCACATTTCCGCCGTGACCGTTCACGAAAATGAATCTGCGCAGCCCGTGACGGTAGAGCGACTCCACGACGTCCATACACACCTGCATGAAGGTCTCGGGCTTCAACGTGATGGTTCCAGGAAACTTCATGTGGTGGGTGGAGACGCCGAAATGCACGGAAGGAACAGCCAGGGTCAATGGATACGTGCGCTCCGCAAGCCTTTTTGTGAACTCACCTGCTATCGCAGTGTCCACCTCGAAAGTGCCGTTCGGGCCGTGCTGTTCGCAGGAAGCTGTGGGTATCAGGGCGACTTTGACCGTCTCAAGACTTGACCTAACCTCCGGCCACGACATGTCAAACAGGTTAAACGACTGAGGCATTTTCCCATCCTCCCAGTGCCTTAGATACAGCTGGATTCTGTGGCCCGGCTGCGGCCTCCTGTGCGCACCGTCCCGGCGTCGTCCACCCGCGACGACGCGTTGAACAACCAGTTAACACTGTGGGCGGGACTGTCACCAGTTGGGCGTTTCATAATCGCGTAGCAGGGAACGGCCGTCAAGCCGCGGGCTTATGGCGCTGGTGTCCACTCCGAAGCGGTCCAGGATAGTCGGAGTGATGTCTGCGCGCTGCCCCCTGTGTCTGATGCCCTTGTCGTTTGTGGCCAGGAAGACGTACGGGGCGTCACTGTGGCCAGTCTGGCCCTCATCAAACCCGTGATCCGCCGTAACGTAGATCAAAGTCTTGTCATAGAGGCCGAGGCTCTTGAGCTTCTGCATGATTTTGCCGAGCCACGCATCGCAGGATACCAGGGCATCGTTATACTCTTTGGAGTTCTCGCCGGACTTGTGACCCTTCTGGTCCACATCGGCAAAGTGAACGAACAGGAAGAAGCGACCGCCGGCATACTGGTCCATGACTTCGAGAGCCTTCTTACCGACTGGGTCATTCTCGCCAAGCCCGTTCACGAAGAGGTCCATGTTGCTCTGCGCGTTGTAGTACGGCTTGCCGGGAACCACTCGGTATGTTTTCCCGCCTTCGGTGATGATCTCTCCCTCAAGTTTCTTCCCGCTGGCCGTGGTAATCCGGTTGTTCTTGACCGGTAGGCGCTGTGGAGGGTCGGCGCCGACGTGATCCTTCTTACCGATGACGGCTGCAGTCTTGATATTCCCGGGCCCGAAATGGGCCTCCAGCCGCTCGAATATGGTGTACCCTGTGGGGATGGGCTGGTATCTCGAGTTGCTGTATACTCCTGTGACTTCCGGCTCATACCCGCTCAGGATCTGGGCCCAACCGGCCTTTGTATCCGTCACCCTGTAGATATCCACCGCAACAAGCGAGCCCTCGGACGCGAGCGCCTGGAGGTTCGGAAGCTCCCTACGCTCAAGGCATTCCTTGACGTGGTTCCGTTGTGCTCCGTCCCATCCGATGAGCACGATGTTCTGAGGTACAGGGTCTGGCGTGGCGCGCGCAGTGACCGTAGGCCCTCCTCCCACGATACAGGCCGAAAGAACCAGCGCCATTGCCGCCGCGACAATCACGCCGAACCGCCGGAGTGACACCTTCATGGACAAACACCTCCCACAATAGCTCTCACTAGTATTATGAGGCCAGGCGTCTAACCACCTGTAGACTTGACGTTAAGAGATTGTTAACACATACAAGCCGCGAGGCGTGGGGGGCAAGACTTTCATGGAAATTCCTATGGAGGAAACTGTTGACTCCACAAGGGATACAGGATTATAATAGTCTTGATTTCAGGCCGGGCCAAGACAGCGACGGGAAGGCCAGCCACACCGCCGGTGTCCCGGAAAGGAACCGTGTACATGGAAGTCATCAAGCGCGACACGGATTACGCCTTCAGAGCTCTTGTTCATCTTGCCTTGAAGCACCCACAGGTAGTTTCCGCCGGCAACCTGGCCGCCGACCAGGGCATTCCCATCGCGTTTCTCCAGAAGCTCCTGCAGCGACTCACCCACGCGGGACTTGTGCAATCGCACCGTGGAGTCCAGGGCGGGTTCGCTCTTACCAGGGAGCCGCGTGAAATATCTGCGGAGGAGATTGTGGAGGCCATCCAGGGCGAGATAGCGATGAACCGGTGCCTGCTCGGCAAACCCGACTGCCAGAATGCCGGCTCGTGCCCTGTACAGAGACGGCTTGCCGGCATACAGCAGGATGTGAAGCACGCGCTATCGGACCTCACACTCGAGGATCTTGCTGCGGACTTCCGTGAGGGTGGCGCCAGGCAGGAGCAAGCGCAAGCCCAAACCGGGAAGGGCTCAGATAAGGGAGAGGAATGAAGAGGAGGGACAGGTATGTTTTGTTACCAGTGTGAACAGACCGCGGGCGGCACGGGATGCACCAGAGTGGGCGTCTGCGGAAAGAATGAGGACATCGCCAGCCTGCAGGACACGTTGATCACCGGTTTGAAAGGAATCGCCGCGTATGCGTATCACGCGCGGCAGCTCGGGGCCCACGATGAGGGAGTGGATGCGTTCCTCGCCGAAGGCCTGTTCTCGACGCTCACCAACGTGAACTTCGACCTGGAAAGCCACATCAGTCTCCTGCTGAAAGCTGGAGAGATGAACCTCAGGACGATGGAACTCCTCGATCGGGCCAATACGGAGCGGTTCGGGACGCCCGTCCCGACTGAGGTCAAGGTCGGTACTCAGGCCGGACCCGGGATACTTGTCACAGGCCACGATCTACTGGACCTCTATGAGTTGCTTGGGCAGACCAAAGGCACGGGCATCAAGGTTTACACACATGGCGAAATGCTCCCAACGCTGGCTTATCCGGAACTCAAGAAGTTCGACCACCTGGTGGGCAACTACGGTTCGGCCTGGCAGAACCAGCGATCGGAGTTCGACCAGTTCTCCGGGGCCATCCTGGCGACCACCAACTGCGTTCTCGTGCCGAAGGAATCGTATAAGGACCGGATTTTCACCTGCGGGATCGCACGGCTGCCGGGCGTGCAGCATATCGGGAACCGCGACTTCCGGCCGGTGATAGAGAAAGCGCTGTCGCTTCTTCCTCTGCCGGATAAGCAAGTCGCCACCACATGGACCGGGTTCCACCACAAGCCCGTGCTCGAACTCGCAGGCAAGATCATTGATGCAGTCAAGGCGGGGAAGATACGCCACTTCTTCCTTGTTGGCGGCTGCGACGGCGCCAGGGCTGGCAGGAACTACTACACCGAATTCGTCCAGAAACTGCCGAAAGACACCGTCGTCCTCACACTTGGTTGCGGCAAGTACCGGTTCAACTATCGAGACCTCGGCAACATCGATGGTATCCCGCGGCTAATAGATATGGGCCAGTGCAACAATGCCTACTCCGCGATACAGGTGGCGGTCGCGCTGGCGAACGCCTTCGGCGTCGGGGTAAACGACTTGCCGCTGAGCCTGGTTCTTTCGTGGTTTGAGCAAAAGGCTGTCGCGATCCTGCTCACGCTGCTTCACCTTGGGATCAAGAACATAAGGATAGGCCCGAGCCTTCCGGCGTTTCTGTCGCCGAATGTGCTCAAGGTGCTCCAGGACAACTACAATATCCAGCCGGTTACGACTCCCGAGGCAGATATCAAGGCGATCCTTGGATAAGCAAGTTCCGGGCCATACCCAGGATAAGCAAGCCCCAGACGTTCCGACGTGAGGAGGCACCACGATGGAAATCGTCAGGATGAAAAGTATGGAAGGGAAGACCATGCCGGCAGGTTTTGTGGCGAAGTTCCTTGTTGAAAGGAAGGACGTGCAGGTCATCGACCTCGTGCTCTCGCCCGGCCAGGTCGTGCCGAAGCACATAACGCCGGTTGACGTGTTCTTCTACGTGGTTGAGGGAAAAGGCGTGATCGAGATAGGCGAAGAGGCAGAGCAGGTCTCAGCGACTGATATCACCGTAAGCCCTGCGCAAATCCCACACGGCCTGAGGGCTGCCCCGGATTCCGCCTTCAGCGTGCTCGTAGTGAAGACACCGAACCCTGCGTTCAAGTGAAGCGAGTGGAGGACTCAACATGAACAAGCCGCTAAAAGACGGGATTACCTGGGTCGGCAAGACTGACTGGGAGATCCGGTCCTTCCACGGGGAAGAGCTGTCGACTTTCTCAGGCACCACATACAACTCCTACCTTGTGCGGGACGAGAAGACCGTCCTGATAGACACAGCCTGGACGCCATACGCCGAGGAATTCGTAGAAAACCTGAAACGCGAGATAGACCTGAAGAAGATAGATTACGTCATCGCTAACCACGCGGAGATGGACCACAGCGGCGCCCTGCCGGCGCTCATGCGCGAGATTCCGGGCACGCCCATCATTTGCAGCGAGAACGGCGTGAAATCCCTGAAAGGGCATTACCACGCCGACTGGAAGTTCATGCCGGTGAAGACCGGCGACCGGCTCAACATCGGGAGCCGCGAGCTTGTGTTCGTTGAAGCAAGGCTTCTTCACTGGCCCGACAGCATGATGTGCTACCTGACCGGGTCGAATGTGCTCTTCTCCAACGACGCCTTCGGCCAGCACTATGCCACCGAAACCCTGTTCAACGACTTGGCGGACCAGTGCAAGCTCTTTGAAGAGGCCATCAAGTATTACGCCAATATCCTCACGCCCTACAGCAGGCTGGTGGAGCAGAAGATCAAAGAGGTGCTGTCCTTCAACCTACCGGTGGACATGATCTGCCCGAGCCACGGTGTCATCTGGCGCAAAGACCCGCTCCAGATCGTAAACAAGTACCTCGAATGGAGCAGGGACTACCAGGAGAACCAGGTCACCATCGTCTACGACACCATGTGGAACAGCACAAAGAAGATGGCGGAGGCCATGGGCCGGGGCATCGCCGCCGCCGGCAAAGGGCTTGAGGTCAAGATCTTCAGCTCTTCGCGCAACGACAAGAACGAGATCATCACCGAGGTGTTCAAATCGAAGGCGGTACTCGTCGGGAGCCCGACCATAAACAGGGGTATCCTCTCATCGGTGGAAGGGCTCCTCGAAGAGATGCGCGGCCTGGGCTTCAAACGGAAGAAGGCCGCCGCTTTCGGCACCTACGGGTGGAGCGGAGAGTCGGTCAAGATGATCACCGAAGGTCTGCAACGCGCGGGATTCGAAGTAGCCGGCGAGGGGCCGAGGGCGCTGTGGCAGGCCGATGAGCCAGCCCTGCAACAGTGCTATGAGTTCGGGCTGGAGTTTGCGAGGCAACTCTGAGAGCACGGGCATCCTGGATAGCGTTAAGTCCTAAGAACAAAGGAGCAAGGCACAGGGGCGACGGCCATATACTGAGACCGCACCCCTTTCGTTTCCCGCGATACCCCGGAAACCTCTTCCATACCGCGAATGGTATTAGGTAGAGAAGGATCTTCTCTATTCGGTCTAGTAATATGTATGTTGGGGATAGGTGCTAAAAAGGAGCGGACAACCGTGAGAAGGCTTATCGCGCTAGTGGTAATTCTCTCCGTAGTGCTCGGGCTCGGTGTGCTGCCGGCCGGGGCGGAGAGTGCCCAGGCGAACGTCATCATCTCGTTCGACCGGAAGCCCGGGCCGGACGAGCAGGCGATTATCCACAGGTTCGGCGGCACCGTCAAGCATGTGTATAGCATCATTCCTGCCATTGCGGCGACCCTGCCGTCCCAGGCTATCGAAGCTCTCCAGAGGGCCCCGGGCATCTTAAGGGTAGAGCCCGATGTCGAGGTCCACGCTCTTGCCGAGATTGATGCAACCTGGGGTGTTAAGCAGATTGGGGCGGGAGCGGTACATCCTTACAACAAGGGCACAGGCGTCAAAGTCGCGATCATAGACAGCGGCATGGACTACACGCACCCTGACCTCGCGGCCAACTACGCTGGCGGTTACGACTGGGTGAACGACGATGGCGATCCGATGGACGATAATGGCCACGGCTCGCACGTTGCAGGTACCATCGCAGCAGCAGCCAACGGGACAGGGGTCGTCGGGGTTGCCCCTGAAGCCAGTATCTACGCGCTTAAGGTCCTGGACAAGAGCGGTTCCGGCTACTTCAGCGACATAGTCGCTGCGCTGCAGTGGTGCATGAGGAATGGCATCCAGGTCACCAACAACAGCTATGGGAGTTCCGGCGACCCTGGAGTGAGCGTCAAGACTGCTTTCGAGAACGCCTATGCAGCTGGCATCATCCACATAGCCGCAGCCGGGAACAGCGGCACCAAACCTGGGACGGGTGACAACGTGATATACCCGGCCAAATACTCTTTTGTCGTCGCGGTTGCTGCCACCGACTCGTCCAAGGTGAGGGCCAGTTTCTCCAGCACGGGCCCGGCTGTTGAGATTGCGGCGCCCGGCGTGAGCATATTCTCCACCGTCCCGGGCGGTTACGCGTATTACAGCGGCACTTCGATGGCCTCGCCCCATGTCGCAGGCACCGCAGCGCTGGTCATCAAGTCCGGGGTCACCACCCCTGACGCCATCCGCCAGCGCCTTCAGACAACTGCGGATGACCTTGGCACCATAGGGAAAGACACCTGGTACGGCCACGGGCTTGTTGACGCCGATGAGGCGGCCCCGCCAGCGCTGGTCGGCGGCATACCGGCGGTTACAATAAACAGCCCGGCAAGCGGGGCGTCGTTCCACGTCAAGGAGACCATTACCTTCAGCGGGACAGCGAGAGACGTCAAAGACGGCGACCTTTCCGGGAGCCTCGTATGGGCGTCAAATCTGGATGGGTCTCTCGGCGCCGGCGCTGAGTTTACACACGCATTGAATACCGAAGGGCAGCATACCATCACCGCGGCCGTCACTGACTCAGACCGGAACACGGGGAGCGCATCCACCGTGATCCGGGTAGTGAATGATGCGCCAACCATCCAGATAACAGCGCCGGATGATGGGGCGACATTCGCGTCAGGTGGAGTTGCGTCGTTCACGGGTACGGCAACCGACACCGAAGATGGGACCATCACGGACGACCTGCGGTGGTACGTGGACGATATGGCCAACCCATTCGGGTCCGCGGGGTCGGCCAGCGTGGCGGGCCTGCCCGACGGAACTCACCTGATCACCGCCCGTGCCGCAGACTCGACCAACAAAGAGGGTAGTGCCTCAATCCACATAACCATTGGCACCCCGGTGCCTGTGACGTACAAGGTCGGGAGCGTCACTTACGCGGCGGAAGGCGGCAGGGGCGGCACTGCTCATCTGAAGATCTCCGTGCTGGTTACCAACGGTTCAGACGCGCCTGTTGCCGGTGCGACGGTTTCCATCTCGGTCACCCGCAACGGCAGCCCATACTATGCCGGTTCCGCAGTGACCGGGACGAACGGCATAGCGGCTTTCAAACTAACCAATGCCGCGGCAGGGACATACACAACCACTGTGACAACGGTCGTGGTGGGCGGAGTGACATACACGCTCAACGCTGGGCCGTACACTGAGGTGAAGTAACCAGGACTCCACCTGTACCATACCGGTTGGCGTGAAGTCGCGCTGCCGGAACTATTGAGACCCCTCACGGCCAGCTGGGCGTGAGGGGTCTAAGTTCACCACATGAACTTGAACCGGGGTCTACGTTCAGCTGTTGAACGTAAATCGCAGGTCACGTTCACCGGTTGACCTTGAGGCGCGGCATGTTCACCACACGACCATGGCACGGTCACAACGGTCACCTATTGAACGTTCGGCTCCACGGATGTTCACCACATGACCATACGCTGATTATGTCAACTTCCACGCCTAACACACCTCTGACCGGCCCTCCTCGCGCCCGCCGCAAACAGCCACCGGACGCCCTTATACGGCAACCGCCTCGATACGAAGAATTTGTCGAACCATGTCACGTGTGAAGTCAACGGAAGCAGGCGCTACTACCGGGCAACTCGTGACACTGCCTGACCCGGCAAGGAGAGTGAACACTTGTCCCCGGAGGCCCCGAACTCGTCACATGATAACTTCTTCTACCAATTCGCGCCCTACCTGTTGATGCTGGGTGGTGTCGTGCTGGGAACCATCACCTACGTTACGCACTCCCTGCTGTCCGCGAACTACAACCAGCCCGTATGGATCGTCGTCGCATTCGCGCAGGGTGTGGCCGGTTATGCTCTGGGCCGGCTTGTGCTGCGCCTGAGGAGGGCCGCGAGGGTTGATTCGCTTACCGGCGTTTACAACCGGCGGCACTTTCACGAAATGCTCACCCGCGAGATCGGAAACGCGCAGAGGCTCAGAGGGCCTGTCTCGCTCTTGCTCATAGACGTTGACCATTTCAAGACTGTGAATGACAGCTACGGCCACATGGCAGGCGATGAGGTTCTCAGGAAGATAGCCACTCTGCTTCGCAATAACACCAGGCGGGTCGACACGGTCGCCAGGTGGGGTGGAGAGGAGTTCTCGGTGGTGCTTCCGCACACGGGGCGGGATGGGGCCATAAGGTGTGCCGAGAGACTCCGTGCCTGCATCGAAACATCGTTCGAAGAGTACAACGTGACAATCAGTATCGGCGTGGCATACGCGCACCGGCGTCTCGGCATGGACGACCTCATAGAGAAGGCTGACACAGCACTCTACACTGCCAAGGAGAGCCGGAACGCCATCGCGGTCATAGAAGCAGACTGAGATGTCCACAGAACCGGATCAATCATCGGCGGGCATCGGGTAGGTCGGCTCCAGATCGATTGCCCTCGCGGAACATCCTTCGACACAGGCAAAGCAGCCCACGCATCGTGCTGGGTCTATCATTGGCGCGCCGTCCTCAAGCCCAAGCGCCCCGACCGGACACTGGCGGGCACAGTCGCCACACCCGTTGCACGTGCTCTCGTCCACCACAAGAGCCTTGCGCGAAGCCGATTCCAGGAGGCTTGCTCCGGGCCTATCATCAGGTCTCGTGCCTCCCGGCTCAAACCCCTTGGGAAGATGGAAATCGGCAACCGGGCTCCACTCGCCCACAATCTCATGCGCCCTCAGGTCCGGAGTGACTCCGTCCAGCAGCGCAGTGTCGAGTATGTGGTGCAGGTTCTGGGGGTCAAGGCCGATCATTGAGGATGCCACAATGTCGAGAGCAGCGGCGGAGTCAGATGCCAGGATCCTGCCGAGATACCTCAGGCTCGGGCCGCCCTGTGCCCGTCCATCCGTCGCAAGTACCGCGTCCATGATGTTCAGGTCGGGGCGCCGCAGCCTGTAGATGTCCGACAGGATTTTCTCAAACGCCCGCCTGTTCGGGGCCGCCACATGGCAAGCCGCCTTTTGCGCCCCCGGCAGGTAGCCGAAGGTGTTCTTGATGGCGCCCGTGAAACCGACGCCTGGGTGGACCTTCAGCTTGGGCAGGTTCACCACGAAGTCCACGTCAAATAGCAACCGCGGGAAGAACAGATCGAACTTCAGCGATGGCACGCGCCTGGCACAGAGGTCCAGACCGAGGTTACACAAGCGTCCCACCGCCACCTCGCCGAGGCCGTTCGCGGCAAAGACCTCACGTATCCGGCCATAGTTCACCTGTCCGGGGTTATCGCCCACCAGCACCTCGGCTGCACCCCGGGCTTCCAGCGCCTCGATGACCGCCTTGAGCACGGCAGGATGCGTGTTCGAGCCCGACTCGGGCTCGCGCTCACTGAGCGCATTGGGCTTGACCAGGATACGCTTTCCCCCAACACTCAGCCGGAAGGTCTCGAAGATCTGTTCAACTGCGGTTCGTGCATCCAGGTATTGCGCTGGGAGCACCAGCACTTTTGCCATCAGACCAGTTCCTCCCAAACCACACGAGGCACGTCTTAATTAGTGACATATTGGAGTGATACCTGCACGGGCATCGAGAAAACCGCTGAGGAAAGGGAAGATGACCGCTGTCAGGGAGAACCGCGTTTTGCGCTCGTATTTCCCCTGGAGGCGAGAGGTATTACCCACCTGACCGGTGTAAATACCTGTTTGAAGGTTCGAAAATGGGAGGCGCGCCGGCAGTGTACCGGCAAGCCCCCGGATGTATGAGAGGGAGGTACAGAGAATCAATGAGAAGGGTTACCGGTTTCCTTCTGGCCCTTGCGCTGCTGGCCACCGTTGTCTCAGGCTGCGCGACAGAGCAGCCGAAACCGTCGGCTCCCGCGCCTGCCCCCAAGCCCGCTGTCCAGGACACGCTGACCATTGGGACGCCCTACAGCATCGAGACACTGGACCCGACGAAGTACTCCTCTGACGGTGACATGTACATACTCAGCCAGATCTATGAGCCAATAGTCAGCATTGACGGCACTACGGTCGTCCCGAGACTTGCCGAATCCTGGACAAACCCGGACGACAAGACGTGGGTTTTCAAGATCCGCAAGGGGCTTTACTGGCACGACGGCAACGAGGTTTTCCCCAAAGGCACCAAGAAAGAAGTGACCGCGAAAGACGCCAAGTACACGTATGACTACATCCTTGACCCGGCCAACAAGGCCCGGCTCCAGTCGACACTGGCCGAGAACATCGCCAGCGTGGAGGCACCCGATGACTACACGTTGAAGGTGACGACCAAGGCGCCGTACGCCTTCTTCCTCCAGGACCTCAACCGCATCCCCATTTTCTCCAAAGAGGTGAGGGATAAGCTCGGGCCGGACAAGTTCGCCAAGACGCCCATAGGCTGTGGGCCCTTCATCTTCACCGAGTACAAGCCGGATGACCGGGTAGTCCTCACACGCAACGACAACTTCTTCATCAAGCCGAAGGTCGCCAAGGTCATCTTCCGCATCATCCCCGACAAGTCCGTCGCGCTCATGGCACTGGAGTCCGGTGAGATAGACATCGCGCTCCAGATCCCGGCGACTGATGTGCCGAGGCTGCTCAAGGACAACAAGGTGACGGTCATCCGCAACACGTTCGGTTGGTACAGGTATGCTGCCTTCAACTTTAACGTGCCACTTTTCCAGGATGCAAAGATCCGTGAGGCCATCGCATGCGCAGTGGATATGGCTGAGATCACGAAGACGATTTTCCCTGAGGCGATGCTTGCCGAGCCCGCCTATGGGCCGGTGCCTCGCGGCTTGCTGGGGTTCACCGAAGACTGGAAGAAGATGTGGGAGTATAACCCCGAAAAGGCCAAGACGATCCTCACAGGGGCCGGCTGGGTGCTCGGCAAAGACGGCATCTTCGCGAAGGGTGGCAAGAAACTGTCGTTCAGCCTGAAGGTGCATAACGACCCGGCCAGGCAGAAGATGGCGACTCTGATCTCCACGCAACTCCGGGCAGTGGGCATCGACGCAAAGGTCGCGGTGCGAGACTGGGCGACTCACCTCGATGAGATCCGCAAGGGCGACACAGAGATGTTCATCATGGGCGGTGGTAGCACGCCCGACGGGCTCCTCTACATGTTCCACACGAAGATAGCCGCGGGCCAGTCGCACAACACCTTCTATAAGAGCAAGGCTCTCGACGACCTGCTCGACAAGGCGAAGGGCACGGTGGACGACAAGAAGCGCACCGAGATGTGGACCCAGGCTGCGACAATGACGGTTAAGGACAGGGTTCATCTCGGTGGCTATCTTGAGTATGTCCAGATAGGCACCAGCAAGAAGGTAGAGCAGTTCGACCCGGCCACACCGTGGGTGAGCCTCTGCAACGTAAAGCGCAACGTCGGTTTCGTAGCCAAGTAGTGAGTTCTCCAGGGACTCGACTGGCGGGGGCCCGAGGGCCCCCG
>Ga0315277_10010449_pt1 | contig 11749 bp, 10 predicted proteins | sample YL17G05_15_MG_FD_203695 | JGI IMG/M metagenome (GOLD analysis project Ga0315277, IMG submission 203695) | Sediment microbial communities from Yellowstone Lake, YNP, Wyoming, USA - YL17G05_15 | ecosystem: Environmental > Aquatic > Freshwater > Lake > Sediment | place: USA: Wyoming | collected...
AAAGCGACTATGTCACTCACGACATTACGATTTACGAATTAAAGGGAGCTCTGATAAGTGGCAGGTATGAGAATATGAGCATCGGAGGTGATTTCATCACGATTCATGCGATAAACCTTCATCTGCTAATCTTACTTCCACCGAGGGTTCTACACGATACCGCTGGTGAGAACGTCACATTCTTTCCGAAAACGGTGATCATCAGCTCCCGGTTCATCTTTGGCTTCATTCGCGTCGTCCTCTAATATTACCACCATATTAGAGAGAGAAGCGATCTTTGTTAAGACGGAAAAAGATAATGGAGGAAGAGACCAAGGAAGGGGAACCGTTCCACGAGTTTTTCCACTATAAATGACAGCAAGGGAGAAACGAAGGGGAGGTCTTGTGGCATTTGTACCCTCAATGTCGACCAGGTGCTCTCATTGCCAAAGACGTCCTTCGCCTTGGCCTTGATGTCGTACGTCCCCTTTTTTGACCAGGAGTGTGACGCGGTTGCCCCGAACCCTGAGGCGTATGGACCGATCCACCCCGTGCTTGTATTGTCCCCCCCAGTCGATGAAGTAGGACACGTTATCACTATCGGGGTCGATGGTGGTCACATTGTAGCGGTATAGTACCCCTGGTTTGCCGCTGCCTGGGCCGTCGATGAGCGGCGCCCCCGGTGGGTGGTTTTGCACTGTTGTTTTCGCGATCCAGAAGTCATCGATGAGGGTTGTTCCGTCATCCTGGTACGTTTCCATATGAAGCGAGTCGTTGGAAAATACGCTGATTTTGGCGAAGTGATAGGTCTTCTTTGCCACGGCAAGGTAGTATGCGGACCCAACATCATAGAGCGGTGCGCCGCAGGAGCCTGTCGTTGCATAGATCACACCCGCAGGGTTGAGGTATGAGTGCAGGCTCGTGTCTGTGACCGTGGGGTTGGCACCTCCTCCCTTGAGAGGATAAGTCCGCTCGTAGTAGTGGTTGTGCCCGTTGAAGACCAGATCTACTTTGTACTGCGAAAGGAGCGGAGCGATATACGTCTGGACCCCTGTATCACCGCCGTGCCCGCCTACGTTGTACGGTGGGTTATGGAACATGGCGATCTTCCATGGGTGTGCTGAGTCATTCGCAGCTGCCTTCAAGTCATGGACGAACCAGCTGTACTGAGCGGTCCCTGGCGAGTAACTGTCCCGACTCGTGCTGAGCACGATAATATGCATGGCGCTGTAATTGAAGGAGTACCATCGTTCGTTGTTCGGCAGCGCGAACCGGTGAAGGTAGTTGACTGAAGTGTTTTCATGATTGCCGAGCGCAGGAGCAATGGGTGCATGGTCGCCGAGCTGCTCCCAGTTCCCAAACCAGGTGTCATAGTCGTCGGCACTGTCGTTGCCGCACAAATCGCCAGTGAACACGGTGAAGGTAGGATTGACGATGGCCGCCTTTCCGACGATTTTGTTGAACTCGCTAGGATTGTCACGGGAATCACCCATGGCGCAGAACGTGAAATCTACGGATTCGGCTGGTGCGGTCGTAAAGGTCGAGTCCGAGCTCCACCCGCCGGCATCATCACCACAGATGTAATGATAGGTGGTATTCGCTGGTAGTCCAGTTATTTCGACAATATGGATGAGCCCGTTCGTACCCTGATTGTCCGTGGTCCCTGTGGCAATAGAACCGTACGTAGTGTCTAGACCGTACTTCACAGTGCTACCGGCAGTGGACGCTGTAGACTCCCAGACGATCGTCATGGTGGTCGAAGAGTCATGCTGCCAGTTCAGATGAATGTCGTACGGCAGGTCAGAGGTGTTCTTGCTAAATGCTGCTTCCGCTGGCGCAATCATCATAATCCCGACAAGCAAACACAGTATGCTTGCAGATGGTGTGAGTCTCCCCATGAGTTTTACTCCTTTGACCGACTAATATATTTTTTACCCTATAAACCTATCTCTCGAAGTAATGAGATAGCTACATTGTGACCTTATTACAAGGAGAAGTCTTTCTCTTAGCCTAGGGGTAAGACCCAGAGATATGTTTTTATAGAGGTACTTGTTATAAATTCTAATGAAAGTGGGGGACCTATCATGCAAAAAAATTTATCTCGAGCAATAAGGCTAGTTCTAAGCGTGGGCATTGTTCTGCTGTGCATCACCATGACATTTTCTGCTGTCAATGCAACATCAACCTCTTCGCAGAACAGTATTTCCACTATAGCAAAAAAGATAACAGCGGCAAAGAGCACGCTGTTTAATGATATGGGGCCATGGGTGTACCTCAACTGGAACTTCTGGGACAACCCGCCCAACATCTTCTCCAGAAACACCGGCAATGTCGGGATTGGGACCGCCAATCCGTTAGCGAAATTGGATGTGGCTGGTGACATCGCAGTGAACGGCATCCCCGTCATTGACGCCTCTGGGACGTGGGTTGGGGTTCCAATCAACGGTACCCAAGGGCCGCAAGGACCACAGGGCGAGCAAGGACCCGAAGGGCCGCAAGGGCCACCAGGGCCGCCTGGAGTGCCTGGACCGCAAGGACCGGAGGGACCGCAAGGACCGCCTGGTGAACCTGGTGCGCAGGGTGTGCCAGGCCCAGTGGGGTTGACGCCCGCTCATGAATGGTTTGGTACCATGCTTCGTTTTCAGAATCAGGATTTAACCTGGGGGAACTATACCGACCTGCAAGGGATTCAAGGAGAACCTGGTGTTCAAGGTGAACAAGGACTTCAAGGAATTCCTGGTGTTCAGGGTGAACAAGGGCCACAAGGACCACAGGGAGAGCAAGGGATACAGGGGATACAAGGTCCTATTGGACTCACACCTGCCCACCAATGGTTCGGTACATTCCTGCGCTTCCAGAACCAGGATGGATCCTGGGGGAACCTCACAGATTTAATTGGTCCTCAAGGGCCTCAGGGGATACAGGGTATCCAAGGCTTCCAAGGACCACAAGGGCCTCAAGGTGACACCCGCTGGGGTTTAAGCGGCATGAACATCTTCTACATCAATGGGAGTGTCGGCATTGGGACGACGAATCCCACTGCGAAACTGCAGGTCAACGGATCTGTGTCCGCCTACGGGTTTTCTGGTGACGGGTCTCAGCTTACGAACCTGCCGCGCTACGGACGACCAATCATCGTTCTCAAAGATATCTATGGGTACCGGAAGGTCAACGGACAGAGTGACAACTACTATCAATTACAGTCGATCCCCGCGGCCAATTTGACCGGGGATTACCTGAAGATAGAGATCACCGGGTACAGCATCGTCAACGTCACTCAGAATAGCGCAGGGTATTCTCAGATAGAGATTCTCACAAAATACATCGGTGGCTCCTACGTTTCTAGCATGGCGGCAAAGAATTTCCTGTATGTCAAACCCGTCGCGACCGCCTCAGCCTCAGGGAACTTTCAGATAACGAATCAAACGAACTGCATCACCTGGTACCATGCCCTGGCCGCAGCTGAAAAGACCTACGGTGTCCAAGTCGAGATCCACGTGGCCCTGAATACTCCGGCGTCACCAACAGGTCAATTCGCAGATTTCCACAACATCCTCACCATCGTATCCTGCGTGTAAAAGGATTCGTTCGCAGCGGGTACGACTCCCCCTCTTTTTTTCCTTTTTTTATTTTTTAGTGACGGTATTCATTTAATAGAGTAACTATGTAAAGATAACCAACAGAAGAACGGGTAAGAGATAAGAATTGCTCTCATTTTGAGAAGAAGCAGTATATACGATTTGTTGTACAATCAGTACCAATTTTTCCGTTGTCCTCCTGGTGACACTACAACAGAATGGAAAGAAACCGTGCTTGTTTATGGACGCTGATACAGTGAGTTCCCAGTGGAATCCATGGCGACGATCAAGGGACCGAACTCTTTGACTTCAAGGATCCATACTGCCTCAGGCATCCCGAGCTCCTCCAACCAGTACACGTAAGAAACCCTTTCTATTTTTTCTGCGGCAAGCACACCGGCGCCACCAGGATACGTCGTGTATACAGACCCGGTTTTATTTAGCGCCTTTTGCGTCCGCTCCCCCATCCCGCCTTTCCCGATGATGACATGCACATCGAACCGATCAAGGACGATATCCTCGACCTCCTCAAATCTGCTACTGGTAGTCGGGCCCGCGGACACCGCGATCCACGTTCCTTGCTCCTGCTTCATCAGCGGGCCACAATGATACAGCGCCTTCCCTGACGGGTCAAACGGGAGGTCCTTCGGGTCCATCGCCCGCATTTTCTCGTGCGCGAGGTCACGCGCGGTAAAGACTTCCCCTGTGAGGTACAGCACGTCATTGACCCGTAGTTTTTTCACGACGTCAGAGGGAATCGGGAGTCGCAGATGATATTCCACCTACTGTACCTCCAAACTACCGTCCTTGTGAATCGTCATGCTCGCGCGGCGGTCAGCCCAGCATTGGATCACCACGCCAACCGGGAGGCTGGCAGGATGGCGATGTGCGACCTCGATATGGACGTCAAGCGCGGTGGTCTTGCCTCCGAGTCCCATCGGGCCGATACCGGTCTTATTGACCATCTCCACAAGCTGCCTTTCTAGAGTCGACACAAGGGGTTCAGGATGACGTTTCCCCACTGGTCGCAGGAGCGCACGCTTCCCGAGGTTCATCACTAGATCTGCGCTGCCACCAATTCCGACGCCGACGATAATCGGCGGGCATGGCCGGCCGCCTGCTTTCTTCACGCAGTCAAGGACAAATCGTTTCACGCCCTCAAGACCAACGCTGGGGGAAAGCATCCCTAGCGCGCTCATGTTCTCACTGCCGCTGCCTTTGGGAAGCGCCGTGATGTGAACCTCGTCGCCCTCCTCGAAATCCCACAGGATGTGCGGGAGAAAATACCCGAGGTTATCGCCATGGTTCGTACTTGTCATCGGATCAACTGTGTTCGGGCGTAGCGGGATCTCCCTGGTCGCCTGGACAACCGCCCGCTCGATCGCCTCTTTGAGGATACCGATCGCGGGAAAACCGGTTCCGACCCGAACGAAGAACGTGAGAATACCGGTATCCTGGCAGAGGGGACACCGTTTCCGTTTCGCAAGACTCACATTCTCCAGCATGATTTCAAGTTGTATCTTCGCCGCGCCTGTCTCAGTTTCGTACACCTTACGCAATGCGGACACGACGTCAGCTGGTATCTCTGATTCAGCTTTCAGAATCATCGCAACGATACCGGATTCAAGCTGCCTTGCATCCATAGTACTCTCACTACATGGTAAGAGAAATCATGCATTAAGGTTTTTCATGTTACAAAAGAAAAAGAGAAGGAAAGCCTGATTACACGGCTTTACCGATCTCATCAACAGCCTCAGGGTTCGCAAGGGTCGTGATATCACCGACTTCTTGGCCCATGGCCTTCGCACGGATGACCCGTCGCATGATCTTCCCGCTGCGGGTCTTGGGGACATCGGAGACGAACCAGATCTCGTCTGGTCGTGCGAGCTTCCCCATTTCCTTTGCCACGTGCTCCCGGAGCTCTTTTTTCAATGCTTCAGAGGCTTCAATGCCCTTTTTTAGGACCACGTAGGCGGTGATCGATTCCCCTTTCTCCTCATGAGGTTTCCCGATGACCGCTGCCTCGGCGACCATGGGATTACTCACCAACGCGGATTCAACCTCGGAGTTCCCGATTCGATGTCCTGATATCTTCAGCACATCATCCGCACGGCCCTGTATCCAGAAGTACCCGTCGCTGTCTTTCCTGGTAACGTCGCCTGCGAGGTATATTCCTTTGTATTTCCCCCAGTAGGTTTCCTTGTACCGCTCAGGATTTTTGTAGATGCCCCGCAGCATGCCTGGCCAGGGATGTAGGAGCACGAGGTTCCCACCAGCGTTCACTATGGGTTTTCCTTCGTCGTTAAAGACATCAGCTGCCATCCCGGGTAATGCGTGGGTCGCTGACCCTGGTTTCAATGGCGTGATTGGTAAAGGTGAGATGACGAAATGGCCGGTCTCGGTCTGCCACCAGGTGTCCATGATCTGGCAGCGTTCACCACCGATGTTTTTGTAATACCAGATCCATGCCTCGGGGTTGATCGGCTCACCGACAGACCCAAGGAGACGCAAGCTTTTCAGGTTGTGTTTTTTCACCCAGTCTTCCCCGTGGCGCATGAACAGGCGGACGCTCGTCGGCGAGGTGTAGAAGACGTTCACACCGAACCGCTCGATGATGTCCCACCAACGGTCTGGATGCGGCCAGTCAGGCGCACCTTCATAAATGACCGAGGTCGCCCCAAGGATCAGGGGTGCGTACGCGATGTATGAGTGCCCAGTGACCCAGCCGATATCGGCGGCGCACCAGTACACATCCTCGTCTTTAATGTCAAACACCCATTTCAGGGTCTGCGCTATACCTACCGCGTATCCCGCATGGGCGTGGATGATCCCTTTTGGCTTCCCGGTGGTCCCGGAGGTGTAGAGGAAGTACAAGGGGTCGTCTGCATCGAGCTTCTCTGTCTCGCATTCGCTGGACTCAGTTTTCGTGATGTCATGCCACCAGTAGTCTTTGCTTTGGTCCCAGTTCACGGGGTCTCCTGTGCGTTTGTACACGATTACGTGTTTCACGCTTGGTGTCTCTTTCACGGCGTCATCGGTCTGGTTCTTCAATGGTACTTTCTTGCCGCGTCTCCAGAAACTGTCACAGGTGATGACCGCGGTCGCCTCGCAGTCGTTCATCCGGTCCCGGAACGCTGACGCGCTGAACCCGGAGAAGACGACGGAGTGAACCGCGCCGATTTTCGCGCAGGCGAGCATCGCGATGGGAAGCTCAGGGATCATGGGAAGGTAGATGCCGACACGGTCTCCTTTCTTGATGCCCATGGTGCGCAGGGCGTTTGCGAGTTTGTTAACCTCAATGGATAAATCGTTGTAGGTGAGCTTTCTGATGTCACCGGGTTCTCCTTCGAAGATGAACGCGACCTTGTTCTTCCGCCAGGTCTTGGTGTGCTTGTCGATCGCGTCGTGCACGATGTTGTATTTCGCGCCGACGAACCATTTCACCCAGGGTGCGTCCCATTCAACGGTTTTTTTCGGTGGCGTGTAGAATTCGACGAGTTCCTTAGCGATCTCGCCCCAGAACCATTCCCAGTTTTCTGATTTCTTGTAGAGCTCCTCAGCGGTTTTGATATTATGCTTGTCCATCCACTGCTTCACGTTCGAGTTGTTCACCAATTCTTTCGAAGGTTTAAACACTCGTTTTTCATCCATTAGCACAGAGATATTTTCGCCTGTCATATTCAAACCTCTCATCGTTTCTTTTTTTTATTCTCAGATGTAGACGTTATGTTGGTTGAAAAGGCCCAAGAGTTTTTTTGGTCCCCCAAACCAGTTTCCCTTCCGGTAACAGGGATGTGCCGCAACAGAGTTGCAGTATATGAAGTTTTTCATTTTTTGTTTTTAAAGGCATGCTTTTCCTCCTGTGCAAGTCCTAATGTTTTTCTCACGAGGGGCGCAAAATCGAATTCTTTGATAAGCGCCATGTGTCCGAAACGGTAGGTGCTGATGAAGGGTGGTAGTGAGAACAGGTTGTTTTCTTTGAGGTACCTAATTTTATTCATTTCATCTGCCTTGTATTGTTGGTAGGTCGGGTATGCGGACAGGAGGATGGATTCGAATTTTCTGCTCGCGAAAAAGACGGTGAAAGGTGAATCAAGGGCGGCAAGTTCCGTGGTGCTGGGTGCTTTGTTGGGGTTGAAGCTGATGTGGTAGAAGGTGAGGATGTCAAGGCCGAGTTTCTGCAGGTTAGGCAGGGTGAGAAGCTGGAGAAGGCCGTTGTCGAAGAACTGGTTTTTCATGCGTGCGACGGTGTGACGGGACAACCCGACCTGCTCCCCGATTTGCTGGGTGGTTGCAGTAGGGTGTTCGACGAGGGCGTTGTACACCTTTTTTTCTTTGGTGGTAAAATCCATGGGGGTGACGTTGCTGAAAAGGTCTTTTGAAGGGTGCTTTTTACGGTCGTCTTCTATGGTAAAGAGCTGTTTAAGAATTGGTGCGAAGTCGAAGAACCGGTGGATGTGGCTGGTTTCGAAGGGGAAGATGACCTCGTGGGGGTATTCCTTTTCGAGTAGGCCGAGCCTACCGAAAGTCTCGGTGCGTATCTCGTTGATGCGTCCGATGTTGGTGTAGTTCTGGGAGAGGCTCATGGAGAATCCTTTTTCTTCCTCGCCGACGGAGAAGAAGATCTCGTCGAAGACCTCTATGGTTTTTTTGGTGGTCTCGACGCGTTCCCGCAGGGGGATGACTGGGTTGAACTGCATGTAGATGACCGCGAGCAGTTCGCAGCCGAGCCTGTTGACGAGGGGGATCATGAGGGTGCGGTAGTAGCCGTTGTCCGCGAGTCGTCGTTTGATGGAGGTGAGGGTGGAGAGCTTTACGTCGATGATGTCGGCTAGGTCGCTGTCGGTGACCGTGGGGTACCGGGTAATTCCGTAGAGGACTTTCTTTTCGTTTTTGGTGAGGGTCTCGTTGTTCACATGTCCGGAATCGAGCAGCCCCATATATAATTTTCTCATATTCACCATAATATTATCCTATTTTAGTAAAATGATTAAAATTATAAATATTTTAATCAAAAAAACATTATTTTGTTCTGGTAATTATCTTTGTGGGGAAATCAGAACAAAAGATTTATTAAAGCATCAGCCATTCCTCGCACCAATATCTGGAGCGAGATGATTAGTTATGGCAAAAACACTGACTGAAAAGATCCTCACTGCACACATCACCCAGGGAACCCCTGAAAAAGGAAAGGAAGTCGGCATCAAAATCGACCAGACCCTGACCCAGGACGCGACAGGCACCATGGCCTACCTCCAATTCGAGGCGATGGGCGTCCCCAAGGTAAAAACCGAGCTTTCCGTAAGTTACGTGGACCACAACACCGTCCAAATCGGCTTCGAGAACGCCGACGACCACAATTACCTCCAGTCCATTGCAGCGAAATACGGCATCGTCTACTCACGCGCAGGCAACGGCATCTGCCACCAGGTGCACCTCGAGCGCTTCGGTAAACCAGGGAAAACCCTCCTCGGGTCTGATTCTCACACGCCCACCGGCGGCGGCATCGGCATGATCGCGATTGGCGCCGGCGGCCTTGACGTCGCGGTCGCCATGGCAGGCGGACCCTTCTACCTCACCTATCCGAAGGTCATCAAAATTAATCTCACCGGGGCACTGCGCCCCTGGGTCTCCGCAAAGGACGTGATCCTCAAGGTCCTGGAGATCTTCTCGACCAAGGGCAACGTCGGCTGCGTCTTCGAATACGCTGGTGACGGTGTCAAGACCCTTTCAGTCCCTGACCGGGCGACCATCACGAACATGGGCGCGGAATGCGGCGTCACCACCTCCGTGTTCCCCAGCGACGAGGTCACCAAGCAATTTTTAAAAACCCAAGGACGCGAGAAAGACTGGATCGAACTCAAAGCGGACCCTGACGCGGCCTACGACCGCGAGGTAACAATAGACCTCAGCGACCTTGAACCGCTCGCAGCGCTACCCCACAGCCCAGGCAACGTCAAAAAAGTCAAGGACATTCAGGGAATCGATGTCGACCAGGTCTGCCTCGGAAGTTGCACGAACTCCTCGTACACCGACCTCATGACGGTCGCTTCTATTCTTAAGGATAAAAAAGTTCATCCGAACGTGAGTTTCGTCGTCGCACCAGGATCAAAGCAGGTCCTGGAGAACATCACGAAGGACGGGGGCCTGTTCAATCTCATCAGTGCAGGCGCTCGCATCGCGGAGGCAGCCTGCGGGTTCTGCATCGGCAACAGCCAGTCGCCGAAAACCGGGGCGACCTCACTACGGACCAGCAACCGCAACTTCCTCGGACGGTCCGGGACCAAGGACGCGAACGTGTACCTGGTGAGCCCCGAGACCGCAGCGGCGGCTGTGATCACCGGAAAGATCACGGACCCACGCGACCTTGAGAAACAGGGCATCAAGTACCCGGACATCCCGATGCCGAAGAAGTTCCTCATTGACGACAGCATGTTCCTGTACCCGCCAGCGCACCCAGAAAGTGTGCAGATCATCCGCGGGCCGAACATCGGCGAACCGCCAAAGAACACCCCGCTGCCTGAGACCATCAAAGGCGAGGTCACGATCAAGGTCGGCGATGAGATTACCACCGATCACATCATTCCTGCGGGCGCCAAGATGAAGTATCGCTCGAACGTCCCGAAATACTCAGAGTTCCTCTTCGAGGTCGTCGACCCGAAATTCTATGAACGCGCAAAGAAAATCAAGGATGCAGGGAAACACAACATCATCGTCGCGGGTGTGAGCTACGGCCAAGGCTCCTCACGAGAGCATGCGGCGCTCTGCCCGATGTACATGGGCGTCAAAGCAGTGCTTGCGAAAAGCATGGAACGCATCCACAAGGCGAACCTGATCAACTTCGGGATCCTGCCGCTCACGTTCGTCAACAAGGATGATTACGCCATGATCGACCAGGGGGACGCCCTTGAGATCTCAGGCGTCAAGAAAGCACTCCAGGGGAAAACACAGACGCTCACAATCCGTGATACGACCAAAGGGAAAACATTTGAGGCGTCATTTGATCTCTCCGACCGAGATAAACAGATTATCCTCGCCGGGGGATTCTTGAACTACATCAAATAGGAAAACGAGAAGAGGCAATCACATGAAACACGCGAAAGAACCAAGCAAAATCAAGGTGAAAGGGACCCTCGTGGAAATCGACGGGGACGAAATGACCAGAGTCATGTGGAAGATGGTGAAAGAGAAACTCCTCTTCCCGTACCTGGAGATGAACCTAGAGTACTACGACCTCGGACTAAAGCACCGTGACGAAACCGACGACAAAGTCACCGTGGACGCCGCCAACGCGATCAAGAAGCACGGTGTCGGTGTGAAATGCGCAACCATCACGCCCAACAAAGATCGTGTCAAGGAATACTCACTCAAGAAGGAATGGCCGAGCCCGAACGGGACAATCAGAGCGACCTTGGACGGCACCGTGTTTCGCAGCCCGATTCTTACAAAAAACATACCCCCAGCTGTACGAAGTTGGGCCAAACCCATTCATATCGGCAGACACGCGTACGGCGACGTGTACAAGAACCAGGAGATCCGGGTCCCCGGACCTGGAAAAGGGGAACTCACCTTTACACCTGCGGGAGGTGGCGCACCCATCCGCCTGACGATCCATGAGTTCAAAGGACCAGGGATCCTGCAGGGTATCCACAACACAGACAAGTCCATTGGAAGCTTCGCGAAGGCGTGTTTCACCTACGCCCTGGACCAGCACGTTGATTTATGGTTCGCAACAAAAGATACGATCTCAAAGACCTATGACGCCCGGTTCCGCCAGATCTTCCAGGAGGAATACGAGGAGAACTGGAAGAAGAAATACGAGGAGGCCGGCATCATTTATTTCTTCACGCTCATCGACGATGCGGTCGCCCGCATCATGAAATCCGAAGGAGGAATGCTGTGGGCGTGCAAGAACTACGACGGGGATGTCCTCTCCGACATGCTCGGTAGCGCGTACGGCAGCCTTGCGATGATGACCAGTGTGCTGGTGTCACCGGACGGCTACTTCGAATACGAGGCGGCGCACGGCACCGTGCAGAAACACTATTACAAATACCTGAAAGGCGAGAAGACCTCGAGCAACCCCATGGCGCTCATCTTCGCCTGGACAGGGGCGCTCAAGAAACGCGGGGAGCTTGACCACACACCAGAGGTCGTAGACTTCGCTCACAAACTCGAACAGGCGTCAGTGG
>Ga0315277_10010451_pt1 | contig 11747 bp, 3 predicted proteins | sample YL17G05_15_MG_FD_203695 | JGI IMG/M metagenome (GOLD analysis project Ga0315277, IMG submission 203695) | Sediment microbial communities from Yellowstone Lake, YNP, Wyoming, USA - YL17G05_15 | ecosystem: Environmental > Aquatic > Freshwater > Lake > Sediment | place: USA: Wyoming | collected...
AAGGCATCCATGGCGTTGCTCCTTTGACACGGTACTGTTCGGCAAAAGCGATACCGTACACCAAAGGACAACGCCTTTCATCTCTTTTGGTTGCGGCTGAGCGAAGCGAAGCCGCGCCAAGAGCTCTGCGGTTGATGATGAGACAGGCTTCAGGGGTCGGGGATCAGCTCAGGCCGTACGGCGCCCGTTCTCAGTGGATCACTTGCGCCCATCGACGGTCAACGAGATGGTTGCCGGTCCCCGCAGGTGGTTGTCACTCTGTAAGTCCCTGCGCCACAAGGGGTCACCTATGTCCCCTCGGCAGCCAAAAATTCGCGCAATTGTCCGGATTTCCGTTGACGCCGCACTTGGGTTGTCGTATGATCTTTATGCAACTGAATAGAGACCCATGAGTAACCAATCATCAATTATCAATCATCCATAATCAATCAAAGGGGCTTCGTCACGGCCAGCGGAGTTTACATGCTGCCCGGCCGGTCGCTTGATGGGCGGCACACCAGGGGACCGGAGGCTCCTTTATGGCTGACTATGCGAAACAAAGCCAATCTGTGGACCTGCCGTTTGGCAACCAACGCCGGTCGTGTGAAACAAAGCCAATTTGCTCGGGGACAGGCCGGAGGCAGGGGGCCGGAGGGACTGCATGGGCGACTGCGCGAAACAAAGCCAATTTCCGAGGCCGGGGGAGCCTGCAAGACAACCTGGGGCGAGCGGGGACGCTCGCCCTACCACGCGAAACAAAGCCGACCGGCGGAGCCCGGCAGGCGGAGGTGGAGGAGCCGCGGCGCGAAACAAAGCCAATTATGGGCCGGGGGCCCTGGGATTGCGGATTGTTGATGGCGGATTTCGGATTGAACGGTGGGAGAGCGCGTTGGCGGGCTATGTAGCGACAAGCAGGAGCGAACGTGCAAAGCAAAGCCAATTTCCCGAGGTGGGCAGGTGGAGGCGCGGAAACCGCTGCACCGAACAAAGCCAATTTGCAGGGACGCCAGATGAGGGATAACTGCTGTTGTGGAAAGGGATTATGAGAGAATCAATGGACGATGCCTTCGTAGAAAACAAAGCCAATCATCCATCATCAATCATCGATAATCAATCGCGTCGAACTGCTACTGGCGGTTGGGCGTAGGATTTGGTAGGATAGCGAGATCGTCGGATACACAGCTCTTTTCGATAACTGAATACGGGGGCGAAAGGCTTCGACCGGATTGCGGATGGATAAGCTGCGTGCCCAGGACGCCGGTTGGCCTGGTTAATCATCCGGTACCTAACTTTAATTGGCAACTACCAGTATGCCATGGCGGCGTAAATAACGCTGCTCGTCCTGTCGGATTGCGCCTGCGGGTCCGATAAGGGCGTCAATTAGTGGGCTGGCCTGCGTCGGTCGTCCGGGCCGATGCGGGCGAGATACACCGGAATAGCCGATCTGAGAGCCTGTCGTTCGGCGCTCGGGGAGGCGAACTCTCAATCGAGCGACTACGCATGTAGATACTTATCTTGAACCATCTCGGGACGGGGGTTCGAATCCCCCCGCCTCCATTCTGTTTGAGTTGCTCCAAGTGCTTCCTGCGGCTGGTACGTCACGATTTGGAGAGTGCTCCAGAAATGGGAGCAACGTGGAGCCGTGTGCGCGTCGGATCGCCGCGAGCGAGGCACGAATCTCTCGATATGAGAAGGGCCCTCGCGAAGAGGGCCCCGGTGTTGACTGCTTATAGTCCCTGATTTTCTGTCCCGAGTGCGTGCACTCCAAATCGCAGCTAGGGGCGCGGCACCGTGAGATCGTCGATGTGGACAATCCCTGAGCCGGCCTCGGCCGGTTGGTCACGGTTGTCGATGCCCAGAGAGAGGCTCCGGACCGCTTTGGTGTCGACGCCGAGGGCCAGGAGGTCGGTAAGCGGGATTCTCCATTCGGTCCATTCTGTCATGAGCAGCGTATCCGGCTCCGGGTGAACAATCTTGCCACGATGTCCCAAAGCGTCGCTGATCGTGACGTAGAAGTTGCCGGGACTGTTGCTCGGATTGGCACCGCCGATGTCGGCGACCTGCCACTGCCCCGAGACGGTCCCGGTGATGGTGACGTCGGAGAATTCGGCGACCGTTGTCAGTTGAGGGTCGCCGCTGGTCAGGGCCAGGCCGATGAAGATACTGCCCCTGCCCTTCACATTGATCGTCTGTGGATTCGGCGAAGCATCGCTTCCCGTGCTCTCATAGCTCGGCTGAGGAACCCACGTCTGGCCGTCCTCAGAGTAGGAGGCGGTGACTAGGTTGCCGCGACGCTCCAGCCTGACCCAGAAGGGAAAACCGATTGCGCCGGCGCTGCTGTGTGTTGAGTAGGTCTCGCTCGTGTCGCTCCGTGTGCGGTTTTGGAAAGCCCGGCGGCCGTCCGGGGTGACAAGCATGAAGCCATAGGCGGAACTCGGATGGAGACTGTCGCGGATCATGATGCCGGCCCCGGCCCCATCCGCCGCTTCGCGAACGCTGTCGATCCTGGCCGTGATCGATCCACTGCCGCCGAGTTCCTTGTAGACGAAGCGGAAGTGGTCGCGGCTGCCCCAGACGTCGCCGCTGGTGGAACTCATCCGATAGTGACCCGGCGATGTCTCCTGGAAGGCCCTCGGGTAGCCCCGGAACCACAGGCTCAGGTCCCCAGCCCCGCCGGCCGTCCAGTCCTGAGGGATCGCCCAGACCCGCTGGGTCTCCGAGTAGTGTGGCGGATTTGTGTTGTCGTAGCGCAGTTGCATGGCCTGGCGACCGGAGCGAACGCCGGTGTCATCCACGCCGATGGCGGCGCCGGTTCCATTTCCGGGAAGGTCCGAGCGATTCACCCCGTCGATCCATGTCTGGAACACTTCCTGTCCGGCCTCGCTCGTGTAGCTCTCGAAATCGTCCAGGATCAGCAGGTCGGCCGTGGTGAAGCTGCAAACTCGACCCTGCCACGGACGCTCGGGCACCTCGGGATTGACTTCATCGATCCGCCAGTACCAAGTCTGGTTCCATTGCAGCGGACCCGGCGTCCATGTTGTCTGCTGCACAGGCAGCCTGCCCTGATAAAGGGCCGCATCGGCCGGTGTGGCCGCCGCAACTGCTTCGGCATCCTGGCCGAAGTACACATCATGTGCGACAGCCAACTCGCCCGGCGACCACCGGAGCATGACATTCTGCGGCACGTTCACGTCGCCGTTGGCGGGATAGAGTGGCTTGGCCCGCACCAGCGGCTGCAGGGGACCGGCCGGGATGATCTGTCGGCCCGTGGACGGCGTCTGCCACCAGAGCTGAAGCGTTGCCCCCATCTGCAGATCATACCATTCCAGCCGCAGACTGTAGATTCCGGGGGCCAGCTCCACGGGACGGCTGTAGTCATCCATCGGACCGTGGCCCGTCCAGTTGTCGATGAGCAGCTTGCCGTCGAGCCAGAGCCGAACGCCGTCATCGCTCGTGGTAATGAAGGTGTAAGTATCGGCGATCGCGATCTCCAGGTCTGCCGTCCATCGCGCCGAGACAGCATCACGGAGCGAACCGACGATCGCGCCTTCGCCCCAATAGTGTTCGATTCGGTCCTCAATTTGCGTGACGACCGGCTTGCCCGAGAGCGTCATATTGGGGAAGTACTCAGCCTTCACGCCGCCGCCGGAGAACGTGGTGAAACTCCAGACGCGACCTTCGTACCTGCTATCGTCATTCATCTCATCGACGGCCCAGTAGTAGGTGACGCCGGGCTCCAGGGGCCCGGGATTGTAGATCGTCGCGGTCTGGTTTCCCTGGAAGACACTCGCATCACGGGCAATTACGGCCTGCTTGCTCGTCCCGAAGAACACCTCGTGTGTCGTTCCCATCCTTCCGGGGAGCCACATCAGAACGGCATCCATCGCGATCCACTTATCTCCATCGCGAGGACTGGGCGAGTACGCCGTATTGGGAGTGGCCACGAAGTGCCACACGTCCCCGGTGTAGACTTTTCCCTCGCCGTCGATCTGATCGACGCGCCAATAGTACGTTGCGCCGGGCTCCAAGTCGGCGGGCATCTGGCACACGGCGGGAAAGGCCGGCTGGAGCGAGGCAATCAAATCGGCCTCCGTCAGTCCCGGCGTCGTGCCGAGATACACGTTGTGCAGCGCGGCCGTCTCGCCCGCCGTCCACTGGAGAAGCGTGGGTATCGCGATGACGGCGTCCTCCGGCGGCTCCGGGGCAGTGGCCTTGTAAGTCATCTCCAGAAGCTCGACCTCCGCGATCTGCATGCTGTTCGCGCAGCCGTCGGCCGGATCACGAATGGCTGGAAACAACACCTGGTAATGCCGGTACGCCGTGTTGTTCGAGAACACGATGGGAGTCGTGGTCTTCATGTTCCGGGGCCACCCCCAAGCCTCCTGGAAGTCAACGATCTGGCCCTTGGCGATCAGTGTGTATGGCCCGTCGATGCTCTGGTTGGAGCCGTGCAGCTCGAACTCGATCGGATCTCGCGCCGGGCAATCGTTGGCCGTGGTGAACGTCATCCCGCTGACGACCGTTGGCCCGGCCGTCGGCGTCACCCGGAAACCCGTCGGCCCCGCGTCCGGCAGGCGATCTCCCTTGAAATGGAGGTACTTCGTATTCTCGTGGTCGTCGATCGCCGATGCCGGGCTCTCCTGGCTTGGCCAATCCCCGTCGTTTGGGACGCCCACAATGACATCGTCCCGGCCGGTGACGTCGTGTGCCGCCTGCACGACGGAGCACAGCAGCAGAACCATCGCAGCCACATTTATATATTTAGCTCTCCACATTGTCGTTCTCCTTCTGAATGAACCCTTGTCACTCGTTTCCGCCGAATGCGCCGTGAATCGATGAAATCTCACCGGTACTCACGCAATCTTGCGGAGTTTGTTACAGGGATTTTTGGAACCTCTGACACAATGAAGAGCGAGGGAAGGTTGTCTCACATGTCATTCCCGCGAAGGCGGGAATCCATTCCCGTCAGAGGCGAGGATGGGTGCGGGGGAAGGTCCTTTGCGGAAATGATGACGCCTGGTTGCCTTTCAGCGAGCCGTGCTATTATCGATTGGATGCGACGGATTCCTGTCCGGCGCTGTAGAGGGCTGCAATCTCCGCTTCACTGAGCGCGTAGCTGTAGATGCGGACGTCGTCGATCCAGCCGTTCCAGTAGCGTCCGGACTGTTCAGCGTTGTCGCCGATGCACACCGGCTGGTCGTTCGTTTGCAGGCGGCCCCAAGCCGAGAAGGATGCATCCAGCTCACCATCACTGTACAGGGCAATCCGGCTGCCGTCATAGGTAGCGACAACATGGTGCCAGCGGCCGTCGCAGATGACCCGATTCCCTTTGGCGCAGGCCGCACCTCCAACCGGTGACTGCAGGCCATCGCAGGTGAACTCCAAGCAGTCGGCATCACCGGACCTGTGGAGCCGCCAAGACGTGTCACCCTTGGTGACCAGCGCCTGCCACCACTTGTCGAGCCTGTCGACGCGGGTCCACACGGAAATCGTGATCGCGTCGGTGACATCGAACGGGGCCTCCTCGGCGAACCGTACGGAGCTGTTCCGGAGCAGAATGGCGCCGCCGATTCGGCCGGCGGATGGTCGCCATTGCGGCGTGCCGACGACCAGGCCATCGTTGCCGTTGCCGGAGGCATCGGCGACGTCCCTGCCGGACGGCTCATCGAATCGCCACCAGCCGAGCAGCTGGCCCTTCGAGAAACTCCACAAATCCCCTTGTGTGTAGGGTTTGCCGGATGAGTAGAGGCGCAGCCGCGACTCGTAGTCCCCTCGCCAGCGGGATCTCTCCTTATCGGCGAGCAACTCGGTAGCCTTCTTTTGCCACGACACGGCCGACGCAAAATCGCCCACTTGCGCATAGACTGCCGCCAGTGCAGCGACATATCGGTGATCCGTCCAGTTCGTCAGCTCGCACGCGCGCGTGGCGTTCGCCGCAGCCTGGTCCTTGTCGCGAAGCTCGAGGACGGGGCAGGCGGCCTGGAGCCAAGCAAGATCGCATCGTGCCGCGGCGTGGTTCGGGTTGAGTTCCACAGCCCTCGCATAATCATCGACGGCATCCTTGTAGTTGCCGCCATTGTGCTTGCGTCCTCTGCCGCGCTCGTAGAATGCCTCGGCCACGGTAGCGCGGATTCTGGGGAGTTCCTCGCTTGTCTCGATTCCACGGATCCGGCGTGCCGCCTCGTCGATTCTGCCCTCTTCCAGGCAGCGCCACAGCCTGCCGAGCTCGGTCTCCTCGCCGGCCAGGACTTTCTCCGCTTCGTAGAGCAGGTCCTGTCGAGGTGTCCCGGCGCCGCCTGCCGGAAGCTGGCGCAGCCGTTCCAGGGCCGCTTTCGCCTCGTTCGAACGCCCCAGCCGATACAGGGACATGGCGGCCGTCGCCGCAGTGGAGCCAGAGGGCTGCCAGTGGAGCGCGTCGCAGAGATCTTCCAACGAGCGGAACGTGTCAAGGGCATCCGCATATTGGCCCTTGCGATAGTAGCTCTCGCTCAATACGCTGACTCGCGTGATGAAGCCGTAAAGGTAGGCGCCCGCATCCTTGCGGTACGTCCCGCGCCGGATCGCCGCGGCGAAGTCGCGACAACTTTGCCGCAGGTACTGCTCTTCCGTCCGCGCGGTACGAACCGCTTCGTGGATCGAATCTGCCGGATCAAGCTTCGCCAGCCAGAGCCCGCCGTACCAGTCCCGGAGCTCCAGGGCGATTCGGGAACCGTCGGGCGATAGATGGCCCAGCACCACCGGGGACGGGAAGAGCTGCCACGCCTTCGTCTGTTCGAAGTCGAAGCTCCAGAGCCCCATCTCCCCTTGATGCAGCCCGCCCGCGAGGACTTCGTTTCCGTTCAGAGCCCACCTCAGCGCCATGCCGTGCTGCCCGTACGGCGGAGGCGCCGTCCACCTGGCCTTCACCTGGCCACTGGAAACCTCCACGACAGAAAGTCGGTCCCCCTCCGAGTGCGCCAGATACTTGCCATCGGGCGACACGGCAAAGTAGGGATCACAAGAAACTATCGGCTCCGGCTTGCCGAGAGGATCATCCACGTTGACAGAGTAGGCGCGACCGCTGGAGTGGTAGAACAGTTGCCCCCTCCGTCCCGCCCAGACGGGCCAGACCCCACGCGCCAGAAATCGCGGCTGTCCGCCGGTCGCAGAAACGACCCACAACTCCGAAGCGCAGCCGGCCGGTCCGCGGTTCGGGACTCGATCGAACGCAATCCACCGGCCATCCGGCGACCAGGCGCAGGTCTTGCCGGAGGCAGCCAGGACTCGCACTCGGCCCGTCTCGATGTCCAGAGCTTCGAGTCTTCCGGACTCGTAAACCAGCGGGGCCCCGGAGGTCAAAGACCCGCTCCGCAGGCCGTACAGATCGATCCGGCCGTAGGCCAGTTCCTTGCCGTCGGGAGACCACCCAGGCACCCCAAATGCCGATGGAACCAGGCACGTCCCGAGGGTTTGACACACGCGGTATTGATCGATGGCTTTCTGCATCAGGGAGAATGGCTCTTCGCCAATGATGTCTTTGGGCAGCTCCAGCGAATGTCCCGCGATGAGCAGTCGGAAGGCGTATCGGTAAATCCATAGTCGGTAGAAGCTGTATCGCGGCTGGCGGACAAGCTGAGCGTGCTGCTCCTTCGCTCCGGCGTAATCGCCTGCCAGAACCAGGGCCGCCAACAGCTCGAACCCGCTGCGGAGGTCGTTCGGCCTCGATGTGGCACAGTACCGGGCATCCTGAAGCGCGGCTTGGTAATCCCGCATCTGCGTGAGGGTCTGGCGGCGTTGGTCGTGGAGTCCGAGCAGCTCGGCCTGACTGTCGCACAGCGCGATCGCATGATTGTGGTCTTCCAGGGCGGCGCCGTACTGTCCCGCTTCCCGCCGGGTGATCGCTCGCAGCGCATATCCCAGCGCGTCTTTCGGCCTCATGACGATCATGGTCTCGGCATCGGTTGTCATCGTAGCGTAGTCCCCCACGGCGTCGCACGCCAGGGCTCGCGCCTTTCGGGCCGGGTAATAGGCCGGGTCCAGCTCCAGCGCCTTCGACAACCACTCAGCGGTCTCGGTCGAGCTGTCGGCCGTAACGCCGCGCAACGTGTATGCTTCAGCCGTCTGCGGCAGCAGAGACTCGCTGGCCTGCTGGTGCAACTGAGCCTTGGCGGGATCACTGCCCATGTAGATCGTCGCCAGCAGGCAGTGCGCCGGTCCCGCGGTCTGCGGCGGACCCTCGAGCAGGCCGGTCAACTCGGCCTCGGCCTCGTCGAATCGATCCAGCGTGTACAGCAGGTTCGCGTGTAACAGTCGTGCGGCCGCCTCAGCCTGTCCACTCTTGAGATAGTCCTCCAGCGCATCCAGCGCCTCTTTGTAGCGGCCGTCGGCCTGGAGCCGCTGGGCGGTAGAAAGCTTGCGGTCGGCGTCCACGGTCTGCTCCAATGTCACCCGCGCGTGCTGCGCCCGTTGGGCCTGAATATACAACCAGGTGCTGGTCACGAAGCCAATCAGCAGAATGGCGATGATGGCAGCCGTCGTCGCCACGGGGACCCTGTGCTTTCGCAGCAGCTTGCGCATGCGATATGCGGCCGATTCCGGTCCGGCGATCAGCGGCTTGCCATCGAGGTAGTTGCGGATATCGTCGGAGAACTCGTAGGCGGAGCGGTATCGGCGGGTCCGGTCCTTACGCATCGCCTTGAGCGGGATCCACTCCAGCTCGCTCTGAAGGGACTTGGCGAGCGCGGCAATATCGGTGCGGCGGGCTTCGGCGATCCGCTTCGCCTCCGGGCCAAGAGCTGAAAGATGCGTGCTTGGACTCAGCGGCTCCTCCTCGCGGATGATCCGTTGGACCTCGGCAAACGCCGCCGAACGCAGCGTCTCGGCGTCAAACGGCAGCGTCCCGGTGAGCAGCTCGTACAGCACGACCCCGAGCGAATAGACGTCGCTGCGGGTATCGATGTCCAGTCCGCTCATCTCCGCCTGCTCCGGGCTCATGTACTCGGGCGTCCCGATCATCTCGGCGTAGCGCGTGAAGATCGTCTGCTCGGTGAGCCGCTGATTCATGGCCTTGGCGATGCCGAAGTCGATCACTTTGGGCACAGGCACGCCGTCATGGAGGGTCACCATGATATTCGACGGTTTCAGGTCGCGGTGGATGATGCCTTTCTGATGAGCGTGGTGCACTGCGTTGCAGACGGGCACGAACAGCTCCAGCCGCTCGCGCGTGCTCAGCCGGTTCTGATCGCAGTACTCGGTGATGGAGACCCCGCGCACAAGCTCCATGACGAAATAGGGGCGTCCCGTCTCCGTGGCGCCGGCATCGAATACCTGGGCGATATTCGGATGGTCCATGATGGCCAGGGCCTGCCGCTCGGCGTCGAAGCGGGCGACGACCTGCCGGGTGTCCATACCCAGCTTGATGATCTTCAGGGCGACCCGTCGGCGCAGCGGCTTCTCCTGCTCGGCCATGTAGACGACCGCCATGCCCCCTTCGCCGATCTTTTCGAGGAGCTTGTACGGCCCGATCACCGTGCCCGGGCCCTCGATCGGGGCCGACAGCCCGTGGGTGTCGCTGTCGCCGGCCTCGGGACCTGCAACAAGCTGCATGATGCACCGGGGGCATTGCCCTTCGGGCGTGCCGCTCGGGAGACAAGAGCCGCACTGTGGACACCGTCTTTCCTGGCTCATAACCTTCTCCGGCCTCAGCAGTCCATTGACTCTCAGATAAACAATTTATGAGTCCGTATCCTTTGAGTGCCCGAGAATCAACAACCACACTCACCGTTCTCTACGGAAAAATCGTCCATGCGTTACACCTGCCGGCGGAATTTGCCGTTTACGATTTATGAATCGCACTCGTGCAGATCCCGGGCGCGGCCGCCAGACGCAAATCGTAAATCGAAAATCGTAAATCGTAAATCCTTCGGGCCTCACGACTCGAATGCCGTGAAAAGGTCTCGTATCTCCTCTTCGAGCTGTTCGGGCGTCGTTACCGTTTCGGCGATCTCGCCGCGAATCAGCTCGCGCAATCGCCGCCGAAGCCGGTGCGCCGCCACCCTGGCCGCTCCCTCGCTCATACCCAGGCGATCTGCACACTGGCGGTAGAAGCCCTCTTTCGGCTCGGTCGCGATGTGGTCCTTCAACTGCTCGAAGAGGTCGCCCTTGCCCGCTTGGACGTACTCGCGCTTCAGCACCTGCATCGCCCGGGCGATCACGGTCATCACCCAGAATCGGTCGAAGAGCTTGTCCGCCGACAATCGGTCGCTGGGCTCAAGCGAGTACCAGGTTTCTGCCTGCTCGAATTCCAGCGGCCCGATGCACTTGCCGCCGCCGCGACGTTCGCTCTGGGCCCGGCGGCACTCATCGACCACGAAGTTCTTCAGGGACGCCAGCAGGAAGGACCGGAACTTGGACTTCTGGGGCTTCACGCTTTGCAGCCCCCGCTTTTCCAGCAGGTGCGTGAAGAACCCCTGCACGAAATCCTCTGCGCGGGACCTGTCGTGACCTTGTCTGCGGAGATAACAATAGAGGGGAGACCAATACTTCTGGCACAGGAACTCCAGGGCCTGCCGGGCGTCCGGCGAGTCCTCCTGGCCGGCGGCAACCACCATGGTCCAGCGGGTCGTGGCAAATGATGATCCGCCCGTACGGCTGGCGGACCGGGCGGCTCCAAGCGAATCGTCGTTCACACAGTCCTCTTGCATCGCAAAAACGCCGGCTCAACGTGTGCCTTGCTGCGTTCTGCACTCCGACCCATTGTATACGAATCGCCGCCGGAAGCCAAGGGGCGATCCGGTCCGGCCCGGATGAGGGTGTGGTACCGGCTGCAATCAAGGATTGTGTATTTCGGAGGCGACAGCGGCAAGGCCGAAGGCTTTGCCGATGGCGGATGGACAAACCATCGGCAAGCCGGCGCTTGCCGCTGCCACCCAAAGCGTGATGACATGCAACAAAGAATCTATGCGTGGTCCCTCTGAGTCACCACGCGAGACTTCGTCAGGCTGGCTCACAAATCACGACTTTATTACCCGAATATCATCGATGTAGATTGTGCCGGCGCCGCCTTTCGCCGGGGCGGTGCGGTTGCCCACGCCGATATACATCTTCTTGATCTTCGTCGCACTGACCTTGCTGAAGCTGGTCAGTGGAATCTTCCATTCGATCCATTTGTTCGTGACCGCCGCCGAGGCCAATTCGCGACTGACGACAGCAGAGTTGCCGATGCTATCCTCAAGCACGACATACAATTGGCTCACACCCTCGATGGTGCTGCCCTGGACGTACAGCACGAGGGTGTTGACCCCGCCAACCGTCCAGTTCTGCGGCGTGGCCCAGGTCCGCTCGGCCTCCGAGTAGTACGGGTCAATCGCATTGTTGTAGTCCATCGGCATCGCCTGATAGCCGCTGTAGACAGTTATCAGCTCGGCCCAAGGCTCCTGCGCGTTGCCCACGGTAGAACCGGTGCCGTTGCCGATAACTTCAACCGGCTCGGTGTAGCCAAAGCCGTCCAGCCACGTCTGGAAGATCCGCTCGCCGACCATGTCGGCGTAGGTCTCGAAGTCATCGACCACCAGGAAGTCAGCCGTAGTGAAGCTCCACGTCACGCCTTTCCACGGGCTGTCGGCTTCAGCCGCGTTGACCTCATCGACTCGCCAGTAGTAGGTCTTGCCCCACTCCAGAGTGCCCGGATCGTAGGTCACTTCCCCTGCGTCCAGGCGGGCTGTCGGGGCGATGCCTCCTTCGACGAGGTCTTTGTTATCGCCGAAGTAGATATCCTGCGAGGCGGCCTT
>Ga0315277_10010452_pt1 | contig 11746 bp, 10 predicted proteins | sample YL17G05_15_MG_FD_203695 | JGI IMG/M metagenome (GOLD analysis project Ga0315277, IMG submission 203695) | Sediment microbial communities from Yellowstone Lake, YNP, Wyoming, USA - YL17G05_15 | ecosystem: Environmental > Aquatic > Freshwater > Lake > Sediment | place: USA: Wyoming | collected...
GGCCAGGTCCCAGACTTCGATGCGGTTCGTCACCCCCACGATGGCGACCTCGCGCTGCAACTCGGCGAGCCGCTTGAGCCGCTCGGAGATGAGGATGCGCCCCTGACGGTCACAGGGCGCCTCCTCGGCGTTCCCGTAGAACACACGCAGGAAGTCCTGGGCCTGGGGGTCGCGCTCGGCCGCCTGGGCCAGCTTCTCCGTCAACTGCCGCCAGGCTTTGGGGGTGTAGATGAAGAGGCACCGGCTGGTGCCCTTGGTGACGACGAAGCCGGCCCCGTCTTCCTGGGTGTCGATCTTCTCGCGGAGTCGGCGGGGGATGATGAGGCGGTTCTTGTCGTCGAAGGTGTGTTCGAAGGTGCCGCTGAACATCACCACGGCGTGGCCCTCACCATTCTATACCACTCTGTTCCCTTTTACCCCACTCGCCACCAGTTAGTAGCCTGAACACTCCACAACGTCAAGCGGAATTCCGCGAGGTTTTTGCTTCAGCCTTCACAGCAGGTCGGAGCGCTCCGTAAACCGTGGCGAGAAGGCCGGTGGACTCCTTGTGCAACCTCTTCGCGTAACAGAGGTTACGGATAGGGAGGAAAATCTTTCCGGGAACGAGGAAGGAAAGGCGGGAGGAGGAAAAAATTTCCGATTTCTGGCGAGTTCCAGGCAGAAGGAAGCGGGCAAAAGGGGTCTACCGGGCGCTTCGTGGGGTCGCTTCCCAAAGCAGGCGCTCGTAGAGAGACATAGTGGCCGCCACCACTTTCCCCCACCCGAACTCCCCCTCAACCTTTCGCCGGCCTGCGCGAGCGAACCTCCGGCGAAGGTCAGGGTCATCAAGGAGACGGCACAGCGCCCCGGCCAAAGCTCCCACGTCCTTGCGGGGGACGACCAGACCCGTCTCCCCGTCCGTCACCACCTCGCCCACGCCCGGGACGTCAGTCGCGACCACCGCAATCCCAGCGGCCATGGCCTCCAGAAGCGCTATGGGGAACCCCTCCCACAGGCTTGGCAGCACGAAGAGGTCGCTGTCGGTGAGTATCTGGGGGACGTCCGTGCGGAAGCCCAGAAACCGCACCCGCTCCTTGAGCCCCAACCGGTCCCTCAGGCTGACGAGGTCGCGTCGGCGCGGCCCCTCCCCTACCACGAGGAAGCGCACGTCAGGGTGTCGGAGAGTGACCCGTTCGGCCGCCTCGAGCAAGTACGGGAAACCCTTCTGCGTATCGAGGCGCCCGACGGTGGTGATGAGGGTGCACCCGGCCGGGATGCCCTCGCGCCGGCGGAACTCACCACGAACGAGGGAGAACGGGCTCACGTCGACGCCGTTGTGGATGACCAGGATGCGCTCCGCTGCGAGGTGAGCGCGCTCGACCATGTGCGCGCGGACACCAGCCGAGACGGCTACGAGTTGCGTGGCGAGCGGCGCGGTCCAGCGCTCGAGGATGAGGTGCCAGCGGCGGGGCTCGGCCACGTGGATGGTGGACACCACGACGGGGACGCCTGCCCGCCGCGCCGCGAGCCGACCCAGGACGTTGGCATGGAAGAGGTGGCTGTGGAGGATGTCGAACTGTTGGCGGCGAAGCAGGTGGAGGAGCGCTCGGGACGCATGCGCAAGGTGGCGAAAGCCCCTCATGCCCAAGTCAAACACGGGGACCCTCAGGCGGGCAAACTCGTCGGCCAGGGCCCCCGCGGGGGCCAACGAGCAGACTGAAGGGTGAAAGCGCGAACGGTCCAGCCGGCGGACCGTCTCCAGAAGGACACGCTCCGCGCCGCCGATGTCAAGATCGGTGATGAGGTAGAGGACGGCAACCGCCGGTTCCGCGGTCACGGGGAGGCACCGTCTCCCCTCACCCTTTCCCTCTCCCTCTGGGCCCCGCTGGGTCGGAGGGGATCGGGGTGAGGGGCAACGAGGCTGTCGTACAGGAGCACGGTGGCTTCGAGGACGCCTGGCAGGGAAGCCGATTCCAGGACCCGCCGGCGGGCCTCCTCCCCGAGCCGGCGACGTGCGTCGGCATCCAGGAGCAGTTCCTTGATGAGCGAGGCCAGAACCTGGGGCGTCGCCTTGGAGAGGAGCCGGCCGGTGACGCCCTCTTCGATGAACTGCCCAATGCCAGGAACCCGCGCACTGATGACAGCCCGGCCCGCGGCCTGGGCTTCGAGGATGCTCAGGACCGGGAGCTGCCGCCGGGGGAGGAAAGCAACCAGGGCTGTTTCGGCCAGGATCGGCTGGGGGTCCAGGAGGGGGGTCAGGAAATGGGTCTCCCGGCGCAGGCCGAGCCCGTGGGCCAGTCGGCGCAGCCGGTGCTCCTGGGGCCCCTCCCCGATCACCGCGCACTCAGCACGCACACCCTCGTCCTGGAGCAGACGCAGAGCGCGCAGGAGCAGTTCGACGTCGGCACTTCCATCCAGTTCGGCCACCGTGCCGATGACGGGTGGCTCACCCTCGCCGGCCGCGTCGGGCTGGCGGGCGCCCGCGCCGGCTTCTGTTGGTGTGGCCGGGACGCCGGGAGGAAGGACACGGACCTCGACCCTCCTTCCCCAGAGCCGGGCGCGCAGCTCCTCAGCCAGTTTCGCATGGCTCGCGACGAGGCAGGTCGGGGACCGGCCGGCGGCCCCGTCCCCCGCGCTGACCAGCCCCTTGAGACGCAGCCAGCCCACCCCCTCGAAGACGCTCTCGACGAGGGGGAGACCGAGGGCGTGCGCCAGCAGGCGCGCGACGCGGGCCGCCCGCCACCCACAGGCGTGAATGAGGGTCGGCTCGAACTCCCCCGCGACACGCAGCCACTCACTGCGGAAGAGCATGCTCCCCAACGCCGTCCCGAGACCCCACCACTCCCGGCCGCCAACGGCCTCAGTGACCGCGCCCGCGCCTTCGGGGAGAAAGCACTCCACGTCGTGGCCGAGCCCGCGAAGGCCTCGCACCAAGCGCGCAAGGTAGCGGGTCGGCTCGCACACCCTCCTCTCGCCGGTCACACAGAGCACGCGCTGGTGCATCCTACACCCCAGCCCGCCGAAGGCGGGCAGAGCAGGTGACCAGTAGAGCAGGTGAACAGGAGGAGAAGCCCAGGGTCACCTGCGGTCTCCTGCTCCCCTGTTCTCCTGCTCACGCCCGGGTCGGGAGACAATGTTGACCAGCCGACGCGGGACGACCACCACCCGCACCACCGTCCTCTCGACAAGGTGACGGGCCACGCGCGGGTCCGCCAGGGCCCGCTCGCGCAGCTCCTCCTCGCCGGTGTCCACCGCCACCATGAGCCGGGCACGCAGTTTGCCGTCCACCTGGACGGGGATCTCCAACTCCTCCGCGGCCAGGGCCTCCGGGTCGGCTTCGGGCCAGGGCTGCCGAAAGATGCTCGGCTGGCCGCCCAGTTGCCCGTAGAGTTCTTCGGCAAGGTGAGGAACAAAGGGGCTGAGGACGCTCACCATCAGTTCCAGCACCTCGCGCAGCACCTCGCGTTCACGCCCGTCCTGGGGATGCCCACTCTCGAGCCACTCCCGCAGCCCGGCCAGCAACTCCATCACCTGGGCGGTGGAGGTGTTGAAGTGCCAGGAGCCCTCCAGTTCCTCCGTCACCTTCTTCACCGTGCGATGGAGGAGGTGACGAAGGGCGCGGGTCTCCGGGGAAAGCGGCGCCTGCCCACCCCGGTAGGAAGCGACGTCGCGCACCCGCGCGACCTCCCGCGTGACCGTCTCCGAGAGACGGTTGAGAAAGCGATCGATGCCGACGACCCCCTGCTCACTGTAGACCATGTCACGGTCGGCGGGGCCCATGAAGAGGGCGTAGAGGTGCACGGCGTCGGCGCCGAAGCGGTCGAAGAGTTCGTCCGGGCTCACCACGTTGAGTTTGGTCTTGGACATCTTGGCCATCTCGCTCACGACGGCCGTCCCGCAGGTCCTGCACGTCATCGTCGCCAGGTCCACCTGCGCTTCGGGGAGCCACAAGCACCGGGGGCAGCGGTAGGCCATCTTACAGACCATGCCGTTGGTGAACATGTCGGCGAAAGGCTCGTCAAAGGCGAGGAGGCCCATGTCGGCGAGCACCTTGGTGAAGAAGCGGGCATAGATGAGGTGCATGGTGGCGTGTTCGATCCCGCCGACGTAGCGGTCCACCGGGAGCCAGGCGTTGCACAGCTCGGTATCGAAGGCCTTCCCTTCCTCCCGGGGCGAGAGGTAGCGGAGGAAGTACCAGGAGGAATCGACGAACGTGTCCATGGTGTCGGTTTCCCGCCGGGCAGGCTTCCCACAACGGGGGCACGTCGTCCTGACGAACCCCTCCGAGCGGGCCAGCGGCGACTCTCCCCCGGGCTGGAAGTCCACGTCCCTCGGCAGAAGGACGGGCAGCTGCTCCTCCGGCACCGGAAGTTCGCCGCAAGCGTCGCAGTAGATGATGGGGATGGGCGCGCCCCAGTAGCGCTGGCGGCTTATGAGCCAATCGCGCAGCCGGTAGTTGACGGTCAAGTCGCCGAAGCCGCGCTCCTTGGCGTACTGGGTCATAGCACGCTTGGCCTCTTCGTTGGGCAGGCCGTCAAAGCGGCCGGAGTTCACCTGCACGCCCGGCTCGACGTAGGCCTGGGTCATGGCCGCCGGGTCGAGGCTCTCCCCCGCAGGCTGGATGACGACCTTCACGGGAAGCCCGTACTTCCGGGCGAAGAGAAAGTCGCGCTGGTCGTGGGCGGGAACGGCCATGACCGCACCGGTGCCGTATTCCATCACGGCGTAGTTGGTGACCCAGAGCGGCACCCGCGAGCCGTCGAAGGGGTTGAGGAGGTACTGACCGGTGAAGATGCCCTCCTTGTCGCTCTCCTCGCTCGTGCGCTCGATGGCGCTCTGTCGGCGCATCCGGGCCGCCGCCGCCCGCACGGGCTTCTCCTGGGCGGTGCCCTGGACGAGCCGGGCGACGAGCGGGTGCTCCGGGGCGATGGCCATGAAGGTGACGCCGAAGGTCGTGTCCGGGCGGGTGGTGAAGACGGTGAGGGGCTCGCCCGTGGCCTCCACGGTGAAGTCGAGGCGCGCGCCCTCGCTTCGGCCGATCCACTCCTCCTGCATGCGGAGCACGCGCTCCGGCCAGTGGCCGCGGAGCTTGGCGTGGTCGTCGAGGAGGCGCTGGGCGTAGGCGCTCATACGGAAGAACCACTGCACCATGTCCCGCGGCTCAACGGGGGTGCCGCAGCGCTCACAGCAGCCGTCGATGACCTGCTCGTTGGCGAGGACGGTCTGGTCCTGCGGGCACCAGTTGACAGGGGCGAGCTTCTTGAAGGCCAGTCCGCGTTCGTAGAACTTCAGGAAGAGCCACTGCGTCCACCGGTAGTAGCCCGGGTGGCTGACAGCGATTTCCCGGCTCCAGTCGAAGCCCCACCCTGCGCGCAGCATCTGCGAGCGCATCTTGTCGACGTTGGCCCGGGTGGAATCCTCCGGATGGACGCCTGACTTGATGGCGGCGTTCTCGGCCGGGAGGCCGAAACTGTCCCAGCCCATGGGACTGAGGACGTTTCGGCCCCGGCGCATCTGGTAGCGGACGAAGACGTCCCCCAGGGTGTAGACAATGACGTGGCCCATGTGCAGGGCGCCACTGGGGTACGGGTACATGGTGAGGCAGTAGTACTTCGGCCGCGCGTCGCCGACCGTCCGGCAGCGGAAGAGACCTGTCTCCTCCCAGTAGCGCTGCCACTTGCCTTCGGTCTGGTCGATGTCTCGGGTGACTTCACTCATCTGTGGGTCCTTTGTCCTGGCCTCTTTCGTACGTTCGGACGGGCATCACGCCTCGGGAGGTAGGAGGACGACGCTTGCGGGTGCGATACGGACGCGAGCGGCGTCCCCCCGGCGTAGGGGCCCCCCTCCCCCGGCAGCGCCCGCCGATAGGGCCAGACACTTCAGCGAGACTTCCCCCGCGCGCAGCAGGTACTGGCTCGTCTCGCCCAGGTAGGTCACCTCCTCAACAGAAACCGGGAAGCTGTTCGGCCCCCCCGCCTCGGGGGGCGCAACGAGCTCCACCGCTTCAGGCCGAAAGGAAACAGAGACGGTTCCCCCGGGCGCCCGCCCGATGGCGTCAGGGCAGCGCATCTCCCCGACCGGCGTCTCCACCACCACGGCCCCCTCCTCCCGCCGAAGGATGCGGCCGGTGAAGAGGTTGGTCTCCCCGATGAACTCCGCGGCGAAGCGTGAGGCAGGCCGGCGGTAGAGTTCGTCGGGCGTACCCACCTGCACGATGCGGCCCAAGTCCATCAGGGCCAGCCGCTCAGCCATGGACAGGGCTTCCTTCTGGTCGTGGGTCACGTAGAGCATGGTGACGGCGGTCCGCCGATGGATCTCTCGCAGTTCCTCACGCATCTCCAAGCGCAGGCGCGCATCCAGGTTGCTCAGCGGTTCGTCCAGGAGCACGGCCCGCGGCTGGACCACCAGCGCCCGGGCCAAGGCCACCCGCTGCTGCTCGCCTCCGGAGAGCTCGGCGGGGTACCGCCGGCCCAACTGTCCCATCCGCACAAGTTCCAGGGCCTGGGCCACACGCCCCCGGCGGTCCGGGCCCCTGACCTTACGTACTTCCAGCCCGTAGCCCACGTTCTGGGCCACGGTCATGTGCGGCCAAAGGGCGTAGCTCTGGAAGACCATGGCCAGGCCCCGGCGGTGCGCGGGGAGCCCGCTGACCGGCTCACCGTCAAAGAAGACCTCGCCTCGGTCGGGGCGGGCGAAGCCCGCGATGATGCGCAGGAGCGTCGTCTTCCCGCAGCCTGAAGGCCCCAGGAGGAAGAAGAACTCGCCGTTGGCCACCTCCAGGCTCACATCCCGGACGGCGGTCACGTCACCGTAGCGCTTGGTCACGGCCTCGAGGCGAATCGCGACCACGGCAGGGACTCCTACAGCGTCTCTTTGAACCAGGCCACGGCGCGGTCGATGACCAGCCGCTCGTGGTCAAGCCGGGCGTAGGTGTGGTCGGCGCCCTCCAGGATGAACTTCTCCACCTGCCGTCGGCCGTGGCGGGCATTGGCCTCGTAGCGCTCAGCGTGCGCCAAGGGCACGGACTCGTCTGCGGTGCCATGGACAATGAGGACCGGATTGGAACTCTTGCCGATGAGGGCCAGCGGGTCGAGGGCTTCCATCCGGTCGACGAAAGCCTTGCCCAGGGCGTGACCGCCCACGTCCACGAAGCCCTGCTTGGCGAGCAGCCGGCGACGCTCGTCATCCAGCCGACGGCCGATGGTCTCCGGCAAACTCGCCACCGCGCTCCAGAGGACGGTGCTCTTGACCCGCTTCTCAAAGCCTGTGACGCACGCGGCGACACAGCCGCCGAGCGAAAGCCCCAGAATGCCCACGCGCGCCTCATCCACCTCCGCCAGGGAGCAGGCTTCATCCACCGCCCCGAGGGCGTCGGAAACCTCCGTCTCCACGGTCATGTCACGGAACTTCCCCTCGCTCTCACCCGACCCGCGGAAGTCAAACCGCAGCGAAGCGATGCCGGCCTGCTCCAGGGCCCGGCTCGTCTTCACGAAGAGGAAATGGCTCTCCAGCCGCTGACCGGTGAAGCCGTGACACAGGACCACGGCTGGGTGAGGCCCGACTCCATTGGGCAGGTGGAGCGTCCCGGCGATGAGTTGGCCTTCGTTGCGAAAATCATGGGCCTGCTGCACACCTGTCCTTCCTCTGCCAAGAGCATCCTTCCACGGGGATTGTAGAGAGATAAGAATACCGTGCGCGGACGCTTCCCGCAAGGCCAAACTGGCCTTCCCGGCGAAGGGGAACCGTCAGAAATCGGGCAGGGAAAAGCCTTGGCGTGAACGGAAGCCTCTGCTATAGTAGGCGGCGTACTGACACGGGCATGTCTGGCAACCAAGGATGTCGCCGATGGAGTTGGGTGTCAACATCGACCACATTGCCACCATCAGGCAGGCCCGCCGGGGACGGGAACCGAACCCGGTGGCGGCGGCCCTGGAGGCCGAACTGGGGGGTGCGGACGGCATCGTGCTCCACCTGCGGGAGGACCGCCGACACATCCAGGACCAGGACGTCGTCGTCGTGCGGGAGGCCATCACGACCAAGATGACCCTGGAGATGGGGCTGGCCAAGGATATCATCGAGGTGGCGCTCCGGGTGAAGCCCGAGCAGGTGCTCCTCGTGCCCGAACGGCGACAGGAACTCACCACCGAAGGTGGGCTGGACGTGGCAGCCGGCCCCCGGCGGGTGGCTGAGGCGGCCAAGCGCTTTCACCGGGCGGGCATCCTCGTCGGCATCTTCGTGGACGCAGAGGAAGCGCAGATCCAGGCCTGCCGGGACGCGGGCGCGGACCTGGTGGAACTCCACACCGGCCCCTACGCCAACGCCGCCAGCCGGGAGGACACGGCGAAGGAACTGGTGCGGCTGCGGCGGGCGGCGGCCTTCGCCCAGAGCCTGGGGCTGGTGGTGGACGCGGGCCACGGGCTCACCTACCTCAACGTGAAGCCGGTGGCCGCCATCGACGCCGTGGTCAAACTGAACATCGGGCACAGTATCGTCAGCCGGGCGGTCTTCGTGGGGATGCGCGAGGCCGTGGCCGAGATGAAGCGCCTGATGGGTGAGGCGCGCAGGGGCTAAGGGGAGGGGAAGATGTTTTCGGGCTGCCTGGTGGCGCTGGTTACGCCGTTCAAGAAGGGCGCGGTGGATTACGAGAACCTGCGGGAACTGGTGGACTGGCACCTGGAGCAGCGCACGGACGGGCTGGTGCCCTGCGGGACGACGGGGGAAAGCCCCACGCTCAGTTTCGAGGAGCACGAGAAGGTCATCACCACGGTCGTGGAGCAGGCCAAGGGCCGCATCCCGGTGGTGGCCGGCACCGGCTCCAACAGCACCACCGAGGCGCTCCAACTCACCCGTTTCGCCAAGGAGGCGGGGGCGGACGCGGCGCTCCTCATCACCCCCTACTACAACAAGCCGACCCAGGAGGGGATGTACCGCCACTTCCGCACCGTCGCCGAGGAGGTGGACATCCCCATCGTGCTCTACAACGTCCCCAGCCGCACGGGCGTCAACCTGACGCCGGAGACCGTGGCCCGGCTCGCCCAGCTGAAGAACATCGTCGCCATCAAGGAGGCGAGCGGGAGTCTCGACCAGGCGAGCGAGATCGCCTCCCGCTGCAGCATCACCATCCTCAGCGGCGACGACTCCCTGACCCTTCCGCTGCTTTCCGTGGGCGCGACAGGGGTGATCTCCGTGGTCGGGAACATCGTCCCCGGGGACGTGAAGGCCATGGTCACCGCCTACCAGCGGGGAGACGCGGTACGGGCGCGCGAACTCCACCTGAAACTCTTCCCGCTCTGTCGGGCCATGTTCCTGGAAACGAACCCCATCCCGGTCAACGTGGCGATGAGACTGTTAGGCATGGGGACGGGCGAGGTCAGGCTTCCCCTCTGCGAGATGAGCCCGCCCAACGAAGCCAAACTTCGCCAGGCGCTCGTGGACTACAGGTTGCTCAGGTAGCGGAGCGAAGCGATGGTCACTCGGCCCCGGCGACCGCGCCTGGACAAGAAGAAGGCGGCCCAGGCCGTGCGGCTCTTCCTGGAAGCCATCGGTGAGGACCCGGACCGGCCGGGCCTCAGGGAGACCCCGGGCCGCGTGGCCCGCATGTGCGAGGAGCTCTTCGCCGGCTACCGGACCGTTCCGGCCGAGGTGCTGCGCGTCATCGCTCCCGAGGACCACGACGAGATGGTCCTGGTGAAGAACATCCCCTTCTACTCCATCTGCGAGCATCACCTGCTCCCCTTCCACGGGCTGGCCCACGTGGCCTACATCCCGCAGGACGGACGGATGACCGGCCTGAGCAAACTGGCCCGGGTCGTGGAACTGGAGGCGAAGAAACTCCGGGTGCAGGAGACCCTGGGCACGGCCATCGCCGAGGACATCGTGCGCGTGCTCCAGCCGCGAGGCGTCATCGTGGTCCTGGAAGCGGAGCACCTGTGCATGACCATGAGGGGCGTGGGGAAACCAGGTTCCGTCACCGTCACCTCGGTGGTGCGGGGGCTCTTCCGGGAAAACGCCGCCACCCGGTCTGAGGTCCTGGCCCTCATCAAGGGAAAGGGTTGAACGTCACCTCCTCAGCCGTCGGCGAAGCGCTCACGGCCCAGCCCGTCGGCCTGATCATGAACCCGACGGCCGGCCGCTGGCTCACCGCGGTCTTCCACCAGTACCTGCCCGACCTCTTCCGGCTCCACGGCTGCGTGCCCCAGGTACACTGGACGGAAGGTCCCGGCCACGCCACCGTCCTCGCCCGCCAACTCGCACCCCAGGTGAGGCTCCTCGTGGCCGTCGGCGGCGACGGCACCGTGAGCGAAGTGGCGCGCGGGCTGGCCGGCACCGACTGCCCGCTGGGCATCATCCGCGGGGGCACAGCCAACATGCTGGCCAAGGAGCTGGGCATCCCCGCCAACCCACTCCAGGCCGTGCCCGCGCTGCTCCACTGGAAGGTACGCAGGATCGACCTCTTCCGGGTCAACGGTGTGCTCGGGGTGGTGGTCGCCGGGGCCGGGCTGGATGGCGCCATCACCCGCTGGATGAAAGGGGTGCGGCGGGGACACATCGGCTACCTCACCTACCTCGAAGGTCTGCGCCGGGAACTTCACCGTTCCCCTCCCCCTCGGCTGGAGGTGGTGGTGGACGGCCGTCGGCTCGCCGACCCCTACCAGGTCATCATCACCAACGCCCGCCTCTACGCCGGCTTCTTCCCCATCGCCCCTAAGAACCGCCCGGACGACGGGCTCCTGGAGGTGTTCAGTTTCACCGGGGGCGGACGGTACCGACCCTACAAGCACCTGGCGGCCCTCGCGCTGGGTCAGCAGGGCCGTCTCAAGGACGTGTCGCACGAGCGGGCGACACGCATCACCGTGTGTACCGGCGAGGACGTCCCCTACCAGGTGGATGGCGACTTCGCCGGCACCGGCTCCTTCGTCGTCGAGGTCGTGCCTGGGGCCCTCGCCGTCGTCGCCGCAGGGTCGGGCCGAGGGCAAGGGAAGAGGAGGGAATCTTTTCCCGGCAAAAGCCCTTGACGCCGAGGACAAGGCCGCTATGATAGGGCACAGTCTCAGTGAGCAGGCGTGCAGGCTACGGATATGGGGGATGCAGGATGGCCAGACGACGGGTGTGCGTGCTGCTGGTGGGGGTCGCGCTTCTTCTGGTGATGGGCGGCCTGGGGGTGGCGGCGGAGCGGTGGTGGCAGTTGAACTGTTCCGTGGACCGGCCGTGGCTCCTGGTGGTGAACGACCCGGCGAACGGGACCCGGTACGCCTGGGTGGTCACCTTCCGGGTGACGAACCCGTCCGACCGGCCCGTCTACTACTTCCCGCAGTTCACCCTCATCACGGAGACGGGGGAACTCTACCGCAACGTGGTGGACTTCGCGGCCGAGCGGGTGGCCAAACAGCGCCTGCACCGTCCGCTCGCCAACGTCATCGAACTCATCGGCGAACTGAAGCCGGGAGAGACCAAGGAAGGCATGGCTGTTTTCGCCCAGCCGGACCCAGCCGCCGACCACTTCAACCTGTACGTGGGCGGCCTCACCAACGAGTACAAGGTGCTGGAGCGCGACGGCCACTCGGTGGTGCTGCGCAAGGTGCTGGACGTCGAACTCTACCGGGCGGGGGATGCTTACGACGTCTACCTGGACAAGACCAATCCGGTGGAAACGCGCTGGGTTTGGCGCTGAGGTGGGGAGAGAGAACTCCCCTCGGAGAGATTGACGCAACCTCCAGCGACCCGAAAAGGGTCGCTGGCTTTTTTCCGCAGCGCCGGTCAGGGGCGA
>Ga0315277_10010453_pt1 | contig 11745 bp, 10 predicted proteins | sample YL17G05_15_MG_FD_203695 | JGI IMG/M metagenome (GOLD analysis project Ga0315277, IMG submission 203695) | Sediment microbial communities from Yellowstone Lake, YNP, Wyoming, USA - YL17G05_15 | ecosystem: Environmental > Aquatic > Freshwater > Lake > Sediment | place: USA: Wyoming | collected...
CATCTACCCCGATTGCTACCGGGCAGGCAGGCCAGGGATACAACACGATTCAAACAGCAATCAGTTATGAGCCATACGATGCCGGGATAACACTGGATATCACGCCTCATATCAGTGAGGGCAAGTTACTTCGCCTTGAGGTAGCGTTGACAAGGTCAGATTTTGATAAAAGTGCTGTGGGAGACAGACCGCCGGCTAAGACCTCCAGCGACATTACCACTATCGTCACGGTTCCGGACGGCAGTACTATAATCCTGGGCGGAATGCTGAAACTAAATCAGGGCAAAGGCGGGACAAAAGTTCCGCTGCTGGGTGATATACCTCTTATAGGAGGACTTTTCAGGAGTGTTACAGACAGCGACGAGCAGAGGAAACTGTATGTGTTTGTAAAGGCCGAAATCATGAGACCCGCGGAAATGGCTACTGCGAGTCTGGTAGATCTGGAAAGAATATCAGAGCGGAGCAGAGCAGCTTTTGAAAAGCATGAAGCGGAATTTCAGACCTACGAGAACTGGCCTGGGCTAAAACCCAAGCCGATGGAGCCATTCCGTGTTCTGGAGGCAGAATAAAGCAGTTTTGAATCTTCGGGTTTTGGTGAAATTAAAACGCAGAGCCAGGAGCTTATAATTACTTTCGATGAAAGATTTGCTTATACAAACTGCCAAGCGGACGGGGGTAGTTGACGCCGAGCAATTGGCCAAATTTCTGGGAGAAAATAGCACCCACGGGCGAATCGATGAGGTCTTGCTTGGCTGTCCTTATTTTACCGAAGATGCGGTTTTGAAGCTCTTCGCCGAGGCCCTCGGGTGGGAATTTCTGCCGGAAATATCGGCAAAAGACGTGCCTGTGGAGTTTGTCGAAGCTGTTCCTGCGACTTATGCTCAGCATCATTTTCTTATCGGGATAAAACGTCAGCCAAGCGATGGCGAGCTTACGGTGGTTTTGTCCAAGCCGCTGGATGCGAATGCTCCGGACAACGTCTCGAAAATGACGGGCCTGCCCGTCAAGGCGGCAATATCTACCCGTGCCGCTATTACGGCTGTAATAGATGTTGCGTACGAGCAGAGGTCAACCGTAATCGAGGAGGTAGCAGAGGAGCTTGATTCGCAGAATCTCGACCGGCTCGTTGATGAGGTTGCTACTTCCGATGACCTGCTTGACGTGGTGAATCGGCCGCCAGTTATCCGGCTGGTCAACGATATGCTTTTTCGTGCTTTGCAGCTAAGGGCAAGCGATATTCATGTTCATCCCTACGAAAATAAGTTACAGATTCGCTATCGTGTTGACGGTATTTTGTATGATGTTTTGAGTCTGAACAGGAATGTTCTGCCGTTGGTTATTTCCCGTATTAAAGTTATGGCTGGTATGGATATTGCCGAGCGCCGCCTCCCTCAGGATGGCAGATGCAGTGTCCGGCTCGGTCAGCGCGAGATTGATTTGCGTGTCAGCACTGTGCCAACCAGTTTTGGCGAACGCAGCGTCCTGCGTATCTTGGACAAAAGCACCGGTTTGTTTGCGCTAAATGAATTGGGCCTGTGGGAGGATGATTCGAAAAAATTCGATTCTTTGCTGAACCGCTCGCACGGCGTGATTTTCGTCACAGGGCCGACAGGCAGCGGAAAAACTACCACCCTTTACGCCTGCCTTAACAGAATTAATTCATCTGAGAAAAATGTTATATCTATTGAAGACCCGATTGAGTATCAACTGGAAGGCATCAGTCAGATTCAGGTTGCTATGAAAAAAGGGATGACTTTTGCAACGGCACTTCGGCACGTGCTGCGTCAGGACCCGGATGTTATAATGGTCGGCGAGGTTCGAGACATAGAAACCGCCCGTATGGCGATACAGTCTTCTCTTACGGGTCATTTGGTTTTCAGTACGCTGCACACAAATGACTCTGCCGGGGCGGTGAGCCGGCTTCTGGATTTAGGTGTCGAGCCGTATCTGGCAAGTTCGTCTTTGATTGCCATAATAGCTCAGCGGTTAGTGCGAAAGGTGTGCCCGGATTGCAGAAAGCGTAGCGAGCCAACGGCTCACGAGTTAAAAGAGCTTGGCCTGGGCGAAATTGAAGCAAACAACGGCACGAAGTTCTTTGTCGGGACGGGCTGTGAAAAATGCTTTCAAACAGGATATCGCGGGCGAACAGGTATTTACGAGATACTGCTGGTTAATGAAGGAATCCAGGACTTGATATACAGGAAGAAAACCGCAGGCACGATAAAGAAAGTCGCTCTTGAGGCGGGGATGAAAACGCTGCGGATGGATGGGGCCAGGAAGGTGCTCGCGGGGATAACAACTGTTTCCGAGGTATTGAGAGTAACACAGGCAGACGTGATATAAAAATCAAAGGTTAATCCGCCGCGCGTCTGGCGGATAAAAGTGCAAAATGCAAAACTGACGAGTTTCGGTTATGCCCAGATACCATTATACAGCGATAGCAGCGGATGGCAAAAAAATCAAAGGCGCAATTGCGGCTGAGAGTCCATATGCTGCGCGGAGGCAACTGAGGGTGCGGAGTATTCATCCATCCTCAATTGAGGAAATCAGCGAGGTGGACGAAAAAAAAGCCGTGCTGTCTTTGATTTTCCGCAGAGGCGGTAAGAGCAAACTGATTGATTTTACCAAGCAGTTAGCCACGCTGCTTAATTCAGGTATTAAACTGACTGAAGCGCTCTCGGTCCTTACTTTGCAGACGTCGGATGTGCGATTCAAGAATGCTCTTACGGATATTCGCGACCGGGTCGTGACGGGCGAGTCATTTACGGACGCTTTGAAAGATTACAGCGATTATTTTGATGTCATTTATATAAGTATGGTCCGTGTGGGCGAGGTTACAGGCACGTTGGGAGAGAGCCTTTCGACCATTGCCGGCTTTATGGAGAAACGCCAGCGGGTCGAATCAAAGGTAAAAACCGCAATGATATATCCTGTGATTCTGATTATGTTTTGTGTCGTGGCTGTTCTTATTCTGACAACAAAGGTCATCCCAAAAATCGCCGAGCAAATTGAAAGGACAGGACAGAAACTCCCCTGGATTACCAGACAGATGATGAACATAAGCTATGTGTTGACTAGTTGGTGGTTGTTGGTGATTATTGTAGGGTTGTTTGGGATTGTATGGGCTGTTAAGCGGTTCCTCAAAACGCAGCGAGGCGCATATCTGCGCGACAAATTTATGCTGTCCTTGCCGTTGTTTGGCCCACTTATAAAGCAGCGTGTCGTTTCGCGTTTTGCATCGACTCTTTCGACCCTTCTTAGTTCGGGACTGAGTATGGCTGAGTCGCTTCGTGTCGTGGCGGAAGTTACAGGTAATACTCTTATGCGGCGAGCCGTCCATCAGGCGCGTGAGAGAATTATTGCGGGCGCTGATATAGCAACACCATTGAGAGACAGCGGGGTTATTAGCCCGGCGATTGCCCACATGGTGGCCGTTGGGGAAAAAAGTGGGGAGCTGGAGAAGATGCTTAAAAATATCAGCGAAGACCTCGAGGCTTCAAGCGATGTAGTGATTGAGCGATTAGGCGCTGTACTTGAGCCGCTTATTATAATTGTTATGGCGGCAATTATTGGAACAATTGGATATGCGACGTTTCTGCCGATACTGGAAGTATCGGCAGGGAAATTTTAAGATGTTATCCGGGAGGTCAAAATGAGAAACAGAAAAAGGAAAAGAACCGTAAGATATGGTTTTACGATGCTCGAGCTTATGGCCGTGCTGATTATCATCGGCTTGCTTGCCACGCTGGTAGTTACAAAAGTGGCCAGCAAGATAGACCAGGCCCGTGTTACAACCACCATAGCCAATCTGAAGACTCTTCACGCTTCGGTTAATCAGTTCAAGATGGACACCAGCCGATTCCCGACCGAAGAGGAAGGACTTATGGCCCTTATTGAGCAGCCCACCGATGTTAAAAACTGGGAGCCGGGCGGGTATCTGGAAACCACACAGATACCCAAAGACGGCTGGGGAAACGATTTTATTTATGAGCTTTATCCGGAGAGCGGCAAGCCGTTTGTAATCAAGAGTCTCGGCGCCGATGGCGAAGAAGGCGGCGAGGGTAACAACGCCGACTTGCTCAGCACCGATGCGTACGCAGAGAAAAAATCGACAGAAACGACACCATAAAAATTCAGCTTTTACGCTTGCTGAATTGATGGTGGTGTTAGTGGTGCTCGCGCTGTTTGTGCTTCTGGCGCAGATGCATCTTTTGGGATTGCTTAGGAAAAATACATTCAGAGCGCGGGTGCAGGAATTCGTCTCAACAATGCGAATGGCTGCGGCTGCTGCGGCTGAGAGCGACAGGAGATATGAAGTTATTATTGACCTGACGGAGCAAAGTTTTATACTCCGCCAGATTACTTCGCCGGACCTCTCGCAGGTTCTGGAAGAGGAGATTATTATCGCAGATGATTTTAGTAATAATTGCCGGGTAGTTTATGTTGAATTTGATGACGGTGACTATACCAACGAAGGCAGAGCCAAATTCAGAGCAGGGCATTCGGGCTGGCAATATGGGGGGAAAATCGTTCTGCTGGATGAAGCGGAGCGGCCGTATTCGGTTGTAGTCAATCGGCTCAACGGAATTGTCCGCCTGGAGGAAGGCGATGTCCAGCTTTTGGTGCCGAAACCTAAAGAGGAAGTTCCATTCTGATTTATCCCGATGAATCGGGATGGGTTCCCCGACAAGTCGGGGTTAATCGATGAACTACGAACTATGAACTACGAACTACGAACTATCGTCAGGAAAGAGAAGGCATTTAGTCTGGTAGAGGCAGTAACGGCCCTGGTTATACTGGCGATTGTCAGCTCAGGCGTGGTGGTTGTTATAAGCCGCTGCATAGCCTCGGCAGCAGATTCCCAGATGCGCATGCAGGCCTTTGAGGTTGCCCGTGAGAATATGGAAAAGCTTCTTGCCTCCAATTCAGTAAAGGAGACCACCGACTTCGGCAACAGTGATAAGTATCCTGAGATTAAATGGCAGACCGTGGTTGAGACATTTTACGAGCCGATAACAGCCCGAATGTGGGTGAGGGGGGTCTGCTCGGCTGAGTACACCGACACCGAAGGCCAGACGCAGACGGTTGAGCTGACACATTGGCTGACCGATGTAACAAAGGAGCAGTTGCTCCAGGTTATGGCGAATAAGGAAAAAGAAAAACAAAAAGAGCAGGATGTGTTAGGCGGCCAGGTCATCGAAACGATAGAAGCGGCTGCCGAGTATGCTGGTGTGGACGTGCCGACTGTCCAGAAGTGGGTCGAGGACGGTATGGTTACCATGAAGGACGGCTCTTTCGTTAAGAAAAATCTCGATATCTTCAAGGCAAGTAACGGTAACCCGACCGCCGAGAACAAGAAACAGCAGGTAAAATCTGAAATTGAGTTAAAAGAAATGGCGAAGGAACAGGCGAAGGAGCAGACAAAGGAACAAGTTAAGCCCCCGGAAACAGAAGAGCCCGCCGATGATGATTGGCTAAACCAGATAGAGCCGACGACGGGCTTGACGTATGGAGAGCTCGATAAAATGAGTTTCCAGCAGATTTGGGATTTGTTTATGAGCAAAATGCAACAAAAGCAATAGAGGTTTTGAGCTGTAATGATGCCGACGGGGCTAAACAATATGAAAAAAACTTTTAACATTCCCGGAAAACTGTTCGGTTTTTCGCTGGCTGAGATGCTTGCGGCCCTGACGATAGGGGCGATGATTTTGGTCGCGGTGGTGGGTATTTACACCCGTGCCGAGCGCTCAGCCGGTGTGATAGAGCGCAGGTTTAACAGCTCGCGTCTGCCCGCAGAGATTCTGCAGCGTATTGCTGAAGACCTCGACAGAATAATTTCAGCCGGCTCGAACGCGAAAATTACTATTGAAAATAAATCTGAAAACGGTTTTCCTTCTGCGCGGCTGACGATTCGGAAAACTATCCGGGATAAGGAAGATAAAGAACAGTTACTTGAAGAGATTATCTGGCAGGGCGGTATAGACGTGGATTCCAACGGCCTGGTTTTATACCGAAGCCACAGCGGAATGGTGCTGGAAGATAAACTGCTCGACGAAAACAGAAAGAGCTGGGAGCAGGACTATTCTTTTGTGCCGATTTGTGCCGGTGTTACTTTTTTTAAGATACAGGTCCCGCAGGGCGAAATCCTTCAGGATAACTGGACAGGCGATACGCTGCCTGCCGGTATTGTGGCAACTATCTCTTTTGCCGCGCCCTTTAGCACGGTAACCGGCGTTTACGACGTGCCGGATGAGGAAAAAATCACGCGGACGATAGCCATTGATAGGACCAGAAAATTAAGATTTGAAGTTGTGCCGACAGGGGGAAAAAAAGGGTAATGAGCAGCTTACCGGAATCTCTAAATAATTGTACAGGTCATAGCCGTCGGGGCATTGTATTATTGGTGACATTAGTGCTGTTGGTTGTGCTTTCGACTCTGGCTTATACTTTAAGTGCTCGTATATCGGCTCAGCGTCATCGCGACCAGTATATCATAGATTACAGCAAAGCCCGCTACGCCTGCGACTCAGCGGTCAAGTATGCGATGGCTACACTGGAGGATATTAACCCGCAATTGATTAGCCGGCCGGAGGAACCGGATTTTTCCGATTTATTTATTCTTAGCGAGGCCGACTATCAGGAGCTTTTGGCCCAGTGGGCTGCCAAATTGCGGCAGCAAAGAAGCATTGCCAATCCGGGCGGGGATTTTACGGATACCGACATAAAAAATCTTAAAGGCACCAACGACACTAACGATGTCAACGACGCTAATGATGTTGCGGGCGGCGCCCGTGACGCTGCTGACTCTAATGATGCTAATTCTCTGACAGTGCGCGGTCCATACGGTCCGGAATGGCCGTTTGTAACCGCACCAGCCGAGTTTGAAATCGGCTCTGCGACAGTCAGGATTGAAATTGAAGATGAAAATTCGAAATACCCCCTCGGATGGGCATTGTTGGGTGACCAAGCAGCTCAGCGTGATGCGCAGGCAAGTTTCGAGACCTTCTGCGAATGGATGGGATTTGGTGCAGAAAATATTGATTCACTAAAAGGGGAGCTAAAGAGGATAGGTGAAGTAGTAAAGCCGTTCAACATTGAATTTCAGCCGGCGACCATTGCTGAAAGAACGCCATCAGCTCCGGTGCCCGCCAGCAGGAGCGCCACCGTCAGAAGGACTGCCCGAGCGCCTGTAACCAGAAGAACTGTATCTGTCTATGACCTGCTTGCCAGGCAGGGCGCGGATTTTGCAGAGGTTTTTCACAGTTCGCTGATTGATACCGAGCTTCTTGCCAGGCCTACCATAATCAGCGAGAGCAGAAAGGAATCAGCTCTGAAATATATAGGCGTGTGGGGCTCGACGAAAGTCAACATAAACACTGCGCCTCGACACGTATTGGAGGCGGCTTTTACTTTCGGCGGAGACGCCGATGAAATCGCCCAGGAGATAATAAAGCGAAGACGCGTAAAGCCCTTTTCGGATGTGGAGGATTTGAAGAAAGCCCTGTTTATGTATTCTGACTCGATTGGGAAGTGTGAGAAATATATCACAATGGGCAGCAGCTTTTTTACAATCAGAGTGACGGCGATAAGTGGAGTGGCAGAGGCGTCGTCTGTAATAGCGATAACGAAAGACGGAAAGACTATAAAACGAATTGCTGTAATCTCCAGTTAAGAGGACGGCTTTTTGGAGCTTGCTTGAAGTGGAATCTGAGAATTATTTAGGAATTTATTTAAGCAAAGGCACGGCGACGGTAGTGTGCGTCGGTTCGCAGGGTGGGACCAGCAATGTGGTGGGCTGCTTTAGCGTCTCTGTTGAGCAGCACCAGCAGGCGGACCTGCACCTGTTGGCCGGTCTTATCGCCCAGGGTTGTGCCGAGAGGAAGTTGGAATTTTCTGAGGTCGCCGTGGCTCTGGATTGTGCGATGTTTATGCAACACAATGTGCACAGCGAGTTTGGCGACCCAAAGCGAATTGCTGCAACCGTCCGGTTTGACGCAGAAGAAGCGCTTGCCACGGATATAACCGACGTTGCGATAGCTTTCAGAATAACTTCCAGCAACGATAGCGGCTCAAACCTGACTGTCTTTACCGCACAGCGGAAAGTGTTGTCGGATGTGCTTGGTGCTTTGCAGAGCAATAACATTGACCCTGTGGTTATAGAGCCGGACGTTAGTTGCCTGTCGAGATTCATTTGCCAGAAGGTATCTGTGCCCGAAGGGTCGCGTCCTTTGTTTGCACTGCTTTCCAGCCGTCGTGGTTATCTGGTTATCCCGTCTCTACCACCGGAATCGGTGGAACGAAAGGCCTCGAGGATGCGAACATTCCTTGTGGGCCCGACCCAGCAAAGAGGCGAGCTGGTTGCCAGAGAGGTGCTCGTAACTACTGCTCTGGCTGAGGGCGGCCTGCCGGTAAATCGCCTTGAGATTTTTGACTCAACCGGTTCTGTGGACTGCCGGAAGCTTGGTGAAAGAGTTGGTATTGAAGCCAGTGTCGTTGATTTGACCGGTTCCGCCGTAACCGACCCGCAGACTTTGGCCGGTTGTGCCGACCCGGTTGATTTTGCAATTGCTTATGGGGCGGCTTTAGTTCATCTGGAAAAGGCCCAAATCGCAAATTTCCGCAACGATTTTATGCCTTATCAGGGCAAAAAGCTCAGGTTGCAAAAAACGCTCAAGTTCGCAGCGGTATCTGTAGCCGTCCTTCTGGTTGCTGTCGGCCTGTATTTTCAAACGCAATTGCTGAAAACGGACAGAGACCGGGGCAAACTGCGAGCCAAACTTGCGAAGGATTATGCGGCTGTTACGTTGGGGGAAAAGCTGCCGGGCAAGACCAGCCCTGCAAAAAAGCTCGCCAATGAATTAAGACATATCAGAGACGTTAAGATTGGGCTGTCAAGTGTCACAGGAGAAGAATCCGTATCGTCGAAGCTGACACTGGTGCTCGGAGCGTTTAACAACTGCGCTGCGGAGACGAATTTGGAGATAGAGTCGATTTCCATTACTGCCAGAAGCATTAGCGTGGACGGCAGCACCTCCAGCCGGACAAATACCCTGAAAGTGTTTGAAGCAGTCGGCAGGGGCGGGCTGGAAATCCTGCAGCAGCGTTTATCTACGAAGGGTGCGCGCGATGATTTCAGCATAACTGTTCAGCCGAAGAAGCAACAGAGGGCCGGTTTATGAAAGACATAATCAGGAACCCGATTCTCTATTATATACTTGTTCCAACTGTTCTCGTTTTGTGGCCGCTATTGGTCTGGGCGGTATATTTGCCGGGTGCAGAGCGCAGTTGGGAACAGGAGAAGAACGAATATACAAAAGCTCAGGAAATAATGGTAGAGATTTTGACTCTTGACCCCGACCGGCTGGCGTTTGCTGATTCGAATGCCGTCTCTGCGGACTTTAGTTATGCCAACGCGGTTGATAGGGTTGCCACTTTGTGCAGGATACCGACGGCTAATTACAAGCTCAGTTCGGGAATAATCATAACTTCCGCCGGTCAGAAAAGCCAGGGCGCCAAGTTAGGTCTGAAGGATGTTGATATAACGACATTTGCAAAATTTGTCTCGACCATTCAGCTTCGCTGGTCGAAGCTGCAGTGCACACAGGTGAAACTAACCAAAAAGAAACCCCTGCCCGACAGGTGGGATGTGGACATGGATTTCAAGTATTACTATTAAGCAAAGCGAGCCGTTTGAACTTGTCAAAGAGCAAGGATTACCCCCTATTATAACAGTGTGGAAAACGACTGCGGATTATTTAATGAGACTATTTGCTGCGACTATTTGCCGTTTTTAGCAGCAGGATTAGGCCAATCACTTATCACAACAACTATTTGGGTCTTTGCTTTGGGGCCCGCCAGCTTTTTTTCTGGCTTTGACTGTATTAAGATGTATCTGAGCTATACGACGGGCTTCTTCTGACTGATTTGGAGAATTCTTTGCAATCTCGAGAATTTGAATTGCAACGTCGTCGTCCAAGTTCCTTGCAACAAGATTTGTAAGTGTTTGAAATACAGTTGTGTGTTTCTCGAATTGTGCCATTACGCACAGGACAGAGATAGGGTCTATCCCTTCGGCCTCCAATATTGCTTTATCCGTTTTCGCGATTTCTACCAGTACGACAATCGCTTCAAACCGTTGCTGTCTCCACTGCCCTCGAAGCGCCAGTCTTGCAGCTAACTCGTATCCCCGCCGGTCACCCAGTTCAGCCAAAACTCTTGCAACTCTAATTGCATTATAAAGGCGAAGATTTCTTTTGCCTTCTCGCTCTTTGATTTCGTTCGGGTCTTTCACATTAGGGTCGGGCGGAAGGGGTGCGCCGTTATCTGGAGCGAGCTCTTTTAGATCTTTTCGCATTTGCTCAAGGCCGCTTTTATCTCCCAGCGTCCCCAGCCAGTGTGCCGCACGCTCGCGGACTTCAACTCGTGGATCATTCAAAGCTTTTTTCAATGTTGGAATAGCTTCCTTTCCTGTGCGCTGAGTGAGCAGTTCTAAGGCGATATGCCGAACATAGTAACTTTCACTTTTTGTAGCTTCTATTATCTGTTCCGGCGTATCACTGGGATATCCGTGCTTCTGAAGCTCTTGTGCCAAATCAATAGGAATCTTCGTAGCTTTGGCTGTTGACTCTCCGAACGATAGCAGAATCGCAAGCAAAACAAACCCGAAAACTTTTCTATATCTCGTTAAGTAAATCATAGTGTAGGCTCCTTTTATCATAGAACAATTTATTACATTTCGATACCAATAATCAACTACCGATATCTGTCTCGCTATATCACCGAACAACTTTTATGTTACCCAACTACGCAATTTATTAGCTGGTACGACTGGTCAAGGACAATCCGGGCACTCCGTCCATCCTCTTGTAGAGGCTTGAAAGCAGATCTGTTCAGCAAATTCCCTAAAGCAAGATCTTGCGGCAGCGACGCACTGTGCCTCTTCTTCCGCAGGGTCCATCCATGTCCAGGCCCTATGATAGGCTTCCTCCACATCAGCCTCAATAGCGCCTTGACGCGCTGCTTTAGCCGCTTGACAACTCGTCGTAGTTGGGTCCGCACAGTCGATTGCCATATCATCCATCGAATTTTGGGCCAACAACCAGTCTTCTGAAGTCGGGTCCAGATAGTCGTTAAAGATGTTAAAGTGACAGTCCTCATGGATCTGAACACAGGCAGAAGTGGAATACCTCGTTTCATCTACAGAACCACATCCATTCCCGTTCCAATACAAGTTGACGATACCACAATAGTTGTCTTCGGTGACCACTGAAGTGTCAATCGGCCAAGATATCTCCGTATAGTTCTCAGGACATGTACCAGACTGTACGGTACTATCGGCCGAAACCTGGAATTCCCAAGCACAGTTATTGTATTTCGCCTCCAGTATGATATCTCCACAGACAGGAGGTGCAGTTGCACCACAAGCATTGCCGGGACAAGGTGGTCCGCCCACTTTCTCGGCATTCAAATCGACAGACTTTGTGCCTGTGGAGCATCCGTCCGGCAAAGAGACGGTTGAGGTGCCCTGGAAATCCTTAGAGCCATCGTTACGGGTACTGCCGGGGCAGGGGTCATCCATCGAGTCCGGCACATCATCAGCCGTAAGCTTAATAATAACTGTGCCGGTGCAAGGAGGTGCTTGCCAGGTAACGCTGGCTTGATTTGTGGGGCCTATGAATGTTCCGCTGCCACCGGGATTGGTGCCGACGGTCTTGCTCCAGGAATAGACAATGGAATCGGATGGAA
>Ga0315277_10010456_pt1 | contig 11744 bp, 4 predicted proteins | sample YL17G05_15_MG_FD_203695 | JGI IMG/M metagenome (GOLD analysis project Ga0315277, IMG submission 203695) | Sediment microbial communities from Yellowstone Lake, YNP, Wyoming, USA - YL17G05_15 | ecosystem: Environmental > Aquatic > Freshwater > Lake > Sediment | place: USA: Wyoming | collected...
CTTGAATGACAGTACTGAACCTATGAACCAATTGATTTTAACCGGACAGTATTGACTTCACCTTAAAGTAAATCTCAGAACATTCCCACTTAACCTTAACCAAAAGATAAATTTTATAACATCCTGGAAAATCAGCACTTATTCCCCCTTAAAAAAGGGGGAAACAGGGGGTTGTTTGAGCAGGGATAAACCTCAAGCCAGGTAATTTATGAATAATCCGGGTTAATATTGTATGAATCGGGTGCAGGGGCGAGGCATACCAAGCCCGGATTATTTTGAATACATTTATCCAAGACAACTCTTGCTAACGATGAAAAAATGGATTATTCTTTCCAGTAGATACCGATAATTTTCTGATCAAAATAAAGGGGCGGCAGGTTTGCCCTGGGATAAGATTCGAATAAACCAGTTTTAACACCCAGCATAAGGAGTTGAGCCTATGTCCGCGACCAGTACAGAAGAAACCCGGGAAATGTCGATATTTTCGACCGCTCAGCTTGTCATCCTGTTCCTTTTGCGCCTGGCTATCGGCTGGCATTTCCTCTATGAGGGGATGGTCAAGCTGTTCAATCCTACCTGGTCATCAGCCGGGTTCCTGGCTGAATCGAAATGGATTTTCTCTCCCTTTTTCAATTGGATATTGTCGAATCCCGCTGTCCTGAAAATTGTAGACCTGCTCAATGTCTGGGGCCTCATCCTTATCGGCCTGGGACTATTTTTCGGCTGCCTTACCCGCGCGGCCAGCATATCCGGGATAATCCTCCTTCTTCTTTATTACACGGCCAATCCCCCGCTGGTCGGGCTGAGTCCCGGGATGCCCACAGAGGGCAGCTACCTGGTAGTGGATAAAAACCTGGTCGAGCTTCTCGCCCTCTTGGTGCTGGCGATTTTCCCTGCAGGCAAGACCTGGGGAGTGGACAGGTTTTTTACCCGGTCACGGAGTAAAAAGGCGATGCCGGAGCCGCGGGAAGGAAAGATCGCCGAGTCGGCTATTAAAAAAGAGCCTGTGCCCGGCCTTTTCCCAAGCCGCAGGGAAATACTCAAGGACCTGGCCACTGTGCCGTTTTTCGGAGTTTTTGTCTTTGCTTTTCTCAAGAAACGCGGCTGGGAGAGTTTCGAGGAGAAGCACCTGCTGGCGGCAAAAGAAAGCGCGGAAGCTGTCACCAGCGCCACGATAAAAACTTTCCGGTTCGCCAGCCTGAAAGAGCTGAAAGGCCAGATACCCAAAGGCCAGATCGGCAACCTCACCGTGAGCCGTCTTATCCTGGGCGGAAATTTGATCGGCGGCTGGGCCCATGCCCGGGACCTGATCTATGCCTCCAAACTGGTCAAGGCTTACCATACGGATCAGAAAGTGTTCGATACTTTCCGCCTGGCTGAAAAATGCGGGATAAACACTTTCCTCACCAACCCGGTGCTGTCACGGGTGATCAACAAATACTGGAGGGTCGAGGGCGGAAAAATCCAGTTCATCTCGGACAGCGCTTATGAGCGCGATGTGCTTACCGGGATAAAGATGTCCATTGATGGCGGAGCGCACGCCTGTTACGTGCAGGGCGGCCTGGCCGACAGGTATGTCGAGGAGGGGAATCTCGAGATAATCGGCAAGGCTTTGCAGCTTACCAGGCAGAACGGCCTGCCTGCGGGCATCGGGGCGCACAAGCTCTCCACTGTCCAGGCCTGCGTGGATTACGGTCTCAAACCCGATTTCTGGGTCAAGACCCTGCACCATATCGATTACTGGTCAGCCAAGCCCCAGGAGGAGTGCGACAATATCTGGTGCACCAACCCGGAAGAGACGATAAAGTACATGAATCAGCTCGTGGAGCCTTGGATCGCTTACAAGATCCTGGCTGCCGGGGCTATCGAGCCGACTGTGGGCTTCCCTTACGCTTTCAAGAACGGCGCGGATTTTATCTGTGTGGGCATGTACGATTTCCAGGTCGTGGAGGATGCGAATTTAGCCCTGGATGTTCTGGGAGGCAATCTCGAGCGGCAACGTCCCTGGAGAGCCTGAGACCGGGTAAAAAAATAAGTATTTTCAAGACTAATCGATTAGGGGCACGGTGCGCCGTGCCCCTACTTTTTTACAAGAACAGCCTTGGTAGAAAAAGAAATTCGAGCAAATGATAAATAAAACCTTTTTCAATTAATTATCCCGCCTTAATTCTTTACTTCCCGAACCCCTCGGGAGCATAGCCTATCCCCTGGATGTCCCACCGCTTTCTCTGCGTCTTCATCCGTTCTAGAAAATCCTGGTAGTTTTTCCTCTCCTTTGCTGTCCAGCCTATCTCGGCATAGGCGCTCAAGCGGGGGAAAGTCTGGAACTCGATCCTCTCGCGGGTCGGTGTCCACTCACTCCACATCTGGCAGCCGAGACCGAGCACATGCGGGTGGTACTGCCCGGCCAGGCCCGCAGGAATTGGCTCGAAATCATAAGCCCTGGCCAGCGGAATATCCTCGTAAGTATAATCCAGGTACGTGCTCGAATGGAGGGAGTTGACAATGTCGTGGCCCTCCCGGGCGGCGCGCTCGGCCAGCTCGAGACTTCCCCTCCAGAAGTGGATGATCGCGTTCCGGGCCAGTTGGCCGATCTCGGACTGCGGGGCGGCCTTGCCTCCCCTGGCCGCCCTGTCCAAGTCGTCCCCCAGTATCTCGTTCCAGCCCATCATCCGGCGTCCCTTGCTTTCCAGAAACCGCGACATGCGGTTGGTAAAATAGAGCTGCACCTGCCGGGGATCGGAAAATTTCATCCTTTCCATCATGTCCTTAACCTGGGTCGAGGCCAGCCACTGGTCGAAATATACTTCATCGCCTCCTAAATGAATGACCCGCGAGGGGAAAAGGGCCATGACCTCCTCGAGGATGTTTTCCAGGAATGTATAAACCTTTTCATCGGCCACATTGAAAATATCATACTTCCTGCCGAAAGTTATCGCCACTTCCACCGGCCTGCCGCTCGTGCCTACTTCCGGGTAGGCTGCTATGGCGGCGGTGGCATGGCCCGGCATTTCTATCTCCGGCACTATGGTGATATGGCGTTCTGCGGCGTAGCGGACAATCTCTTTGATCTCTTCCTGGGTATAAAAGCCCTCGTGCGGCTTGCCGCTTCTTTGTTTGCTGTCCCAGGTACCGAGCTGGGTGTCCTTCCTTTTCGAGCCGACCTCAGTCAGCCTGGGGTAGCGCTTGATCTCGATACGCCAGCCCTGGTCATCGGTCAGGTGCCAGTGGAAGACATTCATCTTGTGCAGGGCAAGCTGGTCCAGCATCCGTTTGGCTGTCTGGATGCCGTGGAACCAGCGGGCGTCATCGAGAAGGTACGCCCGCCAGAGGAAACGGGGCCTGTCCCTGACCTCGATTCCCGGCACTGTCCAGTCCGCTTCCGCTCGCTTTTTATCGCTCAGGATTTCCGGGGGAAAAAGCTGAATCAGGGTCTGGATACCGTAGAAAGCTCCTGCGGCGTTTTCAGCCTTGATCACCACGCCTTCCGGGCCGGTTTTAAGGGTGTAGCCTTCATCGCCAAGACTTCGTGACCGGTCAACAGCGAGTATTATGGCGTTTTTGGGCAATTGATCGGCTGGTGCGGAAGGAAGAGGTTTCAATGCCGGCGTAAAGCCTGTAGGGGTTTTAAGTTTATCGGCCAGGTATTGCGCCTCTTGACTTAAAGCGGAATCGAAATAGATCGCTGTTTGCTGATCGAGTTTGAATTGTCCCTCGGCCGGTTTCATCTCGAGCGGCAGGGGGATAATCGCCGGGAGGTTTTGCCCGGATACAGCTATCCCCGCGGCCGGTAATGAAAGAAAGGCCGCCAGGATGATAAAAATAGGGAGTCTGGATAATTTCATATAGAGTGTCTCCTTTAAAAGCACTTTAATTTTTATTGCGTTACCTAATATCAGAACTGGCAGGTCAAATTTAAGATTATCTTCTGAAAAATAAATTTGCCATGAATTTTTTCAGACAGATCTTCTCATTTTGCATGAAAATATATCTATTAAGGCATTGTAAAATAAATCATTAATTATAAAATATTTCCCTATCATTAAGGCAAGACAACATCTTTTTCTAACCATCAAAGCATTTATCCAGTTTACCTTGTTACTTTTGTGGGCCAAAAGTAACCAAAAGCCTTTTCGGGCCGCAAAGCCTGTTGGCCATGAATCTTATTCAACCTTTTGTGTTTATTGTTGCTCCTGCCCGCTCCTTTTGAGGTCGCCTCGGCGAGGCCCTTGCGGGGCTCGCCGAAAGGCCTGCCCGCCTTTCTTTCTTCGGCCAGTCAATGATGGGAATTGAGAAACTTCTACACGCTGCCATTTCCAACGGCTTAAGCGGCCCTATTCTTTTCCCCGCACATCCCCAAAGCATTATCTGATTGCCTGCAAAAAAATCTTAGCGACCACGAGGCGCCCTTGGCGAAGCGGAGTAAGAGCGTTAAAGCCGGGATTAACTTTTGTTTCCTTTGGTTACAAAGGAACCGGAGCTATGCGGAGCATAGCGTAGATCCACGCATGATAATGCGTGACACCGGTTTTTGCTTCTTTTGCCGCCAAAAGAAGTTAAAAAACCTTAATTCATAATTTTGTGAAATCCCCTTATTAATGGGAACACAGGGGGTTGTAACTCTTACCTTCTCCCTTTCAGCATCAGATCGTTTCCGGTCATGATAACTTTGGGAAGCTCCTTGTCCTTGGGCCAGGAAACGGTATAAGGTATCCCGGGAATGAGGTCGAAACAGTTATCGGCTATAGCTGCCTCGCCATCCAGGTCAAGACACGCTCCCCAGACAAAAACAGGCGAGGAAAGAACTATCTTTTCCCCGCTGCGGCTTATTCTAATCTCCGGCTTAGAAAAATGAAGTTTCTTGAATGGTTCAAGAAAGAGCCTGTGCTGGGCGGTAACCGTTCCCTTTTCTTCGAGCACAGCAAAAGCGCCGTTGTCGTAAAGGCCGAGCTTTTCCCAAGTCTCGCGGCCAAGCTCGGCCAGGGGAGTGGAACTGTTCGCTTTGAGCGTTACTGCCTTTTTCATGTCTACAGGCAGCCCGCCGGAAAAGGAAAAAATACCATAGCGCAAATCGCCCTGCCAGTCCCCGGGAGTATCGTTGACTCCATAGACAGTAACTTTTTTCCCTTCATCCGCCACGACCACGGTGACCGGCTGGAAAGCGCGCCGGACAGGGTGGTAAGCTAATTTCCTGCGCAGATAGTAGTCTACGATTGTCCAGCCATGTGTAACCGGCCAGGAATCGTTATACATCCAGAAAACAGCGGCTGAGCTCGAAAACATGCGCCGACGGTAATTGGTTATGTATTCGCCCAGGCCCTCAGCCTGAAGGAGTGCGCTGGCGAAGACATAATTATCGAAAGAGAGATCGGTGTATTTGAGACCCAGCCAGTAGTCGACAAGCCTATAGGTGATCGGGGTCTCCGCGCTCCAGAAATTAGCCGTGTTGTCATGGTGCTCCCAGGAAAAAGAGCGGATATGTCTTTCACCCTGGGGAAGGAATTGCCGCAGGGTGGCGGGACTTGACGCTCCCAGCACTCCGCCCTCATTGGGAAACCTGTCCACATAAGTGCGGTACTCCCAGAAATCAGGATGCCCCAGGGTCACTTTCCAGGGGTGCTGGTCGCCGATTATCGGGCTGTTCGGATGAGTATAGTCCGGCGAGTAAGGAGAGCTTGGCCAGAATGGGCGCGAAGGGTCCTCCTCGCGCATGATCACGGGCATGATAAGGTGATATATGGCATAATCAGGCAGGCTCTTGCCCCTGGTGGCATAGCCCCAGTCCCAGGCCCCCCATTCAAGCTCGTTGTTCCCGCACCAGACAGCCAGGGAGGGATGGCAGGCAAACTCCCTGACTCCCCAGGTTACCTCACGCTTGACTCCGGCGAGAAACTCCGGATTGTCTCCCGGGAACCTGGCCACGCAAAAGAGGAAATCATGCCAGACCAGAATACCGGCCTGGTCGCAGAGGTCAAGAAGCTCGTGGCCGGCCCAGGTACCCCCGCCCCAGATGCGCAGAAAATTGAAATTGGCGTCGAGAGCCATCTGGACCAGCCGTCGCAGATGTTCACCGGTGACACTCGAGTAGATCAGATCCGGCGGCACCCAGTTGCCGCCCTTGCAGAAAACCGGCCTCCGGTTGACCTCGATAATGAAATATTCCCCCTCCTGCGGATGTGGCGAGCGGTTTATCCTGATCTCGCGAACACCAAACCCGCGGCTTGCCGAATCCACCGCCCGGCTGTCGACTGTGAGCTCCAGGTCAACGGTGTAAAGGGCTTGCTCGCCGTGTCCTCTCGGCCACCAGAGCTTCGGTCGGTTTATGGACAGTTCCATTTCATAGGGAGCAAGTCCCGGGGTAATTCTGATCCGCTGCGAGAGCTCTTCCCCGGTTTCCCTGATTTTCGCTTTAAGAACAGCCTCTTTTTCCTCTCCCCAGCTCTCGATAAAGGCGCGCACGGTTACTTTCGCCAGTGAAAAGTCTTCTGACAGTTCAGTACGGATAACTACCTGGTCGAGACGGGCCAGGTCAGCCCACTCCAGGCGCACCGGGCCGGTAATACCCACATTGATCAGCCGGGGGTTCCAGTCCCAGATAAACTGGTACTGGGGTTTCCTGAGCCACTGCCTTTTGTTGAGCGCAGTCCCCAGATCGGCACTATAGGCGGCTCCCTCGCGGTCGGCCACAAAGTACAGGCCGCTCTCTATGGCCACAGCCAGTTTGTTCTCGCCTTCTCTCAGTTTCCCGGTGACCTCGATCCGGCAGGGGAGGTGTGCATTATTATGAGTGCCGATAACTTCGCCGTTTAAGAGAATGCGGGCGTTGAGATCCAGTTGCTCGAAAACCAGCCATGATCTCTGGACAAGGGACTCAGAAGGGGGCGTGAAAGTTGTGAAATATTGCCAGTACTGTTCTTCGACCCAGCGGGCTTTCAGGCTGTTTGTGCCGATATTGGGGTCATCAATGAGACCCTTTTCCCGGAGAGCGAGGTGGAGTTCCATGGGCACAGGAACCTTTAGATACCGTCCGGGATCCCCACTAGGTTCAATAGTTACGAAAGATTCGAGACTCGAAGGGCTATGTCCACCCTCGCTCCAGGTGACAGACCAGGTTCCAGACAGGTCAAGGCTGTTGACTCGAGCAAACATCAGGGAAGCGCTCCAAAAAAGGTAAAAGGAGAAAAGAGAAAGTATCCCGGAAAAATGCAACCTATACCTGATTCCTGAAATGTTTATCATACGAACTGTTCCCCCCTATCGGCTGGAGTTTTTCAGTATTTATAGACAATGTGAAAATTTCAACGGGAAATATCCGGTACCCGGCCCCCGAATATGGCAAAGTTGAGATGAAACCTGCCTCCAATAACGGTATCACCAATTGCGAAAGAATTCAAGCATTGGATTAGAGCTAAGCAGCGTATTCTACCTTCTCGATTACTTTTCGGATTCGTTTTGAGGGGAAGGTCACCTGGAGCGGAATACTTATTTGAAGTTCGTCCCTTGCCCCTGATCTGTTTACCGGAAACGGTTTCTCTTGAAGCAGGAGCGGTTTATGTTATTTTTTCTGTCAGCCTCGCGTTTTAAGTAAAAAAGAAAGTGTTCAATCTCCGGGTCATTCCTGATGTTAAAAAGCCGAATCAGGTTAGAAGGCTTGAGCAGTGGGTGCCGGAGAAAAGCTCGATAAGCCCGGAAAGGGAAGGACATGTCCCGGAGTCATGGATACGATGTCATCGTCGTGGGAGGAGGTGCATCAGGCCTGATGGCGGCCGGGACCTGCTCAAGCCGGGGCCTGAAGGTTCTGGTTCTGGAGCAGATGCTGAAGCCGGGGATGAAACTCCTGGCCACCGGCGGCGGCAGATGCAACCTCACCATTGCGCGCTCTGCGGATGAAATCATGGCTGCTTTCGGCAGGCAGGGACGCTTCATGGCCTCTGCCCTGGCGCGCCTGGACTCGAATGGTTTACGGAGTTTGTTTCATTCGTGCGGCGTAGATACTGTGGCTCAGGAAGATGGCTGCGTCTTTCCGGCGAGTAATTCGGCGGCCAGCATCCTGGACGCCTTGCTGGGAAGGCTCGACCCGCAGAGGACTGTGTTACTGTCTTCAAGCCGGGTGATAGGTATTCTAGCGGATCAGGGTCGTGTATGCGGTATCCGGACTAAAAACGACACTTATTCGGCCGGCGCGGTTATTCTCGCCACAGGCGGCAGAAGCTACCCCGGACTCGGCGGCTCGGGCAGCGGCTACGAATTGGCCGCCTCGGTGGGCCATACCATCCGCCCTATTGTACCGGCTCTGGTGCCGCTGGTCACGCAAGAGCTCTGGCCCGGCACCTTGGCTGGTGTCGTAATGCCGGATGTCGAAATCCGGGTAATAAGCAAATCAGCAAAAAGTCCCGTCACACGCGGCGGGCTGCTCTTCACTCACAGCGGACTATCCGGTCCAGCCATTCTTAACATCTCGGGCGCTGTAGCCGAGCTGCTGCAAAAGGAACTATGCGTTGAATTGCAGCTCAACTTCTTTCCGGGAGAGGAAGAGCAAGCCTGGCGTCGCCGCTTCGAGCAATGGCGGCAATTGTCCGGAGGCAGCCGGATTGTAAAGCTTTTGCAGGATTTCATGCCGCGCGGGCTGGCCCGGCAACTCTGTGTGCTTGCCGGGGATGATTCCGCCCGGTCCACTGCGGGACATCTCCGGCGTGAACAGATGCAGAAAATTCTGCAGGGGCTGACCGGGATGAGATTGACAATAACAGACACCGAGGGTTTCGACAGGGCCATGATTACCCGCGGCGGAGTCAGCCTGAAAGAGGTTGACCGCGGTACCCTGCAGAGCAAACTTTTGAAAGGCCTCTATTTCGCCGGCGAAGTGCTTGATCTCGATGGGCCTTGCGGCGGCTACAATCTTCAGTGGGCCTTCTCCGGCGGAATGCTTGCTGCTGAGTCCTGCGCCGACTCTAAAAATTTTTATCGCCACTGAAATTGATTCGCTATTCTCCGAAACAGAGTGGTTTTCCCCCACCAATACATGAGGAGGGGAATGGCGAACAGGTTGACAAAGATAGCGAAAGTCAGGCCCCCCATGATGGAGATGGCCATATTCTGAATGATCTGGGTTCCGGTTCCCAGCGCGAATGCCACTGGCAGAAGCGCGAATGCATTAGCCAGCATAGTCATAATAATGGGCCGGAAACGGGTTTGAACCGAGCTCAGCATGGCATCTTCTTCAGACGCCCCTTTCTCCCGCTGCATCAGGAAGTAGTCAAAAATCAGGATATTATTGTTGATGACAATGCTCAGCACGATTAACATGCCCATGAAAGCAGTAATATCGAGCGGCTTACCGGTCACCAGCAGTCCGGAGAAAATCCCGAAGAGGGTGAGCACCAGGCCGATAAGGATGACAAACGCAATCCGCAGGCTCCCAAACTGGAAGAGGAGCGCAGTGAACATGATCAGAATGGATAAAAAGACCACCAGTAACATCTCCCGGAACGAATTCTGCTGCTCCCGGTAGAATCCGGTGATTTCCGGGGTAATATCCTGCGGCAGGTTGAGTTTCTCCAATACCGCGCGTACTTTCTCCACCGCGAGCGTCATATCATTCCCCTTAAACCGCACTGAGACAACGGAAACCGGGGAAAGGTCATAGTGAGTTATTTCCGGGACATTTTCCGTGATTGTTACATCAGCCACATACCGCAGGGGAACCTGGTGCCGGGTTTTCGGGGAGTATATAGTCAGGGAATTCCGCAAATACTCGATCGGATCCCGGTCCGGGCTTTCCATGATGACTCGCATCCCCAGGATTTTCTCGCCCTTGATGACATCCCCGATTACCGTTCCCCAGTACAGGGAATTTATCTGGACGGAAAGAGCGTTAATGTCGATGCCGTAAAGAGCTTCGGCATCGGGTTTCAGCTTGACCGCAATGAACGGTGAAGCATAAGTGGTTTTCAGGTTCACTTCCTCTAATTCCTTTACATCCCGGAGCGTATCACGTACCGTCTCTCCCCAGGAGATCAGCTTATCGGGATCGGCGCCGTAAAGGAGAACTGTGATCGGCCCTTCTTCACCGAGAATATCCCCCAGCCGGTCCTCCAACACCATCGGGATGTCGAATTCAAGAAAATGAGGGTACCGGGTGCTAATCTGAGCATAAAGTTCATCCCGAACCTCGTAAATAGAACGGTCCCTCCCCTTCTTCAAGGTAACCAGAAAATCAGCTACATTAGGCTGCACCGAGATATGGCCCAGGGAGTTCCCGATCCGCAGCGTCCAGCCTTTCACCTCGGGAAAATTGTCGATGATTCTTCCGATATCCCGGAATTCACGGTAGCTCTCCTCCAGAGATGTCCCGACCGGGAGGGCGATGTCTACCACAAAATTTCCCTCATCCCATTTCGGCAGAAACGTAGCGGGCAGATTCTTGTAAAGAATGAAGCTGATCAGAAATCCGGCTCCCACAATGGGTACGGATATCCAGGCACGGCTGAAGGAGCGCTGCAGAAATCCCGTATATCGCTCGGCAAGAGTATCCAGCCGGCGCTCTTTTTCTTCAGCCGGGGTTGCCGGAAGAGCGATGTAGGCGATAACGGGTGTCAGAAATATAGCCAGCACCTGGGATATGACATAGGTGGATATAAGCACGAAGGCCAGTTGTTTGAAAAATACGCCAACTACGCCGGACACCAGGAGAAGCGGCAGGAAAATGGAGATCGAGATCAAGGTTGCCACAGTCATGACTGGGAGAATTTCGCGGGAGCCATCGATCACCGCTTTTAGCTTTGAGCCGGTTTTCCGGTAGTGCCGCTCGATGTTTTCAATGACAATTACCAGGTGGTCAATCAGCCCCCCGACAGCTGCGGCCATTCCTCCCAGGGAAAAAATATTGAAATCAAAGCGGACGATCTTGATACCAATTATAGTCACAAGAAAGATAACCGGAACGATTATAACCAGGAATAAGGAGAGCTTGGTTTTCCGGAGGAACAGGAACACGATGAACGACGCGATGAGTGTCCCCAGTAAAATGGCCTCTGCCACACTTTGTATGGCTTCCCCGATGAATTCGGTTTCATCGTAATACTTCCTGATCTGCATATTCTGCAGGGAAAGGGTTTTATTGAACCCGGCTACCATACGGTCGACTTCTTTCACCGTTTCCCTGCTGTTGCCGTCAGGCTGGCGGATGATGTTGAAGACCACCGCGTTCTTGAATCCGCTGGCTGCGGACATAGTGGTCGAAGGAGCGTGATCCTCGATGGTCAGAGCGATATCGGCCAGGGCAATATACTGGCCCCCTGGCAGAGGAATCTTCAAAAGCGGGATGTTATCGATACTCTCGGGTTTCTGGGCAAGGGAAACCACGTACTGCTTTTTATAATCCCGGATCAGCCCCAGAAAGTCGATAACATCCTGTTCTTTCAGAAACTGGATCACTGAATCAATAGTGAGGTTGTAACTGTTGATCTTATCGCTGTTGAGCACAATTTTGTATTCGGTGTACTGGGGCGCCCGTATCTCCACATTGTAAATGCCCTTGATGGAGAGGAGCACGGGCCGGAGCTGATAGTACAAAGTCTCGGTCAGGCGATTTCGCTGCACTGTTTCCGAGCCGATAGCATACATGGCGATGGGAAACCGTGACGGAGTTGCCTGCAGAATGGTGATCCGTGCTTCTGGGGGAATTTCGTTATTGATCTCAGCCATCCGGGCTAGCACGAATTGATAGGCAAGATAGGGATCGG
>Ga0315277_10010457_pt1 | contig 11744 bp, 13 predicted proteins | sample YL17G05_15_MG_FD_203695 | JGI IMG/M metagenome (GOLD analysis project Ga0315277, IMG submission 203695) | Sediment microbial communities from Yellowstone Lake, YNP, Wyoming, USA - YL17G05_15 | ecosystem: Environmental > Aquatic > Freshwater > Lake > Sediment | place: USA: Wyoming | collected...
AAATATAGCTAAAAAGGGAGCAAATTTTGAATTTAGTAAATATTTCCCAAGGTAATATATACACACAAAAAAGAGAATTGTTCCTACTGTACTAAGAATGTTTAAAGCAACTCCAATATTGATTCCTATTCTTTCTACTAATCCCACTAACATGTAAAAGAAAAAATGATATCTTATTGGTTCACCTAACCATAAAGGGTACTCGAAGTTTAAATTCTGGACGAATCTGAAATATCTGATCAAAGGGATATGTGACAGAAAGTCACTGTAAACGCGCTGGGAAACGTAAAGAATACTATCTTTCTCATAAAACGTTAAAGAATACAGTTTATAGGTGGCAATAACAATCAAAATCCAAATCCCAATAAATGATAAGAAACTGACTACGTTAAAGAGAAACTTGTCCCTAACTTTTGTTTGCCTTTTAGTCGATTCCACTACGGTTGTTATTGATTCTAGTTGGTGTCTAGATTTTAGATGTGGTTTTGATATAAAAAAAATATGCCTGTTGGGGTATTGCATTTTATGATGGTGGGCGAGGAGGGAGTCGAACCCTCATAACCTTGCGATCAGTGGATTTTAAGTCCACCGTGTATGCCATTCCACCACTCGCCCATTCTAGTTCTATGTAAATAAAGTGATTTCTGGTGCGCCTGGGGGGAATTGAACCTCCGACCTTTTCCTTAGAAGGGAACTGCTCTATCCGCTGAGCTACAGGCGCAAACACAATTATTCTAACAGATTCTATCTTAAAATTTATATTTTGTCTTTATAGGCGCTGATGATGACAACTAAAAGGGGAAGGTGGTTAAATGTAAGAGATGTTGTTTTTGGACCTATTTATTCTCGCTCAAGACCACAGCCAGCTCTTTCTGAGGCATTTTTATCTTTCTTGGTATAACGATAAGAGCAAACACTGCAGATAAAATTAGCAAAACTCCTGTAGCCGAAAAAGACATCCCAAAACCAGATCTTTGAGCTATAAAGCCCAAAAAAATTGGTCCTATCGTATAAGCAAGATTTCCTGAGAACTGCCCTATGCTTACTAAATCGTGCCTTGCAACATCAAGCCTTGTTACGTAGTCCTCGAATGTTGCGTAGATCAAAATAGTTGATATGTCATAACAAATAGAAACCAACACAACCAATCCTAAGATAGTAAATATATTTCTTGAAAAACCTAAAAAGACTAGAGAGATTCCGGCTAATAGTCCAGCGATTAGGGCTGTTCTTTTCTTACCTAGTGGGTGGTAAATGTGAGGAACCACCCATCCGATGAATATTGTCGGTAGACAATAAAAAATTAGAAATAAACCACCCCATTTGCTTTCTACCCTAAGTTTTTCAGCATATAAAACCCCTGTCGTCCAGAAAGCTACGTCTAGAAGTGTTGAGACAAAGCTGAAAATAACTAGGGCCCAAATTCTTTTTGTCAAAACTTTAAAAACTTTTAACTCCTTCATAAAACTTCGCGGTTTGTATTCCTCAGAAACTTCCAATCTTGTTTGTTTCTTATAAAAAGTCAGAAACACAAAGAAGATAACCATTGTAAGGGATGTTATAGCTAAAGATACATATAAAGGAAGATTTACGTGCTTTGCGACAAGGTATACTGTTATTGCCGGTCCAAGCATATACGATGTGGACTGGAACACCGTCATGACCGACCATGCTACTGTATTTTTCTCAGTCGGTAAATATCTGTGGACGAAATCGTATTTAGAATAGTTTCTAAGTTCGTAGTAAACGGACCAAACAATCATAGCAAATACAAACGGAAGAAGATTTTTCGGTAGTAAAAGGAAAATCAGGGGAAGCCCGAGGGCAAAGAGCAATGTACCGCCCATAAAAAAGACATAATCTTTTAAGGAAAAAAATTGAGCCACGATAAAGTTAATGAACATTCCGACAAATGCCGATGTTGAAAGAACGATCCCCACCAAAAAAACGTTGTTGAGCTTTTCTTCTATAATGACAGGGGCCATGTATGAAATAATCCCGTCATGGAGAGATATTAAAAAAATAATAAAGGAAAAAAAGATTAATGGTATGTAGACTTTGACATTTGAGCTTATTTTTCGGGCAGAACGTCTCACATTTACTATGATATCAGTTTTGGAAATCGGTAACTACGGTTTATGGAGCGACGGACCGGGCTTGAACCGGCGACCTTCTCCTTGGAAGGGAGACGTTCTACCAACTGAACTACCGTCGCGGAAGAGATTAATCCAACCTCTCATCAAGTGTATCATCAAAACCAGCAGGCTCGTCTAAACCTTCGTTTTCAAGCTCTGCAATATAGTCAACCTCATGAATTTTTTTCTTAGATTGTTTTTTAATTCCCAAGGCTTCCTGCACATCCTCTGGTAAGTCCTCATCATCTACCTTTATTATTGGGTGCTTTATTTTCTTCTCTTCCCCATGAATATTTTTTAAGTCTTTGGTCCTTTTTGTTGTTTTTTTAATCATATTTCCCCCCTAAGAAATTAGGTAATTATTTTTAAATAATACATAAGTGTAATACAATATTCCCATGATAAGTTCAAGTACCATTTTTGATATCATAGTTTTGGGGGGCGGTCCAGCTGGTTCTACAGCCGCGGTTTATGCTTCGCGTGCCCTTTTGAAGACTCTTGTTATAGGCGGGAATCCGCCAGGTGGTCAGCTCGTAAATACAACCGAGATTGAGAATTTCCCCGGTTTTCCTAACGGAATTTTGGGTCCTGAGCTTATTTCAAAAATTAGGGAACAGATGGAGAAGCATGGAGCCACAATTATAGATGAAAATTCAGTTAAGATAACAGGTTCCTATAGAGAAAATTTTACTGTTGATACAGATGCCGGGAATAGGTATTTTGGAAAAACGGTAATTATTGCCACAGGAGCTTCTACAAAATGGCTTGGTCTTGAAAGTGAGCAAAGACTCAGAGGATACGGTGTTTCAGCGTGTGCCACTTGCGATGCCCCGTTTTTTAAGGGAAAGATTTTAGCAGTTGTTGGGGGAGGAGACGCTTCAATGGAAGAATCAACTTATTTGACTAGGTTTGCAAAGAAAGTTTATCTAATAACAAGATCAGAAAAAGATAAGCTAAGAGCTAGCAAGATTATGCAAAAAGAAGCCCTTGATAATCCCAAGATCGAGTTTTTATATAACACAGAAATTAAAGAAGTTTTGGGTGATAAATCGGTTGAGGGATTAAAAGTCGTTAACAATAAAACTGGTGAAGAAAGACTTATGGAGGACGTAAAAGGTTTATTTGTGTCCATTGGGCACCACCCAAATACTGGTTTCTTAAAGGGGTTTGTTGAACTAGACGAAAAAGAATATATAAAAAAGTACGGAGAAGCCAAAACCTCTGTTGAAGGTGTATTTGCTGCCGGGGATGTTCAGGATTTTAGATACAGACAGGCTATCACAGCGTCTGGTTATGGGTGTATGGCAGCGACTGAAGCAATAAAGTTTTTATCCGAAAAAATGTAGCGTAACATCTTAATCTTTTTCCTTTGTATTTACGTTTCTGAGAAAATCAAGCTCGTCCTGCGTTGACCAACCAGGTTCCAAAGGCGGCTCTTCTGGTGCTGGTGGTTGAGGGCGGATAACATTTGATTTGACAACATAAAAAGCCTCTTTACCGTGGGGGCTTACATTATCAAGGTACTTCTTTGCCATTGTTTTTATCTCGGAACGAGTTAAAAGCGTACGTTCCATCAAATACCCTACATCACACTTCCCCATCTTTGAATTTGTTATACAAGATGCTAATTTGAAGAATTTTTCTTTATCCTTCTCAGCTACTTCAATTTTCTTATTCTCACTGCTTTCTGTTTCTTTGATAGTAGGGTTTTCTATATCGCTTGATGAGGAGCTTTCAATTGGTTCCTCAAGACTATTGCTCTCGTAAGAATTATTCATGGTGTTATTTTACAACATTGTAATGATAGTTATCTTTGGTTTTTGGTTATTTATTTCGTTTGCTATTTCTTTAACAGCATTTATTGATAGATTTTTTATTTTTCCCATTTCGTATAAATGATTTTGATAGGGCATTCCATGGAGAAGGAGTTCAGAGTAGTAGTCCGCTCTTACCGAAGTTTTTTCAAAGCCGTAAATCATGTTAGCTAACGTGATTTTTTTCACGTGTTCCAAATTACGTGTGCTGAGAATTTTTTTTGATTCTTTTATAGTTTCCAACACCATATTTATTAGCTCTTCGCTTTTTTCGCGCCCACAAGCGAAGTAAACACTAAAAAGTCCGTAGCTCCCTGTGGAAAATGAATTGCAATTTATGTTATATACAAGACCTAATTTTTCTCTGATTAGGTTTTTAAGGTATAAATCAAGAGCCAATGCTAATACAGCACTCCCGTATTTTTTATCATTTCTAATTTCGTACCCATAAAAGTCTATTTTTACATGTGTTTGCTTTACTGGAATATGTATTATCTGAATTTCCTTTTTACTGTTTTGTTTATGACTTAAATGCGATGTTTTTTGTCCAACAGGATAGTCACCGAAATACTTTTCAATATATGGAAAGATGTTATTGTGATTAACATCCCCGCTTATTACTAGTACGAAATTGTTTGGAAAATATTTAGTATCTTTGAAAGAATACACCTCCTCAATTTTCAAAGCTTTTAGATCATTTTCCTCACCTGTATTGAATTTAGACAACCTTTGTTTAGGGTAGAGTATCTTATATGAAGCTCTAGATATAAGTTTTTCTGGTGATCCCTTTACTCTTATTATCTCTTGGGTAACAACATTTTTTTGGTTTTCAAAATCGCTTTTACAAAATTCATTTTTTTTAAAGATTTGAGATAAAAACTCAATACTATCAAGAACGTTTTCTTTAAGGGTTTTCACCATGTAAAGCACATCGTCTCTGCTCGTAACTCCTATGATCTTTCCGCCCTGCAGAAGGATTTTTTGTTTGTTACCAATATTAAAACTGAGGTGTTCCAAAATATGTGAAGCCCCAATTTGAGATGAATTTTCAAAATTACTTCCAGCTAAGCCTCTTAAATGCAAAGTAACTGAATCAACACCTGGATAGGGTAAAAAACAAACTTTAAGGGAATTTTTTAAATTGTACAAAACGGGTTTATCCATATTTCTAATTTCTCTGAATAGTTGACATTTATTTAATATAGATTTAACTTTAATGTAGTATGATGCCAGAACTTAAAAAATACATTAAATGTATTCCAGTTCTTTTCTTACTCCTGCTAGTTTTTAACTTCTCTTTCGCGGGAACAGCAATATTAAGTAAAATTGGTAATTTAGACCTTAGTGGAAATAGGTACCCAGAGTGGTGGTACACAGAAATAAATCCAACTTTCTATGGTGTAGCAACTGCTGGATCAACGGTAACTATTAAGATTGGGGATAATTCGTACACTACAACAGCAGACACATCAGGAAACTGGTCGTATTACGCGGCTTTAGATAAAGGTGACTACCCAATTGTGATATCTTCCGGAAGTGATAGTTATTCTTTTACGCTGCATCTTGGACAACCTTTACCAGAAAATATAGCGAGCCAATCTTCACCTGCTGGTACTGCCCCAGCGACTGGTTTTAATCAGTTTATTGGTATCACACTCGGAGTTGGTATAGTCTTGCTTGCGACTTATCTTTACTTTTCATCTGATAATAAGAAGAAAACGGTATTTGAAAATAGAATGCTGAAGGAAGACTAATTCCCCACTAGAGGAACGAACGAAAATCCCCAGTAAAAATCGCTTTTGACTGTGGTTTGATCTGTTTTTACCTCTTTGTATATACCGTCATTTTTTGGGTAAACTAGTATTCCGCTGACTTTGAGTTGTTTTCTCCATTCAACTGGATCACCTTTTAGATAAGCTGCACAAATAATTCTGTCAAATCCTCCTATATTTTTTGCAACTTCAGGTAAACCTTGTTTACCGTTTTGACAATAAAAAGTAATTGTCCTGCTGATATGTTCGTACTTTAAAGTGTTTTTCTTTCCAAATTCGTATATTTCTGGAATTAGTTCTATAGCGTGCACAGAACCTTTTCTCCCAACAATATAAGAAAGCAGACAAGCCTGCCAGGCTGATCCAAAACCCACGTCCATAATATTTTGCCCCTCCTTTGGATCTAAGAGTTCTAACATAAAAACAACAGTTAGTGGTTGAGAGATTGTTTGGCCAAATCCTATTGGCAAAGCGTCGTCCTCGTATGCATATAAAAGGTTAGCCTGTCCAACAAAGTCTTTTCTGTCTATAGCTGATAAGGCTTCTGCAATAGCTTTAGATTTCAAGACCCCTTCTTTCTTAAGGTGCTCTATCAATTCCTGGTTTGTATTCATATTTTTACTTGTTTTAGAATCTTATATTTTTTATCGTTTTTGACCTTATGTGACTCAAACAATGCTATGGAATTAACATTTTGTACCCAGTTAATTTTGAAGCTCAGTATATCTAAATTTTTTTTAGAGTGTGCCAGAGTGATGTGTGGTATTAACTTTCTTTTCGTTTCTTTAGAAGGGAAAATCTTTTCAAGGTTTCTTTTTAGAAGGATTAAGTTATCACTGGCTTCGCCTTGTGCCCACAACAATTGCATTTTCCTTTTGTTCGGGGCAAAACAGACTTTATTTAGTTTAATCTGAAAAGGTCTGGCGAGTTTTTGGATGATTTTTAGATTTTTTACTTCGCTGGAGATATGGTCTGTATACCAAGGAGGAATGATTGTTAGATGAAGATCATCTGGATTTTCCCACCTGAGTTCGTACTCACTAAGTTTATTTTTTATTTTGGAATGTTTATTCTTAATAATCGGATTTGCAGGTATTCCGATAAAAACTTTCATTTGCTTTTGCCTGTAATTTCAAGTCCAATCTTACGAAGATCATCAGGGAATGGCTTTGGTGTTATGGAGCATAGAACTGTTTTTAAAGTTTCTCCCTTTTGAAGTGGGTGGAGTTGGACGTGCAAATGATTAACTTGAAGTCCCTCAAAAACTACGACTACAGCGCTGCTTTTTAAGGATTTTTTAAGTATTCCAGCAACTTTTTTTGTAGCATCCATGAGATCGTGAATAAGAGGATCGTCATTTTCGAAAACATAAGCTGGATAGTGTTTTTTAGGCATAACAAGTGTATTCCCTTTTGTGGAGGGATATATATCTAAAAAAGCAAGGAAGTCTTTGTCTTCCCAAATTTTAATGCATGGTATTTCGCCTGTTGCTATTTTACAGAAAATACAGTCTTCCATATCTAGATTTTACCAAAAATCAAGTAAATATTTTTGTTGTCCGCTTCGTATTTGTCTATTAACCTTAATCCTGATTTTTTGTACATATTAATTATTGTATTAAGCTCTTTCTTAGAATATTGATGGCAGTAACGTGCTATATTTTCACTTTTCCAACTAACTAGGTAATCCCCGGATTTATTTGCGAAATTCCAGAATGTAAGTACTAAAACTCCGTCTTTTTTTAGAATCTTAGGTAGATGTGTAAACCAGTTTTTGCGGAACTTGTGATCGGGAATGTGATGCGTAAATCCGAATGATACTATAAGGTCAAATTTGCTTTTTATATCGAAAATATTTTTCAAAATATCCTTTTTAATAAACCTAACTTTGATTTTATTTGTTGATTTGGAATTGATTTTTGCTTCTCTTAAGAAGTCGTTATTTATATCGTATCCTTTGTAATAAAATTTCGGGATTCTTTTGATTATAAATTTAAGAAACCTGCCGTTTCCGCATCCCAAATCAAGTATTTTTGGTTCGTTTTTTCTCATTGGCTCTTTTAGATGATCTTTAGCTACCTGTACTGCCCTATCCCATCCATGCCATTCTTTTTGTCGGGATATTGAGAAATCCTTGCCTACTGATTGGTAAAATCTCTTGTTTAGATATAGAATTTGCTCTGTTCTTTGGTTCATATGGAAAGCAATATAGATATTTTACTAAAAATAATAAATAAAATCTCCGCGATTAAAAATCCTGATGATAAAGAAGTATCGAAGATTCTTGTGCAAAACCCCTCTCTTAATGGAAAAACGTTTTTAAAGTCTGATTTGATCTTTGCGTACTCAGCTCTAAAGGCAAATAAAACTATTTCTTTTTCTCAAATATTGGAAAAAAAGGTGCTTGAATCACTGAAAATGAAGAAAGTCAGGTCTTTGTCTGGTGTAACACCTGTGAGTGTTCTTACGAAGCCTTTCCCCTGTCCCGGAAAATGTATTTATTGTCCCAATGATTTAAAGATGCCTAAGAGCTACCTTTCCTCGGAACCGGGTGCTCAGAGAGCGTTTTCAAATAAGTTTGACCCATACCTACAAGTTTTTAACAGGTTAGTTGCTTATAGAAATATCGGTCATCCTACGGACAAAGTTGAACTGATAGTACTTGGCGGTACCTGGTCCTTTTATACAAAAAACTATCAAATTTGGTTTATCGATCAGTGTTTTAAAGCTATGAACGATTTTGACCGAAAAAATTCAAATTATCTAAGTAAGGTGACCAAGGAATCTAAACGTGGTTTTGAACAATTGATTGAAACGCAAAAGGAAAACGAAAAAGCTAATTCAAGATGTGTGGGGTTGGTTTTAGAAACAAGACCGGATTTCATAACAAAAGATGAAGTGATAAGACTCAGAAAATTAGGGGCAACAAAGATACAGATAGGAGTTCAAAGTTTGAGCGAAAATATTCTTAGGTTAAATAAAAGAGGGCATGGCCTAAAAGCTATATCTATGGCGTTTAAGCTTCTTAGACAGGCAGGTTTTAAGATTCAGGTTCATTGGATGCCAAATCTACTTGGGTCTGATGTAAAAAAAGATATAGCAGACTTTAAGAAAATATTCACAGATAAAAGATTTAGACCCGACGAAATAAAAATTTACCCCTGTTCCCTTATTAAAGGGACGGAACTTTTCAAATTTTATAGCGACGGTAAATGGAGACCTTATTCGAACAGGGAACTTGTAGATTTACTAGAGGAGTGTGTGTTAGCTACTCCCAGGTATTGCAGAATATCAAGGATGATTAGGGATATTTCCGCAGCAGATATTGTAGTAGGAAATAAAAAAAGTAATCTTAGACAGATAGTTGAAAGTAAGCTTCAAAAAGAGGGAAAGAAAATAAATGAAATAAGGTTTCGGGAGATAAGAAATGAGAATTTTATAGCCAGTAGAGTTACCTTAAAAGTTACTAGTTACAATACTACCTCCTCGGAAGAGTTGTTTTTAGAATGTATAACAAGAGATGATAAAATCGTTGGTTTTTTAAGGCTATCACTTCCAAAAATTAAACCTTTCATTGATGAGCTGAAAAACTCGGCGGTTATAAGGGAAATTCACGTTTATGGAGAGACCTTGGAAATTGGAAAGACAGCTGATGGAAAAGCGCAGCATGTTGGAATTGGAAGAAACCTTATAAAAGAGTCTAAAAGAATTGCCTTTGACCGTGGATTTAAAAAGATCTCAGTTATATCTTCGGTGGGAACAAGGGAATACTACAGAAAAAACGGATTCTTAGATGGGAATCTTTACCAGTACCAACAGATTTAAGAGTATTCTTACTATTAAAACTTAAGCCACTCTTCTGCGTATTTACCTATAACGGGTAAATATTTTGTTTTACTGTTTATTGCGTTTAAAAGCCCTATTATCCATAAAACAAGAAAAGTAACACTAATCAATCGTGAAAGAAAGCTGTAAAGATAGTAAGGCAGAATAGAAAAAAGTACGCTTAAAACTACAAAGGAAACTTGTAGCAGTAAAGCCTGTTTTACGTGAAATTTTACAAACGGATCGTTTTTGGTGTCTGTTAATAATGGAATAAAAAATAAAAAATAGGACGCTACGGCCATACCAACATTCTTCTCTGGTTTTGATTCTGTGACGGTTGGTGTGAGCTCCGTTTTTTGTTCTTGTGTTTTTTCCTCCATATAATTCCTCCTTTAAATAATTAGTTAAATTATACAAGCTTTTTAGAAATTAACCTCATTTATTGTATACTTATGGTCCCTCTGTGATTTCAACGCTGTTGATAACCACCGGATTAACTGGTTTTGAGTTCTCTCCTCTTCCGTTATCAGTAACTTGTCCGCTTGCTATCTTGTCTACCACATCCATACCTGAAGTGACTTTTCCGAAAATAATATAATTTTTGGGAAGGTCGTACTTATCCTGTTGCATGATAAAAAATTGACTTCCGTTTGTGTTTGGACCGGAATTTGCCATTGCAACTGTACCTCTTGTATATTCCCCGTCAAAAGGCTCATCAGAAAGAAGATACCCCGGGCCTCCTGTTCCGTCTCCGTTTGGGTCTCCTCCTTGAATCATAAAACCATTAACAACTCTATGGAATATTGTTTTATTGTAAAACCCTACTTTTGATAAATAAATGAAGTTTGTTGACATCGCTGGAGCATCTAGAACGGCCAGCTTTATAGTAATATCTCCTTCTGTTGTGTGTAATATCGCATTATAACTTTTGGTTATATCAATTTTATTTGTGGGGGGCAGAAGCTTACCTGTTTCGACAGACCTTTCTGTAATGTTACCAAGTGTAACTACTTTTTGTTGATTGAAGGTTGCGTCGTTTGAGAAAACCAAACACACGACTATAAGTAGAGGGATCCCTATTAAAATTAATAAATATTTTATTTTCATCTTGCTATTATAAAAATAATTAACTAACGGCAGAAACACTAAGAATTTTTTACTTGTTTAATTTCTGCCTAAAAAACTCAATCGTATTGGTTAATCCTTCATCTATCGAAACCTTAGGTTCCCATTTTAACATTTTCTTAGCTAATGTAATATCAGGTCTTCTCTTTAAAGGATCATCTTGCGGTAGCTCCTTATAAATTATTTTTGATTTGGATTTTGTAAGCTTTATAATTTTTTCTGCTAATTCTTTTACCTCCAGTTCGATGGGATTACCAATATTTACAGGTCCTGTGAAATTCTCAGTGTTCATAAATGTAACTAATCCTGTAATCAAATCAGAAACATAGCAAAAAGATCTGGTTTGAAGTCCGTTTCCGTATATCTCTAAAGGTTCATTTTTTAGAGCTTTAACTATAAAATTAGAGACTACTCTACCGTCATTTTCATACATTCTCGGCCCGTAAGTGTTAAAAATCCTTGCAACTTTTATATCCAAGTTGTGTTGCCTCCTGTAATCGAAAAATAAAGTCTCAGCGACTCGCTTGCCCTCATCGTAGCAAGATCTCGGGCCGATCGTATTAACATTTCCTTTATAGCTTTCTTTCTGCGGATGTTCCAAAGGGTCTCCGTATACTTCCGATGTTGAAGCCTGGAGGATTCTTGCTCTGTGTTTTTTTGCTAAACCTAGCATGTTAATTACACCGATCGTATTAGCCTTTATGGTTCTAACTGGGTTTATTTGGTACTGTATAGGTGAGGCGGGGCAAGCAAGATTATATATTTGATCTATCATCAAGTTATCCAGAAATAACGGTTCGATGATATCGTGATTTATAAATTCAAAATTCCCGTTTGTTAGTAAATGTTTGATGTTATCCTTACTACCTGTGAAGAGATTGTCAACGCAAATAACCTTTTCATTGTTTTTAATTAGTACATCACAAAGATTGCTACCTAAAAAACCTGCACCCCCAGTTACAACTATAGTTTTCATGTGCTTCATATTACACGAAAAAGCTGATAGTTTTAAGTAGATAGAACGTATGTTAATTCTTTGATAATATTTAATAAGTATGTACATATCTATAGATC
>Ga0315277_10010459_pt1 | contig 11744 bp, 11 predicted proteins | sample YL17G05_15_MG_FD_203695 | JGI IMG/M metagenome (GOLD analysis project Ga0315277, IMG submission 203695) | Sediment microbial communities from Yellowstone Lake, YNP, Wyoming, USA - YL17G05_15 | ecosystem: Environmental > Aquatic > Freshwater > Lake > Sediment | place: USA: Wyoming | collected...
CCTGTCTGCCGGATTACTACAAGTGGAACCAGTGGATCTTCCTCAAGATGTTCGAGCGCGGCCTGGCCTTCCGGAAGGAAAGCTGGGTCAACTGGTGCTCCCAGTGCCGGACCGTCCTGGCCAACGAGCAGGTCGTCGGCGGGGGCTGCTGGCGCTGCGACACCCCGGTCATCAAGAAGAAGATGGAGCAGTGGTTCCTCAAGATCACGGATTACGCCGAGGAGCTTCTCTCCGGCCACGAGATGCTCGGCAAGTGGCCCGAGCACGTCCTTCTCATGCAGAAGAACTGGATCGGCAAGAGCCGGGGCGCGATGATCGACTTCCCGGTCCCGTCCCTGGCGCGGCCGGTCGAGGTCTTCACGACCCGGATCGACACGATCTACGGAGCGACCTTCCTGGTGATCTCACCGGAGCATCCCATGGCGGCGGACCTCATCGCCGCGTCTCCGCGCCGCGAGGAGTTCAAGGCCTGGATCGCCAAGGCCGTCGCCGGCGCCCGGACCAAAAGGGATTTTGGGGACGACGAGAAGGAAGGCATCGACACGGGGGCCAGAGCCGTCAATCCGTTCACGGGCGAGTCCATTCCCGTCTGGATCGCGAACTATGTCCTCATGGATTACGGGACGGGGGCCATCATGGCCGTTCCGGGCCACGACCAGCGCGATTACGATTTCGCCCAAAAATATGGACTTCGGACGAAGCCCGTCATCGTCCCCGAGGAAGGGTCCGCGGAGAAGGCCGAGGGAGGGAAGGCCTTCGAGAGCTACGGGCGCCTCCAGGACTCCGGCCCTTTCACCGGTCTGCGGTGCGAAGAGGCCATGGATAAAATGGAGGCCTACGCCGAAGAGAAAAACATCGGCCGTCGCAGCACGACCTTCCGCCTCCGCGACTGGGGGATCTCCCGCCAAAGGTACTGGGGGACGCCCATCCCGATCATCTACTGCCCGAAGTGCGGGACGGTGGGCGTCCCTTATGAGGACCTCCCGGTTGAGATCCCGCACGACGCGGCCATCACGGGGGAAGAGGGCTCTCCCTTGGAGCGGCTGGAGAGCTTTATCCGGACGACCTGCCCCAGGTGCGGCGGCAAGGCCAGGCGCGAAACCGACACCATGGACACGTTCGTCGACTCGTCCTGGTACTTCTTCCGATACACGTCCCCGCGGGAAGAGATTCTCCCGTTCAGGCCGGAGGCCGCGAACTACTGGCTTCCCGTCGACCTCTACATCGGCGGCGTCGAGCATGCCATCCTCCACCTCATCTACGCGCGCTTTTTCACCAAGGTCCTCCGGGACCTCGGCCTGACCGAAGTGAGCGAGCCCTTCCCGCACTACCTGGCCCAGGGGATGGTGACCAAGGACGGGTCGGTCATGTCCAAGTCCAGGGACAACATCGTCGATCCGGACGAGATCCTGAATAAATTCGGCGCGGACGCCCTCCGGCTGTTCATCATCTTCGCCTCGCCGCCCGACAGGGAGTTCGCCTGGGCGGAAGAAGGGCTGGAAGGGTGCTACCGGTTCCTCGTTCGCGTCTGGACGATCGTCCACGAAAACCTGGATGTCTTCGCGGACGGGACATCGAGACCGCCCAAGGACCCCCCGGCGGGGGAGAGCATCGGCCGGGTGCTCAGGAAGATGCACCAGACCGTTAAAAAGGTCGGCGAGGACATCGCGGTCCGTTTCCATCTGAACACGGCCGTGAGCTCCATCATGGAGCTCTACAACCTGCTCCGGAAGGAAAGGGCCGAGCTTAGGCAAAGCGCCGAAGGCAAGGCGGCCCTCCGCTCCGCCCTGGAGGCGCTGGTCCAGCTGCTTTCACCCTTCTCCCCGCACATTGCCGAAGAGCTTTGGGAGAAGATGGGCCACGCCGAGATCCTCATCCGGACGCCGTGGCCGGCCTTTGAGCCCGCCCTGGCCAGGGCGGAATCCGTGACCATCGTCGTCCAGGTCAACGGGAAGGTCAGGGACAAGTTCGAAGCGGTCCGGGAGCTTTCCGAAAAGGAACTCGAAGGAGAGGCCCTGCGCCTGCCCAAGGTCCAGGCCGCCCTCGGCGGCAAGCCGGTCCGCAAGGTCATCTGCGTCAAGAACAAGCTGGTCAGTATCGTCGTCTGAGGGAATGGAAAACCGGATGAAAAGATATATCGGGCTTCTCGCCGCCTGCCTCTTGGCCCTGTCCTGCGGCTACGGCTTGCGAGGCACGTCAAGCTACCTTCCTTCTCACATCAAGCGGATCAGCATCCCCATGTTCAAGAACCTGACCACGCGGTACGAGCTGGACCTCAAGCTGACCCGGGCGGTCATCAGCGAGATGGTGGCCCGGGCCAAGGTGGAGGTCTTGGCCGAGAACGTCAGGGGCGACGCCGTCCTTTTGGGAGAGATCCAGTCGTTCACCGTCAACCCCATTGCGTTCTCCGGGGAGGCCGCCGCCGACCGGTACAACATCACCGTCGTGGCCAAGATCGTCTTCCGCGACCTCGTCAACCAGAAGGTCCTCTTCTCCAATCCCTCCTTCGTCTACGTGAAGCAGTATGAGGTGCCCGAGGGATCCGACTTCGAATCCGTGGAGACCGAGGCCATCGGAGAGGTGGCGGAAGAGTTCGCCCGGACGGTCGTGGTCAACATCCTGGAAGGATTCTAGCTCTTGTTCAGCCAGGCCCTGGGCGAGAACCTCCTGGAAGAGTCCCTTTCCCCCGGCTATTTTTTCTACGGCGAGGAAACCTATCCCGCCGAGCGGTTCGTTCGCGATCTCCGGGCCCTGCTCATCCCGCCCGACGCCGGGGATTTCCGTCCCGACCTGTTCTACCTTGACGAGACCAACTGGGCCGATATCCTCGACACGGCCAGGACTATGCCCTTCCTCTTTTCCCCCTGGCGGATCATCATCGTCAGGGTCCCCGAGAAGAAGCCGGACTCGGACAAGGGCGGCGAGAAGGAGGCCAAGCTGGTCTCCGCCGTGGAGGAAAAGCTCCTGAAGGCTTATTTCGCCTCCCCGTCTTCCCGGACCTTGATGGTCGTCATCTTGCCCGGGAAGATCAGGAAGGGCCACCCCATGGTCCGTGTCTTTTCGTCGCTTCCGGGAGTCGCCGTGAGGGAGCTTAAAGCCCTGAGACCAGAGCAGATCCGGCCCTGGATGGAGCAGAAAGCCCGCTCGGTGGGAAAAGCGCTGACCCAGGACGCGGCCCTGAGGCTCCTCGAGATCGTCGGCTGCGACCTGCGGCTTATGGACAACGAGATCGAAAAGCTGGCCGTTTACGTGGATGACAGAAAGGCCATCGACGTAGCCGACGTCAACCAAGCGACGGCCTGGGTCCGGGGATTCGATTCCTACGAACTGAACCATGCGTTGGAGAAAGCGGACCTCCGGGAGTGTCTTATCGTCCTCGACAATTTGTTCAAGGCCGAGGAGAAGCCCGTGAACATTCTTCGTGAGATCGTGGGCTTCTTCCGGAATATCCTCATGGCCCAGACGCAGCTTCGGGAAAAGGACGCCGATAAAAAAGCGATCTTCAAGCAGTTCTTCCCTTATATCCCGGAGACTTTCCGGACGCTCTACCAGGAGAAATACGCCGGTTTCTTTTCCCTTGTCGAGGGCATTCGGGAATCCGACCTCGCCGGGCTCCTCGAAGAGTTGGAAAACGTGGACGTCCTCATCAAATCATCGGACGCCGAGGAGCAGAGACTCTTCGAGGTCTTTCTCTACAAATACTGCCGGGTGAGAAAAAACGCGAGGATCACTTCGAAGGCTTTGGGGTGATCTTCGCGACCTGGAGGCTGAGCCTTGATTTGTATCGGGCCCCTTTGCTGGCGTGGACCGTCCCCTTCTTGATGATCTTGTCGATGACGGAAAAGGTCTCGGGGAGAAGCTTCCTGGCCCCTTCGGCGTCTTTATTCTTGATCGCTTCCCTGACTTTCTTGACCTGGGAGCGGATCGTGGACTTGTTCTGCTTGTTGATGGCGGCCCGGCGGAGGCTGCGCCGCTCCTGCCGGATCGCGGATTTGTGATGGGCCATCGTTTTCTCCTTTTAAGGGGGATATGATAGACTATTTACCCCTTAAAGTCAACCGATGAAAATCGTTCTGCAGCGCGTGAAGGAAGCCCGGGTCGAGGTCGAGGGCCGGACGGTGGGCCGGAGCGGCCGCGGGCTGTGCCTTCTGGTTGGGATCGAAAAAGGGGACAGCGAAGGAGATGCCGAACATCTGGCCCTGAAGGCCGTCGAACTCCGGATTTTTCCTGACGAAGCCGGGAAGATGAACTTGTCCCTGGCCGATGTCGGCGGCGAGGTCCTGGCGGTTTCGCAATTTACTCTCGCCGGCTCGGTCAGGAAGGGACGGAGGCCGAGCTTCGACGGCGCCGAGGAACCGGTCCGGGCCGAAGCCCTGTTCGCCCATTTCGTGGATTCGGTCCGGGGCCTGGGGATCAGGGTCGAGACCGGGGTCTTCCAGGCTGTAATGGCCGTCCACATCGTGAACGACGGCCCCGTGACGTTCATCCTGGAGTCGAGGCGGACGAATCCCGCAGGGGGCGCTTAAGGCCGCCGGCATCGCCTTTCGGGGGGAGACGGTGGGCCCGAATATCACCCCTGGAATCCCCCGCGCGGGCCATTGACCGGGGGTCCTGGGACTGTCAAAATCCTTCATGTCCGGGTATAATGGACTACGCTTTTGCCCGGCAATCCTTGAAGGAGAACGCGCAGAGTTGTCGTTGGAGCCCTCATGAGCGATCACTTGAGCCGCAGAAAACTCGCGGCCTTGCCCCGCGTTCCCCTGGCGGGGACTATCGACCTCACCTACAGGTGCAACAACAACTGCCTTCACTGCTGGCTGCGTATCCCCCAGGATTCCGCCGAAAAAAAGGAAGAACTCACATCAGCTGAGGTTCGCCACCTCGTCGAAGCGGCCAGGGCCATGGGCTGCCGGAAATGGTCCGTTTCCGGGGGAGAACCCATGTTAAGGCCGGATTTCGAGGAGATCTTTGATTACATCACCGCCCGGGCCGGGGCATACGTCATCAACACCAACGGCACCCTCATCACCCCCCGGATCGCCCGGCTGATGAAGAGGAAGGGCTCGAAGCTCGTCGCGCTTTACGGAGCCACCGCCGGGGTCCACGATGGGATCACTAGGAATCCCGGATCTTTCGAGGCGATGATGCGGGGCGTCGTTTATCTCAAGGAGGCCGGGGCGGGGTTCACGGTGCAGATCATTCCGATGAGGGACAATTACCACCAATATGTGGAGATGCTCCGGTTGGCGGAGTCGTTGAGCAGGTCCTGGCGGATCGGCGCGCCGTGGCTCTGGCTGTCGGCATCCGGTGAGCCGGGGAGAAACCTCGAGATCGCGGACCAGCGGCTTGATCCCGCGGAGGTCGTGAGACTGGACGAGCCCGACATGTCGTTTGAGGAATGGGTGGACGGGAACGGCGAGGAGACGTGCCGGAGGGAACCGGGGGACGAACGGCTCTTCGCCGCCTGCATCCGCAGCCGCCGCGATTTTCACGTGGACCCATATGGGAAGATGAGCTTTTGCTGTTTCGTCAAAGATCCGGCCCTCCGCTACGACCTGAGAACGGGGAACTTCCGGGACGCCTGGGAGAATTTCGTTCCGTCGCTTGCCGAAAAGGTTAGGGGCGGCGGTAATTATCTCGAGAACTGCGGCGCCTGTGAATTCCGCAGGGATTGTCGCTGGTGTGCTGTCTACGGCTTCCTGGAGCATCGGGACTATTCGGCCAAGGTGGATTACCTTTGCCGGGCCGCGCGGGAGAATCGGCGGTTCAAGGAGAGCTGGAAGGAAAAGCACCGGCGGCATTATGACATCGCCGGGATCACGGTCCGGGTCGAATCCGACCTCGCCTTCAGCGAGGGAACGTTCAGGCCAAAATTTAAACTTTTCGAGGTCCCGGAACCCGGCAACGACGTCGTCACCATACGCCATCACTTTTCCCTTCCGGACCTGGACGGAGTGGACCTCGGCAGGGAGGTCTATCGGAAACCGCCCTGGGCCGTCTACGAAAAAGGGGATTCCTGGATCTACATCGGGATCGCGCCGGATCCCGGCGATCGCGGCCTTCACCGGGTAGCGGTCTGCAGCCGCGACCATTCGCGGACGAGGATCTATAACCAGAACGAAGGGCTTTTCTTAGCCGGGGGCATGGATTCCCTCGCGCTTTTCTCTTCGGACCAGATCCTGATCGCCCGTGTCCTGGCCGATAGGAAGGGGTGCTATCTCCATTCGGCGGGCATCGTCTTGGACGGCAAAGGGCTGCTTTTTGCGGGACACTCGGAGGCGGGAAAATCAACGATGGTCAAGATGATGAGGGACAAAGCTGAAGTGCTCTGCGACGACCGGATAATCATTCGGAAATGGCCTGACGGTTTCCGCATCCACGGGACTTGGAGCCACGGCGAGATCCCCGAAGTCTCCCATTCGTCCGCTCCGCTCCGGGCGATCCTATTCCTCGAAAAGTCCGCAGACAACCGCTTGGTTCGGATCGAAGACAAGAGAGAAAGGGTTCGGAAAGTCTTGGAATTTCTGGTCAGGCCGTTCGTAACACCGGATTGGTGGGACAAGATGTTCACGCTCATCGAAGAGATCGCGGACGACATTCCATGTTATACGCTTTATTTTGACAAGAGCGGCAGGGTGGGTGATCTTCTAAAAGGACTTTGATACGAACATGCCGGTGAGCAGATCCTTTTTCAGACGAGTCAGTACTTCGGAGGCCTCGTTGTGGGCGCGGAAGGGTCCCCGGCTTGGTCGACTCGACGTGGAACTGACAGAGAGGTGCAACAACAACTGCATCCACTGCTATATCAACCTTCCGGCGAACGATGAAAAGGCGCGGGGGCGAGAACTTTCCACCACAGGGATCAAGAGCGTCCTCCGAGAAGCGGCTGACCTCGGTTGCCTGACCGTCAGGTTCACGGGGGGGGAGCCCCTTCTCAGGCCGGACTTCGAAGAGATTTACCTCGCCGCCAGGAATCTGGGGATGGGGGTCATCGTGTTCACGAACGCCTGTCTCCTTAACCTAAAACTTGCCGATCTCCTCAAACGAGTCCCTCCCCTGAGGAAGATCGAGGTTTCTGTCTACGGGATGACGAGGGCTTCCTATGAACGGGTATCCCTGGCCAAGGGATCATTTAAAGCGGCGTGGCAGGGCATTCGGCTGCTCCAGGAGAGGGGCATCCCGTTCATCGCGAAAGGGGCTTTGCTGCCTCCGAATAGAGAAGAAAGACCCGATTTTGAGAATTGGGCCTCAACCATCCCCTGGATGGCCGGCCGTCCGTCCTATTCCATGCTTTATGACCTGCATTGTCGGCGCGACCAGGAAAAGAGCCGGTCGATCGCGTGCCTCCGGCTCGACCCCAAGGAGGCCGTGAGAGAGATGGCCGGGGACGCCCGGAAAAGGGAAGGGCTCATGGAGTTCGTCTCCAAGTTCTCGGGGGCGCCGGGGAATGATCTCTTCACGTGCGGGGCGGGTCTCCGCAGCGCCTGCGTGGATGCCTATGGAACGCTCTATCCCTGCATCATGCTCCGCAGCCCTGAAGCGGCTTATAACCTCAAGAACGGCAGCCTGAAAGAAGCCCTGGATAATCATTTTCCGAGGCTCCGTAAGATGAAGGCCTCCCAGCCGGAATACCTGGCGAGGTGCGCCCGCTGCTTTCTTAAAGGGTTGTGCGAGCAATGCCCCGCCCGGTCATGGATCGAACACGGCCGCCTGGATTTGCCCGTGGAGTATTTCTGTGACGTTGCCCATGCTTTGGCGCGGGAACTCGGCCTGCTCGGGCCGGGAGAGAAGGGCTGGGAGGTCGCGGACGGGAGAGAGCGGGTGGGCGGTCGGACCAATCCGGCGAAAAAGGGGAACTCTCACGGCAGGGCGGAAAAAGAATGCCCGGGAACATAAGAAGGAGGTCTGTATGGATCCGAAGATCAAGATGGATGCCCTTTACGTCCCGTCGCCGGACGTGGTGGCGAGAGAGATCGAGGGGGAGCTCATCCTCGTTCCGATCACCTCGGGGATAGGTGACCTGGAGGACGAGCTCTTCACCCTGAACGAAACCGGCAGGGACATCTGGGACAAGCTGGACGGGAAGCGGAGCCCGAGGGCCATCGCGGTCGAGCTGGCGGCCGAGTATTCCGCGGTCCCCGGAGAGATCGAAGAGGACGTCCGCGGCCTGCTGGAGGAGCTTCTGAAAAGGAGGATCGTTGTCGAAGGCGGCGGCCGGTAAACCGGGCCTCAGAGTCGTCAGGGGGGGGGAACTCTCCCTGTCCGGGGAATCCCTCCTCGCTCTGCTTGAGGCCGTCCTGGCCAAGGGTGTGCCTTTCAGGTTCCGGGCCAGGGGGTTCAGCATGTCGCCGCTCATCAAGGACGGCGATGTCCTGACGGTCGCGCCGCGCGGGGAAGCCCGGCTGCGTCCCGGGGATACGATCGCTTTCATCAACCCTCTGAACGGAAAACCGGTCGTTCATCGGATCATCCGCCTTGATCGCGGGTTCGTCGTCGTCAAGGGCGACAACGTCGCCGAAACGGACGGCCTCATCCCGGAAAGAGACGTCCTCGGTATCGTTGCGTCCGTGGAGAGACGGGGGAAGAAGGTCCGCTTCGGGCTCGGGGCGGAAGGACGCCTGATCGCCTTCTTCTCCTCGCGCGGGCTCTTCGGAAAGCTCCTGTCGGCCGCAAAAAGGATTTTCAGTCCGGCGACCCGGAGGAGGGCCGGATGAAAAAATCGTATGTGATGAGCCGTCGCCTTCCCGAAATTCCGCTCTGGGAAAAGATGAGGGAAAAGCGGGGCTTGATCAGCTTCGACTACGAGATCACGGCCCGCTGCAACTTGAACTGCCGCCACTGCTACATCAATCTTTCGGCCGGAGACAGGCGGGCTAAAGAGCTGGAGCTGTCCCTTGTCGAGATCGGGAGGATCGCCGACGAAGCCGTCTCGCTCGGGGCCGTCTGGTGCCTGCTGAGCGGCGGGGAGCCGCTCCTCAGGGAGGACTTCCGCGAGATCTATCTCATGCTTAAAAGAAAGGGACTTCTCCTTTCGGTTTTCACCAACGCCACGCTCGTCCGTGAGGAGCACGTCCTGCTTTTCAGGGAATACCCCCCTCGGGAGATCGAGATCACGGTCTATGGGGTGACCGAGGCGACCTACGAAAAAGTGACCCGTAAGCCCGGCTCCTTCCGGGCCTTCCGGAAGGGCCTTGACCTTCTCCTCGAAAGCGGCTTGAAGGTCCGGTTGAAGACCATGGGCCTGCGGACCAACATCGGGGAACTCCCGGCGATAGCCACATTCTGCCGGGAGAGGACGAAAGAGTTCTTCCGCTTCGATCCGTTCCTCCACCTCCGGTTCGACCGGGATGAGGCCCGAAATGAGGACATCCGGAGAGAGAGGCTATCCCCTGAAGAAATCGTCGCCCTGGAAAAAAGCGACGGGGAGAGGTTCCACGCCCTCGAGGAGAACTGCGAGAAGCTCATCGTTCCCGAGTTCGAGCGCCTTACCTGCGGCCACCTCCTCCACTGCGGCGCCGGGCTCAGGAACTTCACTTTGGGTTATGAAGGGACGTTCCGCCTCTGTTCCTCTCTCTGGCACCCGGATTGTGTCATGAGCTTGAGGGAAGCCGGCCTGAGGGAAGCCTGGGAGATACTGGTCCCAAAGGTCCGGAAGATGGAGTCCGGAAGGAAGGATTTCCTCGAAAGATGCCGCGTCTGCCCCCTAATCAACCTCTGCCTCTGGTGCGCGGCCCATGCCTACCTGGAAACCGGCGAGATGGACGCCCCTGTCGATTACTTCTGCCGGGTGGCCCATGCTCGGGAGTCGGCCATAAGAAAGACTTGACAAAAGGGAATTAAATCATTACAATTACTATCGCAAAGAAGCGAGCTAACAGGAGGAATCAAGATGAAGAAGGTTTGGAACAAACCGGAACTTGTTGTTCTTTTTAGAGGAAAGCCTGAAGAGTCAGTCCTCTGCCACTGCAAGCACAAAAACACTCCCCCGGTATCGCCGGCCGGTCAGCATGATGATTGTAACTGGTGGCCTTCGTGCGGCGCCTGTCAAGACAACGCGAACCGCAGCTGAAGATACGACCTGGAACGAATCTTTTCTTTTTTTCAAGCTTTAAGGTTTAGTTATTCATTTTCTTTAAGCGTAGAGGTCTAAATAATTCCATGAGACCCAGGGTGGCTATGGAAAAATTCCTTGGGGTCTTGAAGCCAATCGAGATGCAAGATCAGGTCCTAAGGGCGGTTAAAGGCTGAACTTGATTTTGCTTGCCTTCCTCAATCCTTCCTCGGCCGCCAGCCGCACATAGGGGCTCTGGTCCTTCGTCAGCCGCACCAATAGCGGCAGCGATTCCCTCCCCCCGATCTCGCCCAGGGCCTCGGCGGCGCATTTCCGGACGTCCGCGTTGGCGTCGCTCAGGACGCGCTCGATGTGCCGGACGGCTCCTTCCACCCGCCTCGCGGCCAGGATGCGGAGGACCGCGCTCCGGGCATACCAGGGAGGCCCCGAGAGCTTGGCGTAGGCCAGGTCCGGGTCGAACGATTCTCGTTCCACCAGCTCCCTAATGAGGAAGTCCCGGATTTCTTCACAGGGATCGCCCAGGGCTTCGATGAGGACCTTTCCGGCCAGGCGCGTGTCCAGCCGGGCATAGGCCTTGAGGACCTTCAGCCTCTTATGCTTGTCCTCAGTGAGAGCGATCTTCCTCAGAAACGCGGCGCGGATCAATCCGTCGTCCCGCTCGGGGGCATCCAAGTCTCTCAACGCCTTAGGCACTTCGGTCTAGACAAGGTCCAGGATATGACCCATCTTTTCTTTCTTGGTCTTCAGATACTGGAGATTTTCCTTGCCCGGCTCGACCTCGAGGGGGACCCTGCCGATGATCTCCAGCCCGTAACCTGACAGCCCGATGAACTTGCGGGGGTTATTGGTGAGCAGGCGGATCTTGTTGATCCCGAGGGCGACCAGGATCTGGGCGCCGATCCCATAATCCCTCTGGTCGGGCTTGAATCCCAGCCGGCAGTTGGCCTCCACGGTGTCCGCTCCCTGGTCCTGGATCGAGTAGGCCTGGATCTTGTTGGTCAAGCCGATCCCCCGGCCCTCGTGGTTCATGATGTAGAGGATGACGCCCCGGCCTTCCTTCTCGATCATCTCCATGGCCCGATGGAGCTGGTCGCCGCAGTCGCAGCGGGCCGATCCGAACGTGTCACCGGTCAGGCACTGGGAGTGGGCCCGGACCAGCGTTATCTCGTCTCTCCGAAGGTCTCCCTTGACGAGGGCGACATGATGATCGCCGTGGATGATGTCCTGGAAGTCGACGATCCGGAAGCGGCCGTATTTCGTGGGCAGGTCGGCTTCGCAGATCTTTCGGACGAGGGTTTCGTGCTTCATGCGGTAGCGGATGAGATCGGCGATGGTCAGAATGGGGATATCGAACGCCTTGCCGAACTCCTCGAGCTGGGGCAGGCGGGACATGGTCCCGTCCTCGTTCATGATCTCGCAGATGACGCCGGCAGGCGTCATCCCCGCCATGCGGGCCAGGTCCACGGACGCCTCGGTCTGTCCGGCCCTGGCCAGGACCCCGCCTTCACGGGCCTGGAGCGGGAAGATGTGGCCGGGCCGGGCCAGGTCCGCCGGCCTCGTCTTCGGATCGATCGCCGTGAGGATCGTCTTGGCGCGATCGAAGGCCGAGATGCCCGTCGTCACGCCTTCTATGGCATCGACGGACACGGTGAACGCGGTCTGGAAGCGGGTT